>CDZT01008308.1_pt1 | contig 180268 bp, 177 predicted proteins | sample 557531 | NCBI WGS metagenome assembly CDZT01 (sample SAMEA3182066, study PRJEB8094) | gut metagenome | biome: human; feature: gut; material: Stool; isolation source: human stools | place: Canada | collected 2013-03-05
TGCGTAATGTGATAGATCAAATATTATTTTTTCTGGTTTGTAGGCTTTGAAAAGTCTTGTATTTACAGTGTTCCTAATAGGAAGTAATCATATGCTTATCAGTATTCCGCCGAAGTACAGCGTATCACAGATCATGGGGTATCTCAAAGGGAAGAGCAGTCTGATGATATTCGATAGGCACGCGAATCTCAAATACAAGTACGGGAATCGGCATTTCTGGGCACGAGGATATTATGTAGATACGGTAGGACGAAATAAAAAGCAGATACAGGAGTACATAAAGAACCAGTTAACCGAGGACCAGATCGCAGATCAAATCGGGATGAAGGAGTTCGTAGACCCGTTTACGGGTAGTGTGAACCAGAAGGCATAAAGAGAGCCCCTTCAGGGGCAGCCCGGGAGAACTGCGCGGTTGGCAGACTTTTCGACGAGCCTATAGGCTCAGCCCGGGTCATGCCCCAAGGGGGCTAGTGCAAACCACCGGCACGGCCGGTGGTTATGATTTTATGCATTGCATTAAAAAGTTATCGCGCACTAGCTCCATTGCTCCTCGCGTCAAACCTGGGACCACTTCGCTGGGACACGGGTTTGAGCTCCAAATTTGGTGGTTGATCTATAGAAATAACACAAAAACCTCCTGGCTCCGTGTGGGGCTGGGAGATTTTTTCGTAGGGAGTCGAATACCGACGGGACGGCGATCCGCAGGGCCTGTCTCACGACCATGTGCCTTTATGGCAGAGCGAAGGGAACAGGCTGCCGTCTTCCACAGTACGTAGGAGCAGTATCCGGATGACTCCGCGCCCGCCGGTACTTTCACAAAGCCCAAGCTTGACAAGGGCGCGTTTGCAGCTTATATTAAATAAATAAGTTTGTTTATTTTGAGAGGAGGGGCAGCCTTGACTGAACCGTCTGATTTTGGCCGATTCCTGAAAGAAAGGCGAATGGCCGCGCACCTGACGCAAGATGAACTGGCCGCAGCAATCAACAAGTCGGGACAGTATATCAGCAACATCGAAAAAGGAAAGAACAACGCGCCTCCCAACCCTTCGGACATAGAAGCTCTGATCAAAAAGCTCGGGCTGTCTAATGACGAAGCGAACCTTTTCAAAGCAAAGGCTTCCGCGGATCGAGGCCGCCTGCCAAATGCCCAAATGGAGTATTTAATGAAGCATCGAAAGCTGCTCGAGCTCATCAATTACGGGCTGGAAAATAATATCAATGACAGACGCTGGGCAGAACTGTTGAGCGCAGTTTCAGGAGGAAAAGCAAATGACCTTGCATGAAGTATTAAAGAATACGGGCTATGATCTGTCGCTCTTTTCTGAGGAAGCGAGACGGTTCGTTGAGAATGGGATTTTTGTAAAAACGGTTCGCGGCAAGGATAAGCCGTTTATTACATGCCTGAAACGCAATAAGGAGATCGCCTTAAAGCCGGAGGAAACCGTGCGTCAGCTCTATCTCTACAAGCTGATTCACGAATACGGCTATCCCGCAAGCCAAATTGAAGTTGAATTCCCGATTCATTTTGGCCGGGAGGTCAAACGGGCCGATATTGCCATCATGGATAAGGACCGTCCGATGGTGCCCTACATCATCGTGGAGCTCAAGAAGCCCAGGCTCCGCGATGGGAAGGAGCAGCTGAAATCTTACTGCAACGCCACCGGTGCGCCGATCGGTGTATGGACGAATGGCGAACAGATTTCCTACTACAACAGAAAAGACCCAAATTATTTTGAACCGATCACGAACATCCCGAGCGCTTCCGAAAAGCTCACCGATATTATCAATGAGAAATTTACATATGACGACCTGAAACAGATTGACAGAATCAGCTGTCAGAAGCAATCGCTTCGCGCTTTGATTCAGGAAATGGAGGATGAGGTGCTTGCCAGCGCCGGCGTGGATTCTTTTGAAGAGATTTTCAAACTGATCTTCGCCTAGCTATATGACGAGCTGATCTGCGAACGTGACCCCAGCGCGTACTTAAAGTTCCGGAATTCCGGCGAAACAGATTATGAGCTGAAAGAGAAAATTCAAGGCCTGTTTGATGATGCCAAGCGGAAATGGGAGGGTATTTTTACGGAGGAAAGCAAGATTTTGCTCTCGCCTTCGCATCTTGCCGTCTGTGTTGCCACGCTTCAGGATATCAAGCTGTTCAATAATAACCTGGATGTGGTTGACGATGCCTTTGAATACCTGATGAGCAAGGCACAAAAGGGCGAAAAGGGCCAGTATTTCACGCCGCGTTATGTGATTGATATGTGCGTGAAGATGATGAATCCGACCGTGGGCGACAAAATCATCGACACCGCCTGCGGCAGCTCCGGCTTTACCGTCCACAGCATTTTCAAGGTATGGAAAGACATTCGCCGCGAAAAAGGGCTCCCGGAGGGCGAAGGGTTCACGGCGGCGCAGCGCGTACCGGAAGAGACCAATTTTGTGCGGGACAATGTGTTTGCCATCGATTTCGATGAAAAAACCGTCCGCGTTGCCCGCACGCTGAACCTGATTGCCGGAGATGGGCAGACAAACGTCCTGCATCTGAATACGTTGGACTATTCCCGTTGGAATGAGATCACTAAGCAGGATGACTGGAACGATACCTACAACGAGGGCTTCAAAAAATTAAAGAAGCTGCAGCCGAAAAACAGCAGCGATTATAGCCGGTTCCAGTTCGATCTCGTCATGGCCAACCCTCCGTTTGCCGGGGATATCAAGGAAAATACAATTATCTCCCGATATGAGCTGGGCAGGAGCCCAATCGGAAAATGGCAGAACAAGGTCAGCAGGGATATCCTCTTCATTGAGCGCAACCTGAACTTCCTGAAGCCGGGCGGACGCATGGCTGTCGTTCTGCCGCAGGGCCGATTCAATAACAGCACCGATCGGGCGCTCCGGGAATATATTGCAGAGCGCTGCCGCATTCTCGCTGTCGTCGGCTTGCATGGAAATGTTTTCAAGCCGCATACAGGAACGAAAACCTCCGTCCTGTTTGTTCAGAAGTGGGACGATGTGCTGTGCCCGAAAAAAGAGGATTATCCGATTTTCTTCGCTACGATGCAGAAGCCAAGCAAGGACTCCTCCGGCGATAAGCTCTATTTGGCAGATCCCGAGACCGGACTGCCTGCCTTGGACCGGCACAATCATCTGATCGTCGACCACGATCTGTACCAGCTCTCCTATGTGAAGCAGGACGGGACGGAGGTAACGCTCGCGCCGGGGATCGCGGAAGCCTTTATAGAATTTGCAAAAAGAGAAGGCTTTAGTTTTTTTCGGTAAGCCCATCCGTTGAACCTTTCAATGAAGCCAGGTACAAGGCTTTGATGGATGGGCTGGACGTGGAAGAGATACAGCTTGCGAACCTTGAAAACGCATTCACCCTGGGGGCGGAATATTACGGAAAGGTCTATGTCCGTACCGCTGAAACGATAAAGAAATTAAACCATGTGACGCTGCAAGGCATGTCGAAGCTGATAACCGACGGGGACCACGGCTCGCCCGATTATCAGGAGTCCGGAATTCTTTATTTGCTGAGCGAAAGCGTTCAGGAGGGCTATATCGACACTTCAAAATGCCGTTTTATTACGCCGGAAAAGAATGCCGAGCTGAGGCGCTCCGAATTGCATCCGGGAGATATTGTCGTCACCAAAACCGGCGTATACTTCGGAAAGAGCGCAGTTATTCCCGAAAGCATTCGGAAAGCCAATATGATTGCGCACGTTGGAAAAATCAAGCTGAAAAGCGGGTATAATCCATATTATGTTTCGACCTTTCTCAACAGCAAATACGGATATTACCAGCTGAGACGGCGCGGGATCAAAGCCACCCGGCCGGAGATAAAGCTGGTGGAATTCCCAGAAATTATGGTGCCGGTTTTTTCGGATCGGTTGGACGAGAAAATCGAAGCAATCCTTGGCGACGCAAACAGGATATTGTCTTCATCCGTGGATGTGATGAAGGAATGTGAATCGGCGCTTTTAAAGGCAGTTGGGTTTCAAGCTGCCGTGTCTTCGGATTCAGGCTGTGCCATTCGGTCGTTAGCGGATTGCGAATGTCATTCCTTCCGCCTTGACGCGGAATACTATCAGCCGAAATATGAAGCGATTGCGCGGAGCCTGAACACGAGCGAAACCGTGCGGTCCCTGTGCAGGCTGCATGATGAGCCCTTTCTCCCAAAGAATCATGTAAAATATCCGTACATCGAGCTTGCCGATGTTGGTCAATCGGGCGATATATCCGGTGTGGATGTTCAATACGGTGCGGAGCTCCCCACAAGAGCCCGCCGCATGGTGAAATCAGGGCAGATCATTGTGGCGTCTGTGGAAGGCTCGCTGCAAAGCTGCGCGCTGATTACGGATGAATATGACGGCGCGCTATGCTCAACCGGATTCTATGTGCTTGATTCCGATAAAATGAACGCCGAAACCTTGCTGGTGCTTTTTAAATCAGAACCGATCCAGACGCTGATGAAGCAGCGCTGCTCCGGAACCATTCTTACTGCCATCAGCAAAGACGAGCTTTTGTCGATGCCGCTTCCCCTGGTCGATGCGCGCATTCAGGAGGGGATTGCAGCCAAGGTTCAAGAGGCCTTTGCGCTTCGCAAGCAAGCCAAACAGCTGCTGGAATATGCAAAGCAAGGCGTCGAAATGGCAATTGAGCAAGGGGAAGACGCGGCGCTGCGGTGGCTGAACGATCAGGTCGGCTAAAGGTACAGAAAGCAGGAAGCGAGGAATAGATGTGAATATTACGGTTTATCTTGGCGCAAAGGAAGGAACTGACCCGGAGTTTAAAAAAGCGGTGCAGAAATTGGGAGAGTGGATCGGAGCCAGCGGGAACGCGCTTGTCTATGGCGGCTCAAAATCCGGCCTGATGGGCGCGATTGCTGACAGTGTTCTGGAGGCCCACGGAGAGGTGATCGGTGTGGAGCCGGAGTTTTTTATCAAAGACGAATTTCAGCACGAGGGGCTGACGAAGCTGATTGTGACAAAGGACATGTTTGAACGCAAAAGCAAAATGATCGAACTGGGCGACGTTTTTATTGCCTTCCCCGGCGGCACGGGGACGCTGGAGGAGATCACGGAGGTCATGTCCAAGGTGTCCTTGAAGCACCTGAACGCGCCCTGCATTCTCTATAATCTGAACGGCTACTACAATAGCCTGAAAGCGCTTCTGGCGCACATGATCGAAGCCGGCCTTTCCTCCAAGGAGCGGCAGGAGGGAATCTATTTTGCCGAGAGTCTGGATGAGATCAAGAGGATTCTGCACCTTGCGTAATGCCGCGCACGGCTCAATGCGGTCGTTCCGGGCACATCGCCACCTCACTGGCGTTGCACGAATCAACGGCTAGCTGAAGCTGTAAACGGAAGATGGAATCAAAGCAAATGTTTTGCTGCAATTCTGTTTGCAGCGTTCAGGGCATAAAAAAACAGGCGGCTTGTGCCGCCTGTTTTTTTATGCTTAATCGAATAAATAGTGCCGAACCAGCTCCTGAAGCAGCTCATCGCGGTCTACCTTGCAGATGAGGCTCCGGGCGTTGTTGTAGTTCGTGATATATGTCGGGTCTTCAGAAAGCAGGTAACCGACGATCTGATTGATGGGGTTATACCCTTTTTCACTCAGCGCGCTGTATACGGTTGTGAGCAGTGCTTTCATCTCTTGATCGGCTTCATCGGGAACTACAAATTTGATCGTATTGTCGTTCATATCGGTTAACCCTCCTTCGTCGGTTTCTTGGATGGCGGCGTCAGCTGACAAGGGCATACACGCTTGTGGGTCGGCCTGAGCCGCCATCTGCTGCGTTATCGTCCTTGACTTACGCCAGTAAGCCTGCGTCCTCTGCCTTGCATATGTCGCCCCAGACCGACCGGCAAGTCCTTCGGAGTTTTTCACGGAGGATAAACGGCGGCTGGGTAGGCAGACGAGGCAGGTGGGCTGGCGCCCACCAACGAGGATAACGACGCCAGGCGTTGTTTTGCCCCGTGAAAAACCGTGTCTGCCCTTGTCAGCTGACGCTAGTATCATAGTATATTTGTGCGGCAAAGTAAATATCCTGAACATTTCATTTATGTTACAAGATTTTGCGCCGGATGACATAATGCCACACAAGATATATTATCGGCAACTACCGAAGAGGCAGGAGGGAATCCGAGGGGCGATTTACCGCAGGGTAACGTTCTTTTCTTCCTTGAGCGCGGCGAGAACCTTTTCCACAACGCCGGTGGAGTCCTCATCCGTGAGCGTGCGGTCGTCCGCGCGCAGCTCGAGGGAGAACGCGACGCTCTTCTTGCCGGGGGCAATGCCGGGGCCGCGGTAGATATCGAAGAGATTGATCTTGCGGAGCAACTTGCCGGCGGCGTTCGAGATGCACCGCTCGAGCTCGCCCACGGTGAGCGCCTCGTCGCACACCAGCGCCAGATCGCGCGTGACGGCGGGGAAGCGGGGCAGGCTGTGGAAGACGCGCTCTTCGGCAAGGGACGATTCAATGGTTGTAAAGTCGAGGTCCGCGACATAGACCTCGCCGCCAATGCCGTAGGTTTCGGCGACCAGCGGGTGAATCTGGCCAATAGTGCCTGCAAGCTTGCCGTCAATGAGAATGTCGGCGCAGCGGCCGGGATGGTAGCTCGGGTTCTCACGGTTCGCGACGTATTCGGCGGGCTTGACGTTCAGAAGTGCAAGCAGCGCATCAATTTCGCCCTTCATCGTGAAGAAATTCTCATGCTCACCGTAGGTTCCGAAAATCAGATGGCGCGGCTCCTCGGGAAGGTCCTGTCCGTCGACCGGAAGATAGACTCTTCCGAGCTCATAGAGCTTCACGCCCTTGTTTTTCATCGCGTAATTGCGGGCGAGAATGTCCAGCATGCTGGGAAGAATGATCGTTCGCATGATGGAGGTGTCTTCGCCAAGCGGGTTCACGAGCTTTAGGGTCTTGCGCAGGGGAGAATCCTTCGGGATGCGCACCGCGTCAAACGAAGCGGGGGAGACGAAGGAGTAGGTGATGATCTCACTGTAGCCGAGGCTTCTGGCCGCGGCACCCGCCTGATTCTCCAACATCGCGGTCTCGGAGTAGCCGCCGCGCGTCGTCGTGCCGCGCATGAGCGTGGTTTCGATCTTATTGTATCCATAATACCGCGCGACTTCCTCGGCGATATCTGCCATGCAGCGAAGGTCGGGCCGCCACGACGGGACCTGAATCTGGCCGTCCACAACAGGCACTTCCTCGCGGCGCAGGTACTCGATCATGTCTGCCTCGGGAATGTCCGTTCCGAGCAGGGCGTTGATCTTTTCGGGTTCGAGCGGAAGGGTAACGGGCGCGGGAACATAGTTGATGATGTCGATCATGCCGTCCATGACCTCGCCCGCACCAAGAAGCTCTACCAGCTCGCACGCGCGGTTGACAGCCGGAACGGTCAGCATTGGGTCGATGTCCTTTTCAAACTTCGCGGACGCGTCCGTGCGCATGCCAAGCGCCAGCGCAGTCTTACGAATCGAGCTTCCAAGGAAGTTCGCGGACTCGAAGACCACGTCCACGGTGTCGGAGACGATCTCGCTGTTCTCGCCGCCCATGATACCGGCAAGACCCACGGGCTTTGTCTCATCGGCAATGACGAGCATGTCGGGCTGGAGATTGCGGACGTTTCCGTCAAGCGTTGTGAGCGTCTTGTCCTCGCCCGCGCGGCGGACGATGATCTTGCCGCCGGAGACGTAGCGATAGTCGAACGCGTGCATCGGCTGGCCATATTCGATCATGACGTAGTTCGTGATGTCGACGATATTGTTGATCGGGCGCACGCCTGCCGAGCGAAGACGCTGCCGCATCCACTTGGGACTGGGCGCAATTTTGACGTTTTTCACCATGCGGGCCGTGTACCGCAGGCAAAGATCGTCTGCCGGGACCTCGACATCGAGAAGGTCAGTCAGGCAGCCTTCCGCGCCGCCCTTCACAACGGGTTCGTGGTGGCGCATCGGGACGTTGAAGGCTGCCGCCGTCTCGCGAGCTAAGCCAAGAAGGGAATAGCAGTCCGGGCGGTTGTTCGTGATCTCGAATTCTACGATCGAGTCGTCGTTGCCGATGACTTTGTTCATATCCTCGCCGATCTCTACACCCTCGTCATTGAGAATCCAGATGCCGTCTTCATAGGCCGTCGGGCAGTCGTTGACGGTGAGGCCAAGCTCTTTGAACGAGCACAGCATGCCGTTCGACTCCACGCCGCGGAGCTTTCCCTTCGTGATGTGGACGCCGCCGGGAAGATAGGAATTGTGCTTGGCAACGGGGACAAGGTCGCCTTCCGTTACATTCTGCGCGCCGGTGACGATCTGGATGGGCTCGCCTTCTGCCACGTCTACCATGCAGACCCACATGTGGTCGGAATTTTCATGTTTGGCCATCGACAGAACCTTGCCGACGACGACATTTTTGATGTCTTCGTCCATGCGCGTGGTCGTCTCGACCTTCTGACCGGCGATGGTCATGATCTCGTCGTATTCTTTATCGGTTGCGGTGATATCGACAAACTCTTTGAGCCATTTTCTCGAAATATTCATTGTTTCATCCTCCTTCTTAGAACTGCGACAGGAAGCGGATGTCGTTTTCAAAAATCATGCGCATGTCGCTGATCTTGAACCGGCGCATGGCCATACGCTCGAGGCCGATGCCGAACGCGAAGCCGGAGTAGATCTCGGGGTCAATGTCGCAGTTCTCGAGCACCTTCGGGTGCACCATGCCTGCGCCGAGCAGCTCAATCCAGCCCTCGCCCTTGCAGGTCGGGCAGCCCGCGCCGCGGCACTTGAAGCACTGCACGTCGACCTCGCAGCTCGGCTCGGTGAACGGGAAGTGGTGCGGGCGGAAGCGGATGACGGAGTCTTCGCCATACATGGCCTTAATTAACGTCTCGAGCGTGCCCTTGAGGTCTGCCATCGTCACGCCCTTGTCGATGACAAGGCCCTCGATCTGGTGGAACATCGGAGAGTGCGTCGCGTCGACCTCGTCCTTGCGGTAAACCCGGCCGGGGGCAAGAATGCGGATGGGGGGCTTTTTGATCTCGTCCATCGCGCGGATCTGCATGGGGCTCGTCTGCGTGCGAAGAAGGACCTTCTCGTCGTCCGTGATGTAGAACGTGTCGCTGCGGTCTCTCGAGGGATGGTTCTCTGCGATGTTCAGACGGGTGAAGTTATAGTCGGCAAGCTCTACCTCGGGGCCGTCGAGTACGCGGAAGCCCATGGAAATGAAGAGATCCTTCGCCTCGTCGAGCGCCTTGTTCATCGGGTGCCGGTGGCCAAGCTGGACGGGGTCTCCGGGAATGGTCACGTCGATGGCTTCGGCCTCTAACCTGGCCTCCAGCGCCTTGGCCTTGAGCGCGGTCTTCGCTTCCTCAAGCTTTTCTTCGATGGCCGCGCGGACATTGTTGGCTGCCTGACCCATGACGGGGCGCTCTTCTGCCGAGAGCTTGCCCATGGACTTTAAAACGCCGGTCAGCTCGCCCTTCTTGCCAAGAAAGCGCACGCGCAGCGCGTCCAGCTCATTGGTATCCGAAGCTTTGGAGAGCGCGTCCAGCGCTTCCTGCCGGATTTTTTCCAGTTGCTCTTTCATAAACAAAAACTCCTTCTTGTGATGATACATAGTCTGGCGCCGAAGGGCGTAAAAAATAGCCTTCCGCCCACAAAAGGGGACGAAAGACTGCTCTTCCGCGGTACCACCCGCATTCGCCTGACAGCGCACTCAACGCCCATAACGGAGCGACCCGGAGAGCCCTACTGATTTATTCAGGCCTCAGCTCACGGGAGAACGCCCAAACGCCCTGCAGCAGACGGCTTCCAGCGCCCCGTCCTCTCTGTCGCTGCATCCAAGCGCCGGACAACCCGGTCTCAGCTTTTTTCAATCTGTCACATATCCTAGCATAAAGTTCGGAATTTCGCAACTTAAAAATTGACTGTTTTTTCTCGATGCGGTATAATATTTACAAAAAAGGGGGATTCAGCCATGGCAAGACCTGTCTGGACGGCGGAGCGCACGACACGAGCGCTTGTAAGGCGGCTTCTTCCCGTGCGTTCGCGCTGGGCACACAAGGGAGATTTCGGAAAAGCCCTGCTTCTTTGCGGCTCGAAGGGGCTGGCCGGGGCTGCGATGCTGGCGGCGAAGGCTGCGCTCCGAACGGGGAGCGGACTTGTCTATCTCGGCGTGCCGGAAGCGATTTATCCGGTCGCGGCAGGCGCTTGCGCGAGCGCGGTTGTGTTTCCGCTTACGTGCGATGAAAGCGGGAAATTGTCGATGGACGCGGCGCGGGAGCTTGAAAAGAGGCTTCCTGGCATGGATGCGGTGCTTTTTGGCTGCGGCGTGGGGCAGTCGGAGGAGTTATACGGGCTTCTTCGCTGGCTGTGTGAGAACTGCCGCGTGCCGCTGGTTCTGGACGCGGACGGTATAAATCTTCTGGCGCAGCATATGGATGTACTGCGCGGAAGCAAATGCCCTGTGATCCTGACGCCGCACGACGGAGAATTTCGCAGGCTTGGCGGCGACCCCAAGGCAAACGACCGGGTAGGCGAGGCCATGCGCTTCGCCCTGGACACCGGGACCATCCTTCTTTTAAAGGGTCACCGCACGATCATCACCGATGGACAGAACGTCTACCGCAACACGACCGGAAACCCCGGCATGGCGACGGGCGGGAGCGGAGACGTCCTCTCTGGCGTGATCGTCTCGCTCCTCGGCCAGCATGTGATGCCGCTCGAGGCAGCGGCAGCGGGTGCGTGGCTCCACGGGGCGGCGGGTGATCTTGCCGCACGGGAGATCGGCGAGTACGGCATGATCCCGGAGGATATCATTGAGCGCCTTCCGCGACTTCTGAGATGAACAGGTGAGTCGCTTGCGAAAAAAACTGGCAGTCCTTGCGCTGATGCTCGGCGCGATGCTTTGCGCCTGCAATGGGCAGGAAAACACAGACCCGGCGCAGCAGGCGCTGGCGTTCCGGCAGGACGTGATGCTGAATACATGCAGCTTTGCGGCGGAAATTTCGGCGGACTTTGGAGATACCGTCTGCCGATTTACGCTTTCGTGCGTCCACACGCCGGGAAATGGTACACAGATGACCATCACTGCGCCCGAGACGCTTGCGGGTTTGACAGCAAGGGCTTCCGGCGAAGGGGCAAAGCTGGTGTTTGACGGAGTCGAGGCTGCGTTCGGGACACTCGAGGGCCTCGGACTTTCGCCCATGACCGCGCCGGAGCTTCTGGCGGAAGCTTGGGAGATGGGCTATATCCAGTACACGGGTCTGGAAGAAGGGTTTTTGCATGTAACGTATCTTTGTGGGTATGACGAAGACGAATACCGCGCCGATACATGGTTTCAAAATGGCGCGCCGGTGCGCGCAGAGCTTTCCTGCGACGGTCAGATGGCCGTGCAAATAGATGTTACAGATTTTAATTTACGAAAGGCAGAGACAAACAATGAAAGTACTCAAACGAACATGGGCTGATATCTCGCTGGACAATCTGGAGCATAACTACAAGACGCTGCGTGAGCACGTTGGAAAAGGGCCGAGATTCCTCGGCGTTGTGAAGGCGGACGCCTATGGACACGGCGCCGTACAGGTCAGCCGGACGCTCGAGGAGCTGGGCGCGGAGTATCTGGCCGTTTCCAATCTGGAAGAGGCTGTGCAGCTGCGGCGCGGCGGCGTGAACCTGCCGGTCCTGATCCTTGGCTATACACCCCCCGAGTTCGCGCCCGACGAAGCCGAGCTTTCCATCACGCAGGAGGTGCACGGCCTGCAATACGCAAAGGACCTGAACAAAGCGCTCGAGGGCACGGGCAAAAAACTGACCGTCCATCTGAAGATCGATACCGGCATGACACGTCTCGGCTTCTTCGCCGACCAGCCGGAAGCTACGCTTGCTGCGCTCGTCGAAGTCTCCCAGCTGCCGAATCTCTATATCGAGGGCGTTTTCATGCACTTCTGCGTCTCGGACTCCAAAAAGCCGGAGGACGTGGCGTTTACGAAGCTTCAGCATGAGCGCTTTGTGAATATGCTGGAGCTCATGAAGTCCAAGGGCATCGAGCCCGAGATCCGTCACTGCTGCAACTCCGGCGCGACGATTTTGCGCCCCGAGTACGCCATGGATATGATCCGTCCGGGTGTTGCAACCTACGGCTTCCATCCCTCGCCCGACACCGTGGGCGAAATCGACCTGCGGCCGATGATGAGCCTGCATACTTCCATTGCGCAGATCCGGACGATTGCCGCCGGCAAGTCCATCAGCTACGGCAGAACCTACACGACACCGGAGGACAAGCTCGTTGCCGTCCTTCCCATCGGCTACGCAGACGGCCTGAGCAGGCTTCTTTCCAACCGCGTCACCTTCCGCATCTGCGGCAAGGAGGCACCCGTCGTCGGCAGAATCTGCATGGATATGTGCATGGTCGATATTTCGGATATTCCCGAGGCCAAGGTCGGCACAACCGCGACGCTCTTCGGCTACGATGAGAACGGAACGCTCCTGCCCTGCGAGCGCATCGCGGACATGCTGGGCACAATCAACTACGAAATCGTCTGCGACGTCAATAAGCGCGTGCCGCGGTTCTTTTATAAGGACGGCAAGCAGGTCGGCATTTTGCAGTACATCGTCTGAGCACCGGGGCGCAAGCTGCATAGAATGGAAGGAGAGCTCTGCGAGCCGTATAATTTGCGCTTTCGCGTGGGAGAATAACAGCAGTCAGGCAATGTGACTTTTATTTTTCCGCGGAGTGTGAAGCGAATGGATACGAACGTAAAACGAGGCGATATTTTCTATGCGGATCTGAGCCCGGTTGTGGGAAGCGAGCAGGGCGGGACGCGGCCTGTGCTGATCGTGCAGAACGATACCGGAAACCGCCATTCTCCGACCGTGATCGCTGCAGCCATCACCAGCCAGACCGGAAAGGCGCGTCTTCCGACGCACATCAGCCTCTCCGGCCATGACGTGGGGCTGAGCCGGGATTCGATCGTGCTGTTAGAGCAAATCCGGACCATCGATAAGCGCCGCCTGCGTGAGCATATGGGACACGCGGACGAGAGCGTCATGAATCAGGTCGACTCGGCCATCGCGGTCAGCTTCGGACTTTCCAACAATACCATCTGAAATCGCGCAAAAACCTCCGCCCAGAGCTCTGGACGGAGGTTTTTCAATCATCCTGCGTTTGGCGCGCACTTCCATATATTGCGTAGGGGGCGATGCCCACATCGCCCCTTTGGAAAATTACGAATTCGCCGAAAATTACCGTATAATCGGATTACTTTGCCGGGGCGATGTGGGCATCGCCCCCTACGAGAAGAGAGGAAAACGATGCGGAATACTTACTTCCGCAGAAGCGCAATGCCTTTTTCAATTCTGGCGAGGGATTCCTCTTTGCCGAGAAGCGCGCACAGCTCGGTCGCGCCGCCGGGGGTCGAAGCTTTGCCGGATACGGCCACACGAAGCGGCCAGAGAATGACGGAGTTCTTCACGCCGCGCTCCGCCGCGACTGCGACCAGCTTCTCATAGAGCGCCTCGTTGCTCCAATCCTCCTGCGCCTGCAGGATGGGGAGCAGCACCTCAAGCGTCTCGAGGGAATTCTCGAGATTCGTCTTGGACTTCTTGTGAATGTAGAGCTCCGTTTCATATTCCGGGAGCTTGTCGATGAAATCGACACGCTCGGGAAGATCGGAGAGAATTTCACATCTCGACTGCACGAGCGCCGCGACCTTGCGAAGATCGATCGCCGGGTTCGAGATGGCTTTTTTGAGCCACGGCTCAGCCTTCTCAAAAAATTCCTCGGACGAGAGCTTTTTCATATACTCAGCGTTCATCCAGCGAAGCTTTTCAATGTCAAACACAGCAGGGGACTTGGAGATGCCGGAAATCTCGAAAATTTCGGCAAGCTCGGAAAGGGTAAAGAACTCGCGCTCGGCGTTTTCTCCCTTCGGACTCCAGCCGAGAAGCGCCACATAGTTGAGAACAGCGGGCGTGAGATAGCCCTGGGCAATCAGGTCTTCGTAGCTGGGGTCGCCATGCCGCTTGGACATCTTGTGCTGGCTATCGCGCATGACGGGCGAGCAGTGGACATAGGTCGGGATGTCCCAGCCGAAGGCTTCGTAGAGAAGATTGTACTTGGGCGCAGAGGAGAGATACTCGCTGCCGCGCACGACGTGGGTAATGCCCATGAGATGGTCGTCGACGACATTTGCAAAGTTATACGTGGGAAGACCGTCGGACTTCAAGAGCACCTGATCCTCGAGCTCCTTGTTTTCGACCGTAATGTCGCCGAACGACACGTCGTGGAACGTGGTTGTGCCCTCCTGCGGGATGCGCTGGCGGATGACAAAGGGCTCTCCAGCAGCGACTCTCGCTTCTGCTTCGGCAAGCGGGAGATCCCGGCAGGCGCAGACGTGCTTTTTGATCTCCTTGCTGTCCGATTCGTCCGCGGGTTCTTCTTCAGATTTCTGGCAGAAGCAGTAGTATGCGCCGCCCTTTTTGCACAGAAGTTTTGCATATTTGCCGAAGAGGTCGCGCCGCTCAGACTGGACATAGGGACCCACGGGGCCGCCGACATCCGGACCTTCATCGTGCGTCAGGCCGCATTCTGCCATGGTCTTGTAGATCACGTCGACCGCGCCGTCGACCAGACGGCCCTGATCGGTGTCTTCGATGCGGAGAATAAACTTACCGCCGAAGTGGCGGGCGATGAGCCAGGTATAGAGCGCCGTTCTCAGGTTGCCGACATGCATATAGCCCGTGGGACTGGGCGCAAAGCGGGTGCGGGCCTCTCCCTTCGGGATGCGCGCTTCCATCTCTTCAAAAAAATCCATCTTGGATTCCTCCAATGCTATATTTTATCTTCCATAATATATAGTTTTTTTCGTCAGTAGTCAATGACGGATTGCGAAAATTGCAGCTTTGTGATAAGATAACCTCAACTATGGAAATTTACGCAAAGAAGGTTACAATATGGAACAGAAAAAACGCATCTTTTCGGGCATTCAGCCGAGCGGCGATCTGACGCTTGGCTCTTATATGGGCGCAATCAAAAACTGGGTCGCGCTGCAGGACGAATATGACTGCCTGTACTGCATCGTGGACATGCACGCGATCACCGTGCGGCAGGTTCCGGCGGACCTCAGAAGAAGAAGCCTCGAGCAGCTCGCGCAGTACATTGCCTGCGGCCTGGACCCCAAGAAGAACATCATGTTCATCCAGTCCCACGTGCCCGCGCACGCAGAATTAAGCTGGGTTTTGGGCTGCTACACGCAGTTCGGCGAGCTGTCTCGTATGACGCAGTTCAAGATGAAGTCCCAGCAGCACGCGGACAACATTACGGCCGGCCTTTTTACCTACCCTGTTCTCATGGCGGCAGACATCCTCGTCTATCAGGCGGACCTTGTCCCCGTGGGAGAGGACCAGAAGCAGCATGTCGAGCTCTGCCGCGATATCGCAAGCCGCTTTAATAACTCCTTCCCCGACACCTTCACGCTGCCCGAGCCCTTCATTCCGAAGATGGGCGCGCGCATCATGAGCCTTGGCTCGCCGGAAAACAAAATGTCAAAATCCGACCCCGACGGCTGCGTCTACATGATGGATAAGCCCGAGGACATTATGCGCAAGTTCAAGCGCGCCGTGACCGACTGCGAGACGGCGGTGCGCTATGACCGGGAGAATAAGCCCGGCGTTTCGAATCTGCTGACGATCTACTGCGCGGCAACCGGCAAGACGATGGCCGAGGCGGAAGCCGAGTTTGCGGGACAGGGCTACGGCGTCTTTAAGCCTGCCGTCGGCGAAGCGGTCGTGGAGCTCATGCGCCCGATCCGCGAGGAGACGGAAAAACTGCTCGGCGACAAGGCGTATCTCGAGTCCATCTATAAAGAGGGCGCGGAGAAGGCATCGTATCTTGCTAACAAGACGCTTCGCAAAGTATACAAAAAGGTGGGCTTTGTTGCCCGCTGATGGGAGTGTGACGTATGAACACCGATACGGCGATTACCATGCTGCTGGCTATGGGCGTGGCGGCAGTGGTGTCGTTTTTGTCGACGCCGATGGTCAAAAGCCTCGCCTATAAGGTTGGCGCCATCGACGTTCCGAAGGACAACCGGCGCATGCACAAGGTGCCGATTCCGCGTTTGGGCGGCCTTGCCATCTTTCTGGCGTTTTTGCTGTCGGTTCTGGTCTTCGCGAACATCGACCGGCAGATGCAGGGAATTTTGCTTGGGGCGACGATGATCGTCGTGCTGGGCGTGATGGACGATATCATGGCGCTGAACGCACTGCCGAAGCTCATCGTGCAGATTCTGGCTGCCGGTATTGCTGTCTATCACGGCTGCGTTATTCAGTTCGTCTCGAACCCCAACGTCTTTTCGAGCATGACGTATCTGAATCTTGGCTGGTGGTCGTATCCGATCACGATCATCTGGATCGTCGCGATTACAAACGCAGTGAACCTGATTGACGGCCTCGACGGTCTGGCGGTCGGCGTGTCCGCGATTTCGACGGCTTCGATCACGGTGATTGCGCTGATGGTTTCCGAGACGAATGTGGCGATTGTGCTCGCGGCGCTCTTTGGAGCCTGCCTCGGCTTCATTCCTTACAACATGAACCCAGCAAAAATCTTCATGGGAGATACGGGCGCAACATTTTTGGGCTACATTCTCGCGACGCTTTCCGTGACCGGCCTCTTTAAGATGTACGCGATCATCTCCTTTGCCGTGCCGTTTCTCATTCTCGGCGTGCCGATTTTTGATATCTGCTTTGCCTTCCTGCGCCGCATTGCAAAGGGGCAGAACCCCATGAAGGCGGACCGCGGGCATGTCCACCACCGGCTCATCGACATGGGCTTTTCGCAGAAGCAGGCTGTCGCGATTTCCTATATGCTGGCGGGCATTCTGGGATTGGCCGCTGTGCTGCTTACGTCGTCGGGCGAACTCAAGGCGCTGATTTTAATTGGCGCGATCTTCGTTGTCGGCGCGATCGGCATGCGCGCAATTTTCGGCGCGAAGGAGCCGACGCAGGAGCAGAAGTCCGAACAGCCCAATCAGCCGGAAGATGCGTCTTCCACTTCACAGGAGGAAAAACATGCAGAAAATTAAAGTCATGTCCGTCTTCGGCACACGGCCGGAGGCGATCAAAATGGCGCCGCTCGTCAAGGAGCTTGAGCGCCGCGAGGAAATCGAATCCTACGTCTGCCTGACCGGTCAGCACCGCGAGATGCTGGACTCCGTGATGGAAATCTTTGACCTCAAGGCAGATTTTGACCTCAATATCATGGAAAAGCGGCAGACGCTCGCCACAATCACGACGAAGACGCTTCTCGGGATGGAAAAGGTCTTCGAGGAAAAGAAGCCGGACCTTATCTTGGTGCACGGCGACACGTCCACGACATTTGCAGGAGCCCTGGCGGCATTTTACCATCAGGTGAAGGTCGGCCACGTCGAGGCCGGTCTTCGCACGTGGGACAAGTATTCGCCCTTCCCGGAGGAGATGAATCGGACGCTGGTCGGCGATATCGCGGATCTTCATTTTTCACCCACGAAGGCGAATGCGGAGAACCTCCGGCGCGAGGCGGTCATGGGTGACGTGTTCATTACCGGCAACACGGCGATCGACGCGATGCGCTACACGGTAAATCAGGATTTCCGGTTCGATATTCCGGAGCTGGACAGCCTCGACTTTACGGGCAAGCGCGTCATTGTCGTGACCTGTCATCGCCGGGAAAACTACGGCCAGCCCATGCAGGACATCATGCACGCAATTTTGGAGGTTGTAAACAGCCATCCGGACGTGGAGGTCGTGTACCCGGTGCATTTGAGCCCCGTGGTGCGCGAGTGCGCGTTCCCGATTTTGGGCGGGCACGAGCGGATTCATCTGATCGACCCTGTGAATGTGGAGCAGATGCATAACCTGATGTCCCGCTGCTACATGGTTATGACCGACTCCGGCGGCCTTCAGGAGGAAGCACCAGCACTTGGAAAGCCCGTGCTTGTTATGCGCCGGGAGACCGAGCGGCCAGAGGCCATCGCCGCCGGAACGGCGAAGCTAGCGGGTGTGGATAAAGATACGATCGTGAAGCTCGCGTCTGAGCTTCTGGACAGTCCGGAGGCCTATGCAAAAATGGCGAAGGCCGTCAACCCCTATGGCGACGGCCATGCCAGCGCGCGCATCGCGGACGCAATTTTGTGGCATTTTGGCATGCGGGAAGAAAAGCCCGCGGATTTCTGCGCAGAATAAGCCTGTAACATAACGGAAGGAGGCGCGCTTTGGAGCAGGAGCATAAAAATTTAAAACCGCTGCTTCTCGCGGCCACTGCTGCCGTGACAGTGATCGCAATTCTGCTCGTCTTCTTTTTCAGCGGCAGAAAAAGCAAAAGCACGCAGACCATCATTCTCCCGGACCCTCCCGCGCAGGAGCAGACGCCGGATGAAGAAAAGCCGGAGGCCAGTCTTGCCGAGCTCACGCGGGAGAATGTGCAGAGCGTGCTGAAAAAAAGCGTTGCCCGCCCGTCGAGCTACCATCAGAGCATGCAGATCGTCATCACTTCCGGTGATATCCAGCGCACGCAGACGGCGGAGCTCTGGGTCAAAGGAGAGCTCGTCAAGGCGCAGATCACGGACGAGCTGGAGACAAAGACGATTCTTGCCGACGCGACGACGCTCTATGTCTGGTATGACGACGAGGAGCCCGTTCAGATGGCGCGCGGCGCCGGGATGCGCACGGATAACCTTGCAGGAATTCCGACCTACGAGAGTATTCAGGATTACAGCAAATCGCAAATCGAACAGGCCGCATTCGTGACCCTGTCCGAGCAGGCCGCCGACTGCATCTATGTCAGCGCGCAGGACGGAAGCGTTTTGCAGGACTACTGGGTGAGCCTTGACAGCGGGCTTTTATGTAAGCAGACGATGACAAGCGGCGACGATCTGGTCTACCTGATGGAGCAGACCGGACTCGAAGTGTTCCCGGAGAATGACGAGTCGCTTGAGGGCGTATTCTGCCTCCCGGACGGCACGGAGCCATTTTCTACAGAAGCATAACGGCGGCGACGGTGAGCAGCAGCGTCAGGCTGTCATCCTCGTCCGTCTCCATGAGCACCAGCAGCAAAATCAGCAGCACCAGCAGATCTCCTGCGTCAAGCCCCGGCGGCAGAAGCTTTCTCAGCGGTCGGTCGGGGGGACAGGCGACAGGCGCTGGCGGCGGAGGCGGCTTTTGCAGTGCGGGAGAGCTCACGCAGGATGCTTCCCGCCCAGAAGGCTTCGCCTGAATGTCCGGCGGCTTTGGCATGGGGCGCTCCATACGGGGTGGCTCCGGCGGCGGAGCCGGGGCAGAATTCTTACCGGATGGCGCGTCCGGGACGACGGTGCGCTGGAACGTTCCGTCCGGCGAGGGCGTATATCGGTTATACATGCGCATCCCTCCTGTCTACTCTTTCTGATCGCGGCCGCGCAGCGCTGCGCCTGCCAGACGCGAGATTCTGGCGGCCTGCATGGCGCGGTCGATTTTTTCGCGGCGCTCGGGCTTTAAAAACGGCTTGAGCGCGTTTAAAAGGTTTTCCTGCCTGCGGTCGAGCGTCCCCGCCTTCTGCAAAAGCTCACCAAGCGCCTGCTGCCGGTCGTCCGGCGGCGAAGCTTCCTGTTTTGGCGTAGGCGGAGGAGAAACGGGCGGCTCGGGCGGCGGGGGAGGTGCTTGCTGCGCGGCGGGCGGAGAGAGGCCCAGAGACTGCGCAAGCGCGAAAATCTTCTGCATCTGCTCCGGGTCTTGCAGCATTGCGCCGATGGCCTGTTCGAAAGAAAATTCGCTCATGCCTGTTCGTTGATTTTCGCAATGAGCGCCTGCGCCTCGCTGGATTCCAGCATGGGGCTGACAAGGCTTTTGGCGAGCTCTGCGTCTCCGTTTTTGAGCGCCTGCGCCGCCTGAGAAAGCGCGCTTCCGCCGTCGCGACTGAGAAGCGTCAGAAGCTGCCTGCCCTCGGGCGTAGACAGTACGGCGGCAAGCTGCTGCTTCGTAAAGGAAAACCCGGCGTAATCGCAATGATTGTTGTCCATATTCCGCCTCCTGAAAGAAGTTCTTGTGTATTGTATGCAGGGAGGCTATGATAGGTGAACCGGATTTGAAAATTCTTGTGCTTTCCGATTCGCACCGTGCAGTCGGTGCGATGTATGACGCGGCGATACTGGAAGACCCGGATGCGATCATGCATCTGGGCGACCATGTTTCGGACGCAGAGGAGCTTTCCTATGCGCTCGATCTGATCGATTTTTATAGAGTCAAAGGAAACTGCGACTTTGGCGCGCAGGCTCCCGAGACGATTTTAACGGAGCTCGGCGGCGTGCGTCTATTTCTCACGCACGGGCACCTGTTCGGCGTGAAATCGGGCATGTCCCGGCTCAGGCTCGAAGCGAACCGCGTGGGCGCAAACATCGCGCTCTTCGGCCACACGCACAGGCCGTTTCTGGAAGAGGACGGCGGCGTATGGTACATGAATCCCGGCGCGGCCAGGGATGGGCGCTACGGCGTGATCGAAATCAAGAGCGGAAGCTTCAAATGCGAGCTCAAGGAGCTGCCGGAATAAAAAATAACTGCCGAGCGGCAGTTTTGGAGGAAAGTTATGCTGTTAGCGATCGATATCGGCAATACGAACATTGTCATCGGCTGCATCGAGGGAGAGAAGATTCTCCATGAGCTGCGACTGGCGACCGATCTTGTCAAGACGTCCGACCAGTACTGGATGGATCTCAAGGGTGTGCTCGCGCTCTATGATCTGCGGGCGGAGGAAATTGAGGGCGTGATCATCTCGTCCGTCGTGCCGCCGGTTCTGAACTCGCTGCGGACGGCAGTTATGAAGCTCACCGGAAGAACGCCCATGGTAGTAGGTCCGGGGCTCAAGACGGGGCTCAACATCGCGGGCGGAAACGCCGGGCAGGTCGGAAGCGACCTTGTTGTTGCGGCAGTGGCTGCGCTGCGCGAATACCCGGCGCCCCAGATTATCATCGACATGGGCACAGCGACGACGATGATGGCTGTCGACGCATCCGGAATGTTCCTTGGCGGCAGCATCTGCCCGGGCGTAAAGGTTTCGTCCGAGGTGCTGACCACCAGGACCTCGCAGCTTCCCGGTATCAGTTTGGAGGCGCCGAAGCACGCCATCGGCCGCAACACGACCGAGTGCATGCAAAGCGGCATTATGCTGGGCACGGCCTGCATGATCGACGGTATGGTCGCGCGTATGGAAGAAGAGCTCGGCATGAAGGCAACCGTCATCGCAACGGGCGGCATTTCGCGCTTTGTGCTTCCGATGTGCCGGACGCAGATTCACTATGACCGGGATCTTCTTTTAAAGGGCCTGCGGATCCTCTATGAGAAGAACAAGAGATGACGGCGAAAAAGGATAAAAATCCGGACGGTCTTCCGTCCGCGAGACTCCTGAAAAAGCTATTGCAGGAGCAGCCGACGCCGTTTTATCTCTACGACGCGGAAAGCTTTCACAAGGCGTGTATGGACCTTCGGCTGGCGTTTTCGTGGAACGACGGCTTTGAGATCTGCTTTCCGGCGAGAATGAACCCAAACCCGGAAATTCTGCGCGTGCTGGCGGACGCGGGCTGTCAGATCCTCTGCGGAAGCGAGGCGGAGCTTCGTTTATCGCGCCGCGCGGACATTGACGGGGCGCAGACGATCTACGCGCCGATGGCAGACGATGCGCACGCAGGTGCTTACGCCCGGAGGATCGGCTCGACGTGTCTCATTGACGCGCCGCACGCGCTGCCGTCCGTTCCGCCGGAGCATGTTCTTCTCAGCGTCAACCCCGGCGGGAGCCTGCAAATGGATGGGCGGACCGTCTGGGACTTTGAGAAGAGCAAGCTCGGCATGAACGCGGATGAGACGGTCTCCATGTGCCGCCGGTTCCAGGCGAGCGGTGTGGAGTCCATCGGTCTTGCGGCATTTCTGCGCGATCAGGAGTTCGAGCCGCTGCGCTTTTTCGCGGTGCAGGAGATGCTGTTCCAGCTGGCGGTCCGGATCAAGCGGGAGCTCGATCTCGCGGTGGACAGTATTCTGATTTCGGGCGGACTTGGCGTGGGCTACCGTCCGTCGGACAATGCGCCGGATCTGACGGCGGTCTCCGAGCGTGTGCGAAGAAGCTATGAGATGATTCTGGTGCCCGCGGGAGTAACGCCGAAGCTGATTTTAGCCGAAGGGCGGCTGATGGCGGCGAAGGCGGGCGTGCTTGTTTCGCGGGTGCTCGCCGTCAAACGGCAGCAAACGCCGCTTGTCATTTTAGACGCAGACTGCGCGCAGCTTTTACGGGAGATCGCCTTCGGGGCGAGCCATAGGCTCATCGCGCCGCTTGCGCCGGAAAGCCGGGGAAAGCAGCTGGTGCGCGTGGCGGGGGCAATTTCCGACCTGCGCGACCATTTTTCCGGGAGCTTCGTCCTGCCGGATTTGAAGCTCGGCGAGTGCGTCTTGATTTTGGATACCGGCGCGGACGGGCGGAGCTTTGGAAGTAATTACGGCGGAAGCCTCGGCTGCGCAGAGTTTTTGATTGAAAACGGCACGGCGCGGTGCATCCGAAAGCGGCAAACGATGGACGAATTGATGGCAAGCTTCGATGTGGAATAGCGCCAGGTTTTTTGTCAGCCTAGAGCATGGTAAAGACCAGCCCGAAGCACACCAGAACGCCGACGCCGATTGCCGCGGTCACAGTGAGATCGATGATGGCGGCTGCCGTCCGAAACGCGCGGATGGCTTTTCGCGATGGACGCGGGGACGGTCTGGTTTGAAACTCCCGCTGCGGGTATAATGAAATCACACGGCCTGTCTGCATAATGGGTACCTCCTTTTGTTATCAAGGCTATCATAGCAGACAGCATGTACGATAATTTGGACTCATTCCCGAAAGGAGCGATTTTATGGAGGAATTTTATCTGCCCTCGAACGGCGCGGGCCGCATCCACTGCGCGCTCTGGACGCCGGAGACTGCGCCGCGCGCGGTGGTGCAGATCATCCACGGCATTGCCGAGCACATCGGACGCTATGGCCATTTTGCAAACTTTCTGACCGAACGGGGCTTCGCCGTCTGTGCGGACGATCACATGGGGCATGGCCTTTCTGTGGAGGAAGGCGGCACATATGGGTATTTTTACGGCGGCTGGATGGCGGCGGTCAAAGACGAGCGGACGCTCTTTGAAGAGATGAAGCGGCGTTATCCGGGCCTTCCGTATCTCATGCTGGGGCACAGCATGGGCTCGTTCCTGCTGCGCACGTATCTGTATACCTATCCCGGAGAACTCGCGGGCGCGATCATTTCCGGCACCGGCTGGCAGCCCGAAATGGCGCTCAAGGCAGGGCTTGCGCTCTGCAAACTCGAGCAGCTGCGCGTGGGCGAGACTGGATGCAGCGGGCTTTTGAAGGAGCTCATGTTTGGTGCGTACAATAAAAAATTCAAGCCCAACCGGACGGCGAACGACTGGATCTGCTCGAATGAAGCGGTCGTCGACGCGTACACGGCGGATGAGCTCTGCGGCTTTGACGCGACGGTCGGCCTCACGCGCGACATGCTGATGGGTATTTCGATGAACCAGAGGAAAGAGAACCTTGAGAAGATGGACAAAGCGCTTCCTGTGCTCTTTGTCTCCGGCATGCAGGACCCCGTCGGCGCGATGGGAGAGGGCGTCCTTCGCTGCATCGACGCGTTCAAGCGCGCGGGGCTCAAAAATGTCACCATCCGCCTCTATCCCGAGGGACGGCACGAGATGCTCAACGAGACCAACCGGACGGAGGTCTACGCGGACATTCTCTCATGGATGGAGCAGAGACTCTGAGAAAAACAGCCTCCCGGAAAATATTCCCGGGAGGTTGCATTTTGTCATTCTTTCTGCTATAATTGTAGCAATTTTGTAACTGACTCCGGTGTTTCCGGAGCATTCAGAAAGGAGCGTGCGCGGATGTCGAAGCGATGGGTCCTTCGTCTTGTCCTGAGCATTATGCTGCTTGCCGCCTTGTCTGCGGCAGTCTGCGCGGCCGATGAGGAGAATTGGTACGACGCGGAGCAGCAGGAATATTTCTGGGAGGAAGAGCAGCTGGAAACGGTATTTCCAGACGTTGCGCCGGGGAGCTGGTACTATGACGATGTGATGTACCTCTACCGAAACGGCATCATTGGCGGCTTCCCGGACGGCACGTTCCGCCCGGAGGACAGGGTCACGACCGGCCAGGCGCTCAAGATGATCATTCTGGCTGCGGGCTACGCAGAACCCGAGCAGGCGGCCAGCCATTGGGCAAGAGGCTATCTCAACTTTGCACTCGAGACTGGGATGCTCGAGCGAGGGGAAATTACCGACCTCGATATCAACATGAGCCGGCTTCTGACCGCGAAGGTTACGGCGCGCGCGCTCGGCGCAGCACGGCAGGATCTGACGCAGAAATTTACCGATACAAACGACGATTTTGCCCACGCACTGAGCGAGATCGGCATCATCGGCGGCTATCCGGACGGCACGTTCCGCCCGGAGGGCTTCCTGACCCGCGCGGAGCTCTCGACCATTGTCAGCCGGATCTACGCTTTCCGGATCGACCAGACCGGCGGCAGCACCGATAGTGGGGACGACCCCGAGGACTTGGACGACGACACGCCCATCGAGCTTCGCACGACGGACGACGGCGTCGAGTTCATCAAGGCGCGCGAGGGCTTTACGGCGACGGCCTATTGGGACTATCAGCAGTATTCCATCGGCTACGGCAGCTACTGCGAGAAGGACGAGTTTCCCGACGGCATCACCGAAAAGCAGGCTGACCATTTGCTTCGCAAGCGGCTGCAGGGCTTTGAAGAAAAGCTCGATGCATTCCTCGATAAAAACAACATCCGGTTATCAACGAACGAATACGACGCGCTCATCTCCTTTACATACAACAACGGTGACTACTGGATGAGCGAGAAGAACCCGAGCCGGCTTGCAAATCTTCTGATTTCCGGCAGATACACCACCAATGAATTTGCCTCCGCGTTCGGCATCTGGTGCCACGTGACGACAAAGTCCGGTGCGGAAATTTATGACGGACTCATTGAGCGCCGCCTGCGCGAGCTCAAGCTGTTTTTCTACGGCGATTACAACGCGAAAAATTCCGACGGCTTCAGCTATGTGATCTTCCAGACGGAAAAGGGCTCGCTGGAGGTCGATGTGGCGGTCTACGAGACGGGAAGCTATTATGACCCGATGTTCGGGGCACACTGCGATGACGACGAGTTCTTCGGCTGGGTCGCGGAGGACGGCACGGTCATCGATGAAAACACCCGCGTGGAGAAAAGCCTGACGCTGACGGCGCTCTGGCGCAGCGAGGCCGAGGGCCGGTTCTGAGAAAATATGAAGCCGGGTTAGAAAGTCCAAATTATTGGACAGGTAATATGATATTCTATCTCCAGAAAGCAAAAGGAGCGATGCTGAGATGGAATATCGGATGGAGTATGTCAGAGGTCATATTGAGGTCTATTCGGCAAGAGGGGAGTTCCTCTTCTCCGCCGATACCATGGCCGAGGCGGACGAGATGCTGGAGGAGTAAGATGAACATCCAGATTTTTGGAGCGAATAAGTGCTTCGACACGAAAAAGGCCGAGCGCTGGTTCAAAGAGCGCAGGATCAAATATCAGTCCATCGATCTTGTCCGCTACGGCATGTCCGGCGGCGAGTTTGACAGCGTTCTGCGCGCGGTCGGTGGGATCGACAGGCTCATCGACTGGGACAAAAAAGCGCCAGAGATCGACCTCATGCGCTACATGGGTGACAGCCGGGCAAAGGAGGACAAGGTGTTTGACAATCCAAAGCTCATGAAAACGCCTGTCGTCCGCAACGGAAAACAGGCCACCGTGGGCTACTGCCCGGAAATCTGGGAGACGTGGCAATAAAATCGAAATAGAAAAACGAGGTACGAAGCGGTGATGCTTTGTACCTCGTTTTTGCGTTATTCCTTTGAAAACTTGTCAAGCTCCGTCCGGCCGATTTTGAAGTGTGTGTCCTTTGGGAGTCCCTGTGCGATGGCGGGGAAGAAGTTTCCCGTGTCGGCGGTGCGCTGGATTTCATACGTGCCGTACTGGTTGACCAGATCGAAGCAGTCCTCGGCGTTTCCCGGGAAATGGTTGACCATTGGGTTCGGGGAGTAGGGGAAGTTCTTGGCCGGAGGCAGGTTGACGGGCTTTTTGGAAGATTGCTTTTCAGACATGCAATTTCACCTCGCGCTTAGTCTGCGCATGTTCAGGCGATGTTTGCGTGGAAATAATTGAAAACCTCGTGGAGCTTCGCCATCCGCAGATGGCGAAATAAAGTGGAAAGTCATGTTATCCGGCGGCTTTGCTGACCGGAAAAATACTGCACGCCTCACAAGTGTGGAATTTTGCGCCAAAGGCACAAAATTATGCGCGCAGTTGAGGCGCGGCCTTTTTTGAAAGATTTTACTGCCTCTCAGCGGCGATCATGTGCATCGCGTGCTCCAGCGCGCCGATGATGGCGGAGAGATTTTGCTTTGCGGCCTTCTCAGAGCCGGGGAGGTTGATGATGAGGCTTGTCCCTCTCGTTCCGGCGACAGCGCGGGAGAGCATGGCGCGCGGCGTAACCTTGAGGCTCCCGACCCACATCGCAACGGGGATTGCTCGGATTTCGCGATCCAGCACGGCAAGCGTGGCTTCCGGCGTCACATCGCGCGGAGAAAGGCCCGTGCCGCCGGTCGTGAGAATCAGGTTTGCGTGGAGCTCGTCTGCGCAATAGATGAGCATTTTTTGAATTTCTGCCTGTTCGTCCGGGATGATGGCAGTGTGGATGACATGGAAGCCCGCGTCCTCAATCATCTTGCAGACGGCGGGACCGCTCGTGTCAATGCGCTTTCCCTGACTGCCAAGATCGCTTACGGTAATAACGGCTGCTGTATAGTCCATAAAAATCCTCTTTTCAAAATGATTTACATAATATTTGATTTGCACAAGAGTTTCTATAATACGCGTAGGGGTCGATGCCCACATCGACCCGACGGAATGCACTTTTTTTATGAGAGTCTCCGGCGAATTCGTAACTTCCTCATGGGGCGATGTGGGCATCGCCCCCTACGTGCGAAGCATTACATAATTGAAATTATGTAATGTTTGTTACCTGATACCAAAATGCGGCCTCGCGCAGAAAGGGCAGAAGCTGCACCGCTTTGGCTACCGATAATATCGTATTTTCGTCCGGCATAGTGCGCCTTCTGCTCGTTTGTTTATAACCGATTCTAGCAAGCGCCGCCCGATACGTCAAGAATATCCGATAGATCCTGCCGATCTTCTGGCGCGTGCTTTTCTTTACATTTCTGAATTTTCTGACAAAATTTTTGCGGCAGATTTTCTGAAAAAGTTACAAAATTCTGAACATCCTTCAAGGCAGTTTTCTTTACTTGTTTTTTTGTCCGGAACGTGGTATAGTCCAGACAAAGATATAAAATGGATACGGCGCGGCTTCGATGAAAAGCGAAGCTGGGTCGCCGCTTTGCGTTTTTTGAACGCGAACGGATTCCACAGGAAGGAGACAGGCACATGGCAAAGCAGACGAAGAATGCTTCGTCCGGCGGCGAGAGCTTTATGGTAAAGCTTTCAACATTCATCGTAGACAAACGCAATTTGTTTTTCCTGATTACCATCATTCTTGTCATTTTCTCCATGTTTTCCCGCAACTGGGTCGAGGTTGAAAATGATCTGACGTTCTATCTGCCGGAGGATTCCGAGACGAAGAAGGCGCTGAACGTCATGGACGGGGAGTTTACCACCTACGGCACGGCTGAGGTCATGGTGGCGAACATCGCCTACGAGGACGCGGAGCGCATGCTCGATGACCTCAAAGAGATCAAGGGCGTGCAGTCGATCGATTTTGACGATACGACCGACCACTACAATAACGCCTCCGCGCTCTACAGCATCACGTTCAATTACGACGAGACGGACGATGCCTGCCTCGAGTCGCTTGACAAGGTCAAGGAGTACTTAAGCGGACAGGACATCTACGTCAAGACAGACCTTGGCAATACGCAGGCCGAGACGATCGAGCGCGAGATCAACATGATCATGGTCTATGTCGCGATCGTCATCGTTGCGGTGCTGCTCTTCACGTCCGAGACCTACGGCGAGATTCCGGTTCTGATCCTGACGTTCGGCGTTGGCATGATCGTCAATCAGGGCACGAACTACCTGCTTGGCAAGATTTCTTTCGTGTCGAATTCCGTCACGAGCATTTTGCAGCTGGCGCTTTCCATCGACTACGCCATCATCTTCTGCAACCGCTTTAAAGAGGAGCATAAGTCGCTTCCCATCCGCGAGGCGGTCATTCTCGCGCTGAGTAAATCCATTCCGGAAATCGGAGCAAGCTCGCTTACCACCATCGGCGGCCTGGTCGCGATGCTCTTCATGCAGTTCAGACTCGGCCCTGATATGGCCATCTGCCTCATTAAGTCGATTGGCTTCGCACTTCTGTCGGCGTTCGTTGTGATGCCGGGCCTGCTGGTTCTCTTTGGGCCGCTTATTGACCGGACGGGACACAAAAACTTTGTGCCGAAGATTTCGTTCATCGGCTCGTACGATTACGCAACGCGGCATATTGTGCCGATCATCTTCATCGTCGTGCTGTTCTTCGCGTTCCGGCTGTCAAGCGATTGCCCGTACGCCTACGGCTACAGCGTTCTGTCGACTCCCAAGCTCAACGAGACGCAGATCGCCGAAAATATGATCGAGGACAATTTCTCGAGCAGCAATATGATGGCGCTCGTTGTCCCGAAGGGCGACTATGAAAAAGAGGCACAGCTGTTAAAGGAACTCGAGAGCTACGACGAGGTCGACTATACGATGGGCCTTGCCAACATCGACGCGCTCGACGGCTATAAGCTGGCCGACAAGCTGACTCCGCGCCAGTTTGCGGAGCTCGCAGACCTCGATTATGAGGCGGCGCAGGTCGTCTATGCGGCCTATGCGGCGGAAAACGAGAGCTACGGCGAGCTTGTCGGCAACATCGCAACCTATAAGGTGCCGCTCATCGATATGTTCCTCTATGTCTGCGATAAGGTAGACTCCGGCGTCGTGACGCTCAGCGACGAGCAGACCGACCTGCTCCACGACGCGGAGGTGCAGATGACGAGCGCCAAAAATCAGCTGCAGGGCGAGACCTACAGCCGCATGCTCCTGTATCTGACGCTTCCGGTAAGCGGCGACGAAACGTATCACTTTACGGACAAGATTCTGGAGATTGCCAGAAGCTATTATCCGGACGAGGACGTGTTCCTGGCCGGCGACTCGACGAATGAATATGACTTTGAGAAGTCCTTCGCGGTTGATAACACGGTCGTGAGCATTGTGTCGGTCCTTATTGTTCTGGTGGTGCTGCTCTTCACGTTCAACTCCGCCGGTATGCCGCTGCTGCTGATCCTCGTCATTCAGGGCAGTATCTGGATCAACTTCTCATTCCCGACGATCACGGGAAAATACCTCTTCTTCCTTGGCTATCTGGTCGTCAGCTCCATCCAGATGGGCGCGAACATCGACTATGCGATCGTCATTGGCAGCCGCTATCAGGAGCTGAAGGCGAAGATGACAAAGAAGGCGGCCATCATCGATACGCTGAACTTCGCGTTCCCGACGATCATTACCTCGGGCTCAATTCTTGCCATCAGCGGCTTCCTCATTGGCAACCTCACCTCCGAGCCCGTCATCGCGGGTATCGGCGAGAGCTTAGGCCGCGGCACGGTCATTTCGATTTTCCTGGTCATGCTCGTCCTGCCGCAGATTTTGCTGACCGGCACGGCCTTCATCGACAAGACCTCGTTCTCCATGCCGGGCGTGAGCGTCGGCGAGCACAGAGCGCTCTCCGGTAAGGTCTTCGTCAACGGCATGGTGCGCGGCCACATCAGCGGCAATGTGCGCGGCCAGATCTGCGCGATGGTCGACGGCGATGTGGACCTGAACGTCATTTCTGGTTCAGCGGATGAAGAGGGCGGTGCGCCGGATGATACGCCGCCGGACGGCGGTGCTCCGGATGACAGCGGGGCTGCGGAAGCTGCTCCGGCAGACGGCGGAAGGGAGGAAGAGAGCCATGTTTAATTATGCGAAAAAGCTTCTCTCTTTGCTTCTGGTCCTGAGCCTGCTTCTTGCGCTTCCCATGACGGCACTGGCCGCGGAGGAGGACGAGAAAACGGTCTCTATCTCCACGGCGGAAGACCTTATGGCGCTGTCTGAAAGCTACAAGCTCGACACGTGGTCGGAGGGGTTGACGGTTGAACTGGAGGCGGATGTGTCGCTTGAGGGCGTAGCGTTTTCACCCATCGCGAGCTTTGGCGGAACGTTCCACGGAAACGGTCACACCATCAGCGGCCTGAGCCTGTCCGAGGGGCTTTCCCTTGCGGGATTGTTCCAGCGTGTGCAAAAGGACGCGCGCATTGAAGACTTAAACGTCAGCGGCACCGTCAAAGCCTCCAGCACCTGCGAAGCCGCGGGCGGTCTGGCCGGGCGGAACGCAGGTACGATTGAAAATTGCTCGTTCTCCGGCAATATCGCCGGAAGCAGCACCACGGGCGGCCTTGTTGGGCAGAACACGGCGGACGGCCTGATTCGAAATTCCTCCTCCAACGGTGCGGTCACGGGCACAAAAATGACCGGCGGCGTTGCGGGCGAGAACCGCGGCAAGATTGTAAGCTGCACGAACGGCGCGTATGTCAATACCGTCAGCGGCGATCAGGCGCTTTCGCTCGAGAACATCAATCTTGATTTTTCACTCGATATGACGAAGCTGACCTCCGGCGGCGCGCTTCTTTCCTCGTTCGATACCGGTGGTATCGCGGGCTATAACGCGGGAACCATTCGGGGCAGCGAAAACCGCGCGATTGTCGGCTATCAGCATGTGGGCTATAACGTCGGCGGTATCGCGGGCCGAAGCTGCGGCTATATCACGGACTGCGAAAACAGCGGCGCGGTCTATGGCCGGAAGGATGTCGGCGGTATCTGCGGCCAGATGGAGCCGTACGTTGAGATGCAGCTCTCCGAGAGCACGCTGTCTAAATTACAGACACAGCTGAATGAACTCAGCGCGCTTGTCGACAAAGCGGCAAATGACGCGGATGGCGGCGCGGGCGGCATTTCCTCGAGCCTTGGCAGCATGTCCAATCTCGTCAAGAACGCGACAGACTCGGTAAGCGATCTCAAGGTCAACATCGACGCGAACGGCTCGCTGCTCGGACAGGGCGGCGCAAGCGGCTCTGCGGGCATTACGGTTACGCCGCCGAACGTCTCTGTAGATGGCGGCCTTGGCCACGGCTCGGGCCTTGACATTTCGCTCGAGCCCGGCTCTATCTCGATTGACCATGGCTCCGGCGCAGGCGCTGGTGCTTCGGTGGATGGGGAGCCCGGCGGCTTGGACATCGGAAGCGACTTGAGCGCGGGCGGCTTACTCTCCGGCAGCGCGCAGATTGTGGCAGCTCCCGATCTTGGAAACCTCAACTCCGCCATCGGCGGCCTTTCCGGCCAGATCAGCCGCCTGAATGGTGCAATCTCCGGCACGGTCGGGCAGCTGGCAGACGATATGCGCCAGATCAACAAGAAATTCGGCGAGATCACTGACACGCTCGAGACGGCGATTTCCGACGCGGCGAGCAATGCGGGCGACGTGATTACCGACGCGTCGGCCATCGACGTTGATCTGATCACGCTCGGCAAGGTGCACGACAGCCGGAATACCGCCTATGTAGACGGCGATATCAGCGTCGGCGGCATTGCGGGCTCGATGGCGATTGAGTACAGCTACGACCCTGAGGACGACGTGACGAGCAATCTTTCGGCAGACTATAAGCGCCAGTACGAGCTCAAGGCCGTCATTCAGGACTGCACGAACGAAGGCACTGTTCAGTCCAAGCGCAGCTACGCGGGCGGTATCTGCGGCCGTATGGATTTGGGCTTGATTACAGATTGCAGCGGCTTTGGCAGCGTCACAAGCAATTCCGGCGATTATGTCGGCGGCATTGCAGGGCAAACCGGTGCGACTGTGCGCCAAAGCTACGCCAAGTGCACACTTTCAGGCGCCAAATACGTCGGCGGCATCATCGGCGCGGGTGCAGAGCAGACCGTTTCCGGCGCATCCAGCACGGTCTCCGGCTGCTACAGCATGGTGGAAATCACAAACGCCGCGCAGTTTTCCGGCGCGATTTCCGGCTGCGATGCGGGCGATTTTGCGGAAAACTACTTTGTCTCGGATACGCTTTCGGGTCTGGATACCGTGAGCCAGACCGGCAAGGCAGAGCCGATTACGTACGAAGCGCTTTTGAATGTGGCGACGGTTCCCGATGAGATGCGGCAGATGACGCTGAAATTCGTCGCGGACGATACAGTGCTCAAATCCCAGACCTTTGACTATGGCGACAGCTTTGACGCGGATGTTTACCCGGAAATCCCGGAGAAGGACGGCTACTACGGCGCATGGGATGTGACAGAACTGGATGACCTGCACTTTGACACGACGGTCACAGCTGTATACACCCGTTATGTCACAACCGTTCCCAGCGAGGTTAGCCGGGACAGCGGAAGACCGGTCTTCTTTGTCGACGGCAGCTATGACGACGACGCACAGCTTTCCGCGCAGGCCATGGCGCAGATCAACTCCGGCCTGTCTCCTGTCAGTGCGGGGCTGTCTGACGCGATTGGACACTATATGTCGGTCAATCCGTGGTATACCTGGTTCTCCGCGCCGATTACGAAAGAGGTCGTCGAGCAGTGGGAGATCACGATTCCGTCGGACGGCGCTTCGACGCATACCGTGCATTATCTCTCTCCGAGTGAGTCGACAAGACATCTGGCCGTCTTTGTCCGGCAGGACGGCAGCTGGAAGAAGGCGAACGCGGATACCTTCGGCAGCTACCTGACCTTCGACATTACCGGCGAGCAGGCGGAGATTGCCGTCGTTTCGGTGCTCCACATCTGGTGGGTCTGGACGATTCTGGCGATCCTGATTTTTGGCATCCTCGTTCTGGTCATCCTCCTGATCTGCAAGGTGAAGAAGCGCCGGCAGAAGGCGAACCCTGTTCCGGCCGACGGCGGCGAGGAGGCGCAGAGCGAGACGCCCAAAAAGAAGAAGTTCCCCATCTGGCTGACGGTGCTTCTGATGGTTCTTGCGCTGGCGGCTGCGGCGGCCTCGGTGTACCTTTTCGTGCTTCGCAGCAAGTTCGCTCCCTATGAGGCCTTGGCCGAGCTGAACAGCGCGTCGGAGCTGTCGATGGATTTGCAGCTGGACGCGGATGTAGATGATGAGACGCTGGATCTGTCTGCAAGCGTCTCGAGAAAGACGGCAGGCAGCCATAAGGTGACGCGCGTGGACTTTGGTGATCTGCCGCTCTACTACGCGGAAAATCTCGTTGTGCTGGAAAACGGCACAGCCTATCAGCTGACGGACGAATTCCCGGATTATTCCGCCGTCTTGTCGAACCTGACGACGCTTTACAAGCAGGCGAGCTTCACGAGCGTCAAGGATGGCGATGCGACGGTCTACGGCGTGAGCGTGGAGGGTGACGGCGCGAGAACGCTTTTGCAGCTGCTCTTGCCGACGACGAGCGGCAAGCTCCCCGACAGCCAGCAGCTGTCTGCCGAGGTGCGCATGGAAGACGGCGAGATCGAGAAAATTACGATCTCCGCCTCCGGAACGATGAAGGACAAGGCGCAGACGCCGTTTACGCTTTCCGTAACACTCGATGATTTTGATGCGTCCGCCGGGTTCTCCGTGCCAGACGAGGTGCTCGAAAGCCTCGATAAGACCTACGCCGACGGTGAGCTTCCGGTCATCACGAGCGATCTCTTCCGGCTGCTGGACGGCTGGGCGAACCTCTTCGCGCGCGAGACGCTGGCGGCGGATCTGGATGTTTCCGTCGACTGCGGTCCCGTTGTCGTCAAAAACGCGCTGCGGTATTACCGGCAGAAGGTCGACGGCGTGACGGTCAACTGCATCAACAAGAGCGGTCTTAACATCTTCTTCTCCGACACGGGAAGCGCCGTGAATGCCGATGGCGAGGAAGCATCCAGTGAGGCGAAGAGCCTTACCGGAACGGCGAAGCTTCTGGACGTGGTGTATCTCGTCTGCCAGAACGGGGACTTTGAGGTGACGCATGACGGCAGCACGTACCAATATTCCGTCACGATGGACAGCCGTTCGATGGAGGAGCTGCTTTCCGTCCTCGCGCCCGACGCGGCGGATCTGGATATTGACTTCTCCGAGAGCAAGGTTGCGGTCACGATCGAAGATGATGTCGTTACAAAGCTCACGGTGTCCTGCGGCGGCTCTGTGAAGGTGCTGCTCACACAGGCGAGCGCCAGTGTTGATGCGGACATCACCTTTACCGACGCGCAGATGCCGGAGGTACCGGACAGCGTGCTCAGCGCACTGCGATAAGAATCGAAAACGCCCTCCGAAGACTTCGGAGGGCGTTTGTCTCTGTATGGAAGACGCGCACATGGAAGTGTGTAAAATTTGTGGAAAATTTCAGAAAAATTTTAAACATACGCTGAAATTTCGGCTATTTTTTATAAAAAACTGTCTTGCCGGGCCGAACACAAATGAGTATAATAGAGCCATATTTTATGGCAGAGGTTTGCAGACTGCCGAAGAAAGCGGAGGAAAAGGATGAAAGCAATTGTCAGCATCGTCGGTAAAGATCAGGTGGGCATTATCGCAAATGTGTGCAGTGAGCTCGCTGCCTGCAACATCAACATTCTCGAAATCAGCCAGAAGATCATGGACGGCTTTTTTACCATGATGTTGGTGACGGACCTGTCCGGCTGCGAAAAGCCGCTTGATGAAGTGTCCGATCGGCTCCAGACCTGCACGGAGGGAAAGCAGCTTTCCGTCCGCATCCAGCGCGAGGACATGTTCGACGCAATGTACAAGCTTTGAGGTGCCGTCATGCCGAGTTTACAGAAAGTCATTGACGCGATCGACATGATCGACAAGCAGCATCTGGACATCCGCACGATCACGATGGGCATTTCGCTTTTGGACTGCGCGAGCGAGGATGCGGGTCGCTGCTGCGAGAAAATTTACGATAAAATCTGCCATAAGGCCGAAAACCTCGTCAAAACCGGCGAGTCCATCGAGCGCGAGTTCGGTATCCCGATCGTCAACAAGCGCATCTCCGTGACACCGATGGCGCTCGTTGCCGGAAGCTGCCGGACGGAGGACTACGTGCCCTTTGCGCTCACGATGGACAAGGCGGCGAAGGCCTGCGGCGTGAACTTCATCGGCGGCTTCTCCGCGCTCGTGCAGAAGGGCTTTACAACGGGCGATGAAAAGCTGCTGCGCGCAATTCCGCAGGCGCTGGCGCAGACGGATATCGTGTGTTCGAGCGTCAACGTCGGTTCGACGAAGGCCGGTATCAATATGGATGCGGTGGCGCGGATGGGAAAAATCATCAAGGAGACGGCGTACCTTACGCGCGAGCAGGATGGCCTTGGCTGCGCGAAGCTCGTCGTGTTCTGCAACGCCGTTGAGGATAATCCCTTTATGGCGGGGGCGTTCCACGGGGTCGGCGAGGCTGAGTGTGTGGTAAGCGTCGGCGTGTCCGGCCCGGGCGTTGTCCACCATGCGCTGCAATTCTGCAAGGGAGAAAAATTCGACGCGGTCGCCGAGACGATCAAGAGAACCGCGTTCCAGATCACGAGAATGGGCCAGATGGTTGCGGCAGAAGCGGCCCGGCGGCTTGATACCGAGTTTGGCATCGTCGATCTGTCCCTGGCTCCTACGCCTGCCATCGGCGACAGCGTGGCGCGGATTCTCGAGGAAATGGGCCTTGCGGTCTGCGGCACGCACGGAACGACGGCTGCGCTCGCAATGCTCAATGACGCGGTCAAAAAGGGCGGTGTGATGGCCTCCGGCCACGTGGGCGGCCTTTCCGGTGCGTTTATCCCGGTCTCGGAGGACGAGGGTATGATCGCCGCGGCGCTGGACGGCACGCTGACGATCGATAAATTAGAGGCGATGACCTGCGTCTGCTCGGTCGGCCTTGACATGATCGCCGTTCCGGGCGACACCACGGCCGACACGATTTCCGCCATCATCGCCGACGAAGCGGCCATCGGTATGGTCAACAGCAAGACGACCGCCGTCCGTATCATCCCGGTCGAAGGCAAGACGGTGGGCGACATGGTCGAGATGGGCGGCTTACTTGGTTCCGCGCCCGTCATGCCGGTACACAGCGCGTCCAGCGCCGACTTCATCGCCCGCGGAGGCAGAATCCCGGCTCCGCTGCAAAGCCTTAAGAACTAACGAATCACAAAAGCAATATCTTTACCCCGGAAAGGAAGCGTAACCTATGAATGAGAACATCCAGAACGCAAAAGCGCTCTTTGCGCCCGTGCCGCGTGTCCGGCTCGGCTTTTTCCCGACGCCGTTTTATAAGCTCGAGCGCATGTCGGAGGAGCTTGGCGTAAACCTCTATATCAAGCGCGACGATTTTACCGGCATGAACCTCTTTGGCGGCAACAAGATCCGCAAACTCGAGTTCCTGCTCGGCGACGCGATGGCCAAGGGCTGCAAGGCGGTCGTCACTTACGGCGCGACGCAGTCGAACCACGCAATGGAGACGGTCTCCGCCTGCCGCCGCTGTGGGCTGGACCCGATTCTGTATCTGACAGCGGTCGTGCAGCCGGATGAGAAGGATGTGCGCGCGAATCTGCTGCTTGACAAGGTCATGGGCGCGGAGATCCACATTGTGGACATTGAGCCCGGCGAGACGGAAGACGACGCGGAGGCGCGCTCGTTCGTCATGGGCGCGGAGCACGCGGCAAGATTGACTGCTTCCGGCACACCGTGCTACGATGTTCCGATGGGCGGAGCCAGCCACGTGGGCTCGATCGGCTTTGCGAACGGATTTGTAGAGCTGGCGGAGCAGTTGGATGAGCTCGGCCTGAATGCAGATTATGTCTACCACGCAACCGGAACTGGCGGCACAATGGCGGGACTTCACGCGGGCAGAAAGCTCGTTGGCTCGAACGCGGTTATCCGCTCGATCACCGTCAGCCCGAAGAATGATGCGTATCTGACGAAGGTGCAGAATCTTGCCAATCAGGTGCTGGCGGACCTCGGAAGCGGCCTCCATGTCGATCGTGACGTGGATCTTCATATGGACATGAATTACTATGCGCCCGGCTATGAGCAGCCGAACGAAAAGGCGAGCGAGGCCATCAAGATGCTCGCGCGCCTCGAGGGTCTGTTCGTTGACCCCGTCTATACCGGCAAGGCTTTGGCAGGTCTCATTGACCACATCCGCACCGGCAAGGTCGAACAGGGCAGCAATGTCGTCTTCTGGCACACCGGCGGCGCGACGGCGCTGTTTGCTGAGCAGCAGATGCTGGGCGATATTTTCTAAGCAGGAACTGAACCATAACAGGAAGCACTCTGCACAATTTTGCAGAGTGCTTTTTGCTTAAAATCACGGAAAAATTGAAGCCGCAACCACCGGTTGACAAAAGAACAGGCTCGTTTCTTGCCCGCAACCGCGCGTTATGGTAAAATAAGCCCATCAAATCAGCTGGGAAATCCGGCACAGGAGGGAATATGGACTTTTCAGAAAAGATAGCGATGCTCCGTCGCCAGAAAAACTGGTCCCAGGAGGAGCTGGCAGAAAAGCTGATGGTAACGCGGCAGGCGGTCTCCAAATGGGAGAGCGCGCAGTCGATGCCGGACCTCGATAAGATCGTGCAGCTGAGCGAGCTGCTCGGCGTGAGCACGGATTATCTCTTAAAGAACGGTATGGACACGCCGGAGCAAGATGACCCGAAGCAGGCGGTATGGGAGAACGCCCCGGCCAAGCGCGTGACGCGGGAGGAGGCGAGCCGGTTTTTGTCGCTGCAAGCGGCGGCAGTTCCGAGGGTGTCGCTTGGTGTGGCGCTTTGCGTGTGGTCTCCGATTGTTCTCATCGGTCTTACCGCGCTGGGCTCTGTATTTCATGTAAAAATTCCGGATTCTGTTGCTGGCGGATCGGGGCTCTGCGTGCTGCTCGGGATGGTGGCCGTGGCGGTCGCACTGTTTTTAACTTCCGGGACGAAGCTCAAAGAATTCGAATACCTCGAGCGTGAGCCGATCGCGCCTGACGCGGATGCGCGGGAGCTTGCCCGGAAGCAGGAGGCGGCGCAGGCAGAAGTATGCTCCAAACTTACCACCGCCGGCGTGGTGCTCTGCATTATATCGGCGGTTCCGATTTTCGCCGTGATGTGCGTGGGAAGGACGCGTGATGGGTATGATTCGCTGGCGGTCTGTGCGCTTTTGCTGCTGGTCGGGATCGCGTGTCTGCTTCTTGTGCGTGCGGGCTCCATGCGCGGTGCGGTCGACAAACTGCTCGAGCAGGGCGACTATACCCGTGAGAGCAAGGCGAAAAGCCGCGTTGTGGACGCGATCAGCGCGGTCTACTGGCTCGCGGTCACGGCGATTTTTCTCTTTTACACCTTCGGGCCCAACGGCAACGGCCAGCCGCAGTACAGCTGGTTCATTTGGGCGGTCGGCGGTGTGCTATACGGCGCGCTGATGGCAGGACTGTCCATCTATCGGAAAAAGCGCAGATAAAATATGCCGCCGGAGAGACGAACTCTTCGGCGGTACGTTTATGCTTGTATGGAAGCTCAATACGCGGCGCAGCGCACCTTGCCGATGGAAATATATCCGTTCAGCACGGCGTGGATGTCGCTTCCTTCCTGCGTTTCTTCGCGGGTGAGAACCTTTGGCACAGGCGTAAGATACTGTACGCCGTTTTCCTCGCGCAGACAGGTGTAGTAGTTTTCATAGAACGAGTGCTTCTCGGGGAAGCGACCCCGCTGAACGCCCTTGCACTCGGCAGCAGGGCAGGGCGGAAAGTTGACGTTCCAGAGCTCGCCCGGGTTCAAAGGCGCAAACAGAAGCTCTTCGAGCATTGCGGGCAGATTCTGCTCGGCTACATCGACGGCAGAGGCCTTCCCCATGGAAAAGGCGATGGTGTGAATGCCATTGAGCGCAGCCTCGGTCGCAGCGCCGACAGTTCCGGAATAGCACACGTCGTGTCCTGCGTTCATTCCGTCGTTGACTCCGGAGAGAACAACATCCGGCCGGAAGTCCAAAAGCGCATGCAGCGCAACCTTTACGCAGTCCGCAGGCGTTCCGTCAACGCTCCACGCGGCTTGTACCGGGACCGGGAAATCGTAGCGGTAGACCGCCATCTCGGGCATACCGGCAATCGTCAGCCGGACGGACATACCGCTGCACTGCTGCTCGGGCGCGGCCACCCACACATCTCCAAACTCGCTCGCGGCCTTCGCCAGCCGGGCAATGCCCTCCGAGCGGATCCCGTCGTCGTTTGCAATCAAAATTTTCAGCTTTTTCATCATGAACACTCCTTTGCCGCCTATCTTACCATACCTCAGGCCCACCCACAAGCCGCAATTTCGACAAATTCGCCATTTTCCCAACAAAAAGCAGGATCGTCGGGTATTACGCCAATTTCAAAATTTCCTCTCAGCCACCACGTTCGTATCGCCCCAAAAGCCTCGCAGAGTTTTGCGCCCACAGGCGCAAAATAAATTTCAAATCCATTTTATCCGGCGGCTCTGCCGACCGGAAAAATACTCTACGCGGAGAGAGTGTATTTTCGCCTGCCGTTGGCAGGTGAAAATGCGCGGGTCGCAGCGCAATCCTAATTTGAGGAGAGCCGCCATCGGCGGCTCTCTTCAAATTGTAGAAGAAGCTCCCGCAAAGCGGGAGCTTCTTCTGTATGGGATGGGAACGGAATGTTATTCCGGCTGCGGGTAGTGGACGTGCAGCAGCTCGTGCGCGCGCTCGGGCGTGAGCTTTTCATAGAGCGCTTTGAGAATCGGGTTGTGCTGCGAGGACTTGATGAGCGTCTTGCGGTCTGCTTCATACAGACCCTCGGCTCTGGCATATTTCTGCTCGCGTCTGCCGATGGGCTGACCCGCGCCGCCGACACAGCCGGTTGTACAGGTCATGACTTCGACGAGATCAAAGTGCTCTTCACCGGCTTCCATCTTCGCAATGAGCGTTCTCGCGTTCTTGAGGCCGTGGACAACACCGACATGGATGGTCTTTTCGCCGACGGGCAGCTCGACCGCGCGGACGCCCTCCATGCCGCGAACGCCAGAGTAGGCGATGGCCTGCAGGGTGTTGCGGGACTCGCTCTCCATAACGCGGCGGACGACAGCCTCTGCCACGCCGCCGGTCGCGCCGAAGATGACGCCTGCGCCGGTGCCAAGACCGAAGGGCATATCGGGCGCTTCGTCGGGCAGCTCATTGAAGCGGATACCGGCTTCCTTGATCATGCGGATGAGCTCCTGCGTGGTGAGAACGAGGTCAACATCGGGCTGGTCGCCGTGCTTGAACTCTTCTCTGGCCGCCTCCATCTTTTTGGCTGTGCAGGGCATGATGGCGATGTGATAGAGCTTCTTGCCGCCTTCTTTTTCCTGTGCGCGGAGAATGGCGGAGAACATCTGCATCGGGGACTTGCAGGTCGAAATATTGTGCAGATATTTGGGATCCTCCTTCTCGAGATACTTGATCCATGCCGGACAGCAGCTCGTAAACATCGGGAACGGGCCGCCCTTCTCGAGTCTCTGGAGGAATTCCGCCGTCTCTTCCATGACGGTCATATCCGCCGCGAACGTGGTGTCGTAGACCTCATCTGCGCCCATGAGCTTGAGCGTGGCGACCATCTTGTCGAGCACGTTCACGCCGGGGGCAAGGCCGAACGCTTCGCCGAGTGCAACGCGGACGGCGGGTGCGATCTGAACGACAACGCGAAGTTCCGGATCATGCAGAGCCCTCCAGGCGTCGTTGATCTGGTTGCGGATGGTAATGGCGCCGGTCGGGCAGACGGCCGCACACTGGCCGCAAGTGACGCACTTGGTCATGCTCATCGGGCGGTCGAACGCCGGCATAACCTGAACGTTGCTGCCGCGGTGGGCGAAGTTCAGAATGCTCATGCCCTGCAATTCGTCGCACACGCGCACGCAGTCGCCGCAGAGAACGCACTTGCCCGGGTCACGGACGATCGCGGGGCTTGTCTCATCCAGCGCATAATGCGGACGGGTGTCTTCAAACGGGATATTCGTCACGCCGAAGCGCAGCGCCAGTTCCTGCAATCGGCAGTTGCCGCTTTTTTCGCAGGTAGTGCAGCTGCGGCAATGGGACGAGAGCATCAGCGAAAGAATCATCCGGCGGTGCTTGAGCAGCCGTTCGGTGTTCGTGCGGATGCGCAGACCGTCACGCGGCTCCATGGAGCAGGAGGCGTCGATTTTTCCGGTCTGTTCGTTTTCTACCACGCACATACGGCATGCGCCGAAGGTAGAAAGCTCGGAGTAATAGCAGAACGTCGGCATGTCGATTCCGGCCTTGCGGATGACCGCGAGGACGTTCTTTTCTCCGTCAAACGGCACGCAAATACCGTCGACGTACATTTTACCTTTTGCCATACGTTTAACCCTCCTCCTTCACAAGCTCAATGGCATCAAACGGGCAGCCGGACTGGCACGCGCCGCACTGGATGCACTTGGACGGATCGATGGTATGCGGTTTCTTCTTCTCGCCCTCAATCGCGTCCATCGGGCAGTTCTTCTTGCACTTGCCGCAGCCCTTGCACTTTTCCGGATCAATGGCCAGATGCGCCTTCGGCCCGTTGCAGATCGGACAGTGGTGGTCGACCACGTGGGCAAGGTATTCGTTGCGGAACGCCTTGAGCGTACTGGAAACGGGGTTGCACGCCGCCTGACCGAGGCCGCAGAGCGCCGTCTCGCGGATGGTCTGGGAGAGATTCTCGAGCATATCGAGGTCCTCGAGCGAGCCCTTGTTTTCCACGATACGCGTCAGAATTTCGAGCATGCGTTTGGTGCCCTCGCGGCACGGCACGCACTTACCGCAGCTTTCGCTCTGGGTGAAGTTCATGAAGAAGCGGGCGGTCTCGACCATGCAGGTATCCTCGTCCATGACGACAAGGCCGCCGGAGCCCATGATCGCGCCTGCTTTTTTGAGGGAATCGAAGTCGACGGGGAGATCGAGCTGGTCTTCCGTCAGACAGCCGCCCGCGGGGCCGCCGGTCTGAACGGCCTTGAACTTCTTGCCGTCCTTGATGCCGCCGCCGATATCGAAGATGATCTCGCGCAGCGTTGTATCCATCGGAACTTCGATGAGGCCGGTGTTGACCACGCAGCCGGTGAGAGCGAAGGCCTTCGTGCCGGGGCTCTTTTCCGTGCCGATGGTGCGGAACCATTCGCTGCCGCGGCGGACAACGACGGGAACGCACGCGAAGGTTTCAACGTTATTGAGGATGGTCGGCTTTGCCCACAGGCCTTGCTCGACCGTACGCGGCGGCTTGACACGCGGCATGCCGCGGCGGCCTTCGATCGCAGCCGTCAGAGCGCTGCCTTCGCCGCAGACGAACGCGCCCGCGCCGCGGTTGATATTGATCCGGAAGCTGAAACCACTGCCGAGAATATTCTCGCCGAGAAGACCAGCTTCTTCCGCTTTGGCGATTGCCATGCGAAGGCGCTTGACCGCCAGAGGATACTCCGCGCGGACGTAGATGTAGCCCTCGTCGCTTCCTGCGGCGCGGCCCGCGATCATCATGCCCTCGAGAATCGCGTGGGGATTGCCCTCCATGATGGACTGGTCCATGAACGCGCCGGGGTCGCCTTCGTCGCCGTTGCAGACGACGTACTTCTTGCCCTCAGGCATCCGGCGGACGCTTTCCCACTTCTTTCCGGTCGGGAAGCCGGCGCCGCCTCTGCCGCGCAGACCGGAGTCTACAACCTCGGAACAGATTTCGGCGGGCGTCATGTCAAAGAGCGCTTTTTCCAAGGCCGCATAGCCATCGTGCGCCAGGTATTCGTCCAGATCTTCCGCGTCGGTGTTGCCGCTGGTCTCGAGAACGACGCGCTTCTGCTTTTTATAGAAGGGGATATCGTCGTGCTTGACGTAGGTGGTGTCTGCGAGCTTGTACAGAAGGCGCTCGATGACTTCGCCGTGGAGGATGGTCTTTTCGAGGATCTCCTCGCAGTCCTCCGGATGGACGTGGGTGTAGAAAATGCCTTCGGGCTGGATCTCAATCAGCGGTCCCATCTCGCAGAAGCCCTGACAGCCGCTTCGCTTGAAGTGGAGCGTGTCCTTGCCGCCCTCTTCGCGCAGCGCCACACGGGTCTTGAGATTTTTCTCCTGGCAGAGCTCCTGAAGCTTGTCATAAACCTTCATCGCGCCGCCCGCGATACAGCCGGTACCGGCGCAGACGAGAATCACGCGCTGCTCAGCGGCGAGCCATGCCTTTGCCTGCTCACGGCGGGCGTTCAAAGCCTCTCTCGTTTCAATTTTCATTGCGCAGAGCCCTCCTTTGCCCGGATTTCTTCCAGCAGCGCCACTGCCCGGTCAGGGTCCATCTTCGCGTGGACCTCGCCATCGATCGTCATGACGGGGGCAAGGCCGCATGCGCCGAGACATGCGACCGTCTCGAGTGTAAACAGGCCGTCGTCAGACGTCTTGCGCTTTCCGCTCAGGCCGAGATAGGCATGAACAGCGTCATAGATGGGCTGCGACTTCCGAACATGACATGCCGTGCCGTTGCAGACCTTGACCAGATGCTTGCCCTTGGCCTCCAGCGAGAAATTCTCGAAAAAGGTCGCCACACCGTAGACCTTGGAAATGGCCACGTTCAGCTCCTTGGCAATCAGCTCCAGGTTCTCCTGGCTCAGATAGCTGTTTTCCGCCTGCACATCCTGCAAAATCGCGATCAGGGCGGCGGGATCCCGCCCATGGGTATCTATGATCTGCATGGTTCTTGCGCATTGCGCTTCATTCATTGCGGTTCTTCCCCCTTAGCTTTCATATTTCGTCGCCGGAACCGGACCGCTTGCCGGGACAGGCGAATTCGACAAGGAATAAAAAGACCCGCACCGAAGCCGGAGATATGATATGGAGCATTTCTCGGTGACAATGGCAGAAGGAGGCTTCGGTGCGGGCCGGAGCCCGGACGCGGTATGGGAGCGGCGCGGCCGGACGGAGCAGTATTTGCGATGGTTGAAAGAAAAATCGTTGATTTCTAAATTCAGGGTATTTATATTGTTTATAATATATGAGAAGTGCCGCAAATTCAATGAGCTTTTTAGACGGGATATACCAATGGATTTTGTGCAATTGCAGCTGACCCATGCCGAATTTAACATATTTAACTGCACAAAAGAGGAGAAAAAGCTTCGCATGGATCACCATACGAAGCTTTTTGAAAATTATTCGATATAAATTTATCGGTAAAAAATGGACGAATTAGGAGAATGTAGAACTCGGATTCTCAGCCGCACATGATTCTGCGCAGATTGCTCAGCCGGTCGAGCGCGGCGAGGAGCGTTTCGTCCTTTTTCGCGAAATGGAGCCTGACAATGTGGTTCACGTCCTCGTCAAAGAACGAACTGCCCGGCACGCAGGCCACGCCGACCTTCTGCGCCATCTCCACGCAGAACTCCACGTCCGACTGGCCCTTTTTCATATAGGGCGCGATATCGGCCAGCACAAAATAAGTGCCCTCGGGGTCTGTAAAGGGGATATCGAGCCCCTTCATGCCGCCGGTGAAAATTCCCTTCATATGGGCGTAGTGGTCGCCAAACTCGCGGTAGTATTCATCCGGCATCTCGAGGCCAACGACGGCCGCTTCCATCAGAGGCGAAGCCGCGCCGACGGTGTTAAAGTCGTGGTATTGCTTGATCCGGTCCATGATGGGCTGCGGAGCGATCGCGTAGCCGAGCCGCCAGCCGGTAATGGAGTAGGTCTTCGACAAGCTCGAGCAGCTGACCGTCCGCTCCCACATGCCGGGAAGCGAGGCCATGTAGACCATCTGCCGGCCATCGTAGACAATGTGCTCATAGACCTCGTCCATGATGGCATAGACGTCATACTTGATGCAGAGCTCCGAAATAAATTTCAGCTCCTCATAGGTAAAGACCTTGCCGCTGGGGTTCGAGGGGTTGCAGATGAGAATGGCCTTCGGGTGCTGCCGGAACGCGTCCTCCAGGACTTCCGGGTCAAAATGGAACGACGGGGGAGCGAGCGGCACGAAAACAGGCTCGCAGTCGGCCATAATGGCCTGCGCGCGGTAGTTTTCGAAATACGGCGAGAACATGACGATCTTGTCGCCGGGGTTTGTCAGAGCAAAAATGGTGTCGACCATGGCCTCGGTCGAGCCGATGGTCACGACGATGTTCGTATCCGGGTCAATGGAAATGCCCATGAACCTGCCGCACTTGCGGCTGACCGCGCGGCGGAAATTCGGCGCGCCCATCGTGATCGGGTACTGGTGCGGGCCCTCCTGGCTGACCTCGCGCAGCCGGTCGGTCATGGCCTTCGGGGGATCGAAGTCCGGGAAGCCCTGCGCCAGATTGATCGCGCCGCAGTCAAGGCTCACACGCGTCATCCGGCGAATGACGGAGTCGGTGAAATGCTGGTTTCGTCTGCTCATTTCCTGCATGCTGCATACCTTCTTTTGCAAAATTTAATTTGGTTGTACTTTAGCACTTTCAGCTGCTAAAGTCAATGCGCGATGTGTCGGAATTTGAACAAAAAAAGGCTGCATTTCTGTGAGAAATGCAGCCTCTATCTGATTATGTGTCCAGGTTTTCAAATCTGCGTAGGGGTCGATGCCCACATCGACCCTTTGGGCACCATCGAATTCGCCGAAGATTTCCGTAAAACCGGATTTTTCCGCCGGGGCGATGTGGGCATCGCCCCTTACGAACCTCTTGGAAGAAGTCAACGATTTTGTAGAGGTGAACATCCGCCAAGAACGCAGCTGTTAGAACGCAATATTCATAAACAAAGCCACACAGCAAAGGATGACGGCCATGGGGACGTAGATATAGCGGCCGGCGTTATACCAAAGCGCACCGTGCGTTTTGCCGCTTCCCGTGTTGACGGCGGCCAGCAGCTCGTCCTTTTTCATGACATAGAACCACGAAATCGCGCCGAGCGTTGCGCCGATGGGGATGATGTAGATCGAAACGAGATCCATCCACGGTCCCCATTTGGAGATCGGCTCCATGAAAAGGCCGGTTCCGAGGCAAAGAACGCAGATGATGGCAAGCACCGCCGTGCGGTTCAGCTTCGGGAACTTATGAAGCAGGGACTCCGCGACGGCCTCAAACATGTTCTGGAGGGAACTGATACCGGCAAAAATCATCGCAAGATAGAGGATAATCGCGAAGAGCCGTCCGAGCGGAATGTCCTGCAAAATGGTAGGCAGCGTGACAAACAGGAGGCTGGGGCCCGCGCCGACGTCCAAGTTATAGGAGAAGCAGGCCGGGATAATGACGAGCGCCGCGACGATGGCTGCGATCGTGTCGAAAATTGCCGTGTGCTGGCCCATTGCAACGACATCCTCGTCCTTTGACAAATATGCGCCGTAGACGATCATGCCGCTTCCTGTGACGGACAGCGAGAAGAACGCCTGTCCCATCGCCCAGATCCAGATCATCGGGTCCTTGAGCGCCTCCCAGCGCGGGGTAAACATGAACTTGTAGCCCTCCGAGCTTCCCGGCAGGAATGCTACACGAATGGCAAGTACGAGGAAAATCAGGAAGAATGTCGGCATCATGATCTTGTTGGTCTTTTCGATGCTGTGCGCGCCAAGATATAGTGTCAGCAGCGTGCCGACCACGACGATCACATGGTAGGGGACAACGGAAAAATCACCCGAGGAGAACGAGCCGAACCAGCTGGCTGTGTCCGCAGTCATGAGCGTACCCACAACGGAGTCAACCAGTGCCTTTAAAATATACGCGACAATGATCGCGTAGCCGATTGCGATGCACAACGAGCCCGCCAGCGGCAGCCAGCCGAGAAGCCCGCCGGCCTTGCCCATCTTCTTTCCACGCGTTGCCCATGCTTTTTCATACGCGCCGAGCGTGCCGGTTGCGGCGTGACGGCCCATGGCAAATTCTGCCGGGAGTGCAACATGGCTGAAAATAAAGACGAACAGCAGATAGACGATCAGAAACGCGCCGCCGCCGTTGCTGCCGAGTTTGTTTGGAAAGCCCCAGACGTTGGCCATGCCGACGGCAGAGCCGACCGACGCGAGAATAAAGCCCCAGCGGCTGGCAAAATGTTTGGTGTGTTTCATATGCGTTCCGTCCTGCGCGAATGGCAGGCTCCCTTTCTCTTTCTCTGCGCAAAAAGCGGCCGACGAAAAGTCAGACCGCTTCAGCACTTTACATCTTTTCTATTGTAAATCGTTTAAGCGTGAAAGTCAAGGAGAACCTGTTTTTGTGCACAATGATATAAAAATTGCAATTTAAGTTGACATAATATTAGTTCACGATGAGTAAAAAGATGCGTAGGGGGCAATGCCCACATCGCCCCGTTGTGCAGCCTCGAATTCGCCGAAGATTTTCGTAAAACCGGACTTTTCTGCCGGGTCGATGTGGGCATCGACCCCTACGAAAATAACGAGAGACTTATGAAATCAGGTGAGCATATCAAGCTCTTTCTGCCAGACGCTCACGCAGGCGTCGCTCGGCATGCGCCAGTCGCCTCTGGGCGAGAGCGTGACCGAGCCGACCTTGGGGCCGTCGGGCAGGCAGCTGCGTTTGAACTGCTGCTGGAAGAAGCGGCGATAGAAGTTCCGGAGCCAGTGCAGAAGCACTTCGTCAGAGTACCGGTTACCAAGCGCGGACTTCGCCAGATGGTAAATTTTTGCGGGCGAGAAGCCGAAGCGCAGGACGTAGTATAAATAGAAGTCGTGCAGCTCGTAGGGGCCAACCAAGGACTCGGTCTGCTGCGCGATCTCGCCATTTTCCTTCGCGGGAAGGAGCTCCGGAGAGACGGGCGTGTCGAGAATGTCGAGAAGTACCTCGCGCAGCGCAGGCGTTGCGGCGGTGTCGGCTTCATAGCGCACGATGTGGCGGACTAAAGTCTTGGGAACGCCCGCGTTCACGCCGTACATGCTCATATGGTCGCCGTTGTAGGTCGCCCAGCCAAGCGCGAGCTCACTCAAGTCGCCCGTGCCGACAACGAGGCCGCCCGTTCGGTTGGCGAGGTCCATAAGCTCGAGCGTCCGGACGCGCGCCTGCCCGTTTTCAAACGTCACGTCGAAATTCGTCTCGCTCTGGCCGATGTCAGCAAAATGGCTGCGGACGGTGTTTGCGATCGAAATTTCCCGGAACTGCACGCCGAGCTCCTGACAGAGAATCTCCGCGTTCGAGCGCGTGCGCTTCGTCGTGCCGAAGCAGGGCATCGTGACGGCGAGGATATCGTCCATCGGCCGCCCGAGCTTTTTCATCGCGTGCACCGCGACAAGAAGCGCAAGGCAGCTATCTAAGCCGCCCGAAATGCCGATGACCGCAGTCTTTGCGTGCGCGTGCTCCATGCGCTTGGCAAGCCCGTCGGACTGCATCCGCAAAATCAGCTCGCAGCGCTCGGCGCGCGCCGTATCGTCGGCGGGAACAAACGGGGTCGGGGAGAAATGCCGCGTGAGCGGAACCTCCTTTACGGGAAGCGAGAAGGGGATGATCTCGTATCCATCTGTTACGGGTTCGAAGCTCGTGTTGCGGCAGCGCTCGGAAAGAAGCCTTCCGAGGTCGAGCTCTGTGCAGGCATAGCCGCTTTCAAACGGGCGGGACTCGGAAAGCAGCGCGCCGTTTTCCGCAATCAGATTGTGTCCGGAGAAGACCATGTCGGTCGTCGACTCGCCGTGGCCCGCGTCGGCGTAGAGATAGGCGCAAAGAAGCCTTGCCGACTGCTGCGAGACGAGCGCCTCACGGTACTCCGCCTTTCCGACCGTCTCGTCGCTGGCCGAGAGATTCGCGATAACGGTCGCTCCGGCCAGAGCGTGTGCGGTGCTCGGGGGAAGCGGCGCCCAGAGATCCTCGCAGATCTCGACCGCGAGCGTAAATTCGGGCATGCTTTCGCAGCGGAACAGGAGCTTCGTCCCGAACAGCGCCGTCTGCCCCGCGAAGCGGATCTCTTTTATACCGGCAGGCGCGGCGCAGTAGTGCCGCTTCTCATAGAACTCGCCATAGTTCGGAATATGGGACTTCGGCACAAGGCCAAGGAGCTGCCCGCGGCAAACAACCGCCGCGCAGTTATAGAGCTTGCCGGAGACGTTCACGGGGAGCCCTACGAGCGTGACCAGATCGAGCCCTTCGCTCGCCTTGAGAATATCAGCCAGCGCATCCTCCGCCGCCTTCTGCAAAGGCTGCTGCAAAAAAAGATCGCCGCAGGTGTAGCCCGTGAGCCCAAGCTCGGGGAAAACGGCAAGCTGACAGCCATCCTTCGCGGCCTTCTGCATGGCCTCGATGGTCATCTGGGCGTTATAGGGACAATCCGCCACGCGCAGCGAAGGGGAGACGGCGCAGACCTTGATAAAACCGTAGTGCATGCTTGTTCCATCCTTTTTCTGTTCGTTTTTCCTATCATATCATATCGCGCGGACAGCGGCAAGCCCGGGTTTCGGAAAGCGCCTATTTTACGGAAAGACGCGGCGCAGCGTTCGGGAGGCCGAGCTCTGTCTGGAAAGTGACGCGATTGGAAACATACTCGAAGCCACCTGATGGAAGCGTCCGGACTGTCAGCTCGTGCGAGAAGATACAGTCAGTCGGAATGTCGGTTGATAGGCAGGAAAGGAGAAGCGTCATTGTTCCATCCGGATTCTCGCGGACATCGGTGATATAGGGCTCAACGGCAGGATAGTCGTAAAGCTCCATGTCGTTTGTCCGGACCGGGCGCCACGGGTAGGTGTCCGTCTGCTCGTCGTAACCGGCCAGCGCGCGGAGCTTCTCAAGTGAAATAGAGAAAAAGGGGAGAACGACGCGTTCAAATTCACCGGAGGGAATCCGGAAGGCACCTGTATTTTCGTCCTGCGCATAATCTGCCGCGTCCGGCTGACAATGAAAGCGCAGGGCATAGAGCCGGTCGAACAGGTCGTTAAAGCTCACGCCTGCAAAGTCCGGTTCCGACCAGTCTGTGATCAGAAGATTTACATAATAGTAATCGATCGGAAGCACATACTGCTCCAGCATGGAGAGGCGCGAGGTATCGGGCGGCACGGTGCGAACGAGCTGGTAGTCTGCGTAATGCTTGTCTCCGGCGGGAAAGAGGCGGTAATAGAAATTACCTGTGTCTGTCATCTGCCAGTCCTGCACCGGGAAGCGCTCAAAATTGGAGGCTGTTACCGTGCCGTCCACGTTTTGCTCGCAGCGTAGAAACTGCGCGTAGGGCTTTCCGCGTTCAACCGACAGCTTCTGATACGAGAGCGTATGCGTATCTTTCAGGCGCACCAGTTCTATGGCGCAATCCTGCCCAGCTTGCGCCTACTCCCAGAACGAAAGAAGCGGCGCGGAAATTTCAAGATAGTAAGACGGGTACGTTTCGTATGCATATAGAACCGCACACCCGTCCTCGCCAAGCGCTGCTGCATCAAACCCGTCAAAGGCCAGATCACACAGGGAAAGCGCCCGCTGAGCGATTGCTTGCTCCAGAGCCTCTTCGGAGACGGACGGCTCCTGTGCTTGCTCAGAGACAGCTTCTTTGCGGCACCCGCTGAGGCACGGCGCGAGAATCGCCGCGCAGAGAAAAAGTGAAACCAACTGCTTCATGCAGGACTCCTTTCAGAAAATGCCGCAGGACTCCGGAGAATCCTGCGGCAAAGCTGCGCTTATAAGCCTTCGATTTCCAGACCAGTCATCGCCTGAAGCACTTCGTACTGCTGAGCGTTGAGTCCCTTCTTCATGGCGAGGCCCTCCTCAAGGTCAATGTCCACCATGCTGCCCTGCTGCGAGCAGATGAGTCGGTTCGTTCCGCCCTCGGCCAGAACCTTGACCGCGTGGTAGCCCATGCGGGTCGCCATGACGCGGTCGCGCGCTGTGGGTGTGCCGCCGCGCTGGATGTGGCCAAGAATCGTTACACGCGGGTCAAGACCGATCGTCTCGTGAATCTGCTTGCCGATTTCAATCGCGCTGCCCGCGCCTTCGGCGACGATGATCATGTAATGTGTCTTACCGCTTAAGCGCGCGCCGCGGATGCAGTCGATCACGTCGTGCTCAAAATCGAGCTTCTTTTCCGGCACAAGTACGGACGTTGCGCCCGCCGCCAGACCGACATAGAGCGCCAGATGTCCCGCGTTTCTGCCCATGACCTCGACGACAGAGCAGCGCTCGTGCGACTGCATGGTGTCTCTGAGACGGTCGATAGCCTCGACGGCGGTGTTGGCCGCGGTGTCGTAGCCGATGGTGTAATCGGTGCAGACGATGTCATTGTCGATGGTTGCAGGTACGCCGACAACGCTGATCCCCTGCTTGGAAAACTCCTTGAGGCCGCGGAACGTGCCGTCGCCGCCGATGCCGACGATGCCGTCGAGTCCCAGAAGCTTGCACGTGGCCGCTGCGCGCTGCTGACCTTCGAGTGTCCGGAATTCTTCGCTGCGGGCTGTATAGAGCATCGTGCCGCCGCGGTTTATAATGTGGTTGACGCTGTTTTCATCGAGCCGGACAAAATCGCCGTTGATGAGTCCATTGAATCCGCGCCGGATGCCGACGCAGTCGATGCCGCGGTAGATGGCCGAGCGGACGACCGCACGGATGGCTGCGTTCATACCGGGCGCGTCGCCGCCGGAGGTGAGCACGCCGATTCGCTTGACTGCATTCGTCATAAAAAAGTCTCCCTTTTATCAAAAATTTTTCTAACCTACCATACCACGCAAACAAAGAAAAGTAAACACTGAATTTCGAAAAACCTCCGTGAAAATCAAAAAGATAGCACATGATGGTTGGCGGCTATCGCGGAAAACTTTAGGAAATCTTCATAATTATTCCGCCACTTTTCTGGTATAATACTTACGATAGACGTTTACGTAAGATAGAAGAACAGAGGAGGCAGAACAGTGAATCAGGCAAGTCAGATTCTCGCTGAGGTCAAAAAAGCGGTCTGCGGCAAGGACCGCGTGCTGGTCTGGGTACTTACGGTCATTCTCGCGCGGGGTCATGTTCTACTCGAGGATATCCCGGGCGTCGGCAAGACGACGATGGCGCTCGCGTTTTCCCGGGCGCTGGGGCTGGACTACGGGCGCGTGCAGTTTACGCCGGACGTTCTGCCGAGCGATATCACGGGCTACAGCATTTTCGACAAGGAAACCGGCGCGATGCGCTACCAGCCGGGCGTCATTCTCTGCAACCTCTTTCTCGCAGACGAGCTCAACCGCGCAACATCCCGCACGCAATCGGCGCTTCTTGAGGCGATGGAGGAGGGACAGGTCACGGTCGATGGCGTGAGCCACAAAATTCCTGAACCGTTTTGCGTCTTCGCAACCCAGAACCCCACGGGCGCTTCCGGTACGCAGCTGCTGCCGGACTCGCAGATGGATAGGTTTACTGTCCGCCTCTCGATCGGCTATCCTGCGCCAAGCGACGAACGGGAGATTCTGCTCAGCCGCCAGAAGGGGAACCCGCTTTTACAGGTGCGGCAGGTCGTGACGCGCGAGGAGCTGCTTACGATGCAGCAGGAGGCGGCGAACGTATACTTAAAGCCCGAGCTGGCAGACTATATTGTCTCGCTCGTCGGCAAAACGAGAACAGACCCGCTTATCGCCCGGGGAGCGAGCCCCAGAGCGACACTGTCTCTCGGCGCGATGGCAAAGGCTGTGGCCTACGTCCAGGGAAGAGATTATGTCCAGCCCAAGGACATTCAGAACGTCTTCGTCTCGACCTGCGCGCACAGGCTGCTTCTTTCCGCTGAGGCGGACGCAAAGGGAATCTGCGCCGAAGAGCTGCTGGACAGAATTTTAAACTCCACGCCCGCGCCGAGAATTTAGCTATGCTGCACGCAAGAATTTTGTACATCGCGGCGCTTCTGGGCGCGCTGCTGTTTCATACGTATTATACCGGCTGGTTCTCGTGGTACCTTCTGATGCTGGCGGTTATCTTACCGTGGTTCTCGCTTCTTTGCAGTCTTCGGCCGATGCTCCGGCTGCGTTTGCAGGCGGACATGCCGTCCGTTTGCCGTCTTGGAGAGCCAGCCTGCCTTCGAATGGGCTGCGCGGAAAAGCTTCGCCTTTCGCCGCCGTTCCGGTTTGAGAGCGTGATTTTTGACTGCATGGGAGATACGGCCTGTCGGCAGAGAATTTATCTGTCCGGCTCCAAGACCGCGCAGGTCGAGCTTCCAACGCACCACGCGGGCGCGTATGTGTGCTCGCTTGAAAAGGGGAGAGTGTACGATTATCTGGGGATTTTCTGCTTTCCGTTCAATCTTCCGGCGCTGGGGGAGCTTGTGGTTCTTCCGGAGGAAATCCCGCCGGAGGAAACGCCAAGCCTCACGCAGCTCACGGCCTGGCAATATCGCGCCAAGCCTGCGGGCGGCTTTTCCGAGATACACGATCTGCGCGATTACCGCCCGGGCGACTCAATGCGCGATATCCACTGGAAGGTGTCTGCCAAGACAGACAGCCTCATTGTCCGCGAGCCGATTGAACCTGTTCGCTCGCAGGCCATTTTGAGCTTCGATCTTTCGGGCGCGCGCGATACGGTCGACCGGACGCTGGGGCTTTTACAGTGGATGAGCACGTGGCTGCTTTCGCAGGAGCTTTCGCATACGGTCTGCTGGCTGGACCCCGAGAGCTTCGCGCCGCAGTCGGCGCAGATTACAAAGCTTGACGATTTGGAGCACCTGATGCGGCAGCTTTTACACACGAGCCTCCGGGATGGAACGCCGTCGATCGCGCACCGGAGCTTCCCGGCGGCGGACTGGCGCTATCACATTGGTGCGGCGCGCGCGGAGGTGGACGCATGATTGCTGAAAAAGGAAGCTTCTGCGCGGCGGTTTCCGCTGCCATCTTTGCGTTTGGCATCAGCGCCGGCGCAATTTTCTGCCCGGTTACGGCGTTTGGTCTCCAGGCGGACAGCTGGGCGCTTCTGCTTGTGTGTATCGCGGCATCCATTGCTTTTGCTGTTTTGTTCCGTGTGTTCCGGCCGGTCTACAGCTTCGGCGCTGTTCTTCTGGCTGCGCTTGCGTTTGCGTGGTTCTGCCATGACGCGTTTTTGGAAAGCGCATTGGGACTTCTGGGCGGGATTTTCGAGAATTATGTAGCGGCGTTCCACTTTTCCATGCCGCAGGCACTGGCCGAGGCGGCGGGCGCGGACGCGACGACGGCGCTTGGCGTTCTGGCGGCGATACTGGCACTCATCACGGCCTGGACGGTGCTGTCACGATGCAGCATGTTTGGCGTGGTGCTTGCAAGCGCGCCGTGCCTGATCATCTGCCTTGTCATCCTGCAAACCGAGCCCGGGACGCTTCCGATGCTTACGCTCACCGGCACGCTGACGCTTCTCGTTCTGACGCAGAAGCTGCGCTTTGATACCACGCAGTCCGGCCACCGGTTGGCGCTGTATCTGCTCGTTCCCGTGGCGGTTTTGATTGCCGGACTGGCGCTCGTGTTCCCGCGAGACAGCTATGTCCGCTCCGACTGGTCGAAGAGCCTGTCTCCGCTGGTCAGCGAGACGGCAGAAAAGCTTACCGTCTTTCGTAAAAACGCCGCAACAGGGCAGGTCGAGTTCGTCTCGCCGTTTACACCAAGCACACTTGGCAGGTGGCCGTGGGACTCGAGCGTGACAAGTGTAAATCTCAAACGAGTTGGTCCGCAAAGAAAGACCTGGCGGCACGTGATGCAGGTCTATTCCGATTTTTCCGCAGCTTGTCACCTACGCGCAGACTCTATGGCCGTCTATGAGGACAGTCGCTGGACGGCGCTGACGGACGAAGACTATGAAAATTCCGGGGTGAGTTCCGGGGTGCTGCTGTCTCCCGATATGCAGACGCTTGGACTGGATGCGGCCAACGAGCTGCAAATCAAAACGGACATGAAGTCCTCCATTTTCTATGTTCCGTACCGGCCGCTGGAGCTGCCCACTGGCGGAGAAGCGGTCTTTGACGCATACATCAAAAATCCGAGTCAGTTGACCGAGTATTCCGTTCCTTACGCGTTTGTTGAAGAGACTGCGGACCGGAACGCGCAGTATGAGGCTTTCGTTCACGAGACCTACACGCAGCTGCCGGACGAGATCCGCGCGGAGCTCGAACCGTACGTTACGGGAGCGCGAGCCTCGCTTCAGACGAACACAGACGCGATCCTGACGCAAAAGCTAGCGCAGGGGATTGCGCAGTATGTCTCAAATTCCGCAGCGTACTCGCTCGATACACCGCGTGTGCCGGAGGGGGAGGATTTTGCGCTTTGGTTTCTGCGTGAGAGCGATAGCGGCTACTGCGTCCACTTTGCGACGGCAACGGTACTTCTTCTCCGCGCGGCCAGTATTCCGGCGCGCTATGTGACGGGGTATTATTTCAAGACGGCGGCCGGTCAGTGGGCGGACGTGACAGAGGACGACGCGCACGCGTGGGTGGAGTATTATCTGGACGGCTATGGCTGGCAGGTGCTCGACCCGACGCCTGCCGCGCAGGAGGATATCGCGCCGTCCGAGCCGGAGGAAAAAACGCCCGAGCAGACGCAGGAGCCGGAAAAAACCAAGACGCAGGCTCCGGCGCCCAACGAGCCCGAGCCGGAGGTCCCGGAGCAGAGTACCAGCAAGAGCGAGGTTCCGCAGGCGGACACGGTGCAGGAGCATTCAGTAGGGGAGACGGTCCTTGGCGCGATCTGGACGGTTTTAGTTGTGCTGCTGGCCCTGTGCGCATGGCAGCTGCTGCTTCTGAGCCTGCGGAAGGCTGCGATGGGGACAGGCTCCAACAACAAGCGCGCAGTCGCGTACTGGCGACACATTGAATTTTTATGCAAACTTAGCGGCTCTGAGCTGCCGCAGGACCTCCGCGAGCTTGCCCTCAAGGCGCGCTTCAGCCAGCATAAGCTGGAATCAGGTGAGCTTGGCGTGCTTGCCGCATTTTCGGACAAAAAAACGAACGAGCTTCTGGAGAAAAGCGGACGGCTCAGGCGTGTGTTCCTCCGCCTCGGCCTTGCGCTGCATCCGGTAAAGCACAGATAAGCAAAACGCGCCGGTCTGGCGTTCAGACCGGCGTGAAAGCTTGACAAGCACGGCAAAGCATTGTACAATATGCAGGCAATTTGCGGCCGGACAGCCGAGCGAGTGAAGCTGAATCCTGCATATATGCATATGTCCCAGTAGCTCAGCTGGATAGAGCACACGCCTCCTAAGCGTGGGGTCGGAGGTTCAAATCCTCTCTGGGACGCCAGAAAGCACCGCTGCAAGCCTTTTTTCGGGGTTTGCAGCGTTTTTTTGTTCCTCCTTCTCCCGGTAATTTCGCTTCTGTTACCGAGAGATTTTTATACGCCGCATGATGTATATTTGCTAATTGGACTCGAACGCTTTTCAGAAATTTGCTAAGAAATTTCTGCGGTTTGCTAATTCGATTTTTCGGATCACTTTGCCGGGGCTTGCGCCGCTATCAGGGCTGCGAGCGCACTCGCCAGCTCCGGCGACTTCTGAAGCTGCTCCACAAGGCTTTCAAGGTCCAGGGTCGCAGGTTCCGATTTTGCCGGTTCTTCCGGCGGACGGACATTGCGAAGATCAGGCTTGGCATAGAAGGCTGTCTCGAATTTCTGAGCATTGACCTTTCTATCCTCGTCCAGAATGTGAGCATAGATACTGGTTATCATGTCGATCTCGGCATGGCCTGTATCGCCCTGAGTGGCTTTCAGATCGCCGTGGTTCAGTTTCAGCTTGTAGGTGGTACTGGAATGACGGAGAGAATGAAAGACCACCTTCGGCAGCCCTGCGTCCTCACGGAGCTTTGCAAACTCTTTGAGGATGATCCGATCCTCGCAGGGCCGTCCATTGGGAAGTGCCACCACCAGATCGAAGTCCTGATATTCGTCGCCCAGGAAGCCTTTCAGCTCGTCTTGGGACTTCTTCCATTCCCGCAGGATGTAAGCCAGTGTTTTTGGCAGCCACACCTTACGGATACTGGAATCGGTTTTCGGCTTTTTCAGAACAATTCTTGTGCTGGTGTTCGGCATGAGCGGAGTGAATATGTAATAGATATCCTTCTCACCCAGCGTTTCAATCGCCCGTTTGGAAGCCCGTGTCAGCTCCTTGTCGATGTAGACATAGGCATTATCCGCCGCAATATCTTCATCGGAAATATGGACGTTCTCCCAGGTCAGTCCCAGGATTTCACCCATGCGCAGAGAGCAGGCAAAGGAAAGATTCATTGCTACATAGCAATCGGCTTTGGCTGTGTGTCCTCTTGCTAAGAATTTGCTAATAGGACCACCCAACGGACACATAAAACTGCGTCAGAATAGGTGTTTTGCACCATAAAGTTCGTTTACTACAAGTCATTCTGCGTAAGGGATGATATTGGAAGTTACATCCGAACCGTGTATCACATGGTAAGCCATACTCCTAAGCGTGGGGTCGGGAGTTCGAATCTCTTCTGGGACGCCAGAAAACTCGCTGCAAACCTTTGTTTTCAAGGGCTTGCAGCTTTTTTGTTTACGTTCCGCGCACCGAAAGCGCCCGCAGCAAAGCCGCGGGCGCTTGTAGGTCCAACCGATTAAAGTAAACCTTGAATGAGAATGATGAGGATCAGAATGGGGAGAATCCACTGGAAGTAGACCTTGAGTTTCGGGGAGAACTTGAGCCCCTGACCTTCATTGGCCTCGGCCAGATACTTGTCAAAGCCCCAGCCCCACTTCGAGACGCAGAACAGAAGGTAGACCAGCGAACCAATCGGCAGCAGCAGATTCGAGACGATGAAGTCCTCGCTGTCCAGAATATCGCGCGCGCCGATGACGTGGACATTCGACCAGATATTGTAGCCAAACACGCACGGAAGACTCAGAACAAGAAGCGCTACACCGCCAATGAGCGTTGCCTTTTTCCGGTTCCAACCGAAGGTGTCCATGCAGATGGCAAGAATGTTCTCAAAGACGGCAAGCACCGTCGAAAAGCTTGCAAAGATCATAAACAGGAAGAACAGCGCGCCCCAGACGCGGCCGCCCGCCATATTGACAAAGACGTTCGGAAGGGTCTGGAAGATAAGCGACGGGCCCTGATTGGCCTCAATGCCAAAGGAGAAGCAGGCGGGGAAGATGATCGTGCCCGCCATGAGAGCGACGAACGTATCGAGCGCGCAGATGCGCACGGCCTCGCCGGGCAGGGTGTGGGTCTTTGCCGTGTAGCTTCCGAAGATCTCCATCGCTGCAATGCCAAGGCTCAGCGTAAAGAACGCCTGGTTCATCGCGCCCGTAATGATCGTGCCGAGTCCGTACTGCTCGATACTCTTGGCAGACGGCAGCAGATAGAACTTCATGCCCTCTGCCGCGCCGGAGAGCGTCAGACTGTGAACGGCGAGGATGAGAATCAGACCAAGAAGCGCCAGCATCATGATCTTGGACACGCGCTCCAAACCGTTTTGCAGACCGAAGCTGCAAACGAGGAAGCCTGCGATGACGACAACTTCCGTCCAGAACGCCATCTTACCGGGCTGAGAGAGCATGGTGCCGAATACGCCGCTGGCTTCTTCGGTGCTCATTCCGGCGTGGAACGTGCCGATGAGGAATTTTCCAAAGTAGCTGACCATCCAGCCCGTGACGGTGGTGTAATACATCATCAGCATCACGCAGCCAAGCAGGCAGAACCAGCCGTGGATGTGCCACTTCGAGCCCTTGGGCTCTAAGGCCTTGTAGGCCAGAACGGCGCTTTTTTTGCTTGCGCGCCCAACCGCCAGCTCCATGGTCAGAACCGGAACGCCCATGACGAGCAGGCAGATGAGATAGATCAGAACGAACAGACCGCCGCCATACTGACCGGCGACGTACGGAAAGCGCCAGACATTGCCGATGCCGATGGCACAGCCTGCGCTGACGAGCAGGAATCCCAGACGGGAGCGAAATGATTCTCGCTGCATAATTAAAGTACCTGTCTTTCACAATTTCTGTGCGCTAGTCACACTTTTTTATTTTAGCGCATTGCAGCAAAAAATGCAAGGGAAAAAGACTAATGGCTGGAAAAATTGTGGAAATTGCCGAATATAACAGGAATAACACGCCATGACAGGGGGATTTCTCAAGGAAGAAGCAGCTTTTTGGAAAAACTGACCCGCCGCAGGATTGTATCCTGCGGCGGGCGCTGCGGAAAGGGATATAGGGATTGGTTAATTAAAGAGATAGGCGTACTTAGAGCGGACGGTGAGGATCAGGTTCTCGATCTCCTTCGGCAGCTCGTTGGGCTGGGACAGATCGTATTCCTTGACCTCCGCCATACGAACGAGCACCTTGTCGCCGCCGAGGAAGAGGACACCGGCATTGCGGCTGTCTTCCATGTCTTCCTTCGTCTGGAAGAGCGTGAACTTGTCGCGGCAGGGCTCGGATGCGTACGGGCAGAACTGCGTGCAGTTGCCGCACTCGTTGCACATTTTGTCGATGTGCAGGATCTGATGACGGCCGTCGGAGAGCTTGATGACGACGTTTGCGCGGTTCGGGCAGGAATCGGCGCAGTTTTCGCAGACGGTGTTGCAATCGAGGCATCTCGAGCCTTCGCAGCAGGCGTCCTTCGCCATCTTCAAAATGCCCTTCTTGGCGATCGCCTGTGCCTTCGAGGGATAAGCGGCTTCGGGGATATCATAGTTGTGCGCTTCGCCGATGACCGCTTCTGCAAAGCTGGCCGCGTCGGCGATACCCTCGACAACCGTCGCGGGGCCGCGGTGTGCGTCGCCTGCGCACCAGACGTTCTCGACGTTGGTCTTAAAGGCGGGGCCTTTGCGCTCCATCTCGATCCCGTTATCGGCCATGAGCTTCGCGTCGACCTTCTCGCCGACAGCAGAGATGACGAGGTCGCACGGAATCTCAAAGAACTCGCCGGTAGCGAGGGGGGAACGCCTGCCGGAAGCGTCGGGCTCGCCGAGCTTCATCTTTTCTAACTTCAGTTTGCCGTTTTCCTGCGCAACAGGCGCGGCCAGCTCGACCAGATTCACGCCCTCGTCGATCGCGAGCTTGAGCTCATGCTCGTCGGCGGGCATTTCCTTCTTGGTGCGGCGGTAAACAATTGTGGAGGAAGCAGCACCCATGCGCTTGGCGACTCTTGCTGCGTCCATCGCGGTGTTGCCTGCGCCGACGACGACCACGTGACCGTCGAGGCAAGGCTTGACCTGCGTCTTCATTTCCTTCATCCAGCCGATGACGCCCTTGACGTTGCCGGGGATGTCGAGCTTGCCAGCCTGCCATGCGCCGGTAGCGATCAGAATGTGCGTATAGCCGAGCTTCTTGAGCTCCTCAACCGACGGAGCCGGAGCGCCGCACTTGACCTCGACGCCATAGCGCTCCATGAGCGCGACGTCCTTGTCGATGGCTTCGTCCGAGATACGGAACGCGGGGATGACGTAGCGCGGCACGCCGCCGAGCTTTTCTTCGCGCTCAAAAATCGTGGTCTCAATACCGGCACGACCCAGGAAGTACGCAGCTGCAATACCCGTCGGGCCGCCGCCGATGATCGCGGCTTTTTTGCCCTCGACCTTTGCGGGAACCTTGATGTCGGCCATCAGTGCGCCGTAGCCCTTCGTGGCCGCAACGAGCTTGGTGTCCCGAATCTGGACGGACTCGTCGTAGAAGTTGCGCGAGCACTTGTTCTGGCAGCGGTGAGCGCAGATGGTGCCGGTGATGAACGGCAGAGCGTTCTTTTCAGTGATGAGCTTGAGGGCGGGACCATAGAGGCCCTTGCGGCAGAGCTCGATGTATTCGGGGATGTCCTGATGGATCGGGCAGCCGCCCTTGCAGGGGGCCGTGAAGCAGTCGATCCAAGGGACTTTTTCCTCGGACTTTCTCGAAGCGACGGGCTTGATGGGCTTGAGATGGTGGAAGTCCGAATGGCTGGCGGTGGACATGTCGCTGATGGCGCTCGAGTCCGTGCCGCAGAAGGCCTTGTAGGGAAGCTTCTCGGTCTTCTCGACCATCTGGTGCAGGCGGTTGTATCCGCCGGGCTTGAGAATGGTGGTCGCGACGGTGATCGGCCAGATCCCGGCAGCGAACAGCTTATCGCAGTTGAAGAATTCCGCGCCGCCCGCGAAGGAAATGCGCATCTTGCCGTTAAACTGGCGGCTAATGCGGTTACACATTTCAATCGTCAGCGGGAACAGGCTCCGGCCGGACATGTACATTTCCGTTCCGGGCAGCTCGTTTCTCGTCGTGTCGACAGGGAAGGTGTTGGAGAGCTTGAGACCGAACTCCAGACCCTTGGAGTCGGCGAGGGCCTGCAGACGCTCGAACATCGGGACTGCGTCGACCCACTGGAGGTCCTCGTTGAAGTGATGCTCGTCGAAGACGATGTAGTCATAGCCCATGGAGTCGAGAATCGTGCGCGCGGTCTTGTAGCCGAGGATGGTGGGGTTGCACTTGACAAACGTATGCAGGTGCTTCTCGGTCAGAAGGTAAGACGCGATACGCTCGATTTCCTGCGGCGGACATCCGTGAAGGGTCGAGACCGTGACGCTGCGGGAGACTCTGGGGGAGATGGAAGCGATATAGTCCTTCTCTGCCGGGAAGAGCTCCGTGAGGACCTCAAGGCACTCTTTGAACTGCTTCGTCTCGGACGCGTCCATCATATTATCAATGTAGGTGTTGACCTTTTCGCCCTTGATGCCCTCGAGATCGTAGCCGACGGACATGTTGAACACGAAGCCGTCGGGGTCGCCGAAGCCGTAGACCTTGGAGAGAACCTTCAGTGCGCACCAGGCCTTGATGTATTCATCTCTGGCCTGCGGAACCTCGAGCTCGGTCGACCATTCCTGGTTGTAGCCCTCGTCGGCTGCCAGAATGCAGGGGCGCGGCACACACGCGGCAAGCTCCGCACCGTCCATCTTCTGCACGGTTTTCACTTCAAAGAAGCGCGCGCCTGCCATATAAGCGGCGATGATGTTCTGCGCCAGCTGGCTGTTGGGACCGGCTGCGGGACCGAACGGGGTCTCAATGCGCTCGCCGAAGATGGGGAGCGTTTTGCCGGTAGCATAGTAGGGGGTGTGCACGCCGAAGATCTCGCCCTCGCGTGCATATTCGGTGACGATCCAGTTCATGAGAGACTTGAACGGAATCGGATACATTTTTTCAGACATGAAATTGCCTCCTTTGGACAGAATTAGGATTCATGCGGCTTCGTAGGGGCGGACGCGGCTTTCCGCCCTATGAGTGCGTAGGGGTCGATGCCCACATCGACCCAAGGGCAGTACGGTTTCGCCGCAGAGTTCCGCATTTTTGCGGGTGTACCCCGCGCGGGAAGATGTGGGCATCGTTCCCTACGGCGAATATTGATAAATCAGTATTCTCTGTGGTTCAGCGCGCCCCAAAGCTTCTTTGCGGCTTCGAGAATGTGCGCATTTTCAGCCTCCTCGTCGATGCCGATGAGCTCGCGGTCCTTCATGAGGATCTTGCCGTTTGCGATCGTTGTGCGGCAGAGCTTGCCGGTCATGCCGAACAGGATGTGACCGTCGATGTTTTCGTCCGAGAACGGGGTGAAGGGCTTGTAGTCCATGACGATCATGTCGGCGGCAGCGCCGGCCTTGAGAACGCCCAGCTCGTCCGGGAAGTACTTTGCGCCGATCTTTGCGTTGTTCTTAAAAAGCATATCGGTCACTTCGCACCAAGCGACGTTCGGCAGGCAGGCGTTCAGACGCTGGACGCAGAGCGCAGCCTTGAGGGACTCGATCATATCGTTCGTCCACGCGTCGGTGCCGAGACCGACGAGGATACCGTTTTTCGTCAGCGGCAGCACCGGGCAGACGCCGACAGCGTTCGACATGTTGGATTCGGGGTTATTGACGACCATTGTGCCGGTATTCTTAATCAGCTCGATCTCCGCCGGATTCACGTGGATGCAGTGGCCGAGGATGGTCTTGTCGCCTAAGATCCCGTGGTCGTGCAGGCGCTGGACAGGGCGGCGGCCATAGTTCTGAAGAGAATCATAAACGTCGTTCATGCCCTCGGAGACGTGAATGTGATAGCCGGTGCGGCCGTTGTTCGCTTCGACCATGCGGTCAAAGGTCTTGTCAGAGATGGTAAACAGCGCGTGTCCGCCGAACATCGCCGCGAGCATCGGGTCTTTCTGTTCCTGACAGTAGGTGATCCAGTCGGCGTTTTCCTTTACGGCCTGGATGCTCTTTTCTTCGCCGTCGCGGTCAGAGACCTCGTAGCACAGACACGAGCGGATGCCGAACTTTTTGGCGCTCTCCCCGATCTGGAAGAGGGAGCCCGGGATTTCACAGAACGACGCGTGATGATCGAAGATCGTTGTGACGCCCTGCTTGATGCAGTCGATGTAGAGTGCGTCCGCAGAAGCTCTTGTGCCCTCAAGCGTCAACTTGCGGTCCATCGCCCACCACGTGCCGTCGAGCACCTCATAGAAGGTAGTGGGGTTGTTGCCGACGATCGAAAGGCCACGGGCGAGGGCGGAATAGATGTGGGTGTGGGCGTTGATGAACGCGGGCATGATGACGTTGCCCTTTGCGTCGATGATCTCGGCCTGCGGATATTTCGCGCGCAGCGCTGCTTCTTCGCCGACTTCTACGATCTTCGTGCCTTCAAAGACGACACCGCCTTTTTCGTAGTAGCCCTTGCCGTTGGGATCTCTGGTAATCAGGCGACCGTTTGTGAGTAAATACATACTGATTCCTCCTTGTTTTGATGCGTTCACCCGGATTTTGAATATGAAAAAGTGCTTCAGGTGAAATACCTGAAACACTCAACCAGATCAGCCGAGTGATAGTTGCAGCCCGTGTGCGAAACACTTCCTTACAGCTACCAATCTTAGATTGTAATTCAATTATAATTGCCTCATAAAAATTTTTCAAGCGTCATCAAAAAAATTCTGCCCGCCAAATCCTACAAACTTCGGCTGCCATTTTTGAGCAACTTGCGGAAAGACAGTACTTTGTTCGGCCATCAGGAACGTCGAAAAAGAAATCTGAAATTTTTCGCAAAAAGGGCTTGCAATTTCCAAGCGCGTGTGCTATTATACTGGAGCGCTGATGAGAGCGCGGTATGCGCCGGTAGCTCAGTTGGATAGAGTGACTGGCTACGAACCAGTAGGTCGGGGGTTCGAGTCCCTTCCGGCGTACCAGAAAAGCAGTTGATTTCCTCGTGAAATTGACTGCTTTTCTAATTTTTCTGCGAACTTTCTAAGACTCAGATTTTGATTTACCGCACATTTTACGCACAACCGAATATAAATCACGGTGGACAGCTGCTTGCCCGCCGTTTTTTATGCCTTTTTGCGTCGGAGCATTACATCTGCCAGCGTCTCAGAAGCCTTTGCTTTCGCCTCGTTGATGGCGTGCGAGTAAATGTCCAGCGTCGTGGAAACGTCGGCATGACCGAGCCTGTTTGCGACTGTGACCACATCCACGCCGTTTCCAATCAGCATGGAGGCGTTCGTGTGCCGGAATCCATGTGGATGCAGGTGCGGGAGGTTATGACGCTTTGTGAACTTGCGCAGCCAGCCTGCGAAGCTGTCCGGGTGAATCGGTGCGCCGTTGTTCTTCACAAACAGAAAGCCGCTGTCCTGCCAGCGGTCGCCGTTCTTGAGACGAAGTTCATTGTACCACGCCAGGTATTCCCGCAAAAGCTGCATGGTTTCTTCCGGGAGCGGAAGAAACGTCGTGTTCTCCGTCTTCGTCGTGCTTTCATAAATGCCGAGCTTCGGGAGATAAAGAAGCGAAGTGTCGATGCAGACGATATGGTTCTCGAAGTCGATTTTCTCCCACTTGAGACCGCAGATGTCTTCACGGCGTCTTCCTGTGATCAGAAACAGGTGCAGCATTGTCTTCCACTTGATGGGTTCCTGCTCTGCTGCGTCCAGAATGGCGGCGACGGTGTCCGGCTCATAAAAATCCGGTTTGGTTTTTCCAACTTTCGGTGCAGAAGCCTTTGCCGCCGGGTTGTAGGGAATCAGGAGTTCGTCCTCTGCCTGCTGCATGACGGTGTGAATAAACCTGTGATATTCCGCAACGGTCTTTGCTGAAAGCGGCGTCCTGTCCTGTTCGATGCTGAACAGGTCTTTTGTTTTTCTGCCAAGTGCGGCAGAGATTTGGTCTGCTTTGGCCTCCATGATGGGCTCCTTCCGGCAGGCTGTCGTGATCGTAGTCGGTGATACGCCCGCTCTGGAGGCCAGTGCATCGCGCGTCACGCCCGCTTTTTTGAGAAAAGCTGCGAGGTCAAGCTTTGCCGTTGCGCGGCTCTTGCCGCTGCGCACACCTTCTTCTTGCAGGTTCTGATAGAACAGGTTCAAGTGCTGCGGTCGGATGTCACAGAGGCGCAGATGTCCGATTGCCTGATCGCAGCGGGAAAGCAGATATTCGTAGTGCGAAAGCGTCCGCTCTTTGATACCGGCGCTTCGCTTAAGGGCAATCACATAACGGGCATAGGAGGAAAACGTCTGGCGATTGTCGGTCTGGTAGCCCTGCTCGATCTCCCGTTCAAAGTCCGCTGCTGCCCGCTCCACGGTCTTCTGCATCTGCCGCTCGGTCATTTTGCCTTCTGGTTTCCAAGTCCGGTAGTGGCGCACCTGCTTGCCGCTGATGTCTCTACCCTGCGTGACGGTGATCTGGAAAGAGACGCCGGTCTTGCCCTCAATCCTTTTGATGTTTGCCAAAGTTCAATCTCCTCCTGAAATGGAATTATTTTTGCTATTTGCTTGAATGGCTTCGATGCGTTCAATGAAACGCTGGAATTCCGCTTTTCGATCTGCAAGATATTTTGGTTGCTCTTCGACCCATAAACTATTCGCATAGAGCGGGGCAAATTCTTTTATAGCGTCATTAAATGTTTTTTCAAATTCACATAGCGCTTGCCACTTGAAAAAGGACGTTTGGTCTTCAACAATATCTGCACCAAGCTTTGATTGTAACGACTGAATCTGAACAGCGTTTTTAACAAATTTATTTAGACAAGATGCCCAGCTAGAGACATAGAAACCGCTGATCAAAAAATCTTCTATAGCAAATAGACTTGTGTTTTTGTTTTGCTGCTTATCATGTTGGATTGCTCTAATAGCTAATTCCGATAAACCGGTTGTCTTGCAAGCTTGCTGAATATCTTTACTTTGCGTTCGCTCTGTAGTAAACCCAAGTAGATAATCAGAACTAACATGAAAAAAATCCGCAATCGCTTTGAATTTTATAATATCCGGTGCGGAAGTCCCTAACGCATATGTGCTGATTGCTTGACGGGTAACGCCAATTTCATTTGCCAATTCAGTTTGAGAGACGCTACGCCCTAAAGGGCTGGTTCCATCTGAATTTTCCAATAACGCGCGGAGCCGTGTCGGGAATGCTGCGTTGTAGTCATAAGCGTTTTCCTTTTTGCAGTTGTTGACCATAATACATCACCATGTTATAAATTTTTGCAATTATTTAGATTATGTCATATTTTATTGACAGCAAAATAAATTTACAGTATAATGATGCTGTCAAGTAAATCATACACCATGATGAAGAATGTGTCAAGCAGAAAGGAGTGCTGGAATGGGAAGTTTGGCAAACGAAGACGTTCGTCGTATGGCACGGTGCGCCGATGTTCCGCAATGGAAAATTGCGAAAGAGCTTGGGATCAGTGAACCAACGCTTTGCCGATGGCTGGGATTTGAACTTTCAGACGAGAAAAAGCATCGAATTGTGCGTGCTATTCAATGTCTTTCGGAGGTAGAGAGCGCATGAGGCGGATGAGAACAATCGATGAAGCGGCGGCTTTCCTTCGGGAGGCAGACCCGCACACGGCGGTCACGAAGACTGCGCTGCGCCGTTTGGTCACGTCGGGGCAAATCCCATCTGTTCGGGTCGGCGCAAAGTATTTGGTCGATCTCGGCGCACTCGATGATTTCTTCGGCGGGAAAACGACGAAGACTCAGACTGTGCAGCCGGGGGCGATTCGTCCGCTGGCCGTCGTTTCGGGAGGTCGCGCCGATGCTGTGTGAAAAAGAAAAAGCCCCCGCTCGTGTTGCAGCACGAACGGAGGCGCGGAAGGATGATTTTGAGGTCAATCATTCCAGCTTTGATTCTACCACAAGCGCAGCAAAAGCGCCACAGATTTTTTCGTTATTGCAAACCGGTGCAGAAAACGGCGTAACGCTGCGCGAACTTGTGGCGATGACCGGTATGAACGAGCGGCTGGTTCGGCTCAAGATCCAGCAGGAACGCAAGGCAGGAAAACTGATTCTGTCCAATAATCGGGATGGTTACTTCCTGCCCGAGTGCCCGGAGGATGTGCGGCGCTTTGCCCGTTCCATGTCACGCCGGGCAGCTGAGATTGCAGGTGTTGCCCGCGCAGCGGAAACGGCGCTTGCGGATATGACCGGGCAGGAGTGTTTGGAGGGATGGATGTAATGTCGAAGCCCGGTGTTGTGGTGTATTTTGACATTCGCCCCTGCATTGCCCGTCTGTCGCTCAGCGAAAAAGGGCAGCTTTTCGACGCAATCTTAGACTATGCGGAAAATGGGGTTGAGCCGGAAATCGATGGTGGGCTCGGTGTTGCCTGGGATTTCATTCGCCCTCGAATCGACAAGGATTCGGAAAGATACGCGAGAAAGGTTGAATCAAATCAATACGCAGTGTTTACGCGAGAGCTAAAAAGACGAGGTCAAGAGCCGGTTCCTCGCGATGTATGGGAAGCAATGACCAGTATCGAACGTGAACGAATGATGTCATGTGATAACAACGATGCATCAGAATCATCATATGATATCGCCCGATATCCAATTAACAACTTACAACTAACAACTATTCTTTCGTCCGAACTCGCTGACCGCGAGCCGGACAAGTTGGAATCCAAAGAGCGGGCAAAGAAGCTCTTTCCGCCGGACTCAGATGCATATCTTGCAGCCTGCTGTCTCCGCGACGAGATTGCTGCGAGATTGCCGACGTCAACGCCACCGAGCGAAAAGCAGCTGCAAAGCTGGGCAGACGCTTTCGATAAGTGCCATCGGCTGGACGGTCATGACTGGGATGAAATCGAGCGGGTGCTTCTGTTCTCGCAGTCGGATAAATTCTGGCAGCAAAATGTTCTGTCCGGCGAAAAGTTCCGCAAGCAATACACTGCGCTGCTTGCGCGGATGGGAGGCGGTCAGTGATGGATACGTCACAGCTGGAATATTCTGTCATTGGTGCAATCTGCATTGAGCCGAAGATCTGCGACAAAATCAGCGGCATCCTGAGCCCGGACGACTTCTCCATTTCCGCTTGCAGCGAGGTCTTTGAAGCCGCCTGCGACGCCTTGAGCCGGGGCAAGCACTTCGACGCAGTCCTTGCCGCCGACGCTATCCGAAACCGCGTGGACGATGCAGTCAACTTCATCCGCGAGTGCGTCTACGTGACGCCTACCGTGTCAAATGCAGAAGACCACGCCAAACTGCGCCACCAACGCGCAGGCGAAGCGCGGTTCAAGCTGGCGGTGCAGGAGGCTTTGGAGGGTGAAGACGCAGCGGCGGCGGTCGCGGGTATCTGCCAGAACTTCCTACAGGCGAACGCTGGCGGCGGCTTACAGAGCATCGGGCAGGCCATGAAAGAGGCCTGGGACGGCATTGCGAACGACAAGGAGCTTCGCATTGACACAGGCTTCCCGAAGCTTGACGGGCTTCTTAAGGGCATCAACGCCGGTCAGCTGGTCTTGATTGGAGCCAGACCCGGTGTCGGCAAATCCGCCTTCGCCCTCGACCTTGCCGAATATGCCGCACGCGGCGGACACAGGACGTTGATTTACTCGCTCGAAATGCTTTCTGACGAACTCGCTGAGCGCCTGATGGCACGAAGGAGTCGTGTCACAATGGATCGCCTGATTGACAGGCAGCTGTCCGACGAAGATCTAGCCGACCTCGCGGCGGCATCCAGCAGCCTGTCTCAGCTGCCTATCACGATCTGCGACTCGCCGAATGTCACGGTGCAGAAGATACGGGCGCAGGCAAGGGCAATCAAGAATCTTGAACTGATCATCGTGGATTTTATGACTTTGCTGCAAAGTACACAGCGGTACGACTCGCGAAACTTGGAGGTCGGCGCGATATCCCGGCAGCTGAAAATCCTCGCAACGGAGCTGCGTATCCCCGTTGTCGTCCTCTGTCAGCTCAACCGCACGCAGGATGAAACCGAGGAGCCGGGGCTCATGTCCCTGCGGGATTCCGGAGAATTGGAGCAAAACGCGAACAAAATCGTTTTCCTGTGGAAAATCGACCGCGAGACTGGCACGATTGGGGTCAAGGTCGCAAAGAATCGCCGCGGCAGGACTGGTATCGTGCTGATGGATTTCGATGGCTCGCACATGAAGTTTACCGAACTGACCGAGGACTACACACGACCCGTCAAAAAGCGGGGGTGGCGAAATGAAAGCGCTTGACCTTGACGATGTCCGGCGGCTTTTGCTGCACGTCCACGTTCCGCGCAGGCGGCGCGATCGGTGGCTTGCATGGTCAAGGTTTGTGAGCCAGACGGTTCCGTATCTTGACTATGATCTTCGGGACGAAGCATCAAAGTTGATCGCCAGGCGTTTCCGGGTGTGAAAATAACGAAAAATTTGAACAATGGAGGAAAAATAATGTTTTATATCAAGTCAAGAGGCAGAAAGATCAACTTACGAAACGACAACGTTTTTACACGCTGCCCTGTCTGCGGCAGAGAACACGCCGTAGCCATCGTGGATACCTTCCGGGGCAGCTTCGCGGATCTGTACGGTACAAGCGTTTACTGCCCGGAGTGCGCGGCAAACCTTGTCCGGGTGACGAGGGAAGAAAAATAAGAAAGCCGCCCAGGTGGGCGGCAGTCCTCAGGTGGGGTGTACAGATGGTAAATCTAGTTTACCACAGGAGGGCGAATTTTGCAAGCGTTATCAACACAGGGCGAAAGAACCAACGACATTGCTCGAAGCGTTCAGAGCGGAGACACAGACATTCTGGTTCTCTGGCTGGCGTGCCGGAGGCTTGTCATGCAGACGGCGAGACGCTGGCACAGAGCCTTCAACGGAAGCCGGGGCGTTGTTCTGGACGATCTCGAGCAGGTGGGCTTTCTGGCGCTCACGAAGGCGGCGGAAACCTGGAATCCGGACAGCGGCGCGTTTTCCACATGGCTCACGTTCCAACTGAAAACAGCTTTTGCGGCAGCGTATTTTATTCGTACTGAGCGCGACCGGAAAGACCCACTCAATGACGCGGTGTCACTGGACACGCCGCCCGCAGGAACAGATGAAGACGTTATGCTGCGCGACATCATACCGGACGCGGCAGCGGAGTTGGCTTTTGAGGACGCCGAGCACAAAGACCTTTGCAGCGCCGTCCAGAGCGCTGTTCTCAGCCTGCCAGAAGACCAAAGAACGGCAATCATCCGGGAATTCTGGTACGGGCAGAAGCCAGACCCAAAGACGCGCAGCAAGGCGATGAAAAGCCTGCGGCGTCCGTCTGTGAGCCGAGCGCTCAGAACGTATTACTGACTGAAAATGAACCATAACGGTGGAAAATGGACTATGGGAGGGGGGATTTACACTGACACAGAAACAGACGCGGGCGCTTGCAGCGCTTTTGACGCAGCCCACACAGGCGCAGGCGGCACAAAAAGCAGGTATCGGGCTTACGACCTTGAAACGATATCTTGACGAACCGGAGTTCCAGACGGCTTATCAGGAAGCTGTTACAAAGCTTTTGGAAGAAGCGTCCGTGCAGGCAAAACAGGGACTGAACCCGGCGCTTTCCTGCCTGCGGGAGATCGTGGAAGACCGGAAAACGGCGGCTACGGCAAGGATTCAGGCAGCAAGAAGTTTGCTTGAATACGGCCTGCGCCTGACAGAAGCGGTGGATGTTATGAAACAGCTGAACGAATTGGAACAATGGAGGGACAAGGTAGATGGCAACGATTGAACGGAGACTTGCAGCTTTGCGGGATTATCTCAAAACAATCTCAGCAGATGAGACAGTTTTCATTGTCGAGGGCGGTAAAGAGTTTCACACGAAGCAGGACGCCTTTACCTACCTGCGGGAGCACGGAGCCTACACGCCGGACGGGCGGCGCATTGTCTTATATCCGCACCCAATAGAGGGCGTAGACCCGTTGAGCCTGTCTCTCTATCAGTTGATTGATGCGGCGGTCGAGAATGGACGGCTGGAATTGCCGAAACTGGAAAGTGACCAGACCGGCTTTCCGACTTCGGCAGGATGCTGAACTATGAGGGGGGAAAATTATGACGGATATTTTGAAGGAGTATCCGCTTGTTGATGAACATGGCAAGCGGTACCGGATATTTGGGCGCGGATGCAGGGAGTATGCACCGAAAATTGTAACCTCCGGCGGGGAATTTCCGGTCGGAGCGGTAACGTACAGGAAGCCGAAGCTGGAGACGATCGAGCAAAGGAAGACGTGCCCGTTTAAGGGCGGCATGCAACCACACTGCACCGAAGATTGCGCTTTCTATGCAGACGGATGCAGCCTCGGAACGGCGCAGACCGGCAAGCGCTGTCCTCTCCCTGCGCACCATACGTGCGGGGACAACTGCATGATGTACGAAACTGGGCGCTGCACCCTCTTTGCAGCAGAAAGGAAACCAGATAAATGAGCAAATTCAACACCTATGCACAGCAGCTTGACGCTGCATTCAAAACAGCCCGCGGCGAATACGTGGAGGCTTATCAGTGTTTTCAGCAGGCGCAGCAGGCAAATTGCAGAGCCAATGCATGGACGCCAAACGAGAGCGCCGCAGAAAAGCAGGTGAAGACCGCACGCGCAGCGCTTGCACTGCACGATGCAGAGGCTGCTTTTACCGAGGCAAGCGCCCGCGTTTGGGGTGACTTCAAGACCACGCGCCGCATGCTTCGCGCAGATCTGGAACAGGAAGTACGCGCCGCCAACCTTGCAAACCCAGACGCCATCGACAGCAACGCGCTTGAACTGCTGAAAAGCGGCGTTTTGACTTCTGACGATTACGCTGCGTTCATGGAGAAGTACGACAGCAACCCCACCATGCTAAAGCTGCTTGCGCACTATGCCGCCGAAGCCGCCAAAGCTACAGACAGCCGCAGGGAAGCCGCGACACTCAATGCGATTTCCATTGACTGCCAGAGCGGTCAGAGCGCCGTTTTGCGGGCATTCGATGACATTTGTAAAATCTCTGACTATCGTAATTAAAATCCGCGAGCTGAAATTTGAATGGGATAAAGGAAATATCCTCAAGAGCAAGGACGCATGGGTGGTCATGCTCTCCGGGATTCTCGGCGCGGTGATCGGCGCAGCGTTCGGCGGCTTGACCGGCGGCGTGATCGGCTTACTGCTCGGCGTTGCAATCGGCATTATCAGCGTTACGTGGATGGACAAGCTGAAAAATCCGGGGCAGGCAAAGAATATTGCGATACTTGTTCTGTCCGGCATCATCGGGGCGGTGCTGGGCGCGATGTTCGGAGGGCTTGCAGGCGGCTTCATCGGGCTTCTGCTCGGTGTGAGCATCGGCATTGTGGCGGTGCGCTTCACCGACGATAAGTTCAGCAAGTGGACGGCAGAGGACACCTTCAACACGGTAATGACGGCAATTCTGTTTGCCGTTCTGGGCGCGACGTTCGGCGGACTCAAAGGCGCGGTGCTTGGGCTTTTGTTCGGCGTGACCATTTCGCTGATCGCCATCAGTTTCAAGGACGAGCTGAAAGGCATCGGTTCTTCGACAAACGGCTTCTTCGACCTTCTGAATATCCTGCTCGGCGTGATCATCGGCGCGCAGTTCGGCGGTCTGGCCGGTGGTGTGATCGGTCTGATTCTCGGCGTGAGCATCAGCCTTGCGAGAATTGCATTCAGCGACGAGGTTTCGGAAGCCTCGCGAAAGCTGGCGGCAAGTGGGCTGAAAATCATTCTTACGTCGCTTATCTTTGCTCTGATCGGCGCGGCATGCGGCTTCGGTCCTGCGGGTGCGATCGTCGGCGGCGTCATCGGTCTTGTGGCGGGTACGCTGATTCAGATCCAGGCGATCAACTTTGACGATTCTATGTCGGAAAAAGAGAAGCAGAAGGCAACCGGCATCCTGAAAACCGTGCTGTACGGCATCATTGGCGCGTTGATCGGCGCGGCCATCGGCGGCGTGTTTGGCGGCATCGTCGGTGGTATTGTGGGTATTTCTCTAGGCCTTGCCATCCATTGGAGCAGCATCACCTACGACGAAGTACCGAAAAGAACCGCAGGGGGCGGTTTCTCGGGCGGCGGAGGCTTCGGCAGCCGGACATCCAGAGCCGCATATCAGAGCTTGCAGGTTCCACCTGTCAGCACAGTGAATCTTCCGCGTCTTGCAACCGGCGCGGTCATCCCGCCGAACCGGGAATTCCTTGCGGTGCTGGGCGACCAGAGACAGGGCACGAACATCGAAGCACCTGCAGAAATGATTCGGCAGATGGTGGCAGACGGTATCCGCGCGGCAGGAATCGGAAGCGGAAACCGGTCACAGACGGTCATCTTGCAGGTTGGCAGGCGCGAGCTTGGGCGCGTGGTGTATGAGCTGAACAAAGAGGAGACACAGCGTGTAGGCGTGAGACTGGCGGGTGTCAAGGCATAGTCCTTCCTGAAATGCGAACATTCGTTTGATACCAGAGACGCACAGCAGCGAGTCAGCAGCCGTAAGCGCTTCTTGCGGTCTTACGGTATACGGAAAACGAAAACGCCGCTGTGGAGCTTGTACAGCCTCACAGCGGTGCGTGCCTGCTTAACCGCTAGGGCATAACGCTTCGTTACACCCTTACTGAATAGATAGCTAATATCGCCAAAATTGGCGGCATTCAATTCCCCGCTTATTCATGGGGTAGATGCGCTAGCGAATCGTTAGGGCATCCCTTACCCCGTTCCGTTTCGGAACTCCCATTTGGTAAGGACGTCGCGTTTCACGACACCCCGTGCCCCGTTTCAAGGGGCGGCGTTTTACCGCCCCGTGGGGCAAGCAGCACTTTTCAGTCATCCGAGTTATACACAAAACAGACCGTGGGGAGCATCCTCACGGTCTGTTTGTCCTCTAATCATCAAATCTGTACACAAAGCCTTCCGGCAGCTTGTTTACTGCGATACCACCCATGCGGCAATCCGGGAGCGGACAGGTGAAGCAGATGGCGCTGTAGGGGCAGACTGTGCAGGGCTCCCGGTACCGGTATGTCGACTTGGGCTTCTTGCCGTTGGCTGCGGCGCGTAAGTAGCGGACGTTTGCCTTTGTCACGCCGAGCCGCTGGGCAATCTCGCAGGTGCTAAGCCCCTGCCGGTACAGCCGCATGACCTCAGCTTGCTTTTGTGTCATTGCTCTTGACCTGCATGATCTGCGGAATCCAGACATTACGGATGTAGTCGACGGCACACTCGCCAGTCTCACGCACACTAGCGGATTCCGTAGTGCATTTTGAGCGCATAGCTTTGATTAGGCGCTTGCAATGTGCTTTTGTCAGCCCTTCCGGTACAGTTCCATATTTATCAACATTGCCAGTGCCTTTCATTCGCAAGCTCAGCAAGATAGCAGTTGCAACGAGTAATTCGTCCTCACTGAGAGAAAGAATCTGTCTGCGCACTTCGTTTCTGATATCGTTCATTTATTAACCCTCCCATTCTCTTTGACCACGCGAGATTGTGCTTTTTTAGCTTTGTACTGCTTCAGCAATTCCGCCCTCTCATCCGGCGTCAGTTCTGATATAGCAGTCTCAAATTCTTCACGCAGCGGGTCTGTGCTGTTTTGCTGTTCGTTCATAAAAATCCTCCTAATAACAAGTTTCATAAAAGCGCAGCACGCGGATGCGGCCGCTGAAAAAGTGGTTGATGTTATAATCGCAGTTCCGGTATCGTGTCCGGAAGTGCCGGTCGATCATGTCCTCATAGCAATCCGGGTCTATGTCCATCGTGGAATTGGCTTTGTCCGTCTCATCGATATACGGCATTTCGCGGATGATGCGTTCGATCTGCACAGCGCGTATCGGCGGGTGCGGAGCGCCCGTGTACGCCTCGTACTGCTCGAAGTAGTGCCGGAACACCTCCAACACCTCCGCAAGGCTGTACGGGCTGTCTGCGTACACAGACGCGGTGATACTTGAGAATTTGTCAAAATCAAAGAACAATCTCCGGCCTCCTTTGGTGAGTGCGGAGCGGAGCGCGGAAGCAGCTCCGTTCCCTTATACCCTTATACAATTTATATCTGCTTCTTACTTCTGTTTCTTCTTCTACTTCTGTGTCATTCGACATCGACCGATGTCGTACGGTTGCCGTATGCTTTGGCGTTGATGCGCTGGATATACCGCTCCCAGGCTTCTTTCATATCTGGCATAAATGCAGAGAAAGCCACGCTTTCAATGGGTGAGAGACCGACCGGCTTCTCGCCAGTCTCTAAGAAGTCCCAGCACGCCAATAAAACGTTTACTGCGGTTTCCGGAGAAAGCTGTTTGATCAGTTCCCGACGCTCCAACTTCATTTTGAACCAGCTCGGGTGCTTTTCTTTTACCATATTTTCGCCTCCTTTGATTTTGTAAAACTGATTATATTCTATGTTCCCACATAAAACAATTCGCAGAAGAAACAAATATGTTCCCATATATTTGCGTAAAATTATATGGATACATATAAAATTACGTGCTATAATACATATGGAAAACTGTATCTTTTGGGAGGCATACGCAATGGCTGTGAGTGAGGCGCAGAAAAAAGCGTCCGTAAAATATCTTGGAAAACTGGACGAAGTCCGCGTAAGAGCGGAAAAGGGAACAAAGGATCGTTGGAAGGATGCAGCGGCAAGCAGAGGGAAATCCCTGAATCAATTTGTCGTAGATGCTGTGGAAAATGAGATCTCAGTCGGAGGTGTAAACAATGAGTGACCGCGAAAGAGCAATGAGCTTACTGGAAAGTGTCCCGGACTACAAAATCGGGTATGTTCTGGCGTATTTGCAGGGCATTACTGCCGACGAAGAAGCGGACGATGCGTTTTGCGAAAGAATGATTGAGCGCTATGAAAACGACCCAGACCCGGAAAAGAATAAGACCTATTCATTAGAGGTGTGCAAGCGGGAATGGGGGCTGGACTGATGTACCGGATTGTTCTCCGAAAGGCAGCAAAAAAGTTCATTGACAAGTTACCGATGAACGAGAAAAGGCGTGTTGTCTCCGCAATCGAACAGCTGCCAAACGGCGAGGATATTAAAGCGCTGAAAGGCATCCCGGGCTTTTGCGGCTTCGTGTCGGCTCGTACCGGATTATCTACACAGTAGATCACGGAGAATTGATCGTGTGCGTCATAGACGCCGGAAACCGCGGACAAATTTATAACAGGTATTCGTAGATGCACCTTTACGTGAAGTTTATAAACAGAAACGGGGCAACCACCCATGCAACCTGAGTATTCAAAACTGTCCACATATCGCATATTAGAGAGCTTTTGCAGAATGTTAGACATTCGCGTTTGCTATGGAAAGACTCCGGAAAATTCCTACGCAATCGCAGATGTTGATTCTTACCATCCGCGCATTGTTATGAACGAATCACGGATTGAAACAGGCGATCATGCCGCGCGTGTACTGGGGCACGAAATCGGTCATTTCCTTGTAGAGCAATTCTATGCTGATAAAGACGCAGAGGAAAACGGTTGGGCTGTGAGTTACTTAATAGAAATGCAGTGCGATCAAATCGGAAACGCTCTGTATCTGCTGGCAGAAAGAATAGCTGGCAATGCAGAAGCAGAGGGTGAAGATCTTGCAGGCTTCATCAACCGCGCGATCTCCGAGACAATGGAGCGGGACAAGGCAGACGGGGAGTAGTCGTTCAGCGCACAAAATTGTGCAGTGAAATTTCGCTGCTGACAATGACATCCGGATTCAAAAATTTGCGAAATTGCATTGACAAAACGGCGAAAGCTGCATATACTTCAAGTAGGCAGCAACGAGATTGCCTGCCGTGACGTAGAGGCGGTGAGCTGTTTCGGGATGCAGTTTTCCGTGGAGTCTGACCGAGGGTTATGTGTTACCTCAACCCGAATAGGCATTTGCCGAAAGAAAACACTTGATTTGAGGCTTTGCGTCCGCGCGAGGCCTCCTTTTTTGTAAAGAGAGAAATGAAGATGGATTTACTGTACGAGGCTGCGTCCGCGTGGCAGGAGCTAACCGCTTTTTCGTATCGGATCATCTACGGAAAGCGTGGCATCTTACACACGATCACGTTACAATTTGAGGTCAGCGAGTTCTACCATCTTGCAGGCTTTCAGTACATGAACGATATCGTTTTACCGGTTCGGTTCTCGCACACGAAGGCAATCGAAGCAGCGCTGTCCGGGCGAATCACGCAGGCACATATCGCAAAGAGCGAAAACTGGGAAGCCATCAAAGAGCGGCTGACAGCGATCACAAAGCTGAGGCAGGCTCTGGATACGTCGTTCAGCGTGTATAAGTTCCATCCGGAAGTTCTGCCGTTCTATACGAAAATTACAGCAGAGAACCTGATTCTGGCACGGTGCGAGGATATTGTGTTTTTGTTTACAGATCAGTCGAAAGACGGTACGGCGTTTTCAAAGTCGATTTTCCTGAAACGGGAGGATCGCGATTTCAGCCGGAATCAAAAGGCGCTTTCCGCCTTGAAGGTCGAGCGGAACGGTCAGACAATATATAAGAACCCAGGTTTCAAAGAATAGTGACTGCCATAAAACTGTGTCGTTTATGGTACCCCCAATTTACCGCACATTTACCGCACAAGGCGGTGAAAAACGGTAAAAAGTTATGAGAGGCTACGAAAAGTAGAAATGCGAAAAGCCTTGATATATCAGGACTTTTCGCATTTTATGAAAAGATATGATAAGGGAAACTCACCACTACGAACCAGTAGGTCGGGGGTTCGAGTCCCTTCCGGCGTACCAAAACTCCGCAAGATAAATCTTGCGGAGTTTTGTTTTGCACATTTCCAATCGCCCGGCGTAGGCGCCGGCCTCTCGGGAAGGGACTTTGCTGCGAAAAAATATGCCACTGGCGTGTTTTTGCTTGCAAACTTCCGACGTACCAGAAAAGCAGTTGATTTCTCGTGAAATTGACTGCTTTTCTATTTCTATTCGGACTGCGCACCTGACACGCATTGACAAGCCGCGCAAAACAGCTATAATGGTAAAAAAGAGGAGGGGGAAGCTGCATGCTCGACGAAAGAGATTTACAGGCGATCGCACAGATCATAGATTCAAAAATTCAAGAATCCGAACAACGTATGACTGCAAAAATTGAGGCATCCGAGCAGCGCATGGGCGCAAAAATCGAAGAATCTGCGAGTCAGACCCTGAAAGAAGCGATGCAGGGCGCCGCGGCTCTGATGGAATCGTACTTTGAGCCGAGATTCAATCTGTTATTTGAAAATCAGCAGACCATGCTAGGGTGTATCTGAAAACGCATGATGTGACCGGCAACGAGGGATTTTTACGTTGAGCAAGACATTTTTTCGCAGGAATACTGACGTATTTCAAGGAAAAATGACGCGGCACACCGCAAAAAGACCCGCTGGCCGGGTGCGTTAGGAGTTTTCAGATACACCCTAGAAACGCTCGCGCCGAAGAGCTGGGTCGATGAGCTCAAGGAAGGGGTCTCTGTCCTGCGCTCGGTCGTCCGCCAGCACAGCCGGGATATTGAACTGCTGAAGCATGCATAAGAAAGCCGTGGAATGAGTCTTTTGCGGATTTTCCATAGATAAAAGAAGGGAACCCCCGAATGTCCGGAGGTTCCTTTTGCTTTTATTGCGTCTCGCGCCATTTGCGGCAGCGTCTTGCTTTTCTGCGCCTTGTGACGGCGGCGGAAATGAGGAAGAAGGCGATGACAGCAGCAACGGCGGCAATGGTCAGGGCGAGATAGAGCGTCGTGTTTGCGCCTTCTGTCTTGACCGAAAGCCACAGATCGTTCATGGTCTGTGTTGCCTCAATGCCGAGCTCTGCAAACGATTCGCTGCGCGCAAGCGTCTCGTCGTCGGGGTAGGAGACGGGGCTTTCAATGACCTCTTCGTCCATGTACTCCTTCGCGGCTGTCTCCGGCGTGGAGTAACCGATGTAGTCCAGGTTTGCGGCCGAAACATCCGGACGGCAGAGGAAGTTGATGAACGCTTCCGCGCCCTCCTTGTTCTGGCAGCCCTTGGGGATGCACATGGCGTCAATAAAGATGTTGAAGCCCTCCTCGGGGAAGCTGAAGGCCAGATCGGGGTTTTCCTCAACCATCGTCAGATAGTCGCCCGCATAATAGGGTGCGGCCCACGCTTCACCGCGCTCGAGCTTGTCAAAGATCTGGTCCATAACATAGGCCTGCAAAACAGGCTTCTGCGTGGCAAGAAGATCGGCGGCATTCTTGAGTTCCTGTGCGTCCTCAGTGTTGTAGCTGTAGTCCAGCATCGACTCGGCGATGGCGAACGCGTCGCGAGGATTATCGAACATGAGAAGCTTGCCGGCATACTTGCTGTTCCAAAGGCAGCTCCAGCTCTTCGCGTCCTCGTCGGAAACGTACTGCGTGTTGTAGATCAGGCCGACCGTACCCCACGTGTAGGGAACGGAGTATTTGTTTTCCGGGTCGTAAGCCTGATCACGGAACGCCTCGTCGATGTACTGGTAGTTCGGGGTGTTGGCAAAGTCAATGGGCTCGAGCATATCCTCGGAAATGAGCTTTGCGATCATGTAGTCCGAGGGGATGATCACATCATACGACGTGCCGCCGGTTTTGAGCTTCGTGTACATCGACTCGTTGGAGTCAAACGTCAGATAGTTGACCTTGATGCCGGTTTCCGCTTCGAACTCCTTGATGACGTCCATGCTGTCGTCCGTGCCGTCGGAGATGTACTGGCCCCAGTTATAGACCGTGATCTCGTTCTGCGCGGCAAAGGCCGTCGTGGGAAGCAGCGAGACAAGCAAAAACGTGAGAAGCAGGACAGAAAGAATTCTTTTTTTCATCAGTGGGCCCTCCTCTGCACGCCGTGCTGGACGCGCTTTTCACTGCGCGCCTGCAGGAGATTCATAACGACCATCAGAATCAGAATCACTGCGAACATGAGCGTAAAGAGTGCATAGATCTTCGGCTGGATCGGCTTTTTGGTGTAGTTATAAATCTCGACGGGAAGGGTGATGAAGCTCGAACCCGTGACGAAATACGAAATGACGAAGTCATCCAGGCTCATGGTAAAGGCCATCAGAGCGCCGGAGATAATACCGGGCATAATTTCGTGGATGACGACCTTTGTAAACGCCTGAAACGGTGTGCAGCCAAGGTCGAGCGCGGCCTCCTCCAGATCAGGGTCCATCTGCTGCAGCTTCGGCATGACGTTCAGGATGACGTAGGGGAGATTGAACGTAATGTGCGCAATGAGAAGCGTCCAGAAACCTAAAATCGAGTTGATTTTCAGCATCATACCCGTAAACGCAAACAGAAGCGCGAGCGCAACGCCCGTGACGATATCGGGGTTCGTCATTGGGATGTTTGTCAGCGTCATGACAGCCTTGCGCATTTGGCCCTTCATCGAGTGGATGCCGACGGCGGCCATGGTGCCGAAGAACGTTGCGATGAGGCTCGAGAGGATCGCGATGATGAGGGAGTTTCGGAGCAGCGTCAGAAGCGTCTCATCGCGGAAAAGGTTCGCGTACTGCCGGAAGGTGAAGCCCTTGAAGGTCGCGATGTCGAGGCCCTCATTGAACGAGGCCACGGCCAGCACGATCATTGGGACATAGAGGAAGATGAAGACCAGAACAGTCACTGTGCGGTTAAAGTGCTTCATACCTTTGCCATGACCTCCTCTTCATCGGTTTCGCCGAAGCGGTTCATGATCGATACGCAGATGAAAATGAGAATCATCAGCACAAGGCTCATCGCCGCGCCGAGGTTCGGGTTGTAGGCGGTCTTGAACTGGGACTCGATGACGTCGCCGATTAACGTCGTGCCGGTCGAGCCGAGTTTCTGGGAAATGTAGAATGTGGACACGGCGGGGACAAAGACCATCGTCAGTCCCGAGAGAATGCCGGGGCCGGAGAGCGGCAGGATAACCTTTGTGAACACCTGCTTGGGCGTGCAGCCAAGGTCCAGCGCCGCTTCGACAAGCCGCTTGTCGATCTTCATGATGACCGTGTACAAAGGCAGGATCATGTACGGCAGGTAGTTATAGACCATGCCGAGGATGACCGCGCCGTTCGAGCGGATGAGGGGCAGGGGAGAAAGACCGATCGAACGGATGAAGTTGTTGATGATGCCGGTATCCTCCAGCATCGCGACCCACGCGAGCGTGCGAAGCAGGAAGCTCATGCACATCGGGAGCATGATGAGCATCTCCAGAAACCGCTGCGTCAGCGGCTTGCACTGCGCGATGAAATACGCGACCGGGTAGCCGATGACAAGGCAGATAAGCGAGGCAAACAGGCTCAGCCAGATCGAGCGCAGGAAGATCGGGAGATACGTTCCCATGGAGGTGAGGTTTGCAAATGTAAACTCGCCTGTGATGGAGTCGGTGAGCGCGTAATAAAAGACGATGCAAAGCGGGATGAGCGTAAAGAGAATCATCCACACGATATACGGCGCGGAAAGAAGCTTACTCTTCATCTTCGGCTTCCTCCTGTGCGTCGGCGATCTCGTCGTATTCCGCACTGTAGGACGAATAGTCGCCGTAGAGACCGGAATATTCACTCTTGTGCATGATGTGAATATCCTCCGGGTTCAGGCGAATGCCGATGTAGGAGTCGACGGGGCAGTAGTCCGTCGTCTGGATGAGCCACTTGAAGCCCTTGAAGTCGACAATCGTATCGTAGTGGACGCCCTTGAAGGTGACAGATGTCACTGTACCGCAGAGGTGGCCCTCCTCGGGCGGAACGATGTCGATGTCCTCCGGGCGGATGACCACGTCGACCGGTTCGTTCTTCTCGAAGCCCTTGTCCACGCACTGGAACTTGCGGCCGAAGAACTTGACGAGGTAATCGTCCAGCATCACGCCATCGAGAATATTGGACTCGCCGATGAAGTCCGCAACGAACGCGTTCTTGGGCTCGTTGTAGATATCCTGCGGCGTGCCGATCTGCTGGATCTTGCCCTTGTTCATGACGACAATGGTGTCGGACATGGTAAGCGCCTCTTCCTGATCGTGCGTGACGTAGATAAACGTGATGCCCATGCGCTGCTGGATGTTTTTGAGCTCGTTCTGCATGTCCTTGCGGAGCCGCAGGTCGAGCGCGCCGAGCGGTTCGTCGAGCAGCAGCACCTGCGGCCGGTTCACGAGCGCGCGCGCGATAGCAACACGCTGCTGCTGGCCGCCGGAAAGAGACGTGACGCGCCGGTTCTCAAAGCCCTTGAGGCTCACGATCTCGAGCATCTCCGTCACGCGTTCGTCGATCTCCTCTTCAGAGAGCTTTGCAAGTCTTAACCCAAACGCGATGTTGTCATATACGTCCAGATGGGGAAACAGCGCGTATCGCTGGAAGACCGTATTGATCTTTCGTTTATAGGACGGCACGTCGTTGATGCGCTGTCCATTAAAAAACACATCACCGGACGTAGGCGTCAGAAAACCACCGATAATTCGTAGCGTTGTAGTTTTTCCGCATCCACTGGGACCCAGCAATGTGAGGAACTCTTTGTTGTTGATGTACAGATTGATGCCGTCGAGAATGGTCTCGCCATCCTCAAATGTCATGGAAAGATTCGACAAGCGAATGAGCTTTTCGGACATTTATCATCCCCCGTTTCATTACATATTTTTGCATAGGAAATACGCGCAGGCCGTACCCCCGACGCGTACTAAGAGAAATATATATGGTACACCCCCCTTTGTCAATAAAAATCGTGAAAAATTCTGACGAAATTTATTGCAAAGAGGGGGAGATTATCAGGAAAAGTATTCAGAGACGAAACTTACGTCCGAAACCTGGAAGGTTTTGCCGTTCAGATAGGCAAGGCCGCCTGCGTCGGTGGTGAATTGGAAGGTGAGCTTGTAGGAATAAAGCGCCTGAATTTTGCGGTCGTACTGCTTATCGAGCTTCCCGTATTTTCCGTCTCCGAGCAGCGGCCAGCCCGCCGCCGCCATCTGGGCCCTGATCTGGTGCGTCCGGCCGGTAATAAGCTCGCACTCGACAAGGGACAGTCCGTTTTTCGAATGCAGCACCTGATATTTCGTTGCGCAGGTCTTTGCACCCTTCTGGGGCGTTTTCGTGACATAGACGCGGTTCTTGACGGCGTCCTTAAATAGGTACCCTTCTAACGTCCCGGCGGCTGGCTTCGGCGTTCCATGGACGATGCACAGATACCGCTTGTCGATCTCGCGGTCCTTGATCTTTTGGTTCAGAATGCGCAGCGCCTCGGCGGTTTTCGCCGCGATGACGATACCGCCGGTGTTTCGGTCGATGCGATTGCAGAGCGCAGGCGTGAACGCGTTTTCCTCCCGCGGCCGCCATTCGCGCTTGGCGTATAGGTAGGCCTGAATGTGGTCGATGAGCGTCTTACCGTATTCCGAGCCGTCGTAGGGATGGACGGCCTGGCCGGGCTTTTTGTCGACGAGCAGAATGTTTTCGTCCTCATAGACAATATTGAGCTTCGGTACGTTAACCGTGAGGTAGGCGTTTTCCTGCTTGGGGGTGTCAAAAAACTCGTCGTTGATGTAAAACTGGACCGTATCGCCGAGATGGAGCCTCGTATCGCGTTCTGCTCGCTTGCCGTTAATTTTAATGCGCTTGAGGCGGATGTATTTTTGAAGCAGCGAAGCGGGGAGCAGCGGAACGGATTTTGAGACGAACCGGTCGAGGCGCTGGCCCTCGTCGTTTTTGCCGATGGAAAGTTCCTTCATATCGAAATCTCCTTGTCAAAATGGAGCCTTTTTATATAGCAACGTGATTTTATCATGGCTTTGCGGCGGTGTAAAGCGCGGGCTTTGCGGGAATTTTGAAAAAAGGCAAAAATTTTTGGAAAAAGCATTTGACTTTCCGGCCTTCTTTCGATATAATATCCATCGCACGATTATGGATTGGAGGGCGCTATGCTGCTGGAACTTCGCAAGCTGATGACGAGCCCCGGCGAAACGCTGCCCTTTGAGACGAGCGTCGATTTAAGCGACATGCCGTTTGGCGGCTGCAAGCCGGTAACAGAGCCCGTCCTTGCAAAAGGACAGGTGCGGAACACGGCGGGCGTGCTGGAGATGACCGGCACGGTCGAGACGGTTCTGCATGGAATCTGCGACCGCTGCGCGATGGCGTTCACAAGGCCTGTGCAGTACCCCCTTCGCGCGGTGCTGACAACAGAGCCGGAGAGCGACGACTTTGAAGACCCGTGGGTCTTCGAACTGCAAAACGACTGTGCGGATTTAGACGACATCGTGACCACCACCTTTGTGCTGAACATGGACAGTAAACTCCTGTGCAGCGAAGATTGCAAAGGACTCTGCTCCCGGTGCGGAGCAAACCTGAACCTTGGGCCGTGCGACTGCAAGCCCGAACCCGATCCCCGCTTTGCTGCCTTACAGCAGTTATTGGACAAAAAGTAGACAATGTGCCTTACGGCATTTCAACCAAGGAGGTGTACCAAATGGCAGTACCCAAGAGAAAAGTATCCCGCGCGAGAAGAGATAAGAGACGCAGCTCCCACTGGAAACTGGCGATCCCGGGCGTTGTTGCTTGCCCCAAGTGCGGCGAGCCCCGCCTGCCTCACAGAGCCTGCAAGGCTTGCGGCTATTACAATGGCCGTGAAGTCATTTCTGTTGAAGCTAAGTAAGTTCGCTCGATACGAGAATGAGAGGGAGGTTGTACGCAGCCTCCCTCTTTTCTTATTCTGTTGTTTGTGTGAAGATAAGCTCGGTGTAAGTAGAGAAAATGCCCACGTCGCTGCGTGAATCCTCCATGTATTACGTAGGGGGCGATGCCCACATCGCCCCAAGGGCACGAACGAATTCGCCGAAGATTTCCGTAAAAACGATTTGTACCGCCGGGTCGATGTGGGCATCGCCCCCTACGGAGCGGCTGCTTCTGTGTAAGAGGGAGGTAATATCTATGGCAAAACCGATTGTAGCAATCGTGGGCCGGCCGAATGTCGGCAAATCGATGCTCTTCAATAAACTGACCGGCAAGCGCATGGCGATTGTCGAGGACACGCCGGGCGTGACGCGCGACCGGATCTATGGCGAATGCGACTGGAACGGACGGAGCTTCGCGCTCGTCGATACCGGCGGCATTGAGCCGGGCACAAACAGCGAGATGCTGAAGTTCATGCGCCGTCAGGCTGAGATCGCGATTGAGACTGCGACGGTCATCATCATGGTCGTGGACGTAACGGTCGGCCTGACGGCTGCCGACAGCGAGGTCGCGGCGATGCTCAAAAAGTCCAAAAAGCCCGTCGTTCTGGCCGTCAACAAATGCGACCGCACGGGCGGCGTGAATCCGGAGGTCTATGAGTTTTACTCGCTCGGCCTCGGAGACCCGATCGAGGTTTCTGCGGTCCATGGCCACGGCACGGGTGATATTTTAGATGCGTGCGTGGAAAACTTCCCGGAAACGGACGATGAAGAATACGACGAAGACGTCATCAAGGTCGCCATCATCGGCAAGCCGAACGTCGGCAAGTCGAGCCTTCTCAACCGGATCTTGGGCGAAGAACGCGTGATCGTCTCCAATATCGCGGGCACGACGCGCGACGCGATCGACAGCTACTTTGAAAACGAGTTCGGCAAGTACCTGTTCATCGACACCGCCGGTATGCGCCGCAAGTCCAAGGTCGACGATGCGGTCGAGAAATATTCGAACCTGCGCTCCGTTTCGGCCATCGAGCGCGCGGACGTGTGCCTGATTCTGATTGACGCGAATGAAGGTGTGACCGAACAGGATACGAAGGTGGCTGGACTTGCGCACGAGGCGGGCAAGGCGTGCATCATTGTCGTCAACAAGTGGGATATGGTCGAAAAAGATACGAACACCATGCAGAAGATGACGGATGATATCCGCCGTGACCTCAGCTATATGACCTACGCGCCGGTGCTGTTTATTTCTGCGCTTACTGGCCAGCGGGTCGACAAGCTCTTCGAGATGGTCAACGCCGTTTCCAACCAGAACTCCATGCGCATCACGACGGGCATGCTCAATAACATCCTCGAGGATGCGACCGCGCGCGTCCAGCCGCCCACAGACAAGGGCCGCAGGCTCAAGATCTACTATATGACGCAGGTCGGCGTGAAGCCGCCGCACTTTGTGATCTTCTGCAACGACGCGAGGCTCTTCCATTTCTCCTACCAGCGGTATCTGGAAAACCAGATCCGCGCCGTCTTTGGCCTTACCGGAACGCCGGTCAAGATCACCATCCGCCAGAAGGGCGACAAGGAAGAAATCTGACAAAAAGCATTCCCGGGAGAAGCGCGTCTTCTTCCGGGAATTTTGGAAAAGGGGAGAGGCATATGAAACTGGAGGAACGCAGCGTCACGTTACGAGATGGCACGCGTGCATTGCTTCGCAGCCCGGAAACTTGCGACGCAGAGCGGCTGAACGCCTATCTGCGGCAAACAAGCGGCGAGACGCACTTTATGGTGCGCTACCCCGAAGAGTGCAGCCAGTCCACAGAGGCCGCGCAGAAGCGCTTGCAGGCGATGCTGGATAGCGAAAGAAGCTTCATGCTGGCTGCATTCATAGATGACGAGCTCGTCGGAAACTGCGGCGTGAACGAAATTGCTGACCGCCTCAAAATGCGCCACCGCGCGTCGCTTGGCATTTCCATCAAGAAAAAGGCGTGGGGCCTCGGCCTCGGGACGATTCTGATTTCCTGTGCGTTGGAGCAGGCGAAGGAAAACGGCTTTACACAGGTGGAACTGGGCGTGTTTGCCGATAACGAGCGCGCCATCGGTCTTTACCGGAAGCTCGGCTTTACCGAGATGGGCTGCATCCCAAAGGCATTTTTGCTCAAAGACGGCACGTACCGCGATGAGGCGCAGATGGTGAAGTTTCTGTAGGCACATCCTTCGTAGGGGCGGACGACTCTGTCCGCCCGCAGAAAAAACCGATTTTACGGAAAACCATGGCGAATACGTAACTTCCCAAGGGCGGACAGGGACGTCCGCCCCTACGGGATATCCAAAGACAACGCGTAGGGGGCGATGCCCACATCGCCCCGGCGGAATGCACACGTTTATACGGGAATCTCCGACAAATCCGTAACGTTTCTTGGGCCGATGTGGGCATCAGCCCCTACGGCATGGTTGGAAGCAACGTCGAAGAATAGAGAAAGTATGCGAATTCACGATCGGAAGCAGCGGCGGAGCATAGAAAAAGAGCAAGCCGATCGGCTTGCTCTTTCAGCTGCTTGGTAATTAGATTGCGCGCTCAACCTTGTTCGAGCGGAGGCATCTTGTGCAGACGTAAACATGGCGCGGAGTACCGTCAACGATCGCCTTGACACGCTTGACGTTGGGCTTCCATGCACGGTTGGATCTTCTGTGAGAATGGGAGACCTTAATGCCGAACGTAACGCCCTTGCCGCAGATATCGCACTTTGCCATCAGTTGCACCTCCTTGCCATTGGAAAATCAGGTAATAACGCCTTAAAGCGCCGACAAATATAATAGCAGAAGTCTTTCAAAAATGCAAGCAAAATTTCCGCGAAAAATGAAAAAATTTCTTCCGCCCGGGCGTGCGTAATTGGAGGTTGCCAAAACGGGGCGGATTCGCTATAATACAAGAACTAGTCATTGTGGTTTAGCTGCGCGTCTACCGGCGGTATGCGCGCAGAACCGGAAAGAGAGGAAGCGGCGATGGCTTCGACGTATTCTGTCCCCCTGTCTGAGCTCGTAAGCGAGTTCGACCTGAACTTTTTCTACAAATCCTCCGATTATGAAAAAATCCATGTCACGGTCGACGATGTGAGCCGTCCGGGCCTTCATCTGGCGGGGTTCTTTGACCATTTTGAGCCGATGCGGATCTACGTCTGCGGCACGGTGGAGATGGCGTATCTGCAAAAGCTGTCCCACGAGGAGCGGACGGTAATCTTCGACCGCTTTTTGTCCTACAAAATTCCGGTGCTCATGATTGCAAGGGGCTACGAGCCGCTGCCGGAGTGTCTCGAGATGGCGAAAAAATACGATGTAACAGTCCTAGGCTCCCACGCGGCCACGTCCTACGTCGTCTCAAGCCTCATTACCTACCTTAAGCAGGCACTTGCCCCGCGCGTCACGCGCCACGGCGTGCTGGTTGAAATTTCGGGCGAGGGCATTTTAATTAACGGCGACAGCGGCATCGGCAAGAGCGAGACGGCCATCGAGCTTGTCAAGCGCGGACACCGTCTGATTGCGGACGATGCGGTCGAGATCCGGAAGGTATCGTCCCGGCAGCTCGTCGGCAACGCGCCGGAGGTGCTGCGGCACTATATCGAGCTGCGCGGCATCGGCGTTATCAACGTCGCCAAGCTCTTCGGTATGGGCGCGGTCAAGGACAGTTGCAACATTGACCTTATCATCAACATGGTTCCCTGGCGCGATGGAGAGGCGTATGATCGGCTTGGCATTGAGACGCAGTACACCGAAATTCTCGATGTGAAGGTCCCGTCCATTACCATCCCGATCACACCCGGCCGGAACCTTGCCGTCATCTTTGAGGTCGCGGCCATCAACAACCGCCAGAAGCGCATGGGCTACAACGCCGCGCTCGAGTTCACCGAGCAGATGGGCAAGTTCTTCGCAAACAAGGACGACTAAATTTCTCAAAATAGCTGATGCTATTTCGAGAAAGGGAATTGCGCCTCGACTGCGCGCATAATTTTGCGCCAAGGCGCAAAATTCCACACTTGCGAGGCGAGCAGTATGTTTCCGGTCAGCGAAGCCGCCGGATAACATGATTTTGATTTTATTTCGCCCTGCGGGGCGAAACTCTGCGAGGCTAATATAAGGTGCCGCATGGATTATTTTTCCGTGCGGCATTTTTGCTGTTTCCTTTCGCGCGGCTTTGTGGTATGATAGAAACTGAAAAATTGTCCACCCGGAGGCGTTTATGATCGACTGGAAGGAACTTTCAAACGAAATCCGTCAGACAATGCCGGATTTGAAAATACTTGAGGAAGAGCCGCTCGCGCGGCACACGTCGTTCCGCATCGGTGGTCCTGCGGCCATTTTTGCACAGCCCGCAACGGTCGATGAACTGTCGAAGCTTTTGCGGTTTCTCGCGGCGCGCGGAATTTCGCCCCGGATCCTCGGCGCGGGAACGAACGTGCTCGCCCCGGACGAAGGACTTCGGGAGGCCGTGATCTGTACGAAGGACGCGCTGACAGGGCTGCGCGATCTCGGCGGCGGAAAAATCGAGGCTTACGCAGGAGAGACGCTTTCCAAAACTGCGGTCTTCGCGCGGAATCTGGGGCTTACCGGGCTGGAGTTTGCGCACGGCATTCCCGGCACGGTCGGCGGCGGAATTTATATGAACGCGGGCGCTTACGGCGGGGAGATGAAGCAGGTTGCCATGGAGACGACGGTTCTCACGATGGACGGCGAGACGCGCGTGTTTGCGGGGGAGGCGCAGGGGTTTGCCTACCGCACAAGCGCGTTTGAAAATTTCCCCGCGATCATCGTAAAAACGGTGTTTCAGCTTGCTCCCGGAGACAAAGAGGAAATTTCCGCGCGCATGCAGGAGCTCATGGAAAAGCGCCGTGCGTCGCAGCCGCTGGAGCTCCCCTCGGCGGGCAGCACGTTCAAGCGGCCGGAGGGCGCATATGCGGGGGCGCTGATTCAGCAGGCGAATCTCAAGGGCGTATTTGTCGGCGGCGCGCGCGTGTCGGAAAAGCACGCGGGCTTTGTCGTGAATACCGGCGGCGCGACGGCGCGGGACGTGAAGGCGCTGATCGAACTGGTACAAAAGAGAGTTTTTGAAACGTCCGGCTACTGCTTACAGCCGGAGGTTCGTATCTGGTAGGAGGATACCATGCAATTTATCATCATTTCGGGGCTTTCCGGCGCGGGCAAGAGCAGAGCTGCGTCAGATTTGGAGGACCTTGGCTTTTACTGTGTGGATAACATGCCGGCGGAGATGATCCCGCAGTTCGCGAGCCTGTGTCTTGCGACTAAGGGCCGGTATGAAAAGGTCGCGCTGGTGACGGATGTGAGAAGCAGCATGACGTTCGATTCGCTGTTTCAGTCGCTCGACAAGCTCGATGAAATGCATCTGGAATACGCGATTTTCTTCATTGAGGCCAGCACCGAGGTCATCATCAAGCGCTTTAAAGAGACGCGCCGCCTGCACCCGCTGATGCGCGACGGTACGCCCGTTTTGCAGGCCGTCGAGCGCGAGCGGCAGCTTTTAGAGCCCGTCCGGACGAGAGCGAGCGCGATCATCGACACGACGAATCTTTCAACCGGGAAGCTCCGCGGAAAGCTCATTGACCTTGTCGCGGGCGGCGTGCGCGAACGGGCGATGCACGTGACGGTTCTGTCGTTCGGCTTTAAATACGGCCTGCCGCTGGATGCGGACTTGGTTTTCGACGTGCGGTTTCTGCCGAACCCTTATTACATTCCGGAACTCAAAGCGCTTACAGGGCTCGATGAGCCGGTGCGGAATTTCATCTTCCAGTACCAGCAGACGAAGGATTTTCTCGAGAAAACCGAGGATTTGCTGGCGTTTCTGCTGCCAAATTACGTGGACGAGGGGAAGACCGACCTTGTCATCGCCGTCGGCTGCACGGGAGGGCAGCACAGGTCATCCTGCATCGCAAAGGAGCTCTGCGACTTTATCTCCAAGCGCGGCTATGTGGCGAACCTCACGCATCGCGACATGAGCCGGAACAGGGGGTGAGCGCGTGGCGGAGATGGAAAACGTCCGATTATACGAGCCAAAAAAGCGCATGGCGCACATTGTCGCAATCGGCGGCGGCCACGGGCTCTCTGCAATGCTGCGCGGGCTCAAGCGCTACACCAAATACATTACGGCGATTGTTACCGTCGCGGATGACGGCGGCGGCTCGGGGATGCTCCGCGAAGACCTCGGTATGCTTCCCCCGGGCGATATTCGAAACTGCATTATGTCTCTTGCGAACACCGAGCCCACGATGCAGAAGCTTCTCAACTACCGCTTTACCGAAGGAAGCCTCGCGGGGCAGAGCTTCGGCAATCTCTTTTTGGCTGCGATGAACGGCATCTCGGGCTCTTTTGACGAGGCCGTGCACCGCATGGGAGACGTTCTTGCCATTACGGGAAGAGTTCTTCCGGTCACGAACCAGAACGTACATTTAGAGGCGGAATTTGATAACGGCTCGCGGTGTCTTGGCGAGAGCAAGATTTTCTACGCGAAAAAGCTCAATGACTGCCGCATCCGGAAAATCAGACTTGTCCCCGAGCATCCGCAGCCGCTTCCTGATGCGTTAGAGGCCATCGCGGACGCGGACGTGATCGTTTTGGGACCCGGCAGTTTATACACAAGCATCATCCCGAATTTTCTCGTTGACGGCATTTCAGAGGCGGTCTCCCGCGCGCGGGCGCTCAAGTGCTATGTGCTCAACATCATGACGCAGGACGGAGAGACGGACGGTTATACAGCGGCTGACCACATCAAAGCGATTTTTGCCCACGCGGGCGAGGACGTGATGGACGTGTGCATCGCGAACAACCGGAAGGTTTCGGCAGAGTTTCTCGAGCCCTACCGGAAAGAGGGCGTGGAGCAGATTTTGGCCACGCGCGAGGAGGTCGAGCAGCTCGGCGTTGCGCTGCGGGAATTTCCCGTCTGCACGCCGGGGCGCTACATCCGGCACAATCCGGACGAGCTGGCGCGGGCGATTCTTTCCGTCTGGCAGGAATTCAGAACATACGAACGATAGGATACTTACTTACGTGGAGGACTTATGTCTTTTTCATCCAACGTCAAAGCGGAGCTCTGTAAAGATAGTATGGGCCGCAAATCCTGCGCGGTGGCAGAGAGCTACGGCGTGCTGCTTTACTGCAACACGTTTACAAGCGCAGAGATCCGCATCATCACCGAAAGTCGTGATTTTGCCGCGCGTCTTCCAAAGCTTTTCAAAAGGGCGTTCGGCGTTTCGTTTGACGCTGAGCCCGCGCCGGAGGACCGGGGGAAGCTTCAGTTTGCGATCACGGCGGAGGACAAAATTGCGAAAATTTTTGATACGCTGCAAATGGACCTCAAATCCAGTCTGACGCTGCACGTGAATTTCGGCATGCTGGAGGAGGAAACGGAGTGCATGGCGTACCTCAGAGGCGCGTTTCTCGCCGGCGGCTCGGTCACGGACCCGACGAAGCGCTACCATCTGGAAATGACCACGTCGCACTACAAGGTCAGCCGGGAGACCTGCGCGTTACTCATCGAATGCGGCTTTTCTCCGAAGGAGCTGACGCGCGGCGGCAACAACATTTTATATTTCAAGCAGAGCGACTACATCGAGGACTTTTTAACGGCCATCGGCGCGCAGGTATCAGCCATGGGTGTGATGGAGGCAAAGGTCGAAAAAGACCTGCGAAACGGCGTCAACCGCCGCGTCAACTGCGAGACGGCGAACTTGACTAAGGTCGTCGACGCGTCCATGGGGCAGATGGCGGCCATCCGCGCGCTGGAAGAGACCGGGGAACTGGATAAGCTCCCCGGAAAGCTCCGCGAGACCGCGTTTCTGCGCAAGGAAAACCCGGAGGCGACGCTCCAGGAGCTGGCCGCGATGTTAGAGCCGCCCATCACAAAATCCGCCATCAACCACCGTATGCGAAAGCTTCTCGAGCTCGCGCGCGCATTGGAGGAGTAAGTTATGAGCTTTGTCCATCTGCATGTTCATACGGAGTACAGCCTGCTTGACGGCGCGTGCCGCATCGCGGGACTAATGGACCGGGTCAAGGAGCTGGGGCAGGACGCGATCGCCATCACCGACCACGGCGTGATGTACGGCGCAATTGACTTTTACAAGGCGGCGAAGGCAGCGGGCGTGAAACCCATCATCGGCTGCGAGGTCTATGTCGCGCCGCGGACGCGTTTTGACAAGGTGCATGCGCTCGACCGGGAGGCGTACCATCTGGTGCTGCTCTGCGAAAACGAAACGGGCTACCGGAACCTCAGCTATATGGTCTCTCGCGGCTTTTTAGACGGCTTTTATAACCGCCCGCGTGTGGATATGGAATTGCTTCGTGAGCACCACGAGGGACTCATCGCGCTTTCGGCGTGTCTCGCTGGCAAGCTTCCGCAGCTTCTCATGCAGGGGGACTATGAGGGCGCAAAGAAAGCGGCGCTCGAGCACGCGGAGATTTTTGGACCGGACCACTATTACTTAGAGCTTCAGAACCACGGCCTTCCCGAGCAGCCGAAGGTGAACCAGCAGCTCGTGCGGCTCTCAGAAGAGACGGGGCTGCCGCTTGTCGCGACGAACGACGCGCATTATCTGCGGCAGGAGGACGCGAAAATTCAGGACGTTCTCATGTGCATCCAGATGGGAAAGACCGTCGACGATACGAACCGCCTGAAATTTGAGACGCAGGAGTTCTATATAAAGTCCGAAGAGCAGATGCGAGAGCTCTTTTCCGCGTATCCCGAAGCAATCGAAAACACGGCGAAAATTGCCGCGCGCTGCAACGTCGAGTTTACGTTCGGCAAATACCATCTGCCGGAATTCAAGCTCCCGGCGGGCTACGATTCTCTGACATACTTAAAAGAGCTCTGCGACAAGGGCTACAAGGAGCGCTACGGCGACGCGCATCCCGAGTATCGGGCGCAGATGGACTACGAAATTGACATGATTGAGAAGATGGGCTTTACGGACTACTTCCTGATCGTGTGGGACTTCGTGAATTTCGCGAAAAGCGCGGGCATTCCTGTCGGCCCCGGGCGCGGCAGCGCGGCAGGCTCGATGGTAACGTATGCGCTTCATATCACAGAGATCGACCCCATGAAGTATGGCCTCTTCTTCGAGCGCTTTTTGAACCCTGAGCGCGTGACGATGCCCGATATCGACATGGACTTCGGAGACACGAGAAGAGGCGAAGTTGTCGACTATGTGCGGCAAAAATACGGAGACGACCATGTCGCGCAGATCGTGACCTTCGGCACCATGGCGGCCAGAGGCGCAATCCGGGACGTCGGCCGGGCGCTCAACTTTACGTTCGCGGAGACAGACGTGGTTGCAAAACTCGTTCCGTCTACGCTTCATATGACGCTCAAAGAGGCGCTGCGCGTGTCTCCGCGGCTCAAAGAAATGTACGATGAGGACCCGCGCGTCAAAAACCTCATCGATACAGCCATGGCGCTCGAGGGCATGCCGCGCAACACCTCGACACACGCGGCGGGCGTTGTCATTACGCGCTTGCCTGTCTACGATTATGTGCCGCTTGCGACAAACGACGAGACAACCGTCACGGAGTACACCATGACGACTCTCGAGGAGCTCGGCCTTCTCAAGATGGACTTCCTCGGTCTGCGGAACATTACGGTCATCGACGACGCAATTTCCGACATCCGCAAAACGGAGCCGGACTTTTCCATGGCCAGAGTCACGGACAACGACCCGAAGGTCATGGAGATGCTGACGCAGGGAAGAACGGCGGGCGTGTTCCAGATGGAATCGACTGGCATGACAAGCGTCTGCGTGGGGCTGAAGCCGCAGTCCATTGAAGATCTCTCCATCATCGTTGCAGCATATCGACCGGGACCGATGGACTCCATTCCACGGCTCATCGCCTGCAAAAATGACCCGAAGCTCGTCAAATATAAGCATCCGTCCTTGGAGCCCATCCTGTCCGTCACCTACGGCTGTATTTTGTATCAGGAGCAGGTCATTGAGATCTTCCGCAAGCTGGCGGGCTACTCTCTGGGGCAGGCCGACATGGTGCGCCGCGCGATGAGCAAGAAAAAGGTCAAGGACATCGAAAAAGAGCGCGGCGCGTTTCTGCACGGCGACCCCGCGCGCGGCATTATCGGCTGCGAGGCAAACGGAATTTCCGTGCCGATCGCGGAATCCATCTACAACGAAATGTACGACTTTGCGAACTACGCGTTCAACAAGGCGCACTCGGTCTGCTACGCAGTCATCGCCTACCAGACGGCATGGTTCAAATACTACTATCCCCGGCAGTATATGGCGGCGCTTATGACCTCGGTCTTAGACAGCTCGACGAAGATTTCCGAGTATATTGCCGAGTGCAAGGCGATGGAAATTGCCGTGCTGCCGCCCGATATCAACGAGTCGAACGACCATTTTACCGTCGTTCCCGGCGGGATCCGCTTTGGCCTTGCCGCAATTAAAAACATCGGACGCGGATTTATCCAGAAGGTCATGGCCAACCGCAAGCAGGAGGGGCCGTTTACAGGGCTCGAGAACTTCTGCCAGCGGATGTACGGCACGGACCTCAACAAGCGCGCGCTCGAGAACCTCATCAAATGCGGTGCGTGCGACTGCTTCGGGCTCAGGCGCTCGCAGCTGCTGCAAATTTACGAGGCGGTCATGGATACCGTCGCGGCGGGAAAGCGCAAGAATGTTGACGGGCAAATCGGGCTCTTTGACCTCAGCGGAAGCGATGACGATGCGCCCGTTCCCGAGGTGCATGTACCGGATCTTCCCGAGCTTCCGCCGGACGAGCTCATGAAGCTCGAGCGCGAGACGACGGGGCTCTATCTTTCCGGGCACCCGATGGACGCGTACCGCGAGAAGCTCAAGGGCGCGAACGTCGTGAGTATCGGCGCGATCTTAGAGAGCTTTTCCGAGCATACGGACGAGTTCAGAGACGAACAGGTCGTGAATATCGCGGGCATTGTCCAGAACGTCAAGATGAAGACGACGAAGAATCAGTCGATGATGGCCTATGTGACGCTGGAGGATGATACGGGCTCGATGGAGCTTTTGACGTTCTCAAACGCGCTGGGGCAATACGGCTCACTTCTCTATGAAACGTCTGCTGTTGTCATTTCCGGCCGCATTTCCGTCCGCGACGACAAAGACCCGCAGATGGTTGTGAACCGCGTGTGGAAGCTCGCAGACTTTGATGCGAAGGGCGAGGCACGGGCAGAGTCCCGGCAGGCGCTGGCTGGCAAGACGCTCTATCTCAAAATCGCCCACACGGGACAGAAGGGCAGCGAAAAAATCGTCCCGATCCTCAACATGTTCCCCGGCCAGGTCAAGACCGTCATTTACTACGCCGACACCGGCGTTCGCATGGGCGGGCGGTGCATGCCGGAGGAAATCATGCTGGAGGAACTGCGCGGGCTGCTCGGTGAAAAAAATGTCGTTCTTAAATGAGGATTATTTTACAAAACCGCTACACATCTGTAACAAATTGTGATACAATGGTCTGCGATGTTATGTAAAGGGAAGGAGTGAGGGGCCGTGCGGCGAAAAAAACTGGCGCTTTTGAGCTTGGCGGCGCTTTTTTGTCTGCTGCTCTCGGGCTGCTTTGTAAAGACCGTCGACGAGCTCTATACGCTGCCCCGGCACTCCGACGAATATGACAATCTGCAAAAGGCCATTGACGAGGTGATGGCGGCGGCCGGGTGCGAATACTGCGCGCCCATCTCCGGCAGCAATCAGCAGTCGGTGCAGCTGGCAGATCTGGACGGCGACGGAGAGGAAGAGGCGATCGTTTTCGCCAAAACCTCCGATGAAAAGCCGCTCAAGGCCTATGTGTTTGACAAGCTGGACGGCGCATATCAGAATATTTCCGTCATTGAGGGAAACGGCGCGGCGTTCGCGCGGGTCGAGTATGTGGACCTGGACGGCGAGCCGGGGCTCGAGATTCTCATCGGCCGGCAGCTGACCGATCAGGTTTTGCAGTCCGTCAGCGCCTACGCGTTAGACAGCGGTGAAATCGTCCGGCTGATGACGGCAAGCTATAGCCAGTTTACAACCTGCGACCTCGACAATAACGGCATGACCGACCTGTTTTTGCTGCGCTTCGACGCGGAAAAAAAGCAGGGGACGGCAGAACTCTATCGCTACCGGAAGGGGCAGATGGAAAAGGGACAGGAGGTTCCGCTTTCCTCAAGCGCCGTCTCGGTCAAGCGCATCATGACGGGCGCGGTCGCCTACAATATTCCGGCTGTGTTCGTTACCAGCGCGCAGGAAGAAGACTCCCTCGCAACGGATGTTTTCATCTTCCGCGGCGGTACGTTCCAGAATGTCAGCGCGCTTGACAATACGCAGCAGACGGTCCGAAATCCGTTTGCCTACGCGTCCGATATCAATTCTGACGGTCTGGTGGAGCTTCCGGAGCTCGTTTCGCTTCCGGCGGCGGATGCGGCAGGAGAGACGTACTCGCTCATCCGCTGGTACCATCTGGGTCTGGACGGGAAGCACGAGGTTGTGCTTCGCACGTATCACCGCTTCTCGGGCGGCTGGTATGTGGAAATCCCGGAGAGCTGGGACGAACGCGTGACGATCAGCCGTGCAGAAGCGCTTGAGGGCGCGCGGGGCGGGCTGACGTTTTCTGATTGGAAGGGCTCTGCGCAGGTTGACCCGATTTTTACGATCTATGCCTTCACGGGCGAAAAACGCCTCGAGCGCGCGCAGGAAGATGGAAGGTTCCTGCTTCTGGAGCAGCCGGATGTTTGCTTCTCCGCACAGCTCGGGACGGCGGCGCAGGCACAGGAGCTGACGCCCGATGAGCTGCGGCAGATGTTCCATATCATACATGTCGACTGGAATACCGGTGAGACGTAAGGAGAATTCTGGTTTATGAAAAAAGTATTGATTCTTGAAGATGAGGTCAGTATCCGAAGCTTTGTTGTCATCAACCTCAACCGCGCGGGCTATGAGGTCATCGAGGCCGGGACGGGCATGGAGGCGCTGGAAAAGCTCAAGGAGCATCCGGACGTCGGCGTTGCGATTCTGGATATTATGCTGCCGGACATCGACGGCTTTGAGGTCTGCCGGAACATCCGGGCGACGGATAAGAAGATCGGTATCATTATGTTAACCGCAAGAAGCCAGGAAATGGACAAAGTCACGGGCCTCATGACCGGCGCGGACGACTATATGACAAAGCCGTTCAGCCCTGCCGAGCTCACCGCGCGTATCGACGCGCTCTACCGGCGCATCGGCAGCGACACGCAGTCCGATTCCGGCGAGCTCACACAGGGGCCGTTTGTGCTCAATACGCGCAACCGGACGCTAGACAAAGAAGGCAAGCGCATCAAGCTCACGCAGGTGGAGTATGCCATCATGAAGCTTTTTATGCAGAATCCCGGGCGTGCGCTTTCGAGAGAGGATATTTTAACGACGGTTTGGGGCCGCGACTATGACGGCGAGCTCAAAATCGTCGATGTGAACATCCGCCGCCTGCGCATCAAAATTGAAGACGACACGGCAAATCCCGTCTATATCACGACTGTCTGGGGCTTTGGATACAAATGGGGCGTCTGAGCGATGTCATCAAACAGGCCGCGCCGAAGCGCCGGAAGCTCGCGGGGCTCGAGCGGCGGTGGCTGGTCAATAACGTCAGCGTCATGGTCGTGTTGGCCGCTTTGTGCGTGGCGGCCATTACGCTGAGCCTTGGCGCGTACTATTACTCTAACGTGCGCTCAGGGCTGGAGGCGAAAGCGAAGACGACCACCGACTTTTTCAGCAATTACATCAGCCAGAGCTACAACGAATACTATCAGTCCTGCATCCAGTTTGCCGAGACGTTTGAAGACAAGGACAAGCTGGAATTGCAGTTCATCAGCGCGAGCGGCAAGCTGGTCGCGTCCTCGTACGGTGAGTTTGCTGGAAAAAGCCCCGAGACGCCTGACATTCAAGAGGCCATCACGACCGGGAAGCTCGCGCGCTATCAAGGGCGCGACCCCGACACGCACGAGCGGATTTTTGCGGTCTCGAGTCCGATGATCTACTCCAATGGCGAGGTCATCGGCGTTTTGCGGTACGTGACGGGACTTAAAAATGTCGACCGGCAGGTGCTCATGATCGGCCTCATCGCGCTTACGGCGGGGCTCACTTTCATCGCGTCGATGTTTTTCATCAGCAGCTTCTTTATCCGCTCGATCATCGAACCCGTGACGGAGATCACCGCGACGGCCAAGCGTATTGCGGCGGGCTCCTACGGCGTGCAGATCCCGAAGCACTATGACGACGAGATCGGAGAGCTCGCCGATACAATTAACGACATGTCCGTTAAAATCGGGCAGTCCGAGAAGACGCAGTCGGAGTTTATGTCATCCGTTTCCCATGAGCTGCGCACGCCGCTGACGGCAATTTCCGGCTGGGGCGAGACACTGCTTTCCTCCGGCAATTTAGAGCCCGAGACCCGGCGCGGCATGCTGATCATCCTGCGCGAGGCAAAAAGGCTCACGGGCATGGTCGAAGAGCTCTTGGAATTTACCCGTATGCAGGACGGCCGGTTTACCCTGACGGTAGAAAAGGCCGATTTGCTTGCGGAATTTGAAGACACTGTTTTCATGTACGGCTCGCGGCTCAAGCAGGAGGGCATCGCGCTCGAGTATGAGCCCTGCGAGGAAGAAATTCCGGAAATTCCGTGCGATGTTGCCCGTATGCGGCAGGTGTTTTTGAATGTCCTTGACAACGCGGCCAAGCACGGCGGCGACGGAAAGCGCATCGTGGCGTCAATCGGACTCGAGTCCGGGCAGATCGTCGTGCGCATCCGGGACTTTGGCCCCGGCATTCCGGAAGAAGAATTGCCGCACGTCAAAATGAAATTTTACAAGGGAAGTTCCAAGGCGCGCGGCAGCGGCATCGGCCTTGCCGTGTGCGAGGAAATCGTCACCATGCACGGCGGTACGATTACGCTCGAAAACGCCGAGGGCGGCGGTACCCTTGTGACCATCTCCATCCCCACGGGGGAAGAATAGAGGCAGTTTATGCAGAAAAACAATCAGCCTGTCAGTCAGGAAAAGTTTAAGACCCTGATCGGCGGGCAGGCGCTCATTGAAGGTATTCTGATGCAGGGACCCGACAAGCGGGCCATCGTCGTACGCGGGCCCGAGGGTCTTGTGCAAAAGGTCGAACCGATCAAAAAGAAGACGGGCATTCTCACGTGGCCGCTCATCCGCGGCGTGGTGAACTTCGGCTCGTCGATGGTAAACGGCGTGAAGGCGCTCATGTACTCGGCAGACTTTTTCCCGGAGGCAGAAGGCGAGCCTTCGAAATTTGAAACATGGCTGGAGAAAAAGCTCGGCTCCGAGAAGCTTCAAAAGGTCGTGGTCTATCTCTCGGTCGTGCTCGGTGTGGCGCTCTCGGTCGGCCTTTTCATTCTGCTGCCGACGCTTCTTGCAAGCTTCATTCCGGGGCTCAAGGAACGGGCCGTGCTGCGGAGCTTAATCGAAGGCGTGTTCCGGATCCTTATTTTCCTCGGCTACATGATTATGATCTCCAAAACGCCGGACATGAAGCGTGTCTTTTCCTATCACGGCGCGGAGCATAAGACCATCCGCTGCTATGAGGCGCAGCTTCCGCTGACGGTCGAGAACGTCCGCCCGCAGACAAGGCTCCATCCGCGCTGCGGCACGAGCTTTCTGTTCGTCGTGATCATTATCTCGATTCTCGTTTCCGCTGTGTTCAGCTCGATTTTCCCGATCAGCAATACATTTTTGCGGATGCTCTCGCGGCTTGCAATGCTGCCGTTTATCGTGGCGATTGCATATGAATTTAACCGCCTTGTCGGTCGCCATGACAATTGGCTGACGAAGATCCTGACCGCGCCCGGCATGTGGTTCCAGCTCTTTACGACAAACGAGCCGGACGACTCTATGATCGAGGTCGCCATTGAGGCGCTGACGCTGGTGCTTCCCGAGCAGGAAGGCGCGGACAGATGGTAAAAAAGTACGGCGATCTGTATTTGAACGCGCGCAAGGCGCTTCGTCCCGGCTATGGGGAGAACGCGGGCGTGTACGCAAGAGAGCTTCTGGCGCTCGCGTCCGGAAAGTCCGTGGCCGCGCTGCTGTCTGACCGCGAGCTCTACGCGTCAGAGGCCATTGAAGAAAAGCTGAACGACTATCTGGGCAGAGCTTTAGCCGGAGAGCCGCTGGCCTATATCCTGGGCGAGTGGAGCTTTTATGGGCTTCCGTTCATCGTGACCCCCGACGTGCTCATCCCGCGGGATGATACGATGGCCGTGACGGAGCTTGCCATCGAGGCAGCCAGAACCTACCCCGCGCCGCAGCGCGTGCTCGATCTTTGCACAGGCTCGGGCTGCATCGGTCTGGCGCTTGCGCACAGTGTGGAGTCGGCGCGCGTGACGCTGGCGGAAATCTCCGAGCCGGCGCTTCGTGTCGCCAAGCAGAACACGGCAAATCTGCGGCTCAAAAACCGCGTGACGGCGTTTTCGGTCGACGTTTTGCAGCCTGCGCCCAAATTTCTGGGGCAGTTTGATTTGATCGTCTCGAACCCACCCTATGTGACGACAAAGGAAATGGCAACGCTCGACGTGTCTGTCTGGGCGTATGAGCCGCATCTGGCCTTGGAGGGCGGAGAAGACGGACTGGACTTTTATCGCGCAATTTTACAGAATTTCAACGCTGCGCTTCGCCCGGGCGGGACGATCTGCTTTGAGTTTGGCTGCGGGCAGGAGACGGGCGTTGGTGAATTGCTCGAGGCCGCAGGCTTTACGGACGTGATGTTCCGCAAGGATCTCAGGGGCGTGACCCGTGCGGTCGCGGCAAGAAAGCCGGAGTGAGACACGTGAAATATTTTCAAACGAACGTTTGATTTTCGGCGAACGCTGTGGTATACTGTAGAAAAACAGAAAAGGAAGGCTGTTGGCTATGGCAGTTGAAAAGAAGAAAACCGAGGCGCCTCTGAGCGATAAGAAAAAGGCGCTGGAGACGGCGATTTCCCAGATTGAAAAGAACTTCGGCAAGGGTACGGTCATGCGCCTCGGCGACCGCCCGGAGATGAACGTGGAAGCGATTCCGACGGGCTCGTTGGCTTTGGACGCGGCGCTCGGCATCGGCGGCGTGCCGAAGGGCAGAATCATTGAGATTTACGGTCCGGAGTCCTCCGGCAAAACGACGCTTGCGCTCCATATCGTGGCGCAGGCGCAGAAGCGCGGCGGTGAGGTCGCATTCGTCGACGCGGAGCACGCGCTGGACCCTGATTATGCGGCGAGAATCGGTGTGGACATCGACTCCATGCTCGTCTCCCAGCCGGATACCGGCGAGCAGGCGCTGGAGATTACAGATGCGCTCGTCCGCTCGGGTGCGGTGGACGTGGTGGTTGTCGACTCTGTCGCGGCGCTGACGCCGCGCGCAGAAATTGAAGGCGAGATGGGCGATACCTTCGTCGGACTTCAGGCGCGGCTGATGTCGCAGGCGCTGCGAAAGCTTGCCGGCAACATCGCGAAAACGAACTGCGTCGTCATCTTCATCAACCAGCTTCGTATGAAGATCGGCGTCATGTACGGAAACCCCGAGACGACCACGGGCGGCAACGCGCTCAAGTTCTACGCGTCCGTTCGTATCGATATTCGCCGGACCGAGGCCATCAAAAACGGCACAGAGATCGTCGGCAACCGCACGCGCGCCAAGATCGTCAAAAACAAGGTCGCGCCTCCTTTTAAAGAGGCCATTTTCGATATCATGTACGGCGAGGGCATCTCCAAGTGGGGCGAACTCGTCGATCTGGCTGTGCAGCTGGAGCTCATCAACAAGTCCGGCAGCTGGTTCTCGATTGGGGACGAGCGCATCGGGCAGGGCCGTGACAACGCAAAGCTCTATTTGCAGGAGCATCCCGACGTGGCCGACCGCATCGAGCAGGAGGTGCGCGACAACATGTGGAAGCTGCAGGGCAGCCGCGCCAAGCCGCCTATCGCCCCGGCCGCCAAGGCGGTAAACGTGTCGGCGGACGACTTCAACGATGAAACTTGAGAAAATCGAGCCGCTGGATTCTCCAAACTATCTGCGCCTGATCTTTGAGGACGGAAAGCGGCTGAAGGCCCCCGCCTTCAAGGTGGTGGAGCTCGGCCTCACCATCGGCGCAGAGGTTTCGCCGGAAGACTTTCTGGCGCTCGAGAATGCGCAGAGTTTCGCTTCGTGCAAGGAGCGCGCGGTGCGGATCCTGACGGCGAGCGGACTGTCGAAAAAAGAGCTTCAAAAGCGCCTTGTCCAGAAGGGCGAGAGCGAGGAGAATGCGGAGGTGGCCATTTCATGGCTGGAGGAACTGCACCTCATCGACGATCTCGAGACGGCAAAGCAGCTTGTCAGAAGCGCGAACCTTCGCGGCTATGGCCGGGCGCGGGCGAAGAGCATCCTCTATGAAAAGGGGATCCCCAAAGAGCTCTGGGACGAAGCGCTTTCAGAATTTGGAGAGACAGACGGCGCGATTGACGCTTTTTTGCGGAAGAAGCTTTCCGGAAGGACGCTTGACCAGAAAACCATCAAAAAAGCCGTGGACGCGCTCATCCGGCGCGGGCACAGCTATCACGATATTCAAGAAGGGCTGCGGCGATTGGAAGCGGACTGTGAGCCCATGGACACTTGGGAGGATATGGAATGAGCCAGACAATTGGCATGATCAGCCTCGGCTGCGCCAAAAACCAGATCAACGCCGAACAGATGCTGTTTCTGCTGCGCGTGGCGGGCTATGAGATTTTGCCCGACCCGGACGGCGCGGATTTGGTGATCATCAACACCTGCGGCTTTATTGAAGACGCAAAGACGGAAGCTATCGACAACATTCTGGCGATGGGCGAGCTCAAAAAGGAAGGCCGGGTCGGGAAGATCCTTGTGACCGGATGTCTTGCCCAGCGCTATCAGATGGAGATTGTGCAGGAAATGCCGGAGGTAGACGGCGTGCTCGGCACGGGCTCGTATTATGACATCGTTTCGGCGGTCGGGAAAGTCCTCTCCGGCGAGACGGTCGCGGAGTTCGGCGACATCAACGCCGCCCAGCCCGAGCCCCAGCGAATTCTGACCACGCCAGAGCACTACGCGTATCTGCGCATCGCGGAGGGCTGCGACAACCACTGCGCGTTCTGTATCATCCCGAAGCTCCGCGGCCGGTACCGCAGCCGTCCGATGGAAGAGCTCGTGAAAGAAGCGCAGGATCTGGCGGAGAGCGGCGTGAAAGAGCTCATCGTCATTGCGCAGGACACGAGCCGGTACGGCATCGATCTCTACGGAGAGCGGAAGCTTGCGGAGCTTCTTCAAAAGCTCTGCGCCATCGACGGCATTGTCTGGGTGCGCATCCATTATCTTTATCCGGACGAAATGCCCGACGAGCTCATTGACGTTCTGGCCGACGAGCCGAAGATCGTAAAGTACCTCGATATCCCGATTCAGCACATCAACGACAACATTCTGCGCGCGATGAACCGGCGCGGAAACGGCGAGTATGTGAAGGAGCTTCTCAAAAAGCTCCGCGCGCGCATTCCCGGTCTTGTCATCCGCACGAGCCTCATTACCGGTCTTCCCGGCGAGGGAGAGGAAGAATTCCAGCAGCTTTGCGAGTTCTTAAAAGAATTCAAGCTCGAGCGCGCCGGAACGTTCACGTTCTCGCCCGAGGAGGGCACCAAGGCGGCGCTCATGGAATACCCCGACAAGGCGGTCGCGCAGGAGCGCGCGGAGATCATCGGCGAGCTTCAGTCGCGCATCATGGACGAATATAATGCTTCGTGCGAGGGCAAGGTCATGCAGGTGCTCTGCGACGGCTACGACCCCGACGAGGAATGCTATTATGGCAGAACCTACGCGGATTCGCCGGATATCGACGGACGCATCTGGTTCACAGCATCGCGGCACATCAAGACGGGCGATTTTGTGAACGTTTTTGTCGTGGGCGCATATGATGGAGAGCTGACAGGCATGCTGGAGGAGGACATGGAAGACAATGACGACGGCGAGTAAGATTACAATGGTGCGGGTGGTGCTCATCCCGTTTTTCATCGTGTTTCTGCTGCTGAGCGGCAACGGCGGCGCGAACGCCGACACCTACCGTTGGGTCGCGCTCTGCATTTTTGTCGTGGCGAGTCTGAGCGACTTTTTGGACGGCTACGTTGCGCGGCACTACAATCAGGTCACGGACTTCGGCAAGTTCTTTGATACGCTGGCCGACAAGCTTCTCGTGACGGCCTGCCTGATGGTCTTTGTCGGGCAGGGCCGGATGGCAAGCTGGATTGCCTTCATCGTCGTCGCGCGCGAGTTTGCCATCATGGGCCTTCGCTCGATTGCGGCGGCGCACGGGCGCGTGATCGCCGCGGGCTGGTCCGGCAAGATCAAGACCTCCTGCACGATGGTGGGGCTTATTGCGATGATGATTCTGCCGGGCGTGCAAATTCTCGATACGGTCGTCTGCGCCGTGATTTTGGTGACGACGCTCTACTCGGGCTTTGAATATTTCCAGAAGAACTGGGACGTTCTGATGCCCGGCGCTTGACTTTTGAACTGCTGGATGGTAAAATATTTTTAACAAAAAAGGGTAACACCACACAATTCGGCAAGAAGGCTCGACGAGAGATTTTTCGTCAAGGCAAGGTTTGGAAACGCAGGAAGGCTTTGTGCCTTTCAAGTTTCCGAACCGCGGCATTGGCGGAAAAGATCCGGCGAGACTCGCAAACGAATTGCGCGGTGCTGCCCCATATATCGCGTTGACCGAAAAGAGTACCTTACCGGAGTTTCTCAGAGAGTTTCCGTCACCGGCTGCAAGCGGAGATGAAGCGAGGTTTGGGAACGTGCGTTCGTGAGCGAGGGGAGACCCCGTGTGACACGCGTCAAGTGTCTTGAGTGAGAAATCAGAGTGGAACCGCGAGTTACTGTAACCCGCCTCTTGAGCAAAAGAGGCGGGTTATTTTATTTTTCCGGGAGGCAACATTTTTGCATATTATCGAAGACATTCGGGCATATAAGAAAAACGATCCGGCGGCCAGAAGCGTAGCAGAGATCCTGCTGCTCTATAACGGCCTGCATGCAACCATCGACTATCGCATCGCCCACTGGCTGCACATCCACGGCCTGCGCTTTCTCGCGCGGAGCATCTCGCAGTGGTCGAAGCTCTGGACGGGCATTGAAATCCACCCCGGCGCGAAAATCGGTCGTCGGCTGGTCATCGACCATGGAACCGGCATTGTCATCGGCGAAACGGCTGAAATTGGAGACGACTGCTTACTCTATCAGGGCGTGACCCTCGGCGGCACGGGCAAGGACGCCGGCAAGCGCCACCCGACAATTGGAAACAACGTCATGGTAGGAGCCGGCGCGAAGGTGCTTGGGCCGTTCAAGGTCGGCAATAACGCGCGTATCGCGGCAAACTCGGTCGTGCTGCGTGAAGTTCCGGAGAACGCGACGGTCGTCGGCGTGCCAGGCAGGATCACGAGAATCTGCGGCGAAAAGCTGGACCATATCCACACGCCGGACCCGATTATGATCGAAATCGAGATGCTCAAAATGCGTCTGGACGCGCTGGAGCATAAAACAGAAGAATAGTTACAGGAGGAAACGACATGTATCTTTATAATTCCGCATCGCACAAAAAAGAAGAGTTTATCCCCAACGATCCTAAGCTCGTCAAAATGTACACCTGCGGCCCCACGGTCTACCATTTTGCCCACATCGGCAATCTGCGCAGCTATATCATGGAGGACGTGCTGGAGAAGTATCTGCGCTACATCGGCTACCCGGTTAAGCGCGTCATGAACATCACGGACGTGGGACACCTGACCTCGGACGCGGACGAAGGCGAAGACAAGATGCTCAAGGGCGCAAAACGCGAGCACAAGAGCGTCATGGAAATCGCGAAATTCTACACGGATGCGTTCTTTGACGACTGCCGAAAGCTCAACATCAAGCGGCCCGACGTCGTCCAGCCTGCAACCGGCTGCATCGACGAGTATATCAAGATCATCACGAAGCTGCTGGATACCGGCTATGCGTATCAGGCGGGCGGCAACGTGTATTTTGACACATCGAAGCTCGAAAAGTACTATATCTTCAACGACCACAACGAGGAAGATTTAGCTGTCGGCGTGCGCGAGGGTGTGGAGGAAGACACGAATAAGCGCAACAAGAACGACTTTGTGCTCTGGTTCACAAAGTCGAAGTTCGAAGATCAGGCGCTCAAGTGGGACTCTCCGTGGGGCGTTGGCTATCCTGGCTGGCACATCGAGTGCTCCGGTATTTCGCTCAAGTACCTCGGCGAAGACATCGATATCCACTGCGGCGGCATTGACAACGCCTTCCCGCACCACACGAACGAGATTGCCCAGTCCGAGAGCTACATCGGCCACCATTGGTGCAACTACTGGATGCACGTGATGCACCTGAACACCACGTCCGGCAAGATGTCGAAGTCCAAGGGCGAATTTCTGACGGTTTCGCTTCTGGAGCAGAAGGGCTATGACCCGCTGGCTTACCGGCTGTTCTGCCTGCAAAGCCACTACCGCAAGAACCTCGTCTTCTCGTGGGAAAACCTGGACAACGCGATGGGCACGTACCAGAAGCTGATTGCGAAAATTGCCGCACTGAAGCCCTCCGATGAGCCTATCGACGAGGATGCTGTCACTGCGCTGCGCGAGAAATTCAACAAGGCGCTCGGGAACGATCTCAACACGTCGCTCGGCATTACGGCGCTTTACGACGTTCTCAAGTATCAGACGAACGACGCCACGAAGCTGTACCTCCTTGACGACTTTGACAAGGTGCTGAGCCTCGACCTTCTTAAAAAAGCGGAAGAGGCGCGCAAAAAGGCGGCCAGCGCAAAGGGGAGCGGCGGCGAGTACAACATCATCTCCGAATCCGGCGAACAGGACGCAGCCGTCGAAGCGAAGATCCGCGCAAGGTTTGAGGCCAAGAAGGCGAAGAATTTTGCCGAGGCCGATCGGATCCGCGACGAACTCAAGGCGGAAGGCATCGAGCTGACCGATATCCCGGGCGGCGCAAAGTGGAACCGCGTATAATTGCATCGAAACCGAAAGGGGCAGGCCGGAAGGTCTGCTCTTTTCCTTCGTTGCAAGAGGCGCAGTTTTGTGGTATGATAATACTGTATTGGTATATGCCAAATGAGCGAAAAGGAGCTTTCCCATGAAGCTGATGATTTTAGACGGCAACAGCATCATCAACCGCGCGTTCTACGGCGTGCGCCTTCTGAGCACGAAGGACGGCGTGTATACGAACGCGATCTACGGATTTCTGAATATTCTAGAGCGCCTACGCGCCGACGAGCAGCCCGACGCGCTGTGCGTCGCGTTCGACCTCAAAGCGCCGACGTTCCGCCATCTGGCCTACGACGGCTATAAAGCCACGCGCCATCCGATGCCGGAGGAGCTGGCAATGCAGATGCCGCTCATGAAAGAGGTCTTGGGCGCGATGAACATTCCCATCTACGAGTGCGAGGGCTGGGAAGCGGACGACATTTTAGGCACGGCAGGGGAAATCTGCGCGCGCGAGGGAGAAGACTGCGTGATCGTCACGGGCGACAGGGACTCTTTGCAGCTGGTAACGGACCGCGTGACCGTCAAGCTTGTCACGTCGAAATCCGGACAGACCATCACGACAAACTATACCCCCGACGTGTTCCGCGCGGAGTATGGCTTCGATCCCATGCGCCTGGTCGACCTCAAGAGCCTCATGGGTGACAGCTCCGATAATATTCCGGGTGTGGCGGGCATCGGCCCCAAGACGGCGACGGGCCTGCTTTTGGAATACGGAACGCTGGATGGCGTTTACGAGCATCTGCCGGAGATCAAGGAATCCGTGCGCAAAAAGCTTGAAAAAGACCACGAGCAGGCGTATCTGTCCTATGACTTGGCAACCATCCGCAAAAACGCGCCGGTAGATTTCGTCCCCGAGCGAAATCTTGTGCGGGAGGCCAACAACGACGCACTCTATGCGCTGTTCCATCGGCTCGAGTTCACACGTCTGATTGCCCGCTACGGCCTGCACGCGCCGCAGGAGGCGCCAAAGCCGCAGGAGAAGCTCGAGGCGGTCTGTACGTGCGAAACCGTCACAGACGCTGCGCAGGCGCGAGAAATTGCAGCAAGGCTCTCGAATGAACATTATGTAAATCTGATTGCGACAGATGATTTGTCAAAAATCGCGGTCCAGCTGGAGGATGCATGCTTCCTGTTCTCGGGTGAAGCCGTGCTGGATAATGATTTTATGTCAACTATGTTCGGCGCGTCTGTCAAAAAGGTCACGCATGACTGTAAGCCACTGATGCGAACACTTCTCGAGCGCGGCTTCCCGGCGGACGGATTTATTTTCGACACGGCGCTCGCAGCCTATGATCTGGATGCGACGCGCGGGGACTACAAGCTGGACGACGTTTTCTCGCAGTATTGCGGCGCGCAGATCGGCTATGCGGACGAAGCGCGGATCGGGAAGGAAGCGGCGGAACAGGCAGCGCTTCTGGCCCAATCTGCGGCGGTTGCGGCGCTCTATGAGGTGCTGCCCGGGAAGCTGCGCGAATGCGGCATGGAGAAGCTCTATTATGAGATCGAGCTGCCCCTTTGTGCGGTGCTGGCGCGGATGGAGATGCGGGGCGTTCTCGTCGACCAGATGGCGCTCGTCGCGTTCGGCAATATGCTCGAGGTCGGCATCCAAAAAGATCAGGCGGATATTTTCCGCTATGCCGGGCAGGAATTCAACATCAACTCTCCCAAGCAGCTGGGCGAGGTGCTCTTTGAAAGGCTGGGGCTTCCGCCCGTCAAGAAGACGAAAAGCGGCTACTCGACGAATGCGGAGGTGCTCGAAAAGCTCAAAAGCCGCCACCCGATTGTCGGGGCAATCTTAGACTACCGGACGCTTACAAAGCTGAAATCGACCTACGCCGACGGCCTTGTCAAGGAGATCGCGGACGATGGCCGGATCCACACGACGTTCCAGAACATGGTCACGGCGACCGGACGCCTGTCGTCCACAGAGCCGAATCTCCAGAACATTCCCGTGCGCACAGAGCTTGGAAGCGAAATTCGCAAAATGTTCGTGCCGAAGGACGGCTGGGTGTTTGTCGACGCGGACTACAGCCAGATTGAGCTGCGCGTTCTGGCGCATATCGCAAACGACGCGCACATGCAGGCTGCGTTTACTTCCGGCATGGACATCCACACGGCGACGGCCGCACAGGTCTTCCATGTTGCGCCAGAGGACGTGACGCCCCTTATGCGCCGGCACGCGAAGGCTGTCAATTTTGGCATCGTCTACGGTATTTCGGAGTTTTCCCTTGCCGAGGATATCGGCGTGACGCGCAAGGAAGCAAAGGCGTATATCGAAAACTATCTTCAGAATTACGCGGGCGTGCGGGAGTACATGAAAAATATCGTTGCCCAGGCGAAGCAGGACGGCTTTGTGACGACGATGTTTGGAAGAAGACGCAATCTCCCCGAGCTCAAGAGCAGCAATTTTAACATCCGTTCGTTTGGCGAGCGCGTCGCGCTCAACACGCCCATTCAGGGCACGGCGGCGGATATCATCAAGCTCGCGATGATTCATGTGGACAAGGCGCTTCGCGAGCAGAAGCTGCAAGCGCGGCTTGTCTTGCAGGTACACGACGAGCTGATTGTCGAGTGCCCGATCGAAGAGCGCGAGCAGGTGACAGCGCTTCTGACCGAGCAGATGGAGCATGTGGCGAAGCTCTCCGTTCCGCTGCTGGCTGAGGCCAAGAGCGGCGCGAGCTGGTATGAGGCGAAATGATGAACGTGCAAATTTTACCCATGGCGGCGGCGGATGTGCCGCAGGTGGCGGAGCTGGAGAAAGCGTGCTTTTCCGACCCGTGGCCGGAGAGCGTCTTATCGAATGAGCTTGAAAACGAGCTGAGTCTGTGGCTGGTCGCGAAAAGCGGAGATACGGTGCTCGGCTATATCGGAAGCCAGAGCGTTCTGGATGAGGCGGATATGATGAACATCGCCGTCCGGAAAGATGCGCGGCGGCAGGGGATCGCGAAAAAGCTGATTCTGGCGCTCTGCGCGCGTCTGCATGAAGCAGGCGTTCGGTCGCTGACGCTCGAGGTACGCGATTCCAATGAGGCTGCGATCCAGCTCTATGAAGGCTTCGGCTTCTTGCAGGTGGGAAAGCGCCCCAACTATTACTTTCACCCGAAGGAGGATGCGCGCATCCTCAGAAAGGACGGACTGGCATGAATATTTTATCGGTAGAGTCCTCGTGCGACGAAACGGCGGTCGCCGTCGTGCGCGATGGGCGCGAAATTTTGACCGACTGCATTGCGTCACAGGTGGAGCTTCACAAGCTCTACGGCGGCGTGGTGCCGGAAATTGCGTCGCGCAAGCATATTGAGGCCATCTACGGCTTAGCCGATCAGGCGCTCGAGACGAGCGGCTTGAGGCGGGAAGATCTCGATGCAATAGCCGTGACGTATGCGCCGGGGCTCATCGGGGCGGTATTGGTCGGCGTGAATTTCGCGAAGGCGGCGGCTTACGCCATGGGCCTTCCGTTGGTGCCGGTGCACCACATCCGGGGCCACATCGCGGCAAATTACCTCGCGTACCCGGATTTGGAGCCGCCCTTTATCTGCCTCGTCGTCTCGGGTGGACACACGCTGATCGTCGATGTGCGGGGCTACACGGACTTTAGAATCCTCGGCACCACGCGGGACGACGCGGCGGGGGAGTGCTTTGACAAGGTTGCACGCGTGCTCGGCATGCCGTATCCCGGCGGCGCGGCGCTGGATCGGTGCGCGAAGACGGGAGACGAGGAAAAATATCCGCTGCCGCACACGAAGCTCTCGGGGAATCCCCTCGACATGTCGTTCTCCGGGCTCAAGACGGCGGCGCTCAATCTCATCCACATGCACGAGCAAAAGGGCGAATCTGTCGACGTGCCGTCTCTTTGCGCGTCGTTTTCCAAGGCGGTCAGTGAAATGCTCGTGCCGCGGACGATGCAGGCTGTGAAGGAAAGCGGCTACCGGAAGCTTGCAATTGCGGGCGGCGTAGCGGCTAATTCCCGCATCCGCGCGGACTTTAAAGCGGCCTGCGAAAAGCTCGGCGCAACGCTCTACACGCCGCCTCTTTCCCTCTGCGGTGACAACGGCGCGATGATCGGCAGCCAGGGCTACTATGAATTTCTCGCCGGAACGCGGGCAGGGCAGGACCTCAACGCCTTTGCCACACGCTCCATCGAGCAGAACTACGAATAACACACGTATCCGGAAAGGGCGCACAGCGATGGCTGCGCGTCCTTTTTTTGACGGCTGGGCTGCAAAAAGTTACATTATGTTAATAATTATAGTTTTATGTCAATCAATTTTGCACCTTCATGCGGCGAAGTTCTTCATTTTCTGAACTGACTATTTTTGTATGAAATAGAAATTCTGATTGTGAACAGGGCGATTTTTGGATGTGCAAAACTCTGTGGACAGTGTGAATAACTTGTACGGTACAGCTTGCGAGTTATGATTACGGTAAACTATTGAAAAAATTCGTGCCGGAATAAATAAGATGGCCTGTACATACGTTGTAGCAAAGGAGGGAGAGTGAATGGGAAAGAAAAAGGCGGTTCGGAGCGTGCCTGCGCAGATTGTAATCGGGAGCGCGGCAGAGCTGGGATTCATGCTGGCGCTGACGGCGGTCATGGCGGCGCTCACGCTTGGCGGCGCGATCGGGCAGGGGAGTATCCGGACGGCAGCTCTTTGCGCGAACGCATTGGCGGCGTTCCTTGGAAGTCTTCTTGCGGCGAAGGGGTTTTCGCAGCGGCGGCTTCCGATGACGCTTGCAAGCACGGGTGTATATCTTCTGTTGCTGCTGCTCGGGAACCTGCTGTTTGTGGGTGCGGCTCCGACGGACGGATTGGCAGTCTGTTTGCCGTCCATTGGCGCGGCAATCCTGGCGGCGTTGCTCGTTAGCCGGAAGCCGAAGACGAGGCGCAGACGATGATGCAGGAAAACTTGCAAACTGCAAAAGGGTAAATTGTATTTACATCATGCAGGACACGTGCAAGTTTTCTTTCATAAGCCATATCTGGATTTTTGCCCGCGAAGGCACTACTAGATGTGGTGGAGTTTCCGGAAAAGTTCGGTTTTTGGACGGCCTTCAGTTGCGGATTTGACATAATACCATTGACATAACGCTTTGTCATAATTTACAAAGATTTCGAAAAGTTCCGATTTTTCTTGAAATCTCAAGCGATTTGCGCTATAGTAAGGACACTTCCCGGATTTCCCATCGGTAGAAATAACGCGGATTTCATAATTCGCGCCGTTTGCGCCGGGATCATGCTGCGGCAGTGCCCGCTCCGCGCGGTTCGCCCGGAAACTCTGCATACGCCTGCGCACGTTGATGCATACCACATCTTGTGCCGCAGGGAAGCGTCGTGCCGGATTTTCCACAACGCATCGCCCAATGCAGGAACGCCGCAAGTTTGGAAGGTCAAAGCCATGGACAACATCATTGCCAGATACGAAGAGTATTTGATCCACACCAAACACGCCTCTGCCAACACGGTCTCGTCTTATATGCGCGACATCCGGCAGTATGCGTCATATCTGTCCGGCATTGACGTTGACGTTTTGGACGCCGATCAGAGCGTCGTGAGCGCGTATATGCAGTGGCTGCAATCGATCGGAAAATCTCCGGCGACGGTGTCCAGATGCCTGGCCTCGCTCAAAAGCCTGTATCTGTTCGCCTTATCGGAAGACGAGATCGAGAAGAACCCGGTACATAACATCAAGGTCGAGAAGGCAGAGAAAAAGCTGCCGCAGATCCTGACCGGAAAAGAGGTCGAGCTTCTGCTCGAGCAGCCGCGCACGAGCGATATGAAGGGCTGCCGCGACAAGGCGATGCTCGAGGTTCTGTACGCGACCGGCATCCGCGTCAGTGAGCTCATCAACCTAAACATCGACGACGTGAGCATCACGGGCGGCTTTATTCGCTGCGAGTCCGGCGGGAAGACGAGAATCATTCCGCTCTATCCCGAGGCCGTGCAGGCGCTTCATACCTACATTGACGACGTGCGGCTCAAGATGCTGGCGAATCCTTCGGAGCATTCCCTTTTTGTGAACGTCTCCGGCGAGCGCATGAGCCGGCAGGGCTTCTGGAAGATCATCAAGTTCTATCAGGAGAAAGCGCAGATCGACAAGGACATCACGCCGCACACGCTGCGGCACAGCTTTGCTGCGCATCTGTTAGAGAACGGTGCGGATCTCCGCTCCATTCAGGAGATGCTCGGCCACAGCGACATTTCCTCCACGCAGGTCTACGCGCACCTTGTCAAGCAGAACCTGAAATCCGTCTATAATAAGTATCACCCGAAGGCATAAAATCGCCCGCGCAGTCCAAAGAAGGATCGCGCGGGTTTTGCATTTTGGAAAGAAACGCCGCGGTTCACATTTTGTCTGTGAGCCGCGGCGCTTTTGTGATTCAGATGTTTTTTTGAAGCTCAGAAAGGCTCTTTCCGGTCTCCCGGGCGATTTTCGCGAGGTCGTCAAACTCGGGCTTTTCGCGCGTAACGCCGTAGCCGCTTGATACCTTGACGCGAATATCACCATCCGGAGTCTGGATGGTCTTACTCTCGCGCGAGAGCGTATAGCGGCGGAAGACCGATTCACGCACGCCGAGCGTCGTTGTGTGCTTGAAGAGAAGCTCGACCATTTTTTCGCGATCTAGCGGACGGCACATGCACGTGAGCAAAATGCCGGGGCGGTTTTTCTTCATGCCGACACTCGTCCAATACACGTCCAGCGCGCCAGCGTCCAGCAACCGCTCCATCGCAAAGCCGATGGTCTCTCCGGTGCAGTCGTCGAGATTGCAGGAGAGCTCCAGAATTTCCTCTGCGGGCGCGTCCTGTTCTCCCAACATCGCGCGCACACAGTTGGCGGCGGGGAAGTCCTTCGTTCCCATGCCGTAGCCGGACTTCAAAAGCTGCATGGAGGGAAGCTCGCCGAATTTTGTAACAAAATGCGTTAAAAGTGCCGCGCCCGTCGGGGTGCAGAGCTCGCCCTGGATCGCGCCACCGTAAATGGGAACGCCCGCAAGCAAAAGCGCCGTCGCGGGAGCCGGGACAGGGAGAATACCGTGGGCGCATTTGACCTGCCCGCACCCGACATGGACGCTCGACGCGTAGACCTTCTCCGGCGCAAGCAGGTGCATCAGCAAACATACGCCCACCACGTCTGCCAGCGCGTCTAACGTGCCGACCTCGTGGAAATGAATCTGGTCGACCGGCCTTCTGTGCACCTTCGATTCCGCTTCAGCGATCCGATGATAGACCGCTAGCGCGTCGTCCCGCACCGTTTGCGGCAGGTCCAGATGCGAGAGCAGATGCTCGATTTCATGAAGCCCCGTGTGATGGTGGTGTTCGTGGTCATGACTGTGTTCATGCGCATGCTCGTGCAGGTGATCATGCAGCGCGTCCAGCTCCTCCGAGCCATGGACCAGCACCTTCATATGCGTGCCCGTGATGCCGCACTTGACCGCAGGCTCGGCCGAAATTTCAATCCCGGGAAGCCCAAGGCCGCGCATCGTATCCAGAAACGTCTGCTTATCGTCCAGCAGCTCATATAAAGCCGCCATCAGCATATCGCCCGCTGCCCCCATCGAGCAGTCCAAGTAGATAACTTTCATTATAAAAAACCTCGTAGAGTTTCGCGTCCGCAGATGCGAAATAAAATGGAAATTCATTTTATCCGGCGGCTTCGCCGACCGGAAAAATTCCTATCGCCTCGCAAGTGTGAGCTTTTCACGCAAAGCGCGAAAAGCTTGCGCGCAGTCGAGGCGCATCTCTTTGCTCAAAAAGTGTCAGCTTTTTGAGCAGTTTACACCGATATGGTTGATCATGCTGGCCAGGTAACCGGCACCAAAGCCATTGTCGATGTTCACAACGCTTACGCCGCTGGCACAGGAATTGAGCATGGCCAAAAGCGCCGCCACGCCGCCAAACGAAGCGCCGTAGCCCACGCTCGTCGGAACCGCGATGACCGGGCAGTCGGCTAACCCGCCGATGACACTCGCCAAAGCGCCCTCCATGCCCGCAATCGCGACGATCGCCTGCGCGCGCATCACATCGTCCGTGTGCGACAGAAGCCTGTGGAGCCCCGCGACCCCCACGTCGTAGAGCCGCACGACCTTGTTTCCGAGCGCTTCGGCCGTGAGCGCCGCTTCCTCCGCGACAGGCTGGTCGCTGGTGCCGCCGGTGGCAATCACGATGGTCCCGCGCCCCGTGGGCTCCGGCATCGTGCCCGCAATGCCGACGCGGCCCAGCTCATGGTAGGTGAGCGGCAGCTGGGGCGTTAAGAATTCTGCCGCTTCTTTGGACAGCCTCGTGATGAGGACGGTTTTCTGGCCGTGGGCAAGCATCGCCTGCGTAATTTTCAGAATCTGCTCCGGCGTTTTGCCCGCGCCGTAGATGACCTCAGCCGCACCCTGCCGCAGCGCGCGATGGTGATCGAGCTTTGCAAAGCCGAGATCCTCAAACGGCGCTTCTTTGAGCTGCAAAAGCGCATCGTCGACCGAGCGCTCGCCCGAAGCGACCGCCTGCAGCAGCTGCCGGATTTCCAGTTGCTCCATGCTTACCTCCCGTTCAGGTCCAGAAGGACAATTTCAAAATAGGGCTTCATGTTCTCCAAAATCTCCGACCGGCGGCTGAGCGCCTGCTGCATCTGCGCGGGCTTTAATTGCACGCGCGCCGCGTCATGGAACACCCGCACGCGAAAATCCGTAAAGCCGAGCGAAAAGAGCACCTGCTCCGCGCCCTCCACGCGCGCCAGAAGCGCCTCAGTGATGGCCTCCCCGGTCGGAACACGGGTGGCAAGACATGCGTACGCGGGCTTGTCCCAGGTGAAAAGGCCTGCCTCGCGGGAGAGCTCCCGGATCTGTGCTTTACTAAGGCCGCACAGGCGAAGCGGGGAGAGCACCGACATTTCCGTCAGCGCTTTCATGCCCGGGCGGTCGCCCGCGTCGTCGGAAGCGTTTGTGCCGTCGAGCAGGACTGTGTACCCGTCGGCCTTTGCCCGCTGTTGCAATGTGCCGAATAGCCCTGTCTTGCAGTAATAGCATCGGTTCGCGGGGTTTTTCACCACGTCAGGGTTTGTGAGCGCGTCGAGCTCGATGATATAAAGCTCCGCACCAAGCTGCGCGCAGAGCCTTTTTGCGTCCTCCAGCTCAAACTCCGGTTGGAAAGCGGTCTTGATGAAGTAGGGACGGATGTCTGCGCCGGCCTTGATTCCGGCATAGAGCAGATACGAAGAGTCCACGCCGCCGGAAAACCCGAGCGCGGCCTTTGGATGCTCCGTAAAAAATTCCTGTAACGTCATAATAGCGCCTCGAAGAAATTGTTTTTCTCATTATAACGAAAATACAGGCTGCATGCAAGTGCAAAAACCGACAAAATCAGTAGGCAGGTCGCAGAGAAAACCAGACCGCTTGCGGTATATTTCGGAGGGCCATCCAATAGACTGTGGTGGGAGGGATGCAGATGGCGGCATTTCAGGAAATTCTGGACGTGCTTCCGGGACGGCTCCAGACGCTGGATTTTTCGGCTGCGCAGGAGCTGCGGCTGCGCGTGGGGCAGGCTCCGGCGGTGCTGGAAAACGGGCGGGAGCGAAGGCTTTCCGGGCTCGTGCGGCCCGGCGAGCTGGACGGCATTTTGCAGCGCGCGACGAGCTATTCGGCGCATGCCTGTCAGGATGCACTCCGGCAGGGCTATGTGACGCTTCCCGGCGGGCACCGCATCGGCGTGTGCGGCAGCGTGGTCACAAGAAACGGAGAAATGACGGGCTTTCGGACAGTAAGCTCTCTTTGCATCCGCTTTGCGCGCGATATCCGGCTGGACGAAGAAAGGCTTCTTCCGAGCCTCACCGAGTCCTGCCTCATTCTCGGCGCGCCCGGGGCCGGCAAAACGACGCTTCTTCGCGCATGCATCCGTGCCCTGTCCAATTCTGGCGAGCGTATGTGCGTCTGCGACGACCGGGGCGAAATTTCGGCCATGACAGACGAAGGCGCGCAGTTCGATCTCGGGCCGCAGACGGATGTTCTGACCGGCGTTTCAAAAAGCGAAGGCATGATGCTCCTTCTGCGCGCGATGAGCCCCACATGGATCGCGGCGGACGAAATTACAGCGCGGCGGGATTTGGATGCCATGGAGCAGATCAGCTACTGCGGTGTTCGGCTCCTTGCAACGGCGCATGCGAAGGATTTGCAGGAGCTCAGGGCGAGACCGCTTTACCGGGAGCTGTTGTCCCTTGAAATTTTCAAGCGGTTTCTCGTCTTACAGCCGGACAGGCAGGTTTCTGTGCGGGAGGCGGGCGTATGCTGAGGCTTCTCGGTGCGGCGCTTGTTACCTTGTCGGCAAGCCTCGTCGGCTTCGGCTTTGCGCGGGGCGTGCGGCGGCAATGCGCGCAGTTAGAAGGACTTTTGTGGGCGCTGGACTTTATGCAGAGCGAACTCTCTTCCAGACTCACGCCGCTGCCGCAACTGTTTTCCGCGCTGTCCGCCTGCCGGCAAAAAGACGTAGCTTTGTTTTTTGAAGCCGCCGGGCGCGCGCTGTCTGTGCCGCCGGGATGTACAGTTCCGGTCTCGTTCAAGCGGGGCTTTCAGGCCTCCCCGGGGCTCTCTCCGGGGCAGGAGGCCGTGCAGACGCTCTATGGACTCTCAACGGCGCTCGGACGATTTGATCTGGAGTCCCAATTGGCCGCCATTGAGCGTGCGAAGGGGAGCATTACATCCGTTCTTCTGCAAGTGCAGGCGCAAAAGCGCGCCCGGTGCAGAAGCTATGAAACCATCGGCATCTGCGCGGGGCTCGCGCTGGCCGTCATCTTATTGTAACAATGGAAATTGATCTGATTTTTAAAATTGCCGCCGTCGGCATCATTGTTTCGATTCTCAATCAGGTGCTCGTGCGCTCAGGCCGGGAGGAGCAGGCGACGATGACGTCTCTTGCAGGGCTCGTGGTCGTTCTCATGATCGTCGTGCAGCGCATTGCGGAGCTCTTTGACCTCGTCAAGACGCTCTTCCGGTTCTAGCGCGATGGATACGTATGTGAAAATTGCCGCGTGCAGCGTCGTGTGCGCGATACTCTGCGCGGTATTAAAGCCCCATGAAGGAGCCATCGCGCTTGCGGTATCCATCCTGTGCGCGGCGGGCGCGGCGATTGCGGCGCTGGGGTTACTCTCTCCGGTGCTGGAATTTTTCGAGAAGCTGCTGTCTTACACGGGGCTTTCTTCCGCCGTCTTTTCGCCGCTTCTCAAAACCGTCGCCATTGCGATTCTGGGACAGGTCGCGGGCGCGTTCTGTCAGGATGCGGGGCAGGGGGCGCTCGGGAAGATGGTTGAGCTCTGCGGGACAGTGCTCTGCCTTTGCACGGGGCTGCCGCTTGCGACGATGCTTTTAGAGCTCTTGCTGGAGCTGGGAGGCGGCTGATGCGGAGAATATTGCTTGCGGCGTTGGCGCTGCTTCTTTTGGCCATGCCTGTTCACGCGCAGGAGGCAGCAGAGCCGGATGTAACCTTTGGCGCGGAAAATCTGGAGCAAGCATTGGACGAGCAGACGCGTGAGGCGTTGTCCGGTACTTCACCCACGTCTGCCGGGGACTTTGGAAAGGAGCTTTGGCACATCGTATCGAGCGCGATCTCCGGGGCAGGTCTCGCGCTCAGGCCCGCGCTGGTTTCAGCCGGAAAGGTGCTCGCGGCGGCGATGCTGTGCGCGTTTGCATCTAGCGCGCAGGAGACGGACGCCATGAAGCTTCCGGCGCAGCTCGCGGGTGCGTTCGCCATCACGGCGCTATGCACGAGGGACGTTTCGTCCATGATCGGCCTTGCGCGCGAGACGATCACGAAACTCTCGGATTTTACAGCGCTGCTGCTTCCGGTCCTGTCGTCGAGCTTGGCGGCCTCCGGCGGAAGCGTCAGCGCAGGGACGCTTCTGGCGGGCGGCTCGTTTGCGATGAGCCTTCTTACAAAGCTCGCCTCCGGCGTGCTCATCCCGCTCGTCTACGTCTACATTCTCCTTTCCGCGGCGGAATGCGCGACGGACGGCGGCGGACTTGGGAAAATCCGCGCGCTCGGCGGCCGGGCAATTTCGCTTCTCATCAAGGGGCTCTGCGCCGTCTTTACGGCGTACCTGTCTCTCAGCCGCGTGCTGACGGGCTCTGCGGACGCGTTTGCGCTCAAGGCGGCGCAGGCGGCCTTTTCCGGGATGGTGCCCGTTGTGGGCTCGATGCTGTCGGACGCATCGGAATCTTTGCTGGCAAGCGCCGGGCTGATTCGAAGTGCGGCAGGGGCGTTTGGGATACTCGCGGTCGTTTCCATGGCAATTATGCCGTTTCTGCGGCTGGGCGCTTTTTATCTGGCGCTGAAGCTCGCGGGCGCGATCGGAGAGGGCGCGGTCATGAAGCCCCACGCGGCGCTTTTATCAAACCTCGCCTCCGCCATGGGCTACATGCTGGCCATCGCGGCGAGCGCTTTGTGGATGAGCCTCGTCTCGGCGGCATGCTTTTTGAAGGCGGTGAACGGGTGATGGAAACTATACGGCGGTATTTATTCTCTTTGTGCGCTGCGGCGCTGTTATGCTCGCTGGTGCGCGCGCTCGTGCCCAAGGGTCGGATGAAAAGCATCTGCTCGCTTCTTTGCGGGGTGTTCCTAGCGATGACGGCGCTTTCCGGTCTTGCCGGGTGGCAATTGACGGATGTTGCAGAAGAATTAACCAAAATGCGAATCGCGGCGGAGGAAGCGAGAACCGGCGTGGAGATTGGAAACCGCGAAGCGCTCAGCGCCATCATAAAGAGCAAAACGGAAGCATATATATGGGACAAAGCGCAGGAGCTTGGCCTTTCGGTCTCGGTCGATGTGGCAATCGAGGAGGACGGCGCATATCCGTATCCCGCCGCCGTGCAGATTTCGGGGCAGTTTACCGAGATGCAGAGGCAGAATCTCGCGCGGTACATCGAAGAAAACCTTGCCATCGGGAAGGAGCAGCAGACTTGGACGAACGAATAAGGACCCCGGATCTCAAAAAGTGGGGATTAAAACTACGGCGTGTGATCGAAACGTGGCGGCTGCCGCTTCTGATTCTGGCGCTGGGCGCGCTGATCCTTCTGTGGCCGTCCGGCAAAAAAGACGAGCCTTCGGCGGAAAAACCGGAAGCGGCGCAGACGGAAGAAACGGCAGACACGCAGGCGCGGCTCGAGCAGCTTCTGTCAAGCATGGATGGCGTAGGGCGCGTGGAGCTGATGCTCACGACCTCCGGAAGTGAGGAAATTTTCTATCAGACGGACACGCGCGTCTCCGGCGATACGTGTGAGGAGACGACGGTCTTTTCGTCTGCTCAGAGCACGCAGAAAACGCCCGTCGTCACGAAGACAAAAAGCGCACCCTATCTCGGTGCCGTCGTCGTGTGCGACGGAGCGGACAGCGCGACAGTGCGGCTGCGCGTCATGCAGGCAGTTTCCGCCCTGACAGGGCTTGGAAGCGATAAAATCAGTGTCATCAAAATGAAACGGCAATAGGAGGAGCGAACATGAAAATCTGGAAACGAAACGCGGTCATTGCAACGGTGCTTTTGTTCATCTGCGCGGGCGTGTATCTCAACTGGTCGTATAACAACCGGCAGAAAACGCCGGATCTGACCGACACACTGAACGCCGAGCAGGTGATGGGGGAGGCCACGCTTCAACTGGAGGACACGGCAGAGCCTGTATCCCTGGACACAAGCGCAGGTTCGACGGATGATTACTTTGCGCAGATGCGCCTGAGCCGGCAGTCCTCGCGCGACAGCGCAGTCGAGCTCTTGGAAGAGACGATCGCCTACGACGAGGGAACGACGGTGGGGGACACCGCCTCGCAGACCCTCAACCGTATTGTCGGCGCGGCGCTCAGCGAGGCGCAGATCGAGAGCCTGATCATCGCCAAAGGCTTTACCGACTGTGTGACCTACATGGCGGACGATACCGTGAGTGTTGCGGTTTCTGCCCCGGCCGAAGGGCTTTCGACTGCCGATGTGGCGCTCATTTCGGACGTTGTGACCTCGCAGACGGACTATGATTTATCGCAGGTTCGCGTGATCGAAGTAAAAGCGCAGTGAAAAACAGTTGAAATTCCGGAAGTTTGTGGTACAATGTTCGCATAAGCACCGAAACCCGGAGGTAATACGATGGCGGAAAATAAAGAATACTTCACGCAGGAAATGGAGAACGGCTCCATTCAGATTTCGGAGGACGTTGTCGCGTCCGTGACCGGTATGGCCGTGCTCGAGGTCGAAGGTGTCTGTGGTCTGAGCAGCACCATCGGAACGGATATCGCCGAAATGCTCGGCATGAAGACGCTCTCCAAAGGCGTGCGTCTTTCAAGCACCGAGTCTGGCGCGCTGCGCATCGACTGCGACGTTGTCGCCAAGTTCGGCCAGAACATCTTTGAGCTTGCCAAGAACGTGCAGGAAAACGTCAAGTCCAGCGTCGAGTCTGTCACCGGACTCACCGTCGGCGAGGTCAACGTGACCGTCTGCGGCATTGCACTGCCGAAGGAAACAAAGAAATAACGGAAAAATAAACCCTTTGCCGGTTGTGACAAAGGGTTTATTTTTGCTGCAACTTCCTGTATAATAAATAATCATTTTGAGAGAGAACGCTGCATTTTGCGGCGAAGGAGAACTGCAATGACCAGATCAAATGCAAGAGAGATTGCCTGCCACCTTGTCTATGAAATGAACTTCAACGGCATCACTGCCGACGAGGCGATGAACCTTCTGATGGACCCGGACTACTATCCGTCGCTGGCTTCAGAGACCGAAATTTACGCCGAGCGCCCGTCCGGCAAGCAGGCGGAATATCTTGCAGGTGTGGTCCACGGCGTGGAGCGCGAGCGCGAAAAGCTTGCAGGCTTCATCGAGAAAAACGCTATCGGCTGGAGCCTTGGGCGCATCTCCAAGGTCGCCGTCGCGGTCATGGAGGTTGCAATGTACGAGTGCGAGCACGAGCCGGACGTGCCAACGGCTGCCGCGATCAGCGAAGCGGTCGAGCTGACGAGAAAATATGAGGACGAGGACGTGGTGTCCTTTGTCAACGGCATTCTTGGGAAATTTGCCCGGGAGGGCATGGCGCAATGATGGTTTTGGGGCTGGATACCAGCAACTACACCACATCGGCAGCTGCATTTGACGGCGTGAGCGGTAAAAACTGCTCACGTCTTTTGGATGTAAAAGAAGGCGAACTGGGGCTTCGGCAGTCGGACGCGCTGTTTTCCCATGTCAAGCGCCTGCCGGAGCTGGTTTCGCAGCTTTTCGCGGAGCTTCCGAGAGATGAAATCGTGGCCATCGGCGCTTCGACAAGGCCAAGAGCCGTTGAGGGATCTTATATGCCGTGCTTTCTCGCGGGCGAAAGCCAGGCGCGGAACCTCGCGACCGTTCTGGATGTCCCGTTCTACGCCTTTTCTCACCAGCAAGGGCACATCGCGGCGGCCTGCTGGTCGTCCGGCCGCATGGATCTGATGGATACGCCGCATCTGGCATGGCACCTGTCCGGCGGTACGACGGAGCTGCTGCTCGTCACGCCCGGAAACAAGAACGTGAACGCGGAAAAAATCGGCGGCACGCAGGATATTTCTGCCGGGCAGCTCATCGACCGGACAGGGAACACGCTTGGCCTTCGCTTTCCGTCTGGAAAAGAAATAGACCGCCTCAGCCGGGAATCTGGCTGCCGCGAGCGGTTTAAGGTAAAGCTGAACGGTCTGACGTTTTCGTTTTCCGGTTTAGAGAACAAGATGCACGCATTTTATGACGCGACACACAGCCCAGCCGATACGGCAAGGTACGTCCTCAACTGCGTGTGCTCGTGCATCGTCTCGGTCACGCGCGAGGCGTTAAAGAAGTACCCGGGCTTTCCTGTCGTCTTTTCCGGCGGCGTTGCGTCCAATTCGCAGCTGCGAGAGAGCTGCAGGGACTTTGACGCGATTTTTGCGCCGCCTGAATACTCCACCGACAACGCCATGGGTATTGCGGTTCTCACATGGCTGCAAGGAGCGTAGTGATGGAAAGACAGATTTTAGACGTCAGTCAGGTCAATGAATACATCAAGGGCCTGATGGATACCGACGAGCTTTTAACGGGGCTTTGCATCCGCGGCGAGCTCAGCAACTATAAAATTTACCCCTCTGGGCATCACTATTTTACCCTCAAGGACGCGGGCGGCGCGCTTCGGTGCGTGATGTTCCGCTCGAGCGCGGCGCATCTCCGCTTCCGGCCGGAAAATGGCATGAAGGTGCTCGCGATGGGAAGGATCACCGTCTTTCCGCGAGACGGCGCGTACCAGCTCTATTGTAACGACTTAACCCCGGACGGCGTAGGCGATTTATATGTCGCGTTTGAGCAGCTCAAAGCGAAGCTCTCCGCCGAAGGGCTCTTTGACGCGCGCTATAAAAAGCCGCTGCCGCCGTTTCCGCACCGGATTGCCATTATCACCTCCGGCGCGGGCGCGGCGATCATGGACATGCTGCGGATTTTGGGAAAGCGCTATCCTTTGAGCAAAGTCGTGATTTTGCCCGTGCGCGTGCAGGGACAGGAAGCCCCTGCCGAGATTGCGGGCGCCATCCGCTATGCGAACAAGTATCAGGTAGCGGATGTGATCATCACAGGGCGCGGCGGCGGCTCGATGGAGGACCTCTGGGCGTTCAATGACGAGCGCGTGGCGCGGGCGATTTTTGCATCCGAAATTCCGGTCGTCAGCGCGGTCGGGCATGAGCCGGACGTGACGATTTCCGATTTTGTCGCCGATGTGCGCGCGGCGACGCCTTCTAATGCAGCAGAGCTCGTTGCGCCTGACCAGAACGATCTGCGCGCGTATCTTCTCACCGCGCAAAAGCGCATGGCGCAGGCGATGCAGAAGCAGATAAAGCTCGAAAGGAAAACACTTGATGGCCTGAAAAACCGAAGGGTGCTGCAATCGCCAATCAATTATGTAAACGAAAAGCGGCTGCTGCTGGACCACAGCGCGCAGCGGCTCGGCGCGGCGATGCAGCGCAATCAGGAAGCGCAGAAGCGGCGCTTCATCCATCTGACAGCGAAGCTGGACGCACTGAGCCCCTTGAAGGTTCTTGCGCGGGGCTACAGCGTGGTCTTGACCGAAGATGGCCGCGTCGTGCAGCGCGCAGAGCAGGTAAGCGTCGGGCAGCAGGTTACCGTAAAATTAAGCGAGGGAAGCATCACCGCTTCCGTCCTTGGAACGCAGGAGGAACGCCATGGCTAAGAAATCGCAGAGCTTTGAACAGTCGATCACAAGACTCGACGAAATTGTCCGTCAGCTCGAGCAGGGGAATGTGCCGCTGGAGGATGCGCTCAAGCTCTTTCAGGAAGGGACTGCTCTGGTCGACACCTGCGGCAAGCTTTTAGACAAGGCAGAGCTTGAGGTCGTCAAGCTGATGAAAACCGCCGACGGCACACCGGCAGAAACGGAGTATGAACGCGATGATGTTTAAAGACATAATGGCAGACTACCAGAAAACCGTGGAGGACTATCTGAAAACGCTTTTCACCGACGACGTACCGCAGAAGCAGCTTTTCGACGCAATGCGCTACAGCTTACTTGCCGGCGGCAAGCGCATCCGCCCGATTCTGACGCTGGAGTTCTGCCGCGTGTGCGGGGGCGATATGGAAAAGGCGCTGCCCTTTGCGGCGGCCATCGAGATGGTGCATACCTACAGCCTCATCCACGACGATCTTCCGTGCATGGACAACGACGACTACCGGCGCGGCCGGCTCACGAACCACAAGGTCTTCGGCGAGGCAAACGCCGTTCTCGCGGGAGACGCGCTTCTGACTGCGGCATTTGGCTCGCTTGCAAAGGCGGAGCTTCCGGCGGATAGAATCTGCAAGGCCGTGGCGCTGTTATCGAAGCGTGCCGGCGAATGCGGCATGGTCGGGGGACAGGTCTTGGATTTGGCGGGCGAGCAGCTCGTTCTGACAGAAGAGGAAATCTATAATGTCCACCGGCTCAAGACCGGCGCGCTCATTTCGGCTGCCTGCCAGCTCGGCGTCATCGCAGCGGGCGGCACGCAGGAGCAGCTGGACGCGGCAGACCGGTACGCAGAAGCGCTTGGCCTTGCGTTCCAGACGAGAGATGACATGCTCGATGTTCTCGGAGACTCCGGCAAGATGGGCAAGGCTACCGGCATGGACGAGAACAAGAATACGTTTGTCCGGCTTTACGGCGTTGGCGCGTGCTCGCGGCTCATTGAAAAGGAAACGCAGAAATCCATCGAGGCGCTTACTGCGTTCGAGGACTCCGACTTTTTAAAGGAGCTTTCCATGAAGCTCGCGATTCGCGAGTGCTAAAACCTTTTGCTGTGCGTAGGGGCGGACGACTCTGTCCGCCTGCGGAAAATTCCAATTTTACGGTAATCTTTGGCGAATTCGATGCTTCTAAAGGGCGGACAGAGGCGTCCGCCCCTACGAAATTCGGATTACATTAACACAAACGCAACTGGACTCTCTTCTTCGGAGGAGGGTCTTTTTCTTACGCTCGTTCATAGAATATTCTTGAATATGAGCTTGTATATACACTGGAAACATGGTATAATATGCGAAGTCTCGCGATGTGGGCGCCTTTGCCCCTTTGCGCGGCGAACGATGGCGCAGTATCCTAGTCAGCCTGCCGGTTTCGAGGAAGGGCCTAAAAATCCTTTAAAGGGCACATCTGTGAAGCCTCTGGTGTCTGCTTCTTACGCCCAGTCTGGGGTGGATGCTGGGGGGAGGCAATTTTGCCTGCGGCGGCCGGGCGCGTTTCAATGGCATGAAATGAGCGACCCGCCCGCTGTGGAGACCGGATCTCGTGCAGCGGCGTACTCCCTTTGCGGTCTAAACGACCGTTGTACGGTACCGGCTTGAACCTGCATTGCGGTGCTACCCGGCTTTTACGCCGTGAACGCTGTGTGCAGCGTAGCCTGCCTTGCGTGGACAGCTCGGGGAAAGGCGCGCCGACACCATTTGAAAATGGCGAACGCGCTTCTTGAAACACTGTCTGCAAAAGAGGATTAGAACCGGAAGAAAGCTGTTATGGAAATCATCTAGGCTGTCGATTCGGGCAGATCTGGGATTGCGGTACGGACTCAGTGGCAATCGGGTACCGGTTTTGGCAACGAATCGGCCCGGGCATGAAAGGGAAACCGCCTCTTCGGCGACGGGAGGCTGCCCGGGTGGAAAACAAACCCGACCTAAGCCGTAAGATTAACCAGATCTGCCGCCATCAAAAGAACTGTTGAAAAATTTTGCAATTTTTCAACAAAAGGGAATTCGCCTCGACTGCGCACATAAATTTTGCGCGCTGCGCAAAATTTCCACACTTGCGAGGAGAAAAGTGTGTTTCCGGTCGGCAAAGCCGCCGGATAACATAGATTGACATTTTATTTCACGCCTGCGGGCGCAAAACTCTACGAGGTTTTTGCAGGATGCAAATACGGGCTTTTTCCGTTACACGTAAAATCTTCAAACAACGCGTAGGGGTCGATGCCAACATCGACCCATTGGGAACCTGCGGATTCGCCGAAGTTTTTCATGAAATCGGTGTATTCTGCTGGGACGATGTGGGCATCGTCCCCTACGCAGGTTTAGGTTCATTTTCATGATATGTAGGAGAAAACGATTTGGCTGCGCAGAAAAGCGGAAAGGCGCCGAAGAAGTCCGGAACGGACTGGCGCTGGATCATCACGATTTTTGTCATTACCGTCTGCATCTCGGCGGTGATGAGCCTGATTTCAACCAATTTGCTCGCAAACGCGACGCTCGGCGTTTCGTTTGTGATTTTGATCAGCATCATTGCCATCGGCATTGTGTTTGATATCATCGGCGTTGCCGTGACGGCGGCGGATGAAAAGCCGTTTCACTCGATGGCTTCGCGCAAGGTGCCAGAGGCAGGAGAAGCCTTGAAGCTCATCCGGAACGCCGGACGCGTGTCGTCTTTTTGCAACGACGTGATTGGCGATATCTGCGGTGTCATCTCCGGCTCCGCGTCCGCGACGATTGCCGTGCGCGTATGGTCGATGCACCCCGGCATGCAGGAGCTTGCTATTACGCTTTCGATGTCCGCGCTGGCCGCGGGGCTCACCGTCGGCGGAAAGGCCTGCGGCAAGTCCTTTGCCATCGGCTCGAGCACGACCGTCGTGCGCACGGCGGCGACCATTCTGCACTTTTTCCACACCATTCCCGAAAAACTCCGTCCGAAGCGTAAGCGGTAAGCAGGCGCTGCGGCTATGAGGTACGTATGATTTTAGAGAAAATTCACACCAGAGCGGATCTTCTGGCGCTGACCGACGCAGAGCAGGCGCAGCTTTGCCGGGAGATCCGCGACTTTCTGGTTCGCCATGTCAGCCAGACCGGCGGGCATCTGGCGTCGAATCTTGGCGTTGTGGAGCTGACGCTCGCAATCGAGCGTGTGTTCGACACAAAAAAGGACCGGCTCGTTTTTGACGTCGGCCATCAGAGCTATGTCCATAAGCTCCTCACCGGGCGCGCGGACGGCTTTGACCGGCTTCGGCAGCTCGGCGGGCTATCCGGCTTTCCGGACCCGTCAGAGAGCATCGCGGACGCTTTTATTGCCGGCCACGCATCAAATGCCGTTTCCGTTGCGCTCGGCATGGCGCGGGCCAGAACGCTCGAGAAGCAGGACTACAGCGTCATCGCCTTCGTCGGCGACGGCGCGCTCACGGGCGGGCTTTCCTATGAGGGCCTCAACAACGCGGGCGCGAGTCGGGAGCCTTTGATCGTGATTTTAAACGATAACGGCATGTCCATCACGCCGAACGTCGGCGCGATTTCGCGGCATCTGGCAAAGGTTCGCCTGCGTCCGGACTATCTCGGCTTCAAGCTCCGCTACCGCGCCTTCACGGCAAAAATCCCCGGTGGGCAGAAGCTCTATCAGTTTACCCATAAGCTCAAAGAGCGCTTCCGCCGGACGCTTTTGGGGACGAATCTTTTTGACAGCCTCGGCTTTACCTATCTCGGACCCGTTGACGGGCACGATATTCAAAAGGTGGAGGCGCTTTTGAAAACTGCGAAGGCGCTTCGCGAGCCGGTGCTGCTGCACCTGATCACAAAGAAGGGCAAGGGCTACGAGATGGCGGAAAAAATGCCGGCGGCCTATCACGGCGTTGGAAAGTTCGACCCCGCACGCGGGACAAGCAGCGTCCATCAGCCCTGTTTTTCAGACGTTTTCGGCCAGACGCTCACGGAGCTTGCTTTGGAAAATCCGCGCATCTGCGCCATCACCGCCGCCATGCGCGACGGAACGGGACTGAAAACCTTCTCGGAAACCTGCCCCGACCGGTTCTTCGATGTCGGCATCGCCGAGGAGCACGCGCTCTCGATGGCCTGCGGCATGGCAAAGCAGGGACTTATCCCGGCGGTCGCGATTTATTCGACGTTTTTGCAGCGTGCGTTTGATATGCTGCTGCACGATCTGGCGCTATTGCAGCTGCACGTGGTGCTGGGGGTCGACCGCGCCGGGCTCGTCGGAGAAGACGGCCGGACGCACCACGGCATGTTTGACGTGGGGTACCTCCGGCAGGTGCCGGGGCTTAAAATTTACTGCCCGGCAAGCTTTGCCGAGCTCCGCGTGATGCTCCGAGAGGCTGTCCTGACGGACACGTGTCCCGTCGCTGTGCGCTACCCTAGAGGCGGCGAGGGCGCTTACCGCGAAAACGCGGAAGAAACGCGCCTGAAAGAGGGAACGTCCTGCACCGTCATTACCTACGGAACGATGATCAACGCAGTACTTGAGGCGGCGGAAGCGGCCGAAAAGGATGGGCTGTCTGCCGAAATTCTGAAGCTGCGGACGATTGCCCCTATCGACTGGGCGGCCATCGAAGCGTCCTGCCGCAAGACGGGACGTGTGCTCGTGGTGGAGGAAACATACGACCGCGGCTGCGTGGCAAACGATATTTTCTCGCATCTGGCGCAGGCTAACATTTCCTGTGTCTGCGCAAAGCAGAATCTTGGAGCTTCCTTCATCGGTCACGGCGCGATGCAGGATTTGTATGAGTTGACCGGCCTGAACGCGAATGCGCTCTTGGGCAGAATCCGGGAGGTATGTCATGAAGCATAAGGAGCGGCTGGATGTGCTGCTGGTAAGTCTCGGCCTTGCAGAGTCCCGCGCAAAGGCGCAGGCCACGATTATGGCGGGCGAGGTCTATGTAAACGGTCAGAAAGCGGATAAGTCCGGCATGGAGGTTGACATAACCTCAAACATTGAGGTGCGCGGCAGCGCCTGCCCGTATGTCAGCCGGGGAGGCCTCAAGCTTGAAAAAGCCCTCCGCAACTTTGGTGTAGACCCCACTGGCTACGTTTGCAGCGACTCTGGCGCATCGACGGGCGGGTTTACCGACTGCCTGCTTCAGCAGGGGGCAAGCAAGGTCTTTGCCATCGACGTGGGCTACGGCCAGCTGGCGTGGAAAATCCGCAACGACCCGCGCGTCGTTGTCATGGAGCGGACGAACATCCGCTATGTTACTCTGGAAGACCTGGGCGAGCCGCTTGACCTTTCCGTCATCGACGTATCGTTTATCTCGCTCGGCCTGGTTCTTCCGGTTGTAAAAACGCTTTTAAAGCCCACGGGGCAGGTGCTGTGCCTCATCAAGCCGCAGTTTGAAGCGGGGAAGGACAAGGTCGGCAAAAAGGGCGTTGTCCGCGACCCGGCCGTGCATGAAGAGGTGCTTCAAAACTTCATATCCCTTGCAAAATCTCTTGATTTTACCATTCGGAACCTGACCTTCTCGCCCGTCAAGGGGCCGGAGGGCAACATAGAATTTCTTGCGCATCTTTCCATGCAGCCGGGCGAGGATTCCTATCTGGCTCCCGGCGATCTGGTCGCGCAGGCGCACGCTGCGCTGAAAGGATGAGCCCCATGAAAATTGTTCTGACGCCGAATCCATACCGGGACAAGCAGTTCCGGACGGTTCAGCAGGCGAAAAAGATTCTGGAAAGCTGCGGCGTGGAGACCGTGATGTGCCTGCCGTTTGACGTGGACCGGGACTATGAGCTCCCGAAGACGATGGATTTCCGGGATTTGCACCGCGAGATCAAAAACGCCGATATGCTGGTCTGCTTCGGAGGAGACGGCACGATTCTCCATGCCTCCAAAATTGCCACCGCGCACGGCCTTCCCATTCTTGGGGTGAACATCGGAACGATGGGCTTTATTGCGGAGTTAGAAGCCGGAGAGCTGGAACTTTTGCGCAAGCTCCCCACGGGAGACTATACGCTCGAGCCGCGCAGCATGATCGATGTGACCGTCACCGGTGCGAACGGCCAAAAGCTGCTGCATGAGACGGCGCTCAACGACGCGGTCGTCACCAAGGGTGCAATCGCGCGCGTGGTGCAGGTGTCGGTCTACTGCGATAATGTAGAGGCCACGAGCTTTTCAGGAGACGGCGTGATCATCTCGACTCCGACCGGCTCCACGGCCTACTCCATGTCTGCCGGCGGCCCGATCGTCGAGCCGTCTGCCAGAAATCTTCTGATTACACCGATCTGCGCGCACGCGATGCTGGCAAAGACGATCGTCGTCTCTCCGGAGCGTGTCATCTCCGTCAAAATTGGGAAGATCGGTCGACATAACGCCTATCTCTCGGTCGACGGCGGCAGAGCCTTTCGGCTCAATACCGGAGACGTGATCACAACCAGACTCTCGCAGAAGGTGACAAAGCTGGTGCGGCTCAAGCAGACGAGCTTCTTTGACATCCTCAACAAAAAATTTATCGACAGGCAGAGGTAACGCCATGAAATCAAAACGCCATGAGAAAATTCTGGAGCTCATCCGCGACAACGACATCGAAACGCAGGAGCAGCTTTTGCAGCAATTGCAGGAAAACGGCTTCAACACCACGCAGGCCACCATTTCCCGGGATATCAAGCAGCTGCGCATCATCAAGGAGCTCGGCCCGAACGGGACCTATCGCTACAGCGCGAGCGCAAAGCCTGTGGAGCACGCGTTTTCCTCGAAGCTCAATATCATCTTCAGCCAGTGTGTGACAAGTGTAGACTACGCACAGAACATCATCGTCATCAAGACCCTTCCGGGCCTTGCGCAGGCGGCGTGCTCCGCGCTTGATAAGCTGGACCTTCCCGAGGTGCTCGGGACGCTGGGCGGCGACGATACGTGCATGGTCGTTCTGCGGGACGCTTCCTCGGCGGCCGGTATCTGCGCGGAGATCCGCAGCCAGATCACGACCCATGCTCCCCGCGCCTAAAAACTGCCGAAAGGAGAATCGGCTATGCTGAGCGTTCTGCATATTGAAAATATCGCCGTCATCGAGCAGGCGGAAATTCTCTTCGAGGGCGGCTTCAACGTTCTGACCGGTGAAACAGGTGCCGGTAAATCCATCGTCATTGACGCGATCTCGGCCATTTTGGGCGAGCGCACGTACCGAGACGTCATCCGGACCGGTGCTAGCCGCGCGTTTGTGAGCGCGATTTTTACGAAGATTCCGGAATGCAGCTGGTTTTCCGAGAATCAGGTGGAATTTGACCCGCAGGAATTGCAGGTGCAGCGTGAAATTTACGCGGACGGGAAAAATGTCTGCCGCGTAAACGGGCGGCCGGTGAGTGTGGCGTCTCTTAAAAAGCTGGGCGCAAGGCTCATCAACATCCACGGCCAGCACGATTCGCAGCAGCTCTTTGACGAAGAGAACCACCTGATCTATCTCGACGCGTTTGCCCGCGATGAAAAAGAGCTGGAAGACTACCGCGCGGCATTTGACGCGCTGCAATCCGTCCGGCGGGAGATGCAAAAGCTCAGCATGGACGAGTCGGAAAAGCTGCGGCTTTTAGAGTCGCTTCAATATCAGATTGAGGAAATCCGGGCAGCAAATCTTACGCCCGGCGAAGAGGAGCAGCTCAAGGAGCGGCGCAAGGTGCTCCAGAACGCGGAAAAGCTCTCGGACGCACTGCGCGCGGCTGATGAAGCGCTCTACGGTGGAGACAGCTCCGACGGCGCGGCGGGCCTTTTATCCAATGCTGAGCACGCGCTTTCCCGGGTGAACACTATCAGCGCCGACATGGAAGCGCTCTATCAGAAAATCTCGGACCTTATGTACAGCGTCCAGGACGCGGCGGACGAGCTTCGCGCGATGCGGGATGATTTGAGCTACTCGGAAGGGGAGCTCGAGCAAATTGAAGAACGGCTCGACACAATTCACAAGCTCAAGCGCAAATACGGTGCCAGCGTCGAGGACGTTTTGGCGTATCTTCAGAAATCCGAGCAGCGGCTGGACGAAATTGAATTTGCTTCTGATCAGATCGAAAGCCTTAAAAAGCGGCAGGCAGAGCTTCAGAAGGAGGCCGTCCGGCTGGGAGAAACCCTTCGTGAAAAACGGATTCAGGCTGCAAAGGAAATGGAGACGGATATCTGCGAGGAGCTGCGGCAGCTCGATATGCCGAAGATCCGCTTCGTCTGCGAATTTACCCCGCAGGAGGCCGCGGAAACCGGGTTAGATCGCGTGCGGTTTTTGATGTCCGCGAATGTCGGCGAGGCCCTCAAGCCGCTCTCAAAGGTTGCTTCCGGCGGCGAGTTGGCGAGAATCATGCTCGCCATGAAGCAGGTGCTCGCGCAGCAGGACGGCGTGCCGACGCTGATTTTCGACGAGGTCGACGCGGGCGTGAGCGGAAGGGCCGCACAGAAGGTGGCGCTCAAGCTCTGGGCCGTGTCCAAAGGGCGGCAGGTGCTCTGCGTGACCCATCTTCCGCAGATTGCCGCGATGGCGGATGCAGAGTTTACCGTGGAAAAGCGCGTGGAGCATGAAAGAACATACACGAGCGTTCTGCATCTGGATGGCAGCGGCAGACGACAGGAGCTGGCCAGACTCATCGGCGGCAGCATGATCACGGAAACCACTTTGGCAGGCGCGGCAGAGCTGCTGCGGCTGGCAGATGAAGCAAAAAAGGGGGATATAACATGAAACTTCGAAGAATTTTGCTCATATTTGCAGCTGCAGTGCTTCTTTGTACGGCGGTCTGCGCCGACGATTACAAGGACGTAGCCGATACGCATTGGGCAAGCGAACAGATCGCATATCTGTCAGACGAGATCACCGGCTACCCGGACGGCACGTTCCAGCCGGACAAGACTGTCACACGCGCAGAATTTGTGTCGCTTCTGGCGCGTATCGCTTTCCCGGAGGAGCTTAAAAACGAAACCGGCAGTACATGGTGGGAGCCTGCGTTCCGCGTCTGTGAGGCAAACAATCTTCTGAGTGGCACGTTCGGATACAGTGCGCCGATGCCGCGCGGCGAAATTGCCAATATCCTTGGTACGCTTTGCCGCGGCTTAGACGGCGTCAATGCGCGCGCGGACGCTGCGGAGCAGTTTGTCATCAACTGGAACGAGCAGCGCATGCAGTCGCCTGCATGGCAGCCAATGTTCTCCGATACCGCAGATTTTGAGATGTTCAGCGACGCGCTGCGCGTCTGCGTCAATCAGGGCCTTCTGACCGGCTACCCGGACGGTACGTTCCGGCCCAAAAACGGCGTAACGAGAGCGGAAGCCGCTGCGATTCTGGCGCGCCTGAAGGCGCAGATCGCGCTGCATAAGGCGGATTGCGCCTACATCTGCACGGTCGGACAGAACTGGTTGATCGCGCAGACCGGAAAGACGGAAACGAGCCTGCATCTTGTCAAGCCGTTGACCGGCGAAAAAACGCCGCTTGGCTTCAGCTTCCGGACGAAAACCGACGAGCTTGCTGGCTGGAGACTTTTTTCCGGCTCTGACGGAACCTACGTCTGGGGTGAGGCAGGTCTTTACAAGCGCGAGGGAGACACGCTCCGCACGATCTATCCCGAGCCGGTTCTGGATTTTGTCCAGTCAGGCGAGCGCTATTACATTCTGACGCATCCGGAGGAAGAATACCCAACGTATCTCTATGCTGCGATGTACTATCCCTGTGCGACGCAGGTCGTTTCTGTCGACTGGGACTGGAACACGACGCTGCTTGCCTCGCGCGACGAGAGCAATAACATGCAGAACCTGACGGATCTTTACGTCGAAAACGGGAAAATTTATGTTGCAGGCACGTACTGCATGGGCATGATGGACGTGCACTGCGCGCTCTACGAAGTCACAGACGGGAAGCTTACGGCGTTATTTGGCGAATACTGATTGACAAACCGCGTCATTTCTGGTATGATACTACCGTTATATGGACACAGCGAAGAAGGGAAGAAGTAGCCCGCTTTCCGTCCCAAGAGAGTTTCCGGTTGGTGCAAGGAAATGGACGCGGCGCGTGAAATACCTCCCGGAGCTGCCCCCTGAAAGGAAACGATTAGGGGTGTGTCGGTCGCGCCCGTTATCGCGCAGGATGCCAATCGGCACCCGGTAAGGTCTGCTTTGTGAGAAGCAGACAACCAGAGGTGGTACCGCGAGTTTTCGCCCTCTGCTCAACATTGTTGGGTAGAGGGTGTTTTTATTTGCTGTCAGGCTGACAGCGGGGCTCTTATTTTGTTATTGCCTGCCGTGGCCAGGTATGGCCAGTGTGCTTCTGGCGTTACATGCCAGCTGGTCCAAGTTCCGACCCCGTTCTTCTTAGCTGCGCAAAGAAGAACGGCGTCGGCCGTCAAGAAGAAGTTGCCCAAAGGAAACCCTTGAAAGGGTTTCCTCTGGACTCCTTCCGAAACAGAGGGGCAGCGGCCCCTCTGGCACCCTGAGCTGCCCGGCACGGACAGTGTTACGAATCGAGCGTGCTCACGTACTTTTGAGTACTCTCTAGTCGAGGGGTACGACAAACTTGGTAGACCCAGCTCGGCGCAAAGCAAATTTTCTCTGAAAATTTCTTTGCGCGGGGGCTGCGTTCTCTGCGATGAGGTCCCCCGTCCCCCATTGCAGCCCGCCCCGCAAGGATTTTTGCAGAGCAAAAATGCCTTGCGGCGGACAAGTCTTCCAAATTTGCTGCTCGGCAGTAAAATCGTCAGACTTTTTACATGCCAGTAGGTACTTGCATGCCAGAAAGAGAGTGCTTCCAAAATACGTAGAAGACGCTCGACTGGGTGGGCACTGTAAATCTGGGACTCCCGGGATCTCAAAAGGGCCGCAGCCCTTTTGTTTCCGAAAGAGTCCAAAGAAAACCCTTTTGAAGGGTTTTCTTTGGGCAACTTCTTCCCGGCGGCTCGACACGGCGCTTCTTTGCGCAGCTAAGAAGCGTGGGGTCGAAATCAAACAAGCTGGCAGGCTTCTGCCAGTTTAAAATGGCGCTCGCGCCACGGCAAAAACTTTGTTAACAAATTACTTGATAATAGAAGGAGAAACACAATGGGTATCTATGAAGAACTGCAAGCGCGCGGGCTGATCGCACAGGTGACCAACGAGCCGGAAATTCGCGAAATGGTCAATAACGGCAAAGCCACGTTCTATATTGGCTTCGACCCCACGGCGGACTCGCTGCACGTCGGCCATTTCATGGCACTTTGCCTCATGAAGCGGCTCCAGATGGCGGGAAATCGCCCCGTCGTCCTCGTTGGCGGCGGCACAGGCTATATCGGAGACCCCTCCGGCCGGTCGGACATGCGCTCGATGATGACGCCGGAGATCATCCAGCACAACTGCGACTGCTTCAAAAAGCAGATGGAACGCTTCATTGACTTCGGTGAAGGCAAGGCCATCATGGTCAATAACGCGGACTGGCTGCTGAAGCTCAACTATGTCGAGCTGCTGCGAGACGTTGGCGCATGCTTCTCGGTCAACAACATGCTGCGTGCCGAGTGCTACAAGCAGCGCATGGAAAAAGGTCTGAGCTTCCTCGAGTTCAACTACATGATCATGCAGTCGTATGATTTTTACTACCTGTTCCAGCATTACGGCTGCAACATGCAGTTCGGCGGCGACGACCAGTGGTCGAACATGCTCGGCGGCACGGAGCTCATCCGCCGCAAGCTCGGCAAGGACGCGCACGCGATGACCATCACGCTGCTCATGAACTCCGAGGGCAAGAAGATGGGCAAGACCGCGAAGGGCGCTGTCTGGCTCGACCCCAATAAGACGACGCCGTTCGAGTTCTACCAGTACTGGCGCAATGTGGGCGACGCGGACGTGCTCAAGTGCATTCGTATGCTGACGTTCCTGCCGCTTGAGCAGATCGACGAAATGGACAAGTGGGAAGGCAGCCAGCTCAACCGCGCGAAGGAAATTCTCGCCTATGAGCTCACGAAGCTCGTCCACGGTGAGGAGGAAGCTGTGAAGGCGGAGGCAGCGGCCAAGGCGCTCTTCGCGGGCGGCAGCGACGACTCCAACATGCCGACCACCGAGCTCACGGAAGACCAGCTCACCGATGGCAAGATTGCCATTCTTGATCTGATGCTCGCATGCCAGCTCATTCCCTCCAAGGGTGAAGGACGCCGTCTTGTCCAGCAGGGCGGCGTGATGGTGAACGAGGAGAAGGTCGAGTCCATCGACGCGTCCTACACCGCCGAGCAGCTCAAAGAAGGCCTGAAGATCCGCAAGGGCAAGAAGGTCTACCACAAGGCGCTTCTCAAGTAAATATCCCGAGTTCTCCCGTACATGCTTTGTGCGGGGGAACTTCTTCTTTTCAGAGCGGAAAAAATATGCTATACTGGTCCTGCGCCTCATAAGATAGCTTGAGGTGATGGCAATGAAAAAAGCGGCGGTTTATGCGGTTTGTGCCGTGCTGGCGCTGGCGGTTCTTCTCGTGTGCGGCTATTCGGCAGGAATGCTCTCGAGAACCGCGCCCGCGTTTTCAGACAACAATCCGGTCACCGTGGTCATTGACGCGGGACACGGCGGAGAAGACGGCGGCGCGAGCAGTAAATCCGGGGTTTTAGAGAGCACGATCAATCTCGAAATCGCGGGAATCACGAACGATCTGCTGCGCTTTGCGGGTGTGCGGACAGCGATGGTGCGGACGCAGGACGTGTCGGTCTACACCGAGGGCGGCAGCATCCAGCAGAAAAAGGTTTCCGACCTCAAAAACCGCGTGAAGCTCGTCGAATCCACGCCAAACGCGCTGCTTTTAAGCATCCACCAGAACTTTTTCCCGGAGACCAAATACCACGGCGCGCAGGTGTTCTATGCGAAAACGCTGGGAAGCGAGGCCTTAGCAGAGCAGCTGCAAGCGACGCTCCGCGCCTGTGTCGACCCAAGCAATCACAGGCGAGCCAAACCGTCGCAGTCCGTCTATCTGATGGACAAAATCTCCTGCATGGGCGTTCTGGTCGAGTGCGGCTTTTTATCGAACGAGCCGGAGGCGGAGCGACTCACACAAAAGGACTATCAGCAGCAATTATCTGCCGCGATTTGCGGCGCGCTCTGCGCCTATTTAGAAACAGAAGGGGACAGCCAATGAAGGCAAAAAGCGTATTTATCTGCAACCAATGCGGCAACGAAACGCCAAGATGGCAGGGCCAGTGCCCGGCCTGCGGTGCGTGGAACAGCATTGTGGAATTTGAAGACAAGAAGCCCGCGGCAAATAAGGCATCCAGCGGGACGAAGCTGGCCGCAAGTAAACCTAAAAAGCTCCGCGAGCTGGACGCGTCCGACCGGCAGATTCGGTTCTCGACGGGGCTCGGCGAACTCGACCGCGTGCTGGGAGGCGGTGGGGTAAAAGGCTCGCTTGTCTTAGTCGGCGGCGCGCCCGGCATTGGCAAATCAACGCTGTTGCTGCAAATCTGCGCGTATCTCGGAAAATCGCAGAAAATTTTGTATGTTTCCGGCGAGGAATCCGAGCAGCAGCTCAAAATGCGCGCCGACCGGCTGCGGGTGGAGAGCGAGAACCTATATGTCTTGTCGGAAACCGACCTCGACGAAATACTCAGCGCGTTCGGCGAGGTAAACCCCGACATTCTGATTGCGGACTCGATTCAGACGCTTTTTACGCCCGATAATACGTCCGCACCCGGCTCTGTGTCGCAGGTCAAGGACTGCACGATGCGGCTGATGCACCTGGCGAAAAGCACCGGGACGAGCGTTTTTGTCGTGGGTCACGTCAACAAGGAGGGCGCGATCGCGGGGCCGAAGGTCCTGGAGCACATGGTCGACTGCGTGTTGTATTTTGAAGGCGAGCAGACGATGGGGTACCGGATTTTGCGCGCGGCCAAGAACCGCTTCGGCTCGACAAATGAGATCGGCGTGTTCGAGATGGATGAAGAAGGACTGCGCGAGGTGCCGAATCCATCGGAAATGCTGCTTTCCGGACGGCCTTTGAACGCGCCCGGGACCTGCGTGGCCTGCGCGATGGAAGGGACAAGGCCGGTGCTTGCCGAGGTGCAGGTGCTCGTCAGCCGGACAAGCTTCAACGTTCCGCGCCGGACAAGCAACGGCTTCGATTTCAACCGCGCGAATTTATTGCTTGCCGTCACGGAAAAGCGCGGCGGGCTGAACATCTCGATGTGCGACGCATATGTAAACGTCATTGGCGGCTTATATCTGGATGAGCCTGCGGCGGATCTGGCGCTCGTTCTGGCCGTTGCATCGAGCCACCGTGATACGCCGATTGACCCCAAGACGCTTGCCATCGGCGAGGTGGGACTCACGGGCGAGGTCCGCGCGGTCACGTCGATGCAGCAGCGGCTCACAGAGGCGGCCCGGCTCGGCTTTACGCGCTGCATCATCCCGCGGCACTCGACAAAGCAGCTGCAAGTGCCCGATGGGCTGGAGCTCATCCGCGTGAGAAATATCCGGGAAGCCATTGAAATGGCGCTTTAAAAGGGGAGGAACAACGATGGAGGCTAGAAAACTGCTGGACGCTCTGCATGTGGCAGAAAAGCTCAAGGACGAAACAAGGCACTGCACGACGACAAAGGGTGCGCCCGAGAATGTGGCCAGTCACAGCTGGCGCATGGCGCTGATGGCGTATTTCATGACGGATGAGTTTCCCGCGCTCGACATGGACAAGGTCATCAAAATGTGCCTGATTCACGACCTTGGCGAGTGCTTTACGGGCGATATTCCGACGTTTCAGAAGACGCAGGCGGATGAGGACCGGGAAACGAAGTTGCTCAGCGATTGGGTGAAGAGCCTCCCGGAACCGTTCGCATCGCAGATGACAGCGCTGTACGCGGAAATGGACGCACTCGAGACGCCGGAAGCGAAGCTCTACAAGTCGATTGACAAGCTGGAGGCTGTCATTCAGCACAACGAATCGCCGATTTCTACGTGGGAGCCGCACGAATACGAGCTGAACCGGACATATGCGACCGATATTGTTCAGTTTTCGGACTATCTAAAGGTGCTGCGGGCGGAAATTTTAAAGGATACAAACGACAAAATTGCGGCGGGGAAGTGACCCCGCTGCTTTTTAACGCCTCCAATCTACATTTGTAAACTTTTTCTCTAATTCAGTTGACAATCGTAGACTTATGTGATAATCTGAGACTACAGACGTAGACAGAGGAGGAACACACGATGGACTACAAGCTCAACGCCAGCGAATGGCGGGTCTTGCAGGCACTTTGGGGACACGCGCCCCAGACGCTCATGCAGCTCGTCTCCAATTTGCAGCGCTCAACCGATTGGTCGGCCAGTACAATCAAGACGCTTATCTCGCGCATGACGGACAAGGGCGTTCTGCGCTTTGAAGGGGAGCGCCCGCGGCTTTATTATCCCGCGATCCAGAAGCAGGACGCGGCATATTCCGAGACGCAGCAGCTTCTTTCGCGCGCGTTCGGCGGGAATTTCGGGCTTCTCATGAGCAATTTTATCGACAACGCGAAGCTTTCCAAAAACGATCTCGAAGAGCTCTACGACATGCTCAAACAGGCGGAGGAGGGCTTATGAGACAGCAGATTCTGGAGGTTCTCATTTCGTCCTCCGTGCTCATTCTGGCGCTGGCGCTTTTGCGGATTCTGCTTCGCGGAAAGATCAGCCCGCGGCTGCAATTTGGGCTGTGGCTTCTTGTTGCGGTGCGGCTGCTGGTTCCGGTTTCGCTCGGGCAGAGCCCCGCAAGCGTGATGAACTATGTACCGGAGCAGCAGATGTCTGAAATTCTGGAAGACGCGTCCATTCCGGCGCAGGTTCCGCAGCAAGTGACCGCGCTGCCCGTGGAAGGGACGGCATTTACAGACGAAGTATTGCCTGCGGAAGCATCCCAGACGGCGACGGAAGCGCCGACCGCTTCAGAGGATTTGGCAGAGGAAAGCGCCCGGTTCAGGCCCGCGCCGATTACGATTTGTTATTTTGTCTGGGGCATTGGCGCGGCGCTTGCGCTCATCGTTATGCTGGGGCAGAACGCGGTTCTGGCCGCTCGATTGAAGCGAAACCGGGCGCGGCTGGAGGTGCCGGAGTGCAAAAAATCGGTTTACATAACAGAAATTTTGCCGTCTTCCTGCTTATTTGGCCTCTTCCGTCCAGCGATTTATATCACGCCGCAGGCCTTGAATGCGGACGGAACACCCAATACCTACGTGCTGCTCCACGAGCGGACGCACTATCGGCAGCGGGACCACATCTGGTGCGCGCTGCGGCTGCTGCTTCTGGCCATGTACTGGTTCGACCCGTTTGTGTGGCTTGCTGCGCGGCTGTCTAAAATCGACTGCGAACTGGCCTGCGACGATCTGGCGCTGCGGGGCTTGCAGGACAGCGCGCGCATTGCCTACGGACGAACGCTTCTCGACCAGATCTCCATCAAACGCGCACCCATGCAGGCGGTGCTCTGCGCGACAACGATGGTCTCCGGGAAGAAAACGCTCCGTGCGCGGATTCGCCTGATTGCGAAAAAGCCGAAGATGACAGCTGTCACCCTGATGCTCGTTGTTGGCGTGTGCCTGCTGCTGGCCGCCTGCACGTTTACGAACAGTGCCGCAGACCATACAGCGTCCACACCCAATCTTCTTCCTCCTTTGGTTCAGGTTGATGGTACCCTCTATCAGCTGACAAATGAAAACCTTGCGCCGGAGGACGCGGTGCGCGTGGTTCGCACGGGCACCATCAAGCATCAGCTGGACGATGGAAAAACGCCGAACCGGGACGATCAGGCCAATTTCTCCGGAAAGGGCTGGGAATACGGTGTTCTGGATGGACAGCTGGTGATTGAGGACCAAAACGGCAATTGGATGTATACGCTCGTGAACCTTCCAAACGACGAGGTACATGCGGCGATTTTGCGCGAAACAGCGCCAAATCCGATCGTGGACTGCGACTTTAGTCCTTGCAGGCTCGGAACCATTGTCACGGCAAAGCGAACGAACGAGGACGCAAGTTTAGACGCAATTTTGATGCTGGCGCAGAAGGTGGACGGTGAGATTCAGGTTACGCAGATGGAAACGGGACACGTGGACGATGGCGCAGGCTACGGCGTGTTCCAGACCCAGATGGCTGGGCAGACCATTGTCTTCGGCCTTGCCGACCGGCGCATGCGCGAAACCGGTTCCGGTGAGATGACAAGTGTCAACTTTAACTCCGTTATGCTTCGCTTCACGGAAGGAAGCGTCAGTTCTTCGCTTGCCGCCTCGCCCGGAGAGACGTTCCAGATTGGCACCTACGGCGATGCTGAGATTACTTCTGTTCGCTTGGCGCTCGGGCAGAAAGGAGATGTTGCAATCTTCACGGACATCCCCGCTCCCGGGGAAGACCGGCTTGCTACGATGACGCTCGGCGAAAACTGGGCGGACACGGCAGAGGAAGCCTCCGACGAGCCCGCGCTCACAGCCGAAGAGGAAGAAGCCATCCGGACGGCGGTCTATGACAAGTTCGAAACGGCGCTCTGGGTGCTGACCTCGGAGGACGAGGCGCGCACCTTTACCGGCGCGGATTCGCGCAAGAACGGCATGGTCGGGAACTTCCCGCACTACTACGGCGCGATTGCGGATTATTTCGTCGCGACCGGAACGCCGCCGGTTGCTGACCGGACGTGGGCGCAGCAGGTGGTCGACGATAAAATCCTGAAGCTGACCATCTGGGAAGCGTCTTCGCAGGAGGAGGTCGTTCAGCATCTTTATTACTCGCTCGAAACCGGGACGCTCTGCGGCATGCGGCAGGAGCCGGAGCTTACGACCGACATGTCCATCGGCGTTGGTATTACCACCGACTACGCGGACGAAGATTTTGTCGTGTTCCACGGCTATTTTGGCCTCTTTGTCTACGATTTGCAGCAAAGCCGCATGGCGCTCGCCTTAGACCCCGGCACGGCGTTCGGCACGAACAATATGCAGGGCAGCTCCGGCTACATGGTGTCTGCCTACAAGGACGGCGATGCGGTCAAGGTCATTGCGACATTCTACGATAGTATGCAAGGCATGCTTTCGCCGGTCTCTTACTACTATGACACGGCGGCAGGCAGCCTTACGTTCTCGCCGACTGCGCTTCCGAACGGCATTGAGGCAGCGTCTCCCGCGCACGAGGTTGCGCTTGCAGACAAGATCGCAGATTTAACGTATTCCGACGGCGAAACGACGTGGAAGCTCTTTGACGGCTGGAAATTCGGCGCTCAGGCGGACGCAAAGGCCGTACCCTTGACCGCTCCTGAAAAGGACGCGTCCCAGGTCACAGAGGACGACTTCTATGATGTTTTCTGGGAGCTTGACCGCGATTCGATGCAAACGTATCTGGACGAACACCCGGAGACGCTCGCAAACGGCTGGGCTGGCATCAACATCAACGAATCCGGCCTCAATCAGTCCGGGACGAGCATCCGGACGACGATGGGCGAGCAGGTGCTGGCCGTGAATTTCCGGGAAAAGGTGCTGCTCGTGCGCGTGGAAGGGGAAAAATACCGGGGCGTTCTGGCGGTCGCGAAGGTCCCGGCGCGCTTGAGCGTTGAAATGTCGGAGGGGCTCGGTAGCTACGGCCAGACGGTCGGGGAGATTGCTGAAGCGCACGGTGGGCTGTTGTCCATGACCTGCAACGGCTTTCTTGACCCGGACGGGCAGGGGAATGGCGGCGATTTAGCGGGCTTTGCGATGAGCGACGGCGTGGCTTACGGTGCGCATTACACGTACACGGACGATTTCCCGTATGCCAGATTCGAAATTTTGACGGACAACACTGTCTGCATCCGCCGCTCGGACGAGGAGGTTCGTGCAGACTGCCGCGACGCGACGGAGTTTAACCCCGCGCTCATCATCGACGGCGTGATCTTCCAGAGCAGTTACTGGACGAGCGAAGCGCCGCGCGCATGCATCGGGCAGTCCGGCAGGGGAGAAATGCTGCTGCTCGTCATTGAAGGGCGCATGCTGGATGACGGCATTCTCGGCACCAGCGTCAATGAATGCTCCGCCATTTTGGCGCGGCACGGCGCGGTGCAGGCCATGAACGTCGACGGCGGCACGAGCGCGATCCTGTGGTACGACGGGCAGTGCGTCACGCGCTGCTGCAATTTGGCGCTTCCTAGCGGACGTGCGCTTCCAAATGCATTCGTCTATCACAAGCGTACAGACTGAGAAATAAAAAACGAAGGATGGAGCGGCTTGCGTCATCCTTCGTTTTTCATATGATTCGTAGTTGTTTTACAGCATGAAAAGGGGACGGGCAGAGTTGTCCACCCCTACGGGTTCTTTAATATTCGATTTCCTGATTTGCGGGCGTCTCCAGAAGCTCTGGATTTTCAAGGAGCGTTCGAAGAAGCCGGATGGTCTTGGAATAATAGTATCCGTCGGCAAGGCGCTCGTCGATGGTAAGGCCCAAGTCCAGCATCTCGTGCATTTCATATGTACCGTCTGCTTTGAAGACCGGGCGCAGGGACTTTTCGCCGATGATGCAGAACACCGAGCATGTGCCCCAGTTCGTCAGGTGATGGTAGCCGCTGTGGAGCTTGATCGAGCCAAGGTTTGAGATGACGACCGTGCAGTAATAGGGGTCGGTCTCGATGATCGATGCGGGGATCCAGCCGTGGACATCGAGTCTCGTGAGAAGCCAGACGATGAATTTGCCAAGGAAGCGCGGCATGCGGTTAAAGATATCCATGAAGTCCGTCGAGGTGTCGGTCTTCGTCATGTCCTTGCAGTCCATGATCTGGTGCCGGAGGTCTTCGTGGATGGTATCAAGCGTCGATTCATCCTTGCCGCGCACAACCGCGAGCGCCTCGGCCGCTTCGTCCGCAAACTGCTTTTTGACCACGAACGACGCAGACACACCGTTTCTCTGGTAGAAGTTCTTGTTGGCGATAAAGCGGTTCATCTTCGGGCGGAGCGTGATCGTCTTGATGAGCGCGGCAACGATGATGTGGAACATCGTGTAGGGGAAGTCGGGATGCCCCGCATTTTTCTTCTCCAGATACGCGTTCATATTGGTCAGATCGATCGTCTCGGAGAGATAGGCCTCGTTGTCACAGCGGTTGGGATAGATGATTGGCGTAATAAAATGCATACCATCGAGATCGCGCAGCAGTACGCCGTCCTTCCGATCGCCGAAGCGGCGCTTCGTGGTTTTTTCCATATTCTTTTCACACACCTTTTTCTTGTTCTGACGAAAATCGCCAGTCGACCTCTATAGAATACCAAATATAGACCGGAAATGCAAGTATTCCTCCAATATTCCGTATTTTCCGGTATCTGTACAAATTGCACAAAATCAAACTGGCATTTTTCGACTTCTTTCAGGGATTTAACGCTTGACATCAGTAAAGTACGAGATTATAATGGGCACATCAAAAAACGAAGGGGGCGCACGAGATGAAGCGTTACGAAATGGCTCAGATGAATCAGTCGAACCGTACCGATGCAGCTGCGTGCGCACCGGCTTGTTCTTGCGCTCGCAAGGCATCCGCATCCCATGTTATCTGCTTGGACGCTGCCATTCTGGCCGTGTCCATTTTTATTTGCCTGCTTATGAACCTTACCGTACTGGTAGGGCTTGCGGCGCTTGTACTTCTTGTGCTTGTCGTACGCATTATGCAGCAACTGAATATGGCAAAAAGCAGAAATGCGTTGGATGCTTCCAACGGGGTGCGCGATGCGGCCTAGGAAGAATCAAAGGTAAGCGGCTTTGCTTTTTGCAGAGCCGCTATTGTTTTGACTATGGCCCTTCGTTGAGACAAAAAACTGATTTCATGCTGTCGCGTACAGCTGAAAAATATTTCGCAAATGAGGTAAGAAATGATGAAGAACATGAAGAAGTTATTCTGCTTCGCGCTGGCAGTCGTCATGCTGCTGAGCGTTATGGCAGGCTGCGCGGCCAAGACCGAGCAGGGCTCCAGCACCACACAGGCAAGCGAATCCACCGCATCCACCGAGACCGCATCCACCGAGACCGCTTCCAATGAATCTGCTGACGCTTCCGATGCAGCCGCGACCGACGGCGAGATCGACATTGCGTTCATCGGCAACACCACCGGTGACTACGCACAGTACGGCATTCCTGTCCGCAACGCTGTGATGTTGTACTTCGACCAGCTGAACGCTGCCGGCGGCATCAACGGCAAGAAGGTTGTTGTCAAGGAATATGACGACAAGGGCGACGGCGTCGAGGCTGTCAACGCTTACAACCTTGCCAAGGAAAACGGCATCACCGCTGTCATCGGCTCTGTTCTGACCGGCGCGACCATCGGCCTTGCCGACGCGACCTATGAAGACAACATGCCCCAGATTACCGCTTCCGCTACCGCAACCGGCGTAACGGTTATGGAAGACACCGGCGAGGTCCGCACGAACGTGTTCCGTGCCTGCTTCATCGATCCGTTCCAGGGTCAGAAGATGGCGGATTACGCCGTTGAAAAGCTGGGCGCCAAGACCGCCGCGATCTTCTACGAAACCGGCAGTGACTACTCCGAAGGTCTGAAGAACGCATTCGTCGTTGAGGCCGAGCGCATGGGTCTTGAAATTGTCGACACCGAGGCGTTTGCTACCGGCGACAAGGACTTCAAGGCACAGATGACTAACATTGCTTCCAAGAACCCCGACATTGTCTTCTGCCCGATCTATTACGGTGAGGCTGGTCTTGCTATCCAGGCTGCCCGTCAGGCAGGCTGCACCGCCACCTTCCTCGGCGGCGACGGCTTCGGCTCCGTCAAGGATTATGCTTCTGCAGAAGAACTCGAAGGCAGCGTCTACTGCTCTGGCTACGCGCCCGGCACCGAAGACGTTGCACAGTTCGAAAAGGACTACTGCGAGACCTTCGGCGTGGAAGAAGTCCCCAATATGTTTGCGCCTCTTGCTTACGATGCATCCATGATCATGGCTTACGGTCTGAAGGCTGCGGAAGACGCCGGCCTCGAGGCTGGTACGGACGAGTACAAGCAGGCTGTCATTGACGCCATCAAGACCATGGACGGCGTGAAGGGCATTACCGGTACTTATTCCTTCGACTCCGACAACAACCCCATCAAGTCCGTTGCGATCATTGAGCTGACCGGCGGCGAGGAAGTCTTCAAAGAAATGTTCTAAGTTTTGACCCGGCACGGTTTTTTGAGAGGGGAGCGCAAGCTCCCCTCCCAAAGGCCGTTTTCCGGACGTCCGATGGGTGCTCCTATATTTAGTGTATAGAGACAGCCATCGGATGTCCGAAAGATGAAAGAAAGGAAAGAAAGCTCATGAGTTTGTTTGTTTCCCAGCTGTTTAACGGCTTGCAGACAGGTTCTGTGTATGCGCTGGTGGCCCTTGGCTACAGCATGGTCTATGGTATCATCCTGCTTCTGAACTTTGCCCACGGCGACATCATCATGGTCGGCGCGTATACCGCGTTCTATGCCATGACTGCGTTCCACCTGCACCCGATTCTCTCCGTTGTTCTGGCTGTTGTCACAAGTACGCTGCTTGGCGTTGTGATTGAGAAGGTTGCTTATACGCCTCTTCGCTCGGCGCCCCGTCTTTCGCTTCTGATCACAGCTATCGGCATTTCGTTCCTGCTTGAAAACGGTGCGCAGCTTCTGTTCGGCGCTGACACCAAGAGCATGGACACGCTTGTTCCCGGCAATGTGTCGTTCGGCTCCGTCACGATCAGCTATACTGCGATCTTGACCATCATCGTCGCTGTCATCGCGATGGTCGCATTGACGCTCCTTGTCCAGAAAACGAAGCTCGGCAAGGCGATGCGCGCGGTCTCTGAGGATATGGGTGCGGCGCAGCTGATGGGCATCAGCCTCAACAAAACGATCTCATTTACATTTGCGGTCGGCTCGGCGCTTGCCGGTATCGGCTCAGTTCTGTATCTTTGCGCGTATTCCCAGGCATCGCCCACGATGGGCTCGATGCTCGGCCTGAAGGCGTTCGTCGCGGCCGTTCTTGGCGGCATCGGCTCGATTCCCGGTGCAATGATCGGCGGCTTTGCCATTGGTCTTCTCGAAGCGCTCGTCGCGGCGGTCGGTCTTTCCGTCTGGAAGGACGCAGTCGTGTTTGCAATTCTGATCGTGGTGCTACTCGTAAAGCCGTCCGGCATTATGGGTCATCCGGTCACGGAGAAGGTCTGATGGGGGAGGTAACGATATGAAAACAAGATCGAAAATCCGGATCCCCATGCCGGCGCGATATGTTATCAACCTCGCGTTGGTGGTCGGCTTCTACTTTTTGCTGACTGGACTCATTTCCTCCGGCATCATCACAAACTACTGGACGGGCATTTTGATCACCGTCGGTATCAACATCATCCTTGCAGTGTCCTTGAACATCGCGACCGGCTACCTCGGCCAGCTGCCGCTGGGGCACGCGGGTTTCATGGCAGTCGGCGCTTACGCGGGCGGTATTTTCATGAAAGCAACGCCTGCGGCGGCACTTCTGAAAGAGGGCAATACCGCGGCGCTTATTCCGTATATTTTGGCCGCGATCGTCATCAGCGCAGTGGTTGCCGGTATTTTCGGTGTTATCATCGGCATCCCGGCGCTTCGCCTGCGCGGCGACTATCTGGCTATCATCACCCTGGGCTTCGGTGAAATCATCCGCGTTGTCCTGACGAACATCGACTCCGTGCTGGGATTTGATTTCACCTACGGCGCGGCAGGCCTCAAGCGCATTCCGAAATTTGCGTCTGTGACGTTGGTGTTTATTTGCGTCGTGCTCGCATGCTTCTTCATCCATACGATGATGAAATCCAAGCACGGCCGGGCGATCCTCTCTATCCGCGACAACGAGATCGCGTCTGAGAGCGTCGGCGTGAACACCACGTATTATAAGACCATGGCGTTCGTATTCTCGGCCATGCTCGCCGGTATTGCAGGCTGCCTGTACGCAGGCTACCTTGGTTCTCTGTATCCCTCGACGTTCAAATTTATGAAATCCATCGAGATCCTCGTCATCGTTGTGCTCGGCGGTATGGGCTCGATGCTGGGCTCGATCGTCTCGGCGACGGTTCTGACGGTGCTGCCGGAGCTGCTTCGCTCGGTGGCGGACTACCGCATGGTCGCGTACTCGCTGGCGCTGGTCGTCATGATGATCTTCCGCCCAAAGGGACTATTCGGCAGCTACGATTTCTCGATGTCCCGGGTACTTGAAAAGGCACTCAATTTTGTGTTCCGGCCAGAGCTGCGAAAAGGTAAGGAGGAAGCTGACAATGAGCAGAACTGAAAGACCCAAGACAAAGCTTGTTCCGGTTCCCGCAACCAATATCATCCCCGAACGCGACGTTTCGCTGCCTCCGATTCTCGAAGCGCGCCACCTCGGTATTGACTTTGGCGGTTTGTCTGCTGTCAGCGACTTCAACTTCGCCATTGGCAGAACTGAGATCGCCGGTCTGATCGGCCCGAACGGCGCGGGTAAGACGACCGTTTTTAACCTTCTTACCAAGGTCTATCAGCCGACGCGCGGTACCATCCTGCTCGACGGCATGGACACAGCAGGGAAGACCACCATTCAGGTCAACCAGATGGGCATTGCCCGAACCTTCCAGAATATCCGCCTGTTCCGCGATCTGTCGGTGCTCGACAACGTTCTGGTCGGCCTTCACAACGAGACGAAATACTCGCTCGGTACGGCAATGTTCCGCCTGCCGCAGTACTGGCGCAAGGAGCGCATCGCAAAGGAGCGCGCGCTGGAGCTTCTCAGCATTTTCGACATGCAGGATATGGCCGACAACAAGGCGGGCTCGCTTCCGTATGGCGCGCAGCGCAGACTCGAGATCGTCCGCGCGCTGGCGACGAATCCGTGCCTGCTGCTGCTTGACGAGCCGGCTGCCGGCATGAACCCCTCGGAAACGAGTGAGCTCATGGACAACATCGTCCGCATCCGCGACATGTTCGGCATTGCGATTTTGCTCATCGAGCACGACATGAACCTCGTCATGGGTATCTGCGAGGGTATCTGCGTTCTGAACTTCGGCAAGATCATCGCCAAGGGCACGCCCGAGGACATTCAGGCGAACCCCGCGGTCATCGAGGCCTACCTCGGCAAGAAAAAGGAGGGCCAATAAAATGTTGCTTTCCGTTGAAAATCTGCATGTCTACTATGGCGCGATCCACGCTGTGAAAGACGTTTCTCTTCACGTGCAGGAGGGCGAGATCGTGACGCTCATCGGCGCGAACGGCGCGGGCAAGAGCACGGTTCTGAACACCATTTCGGGCTTACTCAAGCCCAGAAGCGGCAAGATTCAGTTCATGGACCACAACGTCACGGGCGTGGCTCCCAACAAGATCGTCCAGACCGGCCTTGTTCAGTGCCCCGAAGGCCGCCGCGTGTTCGCAAGAATGACGGTTGAAGAAAATCTGGAAATGGGCGCATACACGCGTCCGAACGGCAAGTTTGACGAAAATCTGGCGCATGTCTACGAGCTGTTCCCGCGCCTCAAAGAGCGCCGCACGCAGGTCAGTGGCACGCTCTCCGGCGGCGAGCAGCAGATGCTGGCGATGGGAAGAGCGCTCATGAGCGAGCCAAAGCTTCTCATGCTCGATGAGCCGTCCATGGGCCTTGCGCCTTTGCTGGTTGAGCAGATCTTTGAGATCATCAAGAGCCTTCACAAGGCAGGCTCCACGATTCTTCTCGTCGAGCAGAACGCGCAGATGGCGCTGCAGGTTGCAGACCGCGCGTACGTGCTTGAGTCCGGCCGCATTACGCTTTCCGGAACGGGTGCGGAGCTGATGGCCAGCGAATCGGTCAAACGCGCATACTTAGGTGGCTAACGAGCTGCTTTAGCGAAACATAAGAGCTGCGATTTTTCTCAATCGCAGCTCTTTTTCTGTAAATTTCAGATTATTTTTCTGATTTTGTATCCGGGCCGTCTAAAGCCAGATGGGAGAGGGGATTGGCCTCGGCGGCGATTTTGAGCTCGGTGCTTTCGATGTGGGTGTAGATCTGCGTGGTGTTGAGGTTTTCGTGGCCGAGCACCTCCTGAAGCGTCTTGAGGTCTACGCCATTTGAGAGCATGAGGGTCGCCGCTGTGTGACGAAGCTTATGCGCGGAAAACTGCGTGGAATCCAAGCCAGCGGCAAGCAAATGCTTTTTGACCAGCCGGTGGACCGCAGAGACGCTGATGCGGTTGCCGTCACGCGAGCCAAAGAGCGCCCGGTTGTCCGACAGCACGATCTGACTGCGCTCGATCAGGTACCGGTCGATGGCTTTGCGGCAGCTTGAGCCCATATAGACGATGCGCTCTTTGTTGCCTTTACCAACTACACGCAGACGGTCGTCATAAACATCCGTCAAATTGAGCCCTACAAGCTCCGAGCGCCGGATGCCGCAATTTAAAAAGATCATGAGTATTGCGAAATCCCGCGCCTGATTTGGCCCCTGGACGGCTTTCAGAAGCGTTTTGGATTCGTCGAGCGATAAGTATTTCGGTAAACTTTTACGGATTTTCGGAAATTCAATGTCCTTGACCGGATTTTCCGTGATCTGCTTGGTAGACACCGTCAGATAGTTGTAAAACGCCTTGATGGCTGAGAGCTTTCTGGCGCGCGCGGCAGAGCCGATGCCGGAGTCTCCGGAGGCAGCTTCCGGGTTTTCGCGGTCGTTCGCAAGATACGACAAAAAGTCAAACACCTCGGAGGTCGTGATTGAGCGGATGAAGTCGATCCCGAGATCTTTAACAGGAATGTCGTCGAGCGGCGTTTTGTACGGCAGCTCTTCGCGCATGAGCCGGACGAAACGCAGGAACATCCGAAGATCAAGATAGTATTCCGAAACCGTCCGGCGCGACTGGCCCTTGACCGTTTCGTGATAGGATAAGAAATTGCGCAGCACCTGCGGCGCGTCATTGTATGTTTCCATAAGACCTCCTGTATAACAGTCGAAACGAACTAGAAGCTGTTTGGTTAGCCTGATTTTTAAAATCTCTTCCTTGAACGCAACAAAATTTTTATTTTGTTGCGTTGTCAAGTGGTCAAATAAAAGAGGCCTTGAAGCCCCCTTGCCAACTCAACAAAATTACGGTTTTGCAGCGTTAGCTCATGCTCCAAACTTACTGCCAAGCAATGAGCAACTCATTTACTTGTTATTATACTCGGCTCAGGCTGATTGTCAAGCGACGTGCGCAATCGCGGTCAGCTTGACAGGCGAAATATTCCGTGTACCCGGAGGGCAACCGAAATCGCACCGCGATTCCGGCATGGGCATATTTCGCGACATGGAAAAAAGAATGCTTACGAGCAGTGAAAATGCAAAGGCCTTCCCCGCTGAAAATTCGAATTAGGGATTGACAGAAGCGGACTATTGTGATAGTCTACTTATAGACGATTGCAATAGTCTGTAGGTTCTGTATGAAACTGTTTGATTCCGAGTGGAAAGTCATGGACGAGCTGTGGGAAAACGGCGATCTGAGCGCAAAGGAGCTCTCACAGCGTCTGAATTCGTGCGTCGGCTGGAACAAGAATACCACGTATACAGTAATTAAAAAATGTGTGGACAAGGGCGCAATTGCGCGGCTTGAGCCAAATTTCATCTGCCATGCGCTCTTTTCCCGGCGCGAAGCGCAGCGCGAAGAGACACAGGCGCTTCTGGACCGGGCGTTTGACGGCTCAGCAGAGCTCTTGATGGTGTCAACTTCTGGGCCAGGAAACCTTGTCGCCCGAAACGCTGGAGCGGCTGCGCCGGATGATTGAGGAGCAGGACGTATGACGCTGATGAAGCTTTCGGCTTGCGGCAGTGCGTGCATTCTGACGGTTCTCTGGGCCGTTGGCGCAGCAGGGCTTACGCTCTTTTTCCTGCTCGGCTATTTGCGCACGCTGCGGGCGCTTTCCGGTGCAAGACAAGCGCCGGACGCCGGCATCTGGCTCTCTTCCTGCGGGATCCGGTTTCATAGAACGATCTCCATTCGTTTACTGGATGATGCGCGCACGCCGCTGACCTACGGGCTTGGCCGGCCTGCGGTTGTGCTGCCGGAGCATCTGGAAACAGATGCGCGGCGGAGAATGTACATTCTCACACACGAACTCGTGCATATCCGGTCGCTCGACTGTCTGCGAAAGTGGCTGCTGACATCGGCGCTCTGCGTCCATTGGTTCAATCCGCTGGTTTGGCTGATGGTTTACACGGCAAACCGCGATCTGGAGCTTGCCTGCGACGGAACCGTTCTTCGCCTGCTCGGAGATGGCAGCCGGAAAGCTTACGCTGGCGTGCTGCTGGAATTTGCGGCGCGGAAACGGCCGGATCTGGCGTTTGTCAGCGGCTTTGGCCAGACTGCTGCCGAGGAAAGGATCCATCATATTATGAAATACAGAAAGACTTCCTATTGTATCTTACTGATTACCGTGCTGACGCTGACACTGAGCTTTACCGTGTTTGCGACGCAGGCACCGGCGCAAAAAGAGGCGCCATCCCCTGCTGCATCTGCGGCGCTGACACTGAATGCTGCTGCCGCGAAGCCCGAACAGGCGCAGTTGACAGCTGTAGACGCTCCGGTCTTTGCGCAAATGGACGCTTCCGACGAAGAAGTGCAGGCTGCGGACTGGACGTGGCCGTGCGGGAATCACAGCGCAAAGGTTCTGATGGGCTTTGGCTCGCGGAAGAACCCGAGCACCGGGAAAACTGCAATGCACTTTGGCACAGATTTAGATGTAGAGACAGGCACGCAGGTCCTCGCCACCGCGCAGGAAACGTCAGCTTCGCGGACTACACGCCGGATGGCGGCTATCGGGTCATTGTTGACCATGAAGCCGGCTATCAGACGGTCTACCAGCATCTGAGTTCCCTGTCTGTCGGCGAGGGCGATGTAGTGGAGCAAGGTCAGCTGCTGGGGTTATCCGGCGCTTCCGGCTGGGTCACCGGACCGCAGCTGCACGTCGCGCTTCTGAAAGACGGCGATTATCTCGATCCCCTGCTTTTCATGCAACGCTGAACGCCTGTCACACAAACAACCAGAATCACCAAACGGGCTGGCGCTCTGCCAGCTCGTTTTGACATTTCTTCCAAGTAAAATCGAGCGGATTGTTCCAGAATTTGTTCACGAAAAATTTTCCGTCTGTTCACAAGTACGGAATATTTTTCGCTTCGAAGCGGAAAAAAGTTCCGTTCGATGTGAGGTTGATGTCTGAAATTGTTGGATTTTTCTTAAAACTGTCGAACTGCAAAAAAATCAATCATGTTTTTCGTGGAAGTCGACAACAGAAAAGCCGGAATTTCGGCGGCTTATTTTTTGACAAGGGAATAAGTTGGAATGAAAATTGCGTGTAGATAAGTGAGAAGCAATTCTCAAAAAAATAAAAAGGAGAAGTAAAATGAAGAGAAGCACATTCCAGCGCATTCTTGCAGTGATTGCATGCCTTGCAATCTTCTGTGCGTGCCTCGCCGGCTGCTCGAGCAAGACCTCGAATTCCGGTGAACCCGCAGCTACCACGGAGACCAGCAATGGTTCTGCCGAGACTGCTGCAACTGAATCCACCGGCGGCTACAAGGAAACCGTCACGGTCGCCCTGCCCGAGGATATCACGAACCTCGACGTTCAGGAGTCCAACGCAACGATGAACCTCGTTATCCAGCAGTGCATCCATGATCCGCTGATCAAGCTCTCCGCCGACGGCCAGAGCTTTGAGTGTAAGGTTGCTGAAAGCTACGAGCAGACCTCCGACACCACCTGGCAGTTCAACATCCGCAAGGGCATCAAGTTCCACAACGGCAATGAGCTGACCGCGGATGACGTTCTGTTCACGTTTGAGCGCGCTGTCAACTCCGGCGCTGCCAACGACAAGGTCGCTATGATCACCGCTGTCAACAAGATCGACGACTACACGGTTGAGATCGTTCTGGAAGACCAGATCAGCGATATCCTTTATTATATTGCGTATCCGACGCTCGGCATCCTGAACAAGGCTGCCGTGGAAGCGGACGAAGCCAACGGCTACACCATCGGCTGCGGCCCGTACGTCTTCGATTCCTGGTCGAACGGCGACAACATCACCATGCATGCATTTGAGGACTACTACGGCGGCGTCAAGCCCACCAAGAACCTGACCTTCCGTATTATGCCCGAAGCTTCCTCCCGTGTTATCGCGCTTCAGACCGGTGAGGTCGACGTCTGCATCGATCCTCCCGCAATCGAGCTCAGCCACATCGCAGAGGACTCCAACCTGTCTCTTCTGCAGGTTTCCTCTGAGCGTATGCACTACCTTGCGTTCAACATGAGCGGCGAGCCGTTCGGCAGCAACCAGAAGCTCCGTCAGGCTATCGCTATGGCGATCAACAAGGACAACATCATCACCGTCGCTTCTGAAGGCCTCGGCACACCTGCCGTCACCTTCTTCAGCCAGGGCTACGGCTACTATGACGGCTATGATCCGTATCCCTACGATGTAGAAAAGGCAAAGGCTCTGCTGGCTGAGGCTGGCTATCCCGATGGCCTGACCTTTACGCTTTACTATGCAGGCAGCCTGAAGGAACTCATGAGCCAGGTTATCCAGTCCAACCTGAAGGAAATCGGCGTCAACGTCAACATCGAAGAACTTGAGACCGCTGCTCTGAAGAGCAAGCTCAAGGAAGGCGACTACGAAGCTTGCGTTTATGCCTGGGCAAACGACTCCGCGGGCCCGGACAACAACGTCCGTCCGCTGTTCAGAACCGGTTCCAGCTCCAACAGAACCCATTACTCCGACGAATACATCGACAACCTCATGGACGAAGCTCTGAAGGAGACCGACTCCGACAAGCGTCTTGAAATGTACAAGGAAATCCAGACCTACATCCTCGATGCCTGCCCCATCGTCCCGTGCTTCTACGAGACCATCAGCGTCGGCACCAACGCCAAGCTGCAGGGCTTCCAGCCGGATACCTCTGGTCTGCATCGCTTCTATGACTGCTACATCGAGCAGTAATATTGGGGCTTCATACAAAACCTAAGCAATGCGAAATCGCAAGGGCCTACAGGAAACTGTAGGCCCGCGCGTTCCGATTCGCGCCACACACGAAAGGGGCAGACATGTATAAGTATATTCTCAAGCGCCTTGTGCTTCTGATTCCCGTCATCATCGGTGTTTCGCTTCTGGTGTTCTCCATCATGGACATTGCCGAGGGCGATCCGGTCTACCAGATCGTCAGTGAAACCGCCAGTGAAGAGGTCATTGAAGCGACGCGCGAGGCCTATGGCCTGAACGATCCGTTTTTAGTCCGCTACGCCCGCTATATGATCAATCTCTGCAAAGGCAGCATGGGCACCTCCTACATTACCAAGCAAGACGTTTTCAAAACCTATATGGAATTGCTTCCGAACACCGTGAAGCTTTCTCTCCTGGCTGTTGTGATTGCCATCATCGTTTCCATTCCATTGGGCATCAACGCGGCCATTCACCAAAATACCTGGGCTGACACAGGAAGTATGTTCACTTCCCTGCTGTTCGTTTCCATGCCGCAGTTCTGGCTGGGCCTGCTGCTGATGCTCGCGTTCGCGCTGAAGCTCGGCTGGTTCCCCTCCGGCGGCAACGAAGACGGCCTGAAGAGCCTGATCCTGCCGGCATTTACCGTTGGTATCGGCCTTGCGGCTCTGATGACCCGTACCACGCGCTCTTCGATGCTCGAAACCATCCGTCAGGATTACATCACGACGGCAAAGGCCAAGGGCGTCAGCAATAAAAATGCAATTTATCATCACGCGTTCAAGAACGCTCTGATTCCGATTGTCACCGTCGGCGGCATGCAGCTGGCCCAGGTGCTCGGCGGCAGCGTTCTGGCCGAGACGGTGTTCTCTTACCCCGGCGTCGGCCGTCTGATTGTCCAGTCGATCGAGCGTCGCGATATCCCCATGGTAACCGGTGCACTGATTCTGACGACGATCATCGTCAGCGTCGTGAACCTCGCAACCGACATTGTTTACGCGTTTATCGATCCGCGTATCAAGTCCCAGTACGCAAGAAAGTGAGGCCTACAGATGAAGCAAAAAACTCATGCGGCAGAGCATACCGAAGAGCATGCACAGAGCCGCAGCATGATGCAGGAGGTCTGGCGCCGGTTCAAGAAGAACAAGGGCGCTGTGGTCGGTCTTTGCATCTTCCTGGTGATCTGTGTTCTGGCAATCTCTGCCGGCTTCGTTTATGATTACGACACCCAGGTCGTTGGCGGCGACGTGACGCAGCGTTTGCAGTCTCCGAGCTGGGAACACCCGTTCGGCACCGATGAAATGGGCCGTGACATTCTGATCCGCGTCATCTATGGCGCGCGCTATTCTCTGTCTGTTGGCGTTGTGGCCGTTGCCATCGCGCTGGTGATCGGCGTTTCTCTTGGCGCTCTGGCTGGTTACGTCGGCGGCATCACCGAAAATATCATCATGCGTATTACCGATATTTTTATCGCAGTCCCCAATATCCTGCTTGCCATCGCCATCGTCTCTGCTATGGGCCAGAGCACGCTCAACCTGATGATCGCCGTCGGCATCTGTTCTTCTGCATCGTTCGTTCAGATTTCCCGTGCGGCAGTTCTGACGGTCCGCAACAACGAATATGTGGAAGCAGCACGTGCCATCGGCTCGAACAGCTTTCACACTGTCTTCTCCCACATTCTGCCGAACTCCCTGGCTCCGATCATTGTCCAGGCGACGCTTCGTGTCGGCGCGTCGATCATTTCCGCTTCCTCTCTGAGCTTCCTCGGCATCGGCGTTCCGCTGCCTGCTCCTGAATGGGGCGCTATGCTCTCCGGTGGCCGCGCTTATATCCGCGACTACTCCTACATGACGCTGTTCCCGGGCCTTGCAATCATGCTGACCGTTGTCTCGTTGAACCTTGTCGGCGACGCACTGCGCGACGCGATCGACCCGAAACTGAAGAAATAAGGAGGCCTTTCGAATGAATAAAGAAGAACACAAGACATCCGATGTCGAAGAAATTCTGAATATCAAAGACCTCGTTGTCGATTATGAAACAGAAGACGGTATCATTCACGCGGTCAACGGCGTGAGCCTGACGCTTGGAAAAGAGCGCACGCTCGGCCTCGTCGGTGAGACCGGCGCCGGCAAAACTACGACAGCCCTCAGCATTCTGAACCTGATCCCGAACCCTCCCGGAGTCATCAAGAACGGTGAAATCCTGCTGAACGGCAAGGACGTTCTGAAAATGACAGAAAAAGAGCTCGAAGCCATGCGTGGCAGCGACGTTGCAATGATCTTCCAGGATCCGATGACGGCGCTGAATCCGGTCGATACCGTCGGCCAGCAGATCGCCGAGACGATTCTGCTCCACAACGAAGGCATTTCCAAGAAGGAAGCCATGAAGCGCGCGGGCGAAATGCTCGAGGTTGTCGGCATTCCGGCAAGCCGCGCAAGCGAATATCCCCACCAGTTCTCCGGCGGCATGAAGCAGCGTGTTGTCATCGCCATCGGCCTTTCCTGCAACCCCAAGCTTCTGATTGCCGATGAACCGACCACGGCGCTCGACGTGACGATTCAGGCGCAGATTCTGGACATCATGCAGAACCTCAAAAAGCAGTACCAAACCTCCATGATCATGATCACACACGATCTCGGCATCGTGGCAAAGGTCTGCGACGAGGTCGCTGTCATGTACGCAGGACGCATTGTGGAGTATGGCTCGCTGCGCGATATCTTCAAGCGCACCAAACATCCCTACACCGAGGGTCTGTTCGATTCCCTGCCCAACATCAAAGAGCGTTCGGCGCGTCTGAACCCGATTCCGGGTCTGGTTCCCGATCCCACGGTTGTGCAGCCCGGCTGCGCCTTTGCTCCCCGCTGCCGCTACGCAACGGAAGCCTGCAAGATGGCGGTTCCGGAGCTTCGCTGTATGGGGAACGGCCACTATGTCGCCTGCAGCGCCTACGACGACCCGAACTTCAAAATCCGGAAAGGAGAGAAAGTAGATGGCTGAGAAACTGCTCGAGGTCAAGCACCTGAAAAAATACTTTGACACGCCGCGCGGCAAGCTCCATGCGGTGGACGACGTCTCCTTTTCCATCGAAAAAGGCAAGACCCTTGGCGTGGTCGGTGAATCCGGCTGCGGCAAATCCACGACGGGCCGCTGCATTCTGCGCCTGATTGAGCCGACCTCCGGCGAGGTCATCTTCAACGGCCAGGATATCACAAAGCTGCACCCGCGCGATATGAAGGCGCTGCGCAAGGATATGCAGATCATCTTCCAGGATCCCTACGCTTCTCTGGACCCCAGAAAGACGATCAGCCAGATCATCAGCGAGCCCATCATCATCAATAAGATCCTGACCAACAAGCAGGACGTTGAAGACCGCGTACATGAACTGATGGATACCGTCGGCCTTGCCCAGCGTCTGGTCAACACCTATCCGCACGAGCTCGACGGCGGCCGCCGCCAGCGTATCGGCATCGCCCGCGCGCTTGCCATGAACCCCAAGTTCATCGTCTGCGACGAGCCTGTCTCTGCACTGGACGTCTCCATTCAGGCCCAGATTCTGAACCTTTTGCAGGATTTGCAGGAGAAGATGGAGCTGACGTTCATGTTCATCACGCATGATTTGAGCGTTGTCAACCACTTCTCGGACGATATCGCCGTCATGTACCTTGGCCAGCTCGTGGAGAAGGCGCCGGCGGAAGAGCTCTTTGCCCATCCCCTGCACCCGTACACCAAGGCGCTGTTCTCGGCAATCCCGATTCCGGATCCCGACGACCAGTCCGAGCGTATTATTATCAAGGGCGAAATTACCAGCCCGATCAATCTTCCGGATGCGTGCCACTTTGCTCCGCGCTGCCAGTACTGCAAGGAAAACTGCCATCATGGCAATCCTGCGCTCGTGGAAGTGCGCCCGAATCACTTCGTGGCCTGTTCCTGCGTGGAGGAAATCAACGCGCTCTGAGCGTGCGTGCTCCGGCACGTGTCCCCCACAGACAACTGCTGAAATGGGGGTTCATCTGATTCATGCAGCTTTTTAAATTCGCAACGCAAATACAATCCGAGCAGCCGGTTGCAAGCATCATCATCTCAGTTGCGCTGATGCTGATTGCTGGTTTTCTGCTGACGCGTGTGACAAAGCTCCTGCGTCTTCCGAACGTGACGGCCTACATAGTAGCCGGTATTCTCATTGGACCGTATTGCCTCAATCTCGTGCCGCAGCGCTTTATCGACGGGACCTCGTTCCTGTCCGATATCGCACTGGCGTTCATCGCTTTCTCGACCGGCGAGTTTTTTAAGCTCGACGTGCTCAAGAAAAACGGCATGAAGGTTGTGTGGATCACGGTTTTTGAGTCTGTGCTGGCTTCCCTGCTCGTCTTCGTTCTGACGTTTTTCATCCTGCACATGGATCTGGCGTTTTCCATCGTGCTCTCGGCCCTTGCCTCGGCAACGGCACCGGCGTCTACGATGATGACCATCCGCCAGACCGGCGCAAAGGGCGACTTTGTCGATACGCTGCTTCAGGTTGTCGCGCTGGATGATGTGGTGGGCCTGGTTCTCTACTCGGTCGCCATTTCCATCGCGCTTGCAAGCCTCAGCGGCTCTCAGGGCTTCTCGTTCCAGACAATCGGCAAGCCGATTCTCCTGAATATGCTGACGCTTTTCATCGGCGCCTGCTTTGGCCTTGCGATGAAGCTTCTCATGCCGCAGAGCCGTTCAACTGACAATAAGCTGATCATTTCTGTTGCGCTGCTGTTCGCATTCTGCGGCGTATGTGTGCTGCTCGACGTGTCCCCGCTGCTCGGGTGCATGGTCATGGGCACGGTTTACACGAATATCGCAGAAAACGACAAGCTCTTCAAGCAGCTTGGCTACTTCAGCCCTCCGATTCTGCTTCTGTTCTTCGTGCGTTCCGGCATGAATTTCAAGCTCGATGCGCTCTTCAACGCGTCTGGCGACCTTGACGGCGTGCCGCTGATTGTGGTAGGCGTGTCCTACTTCTTGGTTCGTATCGTCGGCAAATATGTCGGTGCTTGGTTCGGCTGCTTTGTTGTCAAAAAAGATAAGCTGGTGCGGAACTATCTGGGCCTGGCCCTCATTCCGCAGGCAGGCGTCGCCATCGGTCTTGCCGCGCTTGGCGCGAGAACGCTTGGTGGAACCATGGGCAGCGATCTGGAGACAATTATCCTCGCGTCCAGCGTTCTTTATGAACTGCTCGGTCCCGGCTGCGCGAAGCTTGCCTTGTACCTCTCCAAATCCTATTCCACAAGGCTCGAGGATGTCGCGGTTGTGGAAGAGGTTACGGAGAGCGGCGAACGGAAAACGGAGGCGCAGCTTCTCATTGAGCGAATCCGCAAAATCCAGACGGAGCTTCCTCCCCTGCCTGCCCATGGCGAGACAACAGAGGAGGAAGAGGCAGCGTTTATGGAGGCTGCGGAGGAGCAGTATGCCTGCAATATGCAGATGTTGCGGCGACATTCTTATCTTAGGAGGTAATCATCGTGACGCATGATTATTTGGCGTCGCTGCTGGGCCCCTGGGCGTCGCAGCTGACGCTGGGCGCAATTGTTCTGCGCGTGACACTGGCCGTGCTGCTCGGCGCCATCATTGGCTGCGAGCGCTCGAGCAAGCGCCATTCTGCGGGCCTTCGGACGTTTATGCTGGTCAGCTTGTCGACGGCTTCGATCATGATCATTGATCTTTGCATCATCGCAAATACCCCGTGCCAGGTGCCGTTGCTTTCGGCGTCTGCCATTATCGGCACGGCCATGATCAGCGGCAACTCGATCCTTTTCAGCTCCAAGAACCAGATCAAGGGTCTGACGACCTCGGCTGGTCTCTGGGCCTGCGGCATCATCGGCCTTGCGGCCGGCGCAGGATTCTATACGCTTTCGATTCTGCTGTTTCTGTTCCTGCTTTGCAGCATCTCCTGGTTCCCGGTTCTCGAAACCTACCTCAAGGATCGTTCGAATCACTTTGAGGTGCATCTGGAACTCAAGAGCAAGACGGATCTGGCAAGCTTTGTCTCAACGGTCCGTGCCCTCGGTATCCAGATTGAAGACATTGAGTCGAACCCTGCGTATCTCAATTCCGGTCTGAGCGTGTATTCCGTTTCATTTACGGTCAACAGTGCGGAGCTCAAGCGGTACAAAAAGCACCGCGAGATCATTGACGCGCTGCGCTCGCTCGACTATGTATACTACATTGAGGAGATGAACTGACATTTGACCGTCAAAAAACGGCCAGATGTGGTATCATATGCGTCAGAGGATCATCACTGAATCATTGCACAAAACAAGGAGCCCAGTATGAACGCGTTTCCAACCGATGCGCATCTGCATATCACCGTCGAGCCGCGCCTGACGCGGCACCTGTCCCAGACAATCCAAACGGTCGAACTGCTTGAATTGAATGCCGAGGGACTGTATGAGTATCTGGCGCAGGCCGAAGAGGCCAACCCCATGATGCTTGTCCAGCGTACCCCCCTGCCGGAGCTTCCGCTTCATGCCCGCTGCGAGGGCTTTGACGTCGGGGACCTTGGCATGCATGACGAGCAGGAGCTCGGGGCGTATCTTCGCCGCCAGCTCGCGTTTTTGAAGCTGCGTAAAGAGAAGGCGCGCATCGCGGCGTACCTTGTCGAATCGCTCGACGAAAACGGTTTTTTCCGGGAGGACTGCGCTTCGGCAGCGCGCGAACTTGGCGTGAGCGAGGCGGCGGTAAAAGATGCGTTGGAGACGGTTCAGTCGCTGGAGCCTGCCGGAATCGGCGCTCGCAGCTTGCAGGAATGCCTCCTGTTGCAGCTCCGGCGTCTTCCCCAGCGCAATGCGCTGGCCGAAAGAATTGTCGGTATGCACTGGGAGCTGTTTCTGCGCAGGCCGCGCGCCGGTATGCTGGCAGGTTTCCTTGACGTGCCGCAGGAAAAGGCCGAACAGGCACTTGCTTTGATTGCTGATCTCAATCCGAGACCTGCCAACGGCTTTTCCCACGACGATCCACAGTATGTCATCCCTGACGCCTATCTCATAAACGGCGAAGACGGTCTTCACGTGCAGCTTGTCGACAGCTGTACGCTGACGATCGACGAGTCGTATCCCAGTCTCTTTGCCGATACCGATGACGCGCAGGTTCGCCAGTTCCTGAGCCAGTGCGCCTATCAGGCAGGCAGACTGCAAAGCAGGCTGTTTTATCGGAACGCCCTGCTGCAGAAGATTCTGCTGGTTGCTGCGCAGCAGCAGGCCGCGTATTTTGTCGGCGGCGAGAAAAAGCCGCTGCGGCAAAAGGACGTTGCCGCATTGCTCGGCGTCAATGTGTCGACGATCAGCCGGGCCATCCAGGGAAAGTACATTTCTGTCGATGGCCGCTGCATTCGCGTGCGCGAGCTGTTTTCCCGTCCAAGCGCCGGGAACCGGGCGCGCTCCACGCACAGCATCCAGCAGCAAATTCTTGCGCTCATTGAGGCGGAGGACCCGCAAAGGCCTCTGAGCGATCAGAAAATTCACGAACAGCTGGCGCAAAGCGGCGTTGCCGTCTCGCGCCGTCTGATTGCAAAATACCGCGCGCTGGCGCAGATTCCGCCGGCCTACGCAAGAAAAATCACGCGTGAAAGCACGGGCCGGAACGTGGTTTCGGCCGGAGGAGAGAAAGAATGAACGTATACGATTTTGATGAAACCGTATTTACCGGCGACAGCGAAGACCATTTTTTTGCTTATTTAGAAAAAAAACCGGGTTTCCGTCTGGTCAACTGGAAATATAAATGCTATAATTTCTTAGTTAACAGCAAGCTCATGACCAAAACAAAGGCGCGTCAGCACCAGTATGCCTTCCTCAAGCGGATGGAAAATCTCGAGCAGACGCTCGAAGATTACTGGGATACGCAGATCAAGTTTATGAAGCCCTGGTACCTCAAGGCAAAGCGCGACGACGATATCATCGCCAGCGCAACGCCGGAATTTTTGATGGTTCCGATTATGAAGCGGCTGAGGCTCAAGAACCTGGTTGCAACCGACATGGACCCGAAAACCGGCAAAATCAACGGCGAGTTCGCCGCAGGCCCCTACAAGGTCGAGGCCTATGTCAAGAAGTTCAAGCTCGAGGACATGGACAATTTCTACAGTGACTCTTATGTCGACAATGATCTTGCCGTACACGCCAAGCACGCGTTTGTCGTCTATGGCGATGATCAGATTGCCGAGTGGAATGAATATTTTAAGACCCATAAGAAAAAATAACCCGTTTGGTTTTCTCTTGGAAAGGAGAAAAGAATATGCTCAAAACCAATCAGGACCGGCTTGTGATGCAGAGCGTGCTCGGTGAAATCCAGCACCCGACGGTCAAGGAGCTTCCCGTCCGGCTCGACTGCGACGGCGTGGCCCACACCCTGCCGAATACCGGCTCCATTACGTATAATGTCAAGCTTGGAGACAGCGTGTATGGCCTGGCCGGCGACCACATTGAGCCTGGCGTTACCATCAAGAACCACAATGCCGCGCGGGAAAACGAGGCACTGAATGTCCTTTCGTGCATCGGAAACGATGCGGTTGTCGTCTCTGGCGACGCGAAGGGCGCGAAAGGCTTTGTCACCGGAACGCACGGCGGCGTGGAGCATGTGCTGATCTACTTTGCACGCGAGGACCTTGAAAAGATGGTCATCGGTGACAAAATTCAGGTCCGCGCCTATGGCCAGGGCCTCAAGCTTCTGGACTATCCGCAGGTTTCTGTGATGAACTGCGACCCGCGGGTGCTGGAGAAGATGAACATTACCGAGGAAAACGGAAAGCTCCGGGTTCCGGTAGCAGCCATCTCCCCTGCTTATCTGATGGGCAGCGGTTACGGCGAACCGACCGCTTGCTTTGGCGATTACGATATCATGACCGAGGACTGGGATGAGATTGTCCGGCAGGGGCTTGACCATCTGCGCTTCGGCGATATCGTCCTGCTTCAGAACTGCGACACGACCTGCGGCCGCGGCTATCTCACCGGCGCGCAGACCATCGGCGTCGTTGTCCACAGCGACTGCATCCGCATGGGCCACGGTCCCGGCGTTGCAACGCTGCTGACCAGCAAAACAGAAATTTTTGAGCCGGTGCTCACCCCGTCTGCCAACCTTGCGGGTATGATGGGCGTGTAAGGCTCTGCTGCGAAAATCCATGACAATCAGAACGTGTGAAAAACTGATACGGCGACTTCTCACCGCGCTTCTGCTGGCTACAATGATGGCCGGCAGCTGCGCGGCGCTTCGCACGCGGATGGAAATCCGCATCGGCGTGAGCGAGCAGATGGCACCGTACCAGTTTTTGGACAATCAGGGGCAGCTCGCCGGTGTCCACTATGATCTGCTGAAGAGTCTGGAAATCGGCTCAGACGACAGCGTGAGCGTCCTGTATTTTGATTCGGAGGATGCCTGCCTCGAGGCTCTGGAAGACGGCGAGGTAGACGCGGTACTCTCCTATCGCCTGCCGGCAGAGCTGTCTTATGCGCAGTGGGCAACGGAACCGCTGACCACGCTCAAGCTCTGCGCCATCTCCAAAACCGGCTCGCTGGAAGATGCGGAAAAAGAGGGACAGGTTGCCGCCTTTGAATATGGGACGGTCAATTATTCCTACTTGCAGCATTTGGACGCCACAAGTTATCTTGCTGTCGGCAGCCAACGCCAGATTTTGCAGGCGCTCGAAGATGGCCGCGCGGACGTTGCCATCGGATTTGAAGATGCGCTTTTATATCAGCTCGAGCAGTCCGGCGAGAGTGATGAGTTTACGGTGCTGCGCTCCTATCTCGGCGAGGTCAGCTACCGCCTTGTCGTCCATCCGGGAAACCGGGTTATGCTGCGCAGGCTCAACGATCAGACGGTCAACCTGCGTTCCGGCGGAACGTATGACCGGATTTATAACCAGTGGTCGTCTTTATGGGTGCAGGATACGTCGTATCAGCAGCGCGTCATGATGCGAAAACTCTGGATTGCGTTGGGCGCGGCGATGGCGGCGGTTCTGCTCTTCCTTGCGTTTTCTGCGATTCTGAAGCGTCGGCTTGCGGCGCTGACAAAGGTGCTCAACCGGACGAACGAAGAACTGCAATTACAGCTGAGCGCCACGCAGCGGGAATGTCTGACCCAGCAGCGGATTCTGGACGCGGCAAAGCTCAGCATGCTCCTGTTTGACGACAAGGGCCAGATCACCATGTATAACCGCGAGGCGTTGATGCTTGCAAACCAGCAGCTCGAGGGGAAAAATATCATGGACGTCTCCCCTTACGCAGAGCTTCTGGAAGGAATCTTTCCGCCGACTGAGACAGAAGATGCACCGACGGTTATGAACGCGACCAAACGCCTGGGTGAAACGCTCTTTAAATATTCTGCGCGCGTGATTACCAGCAGCAAAACCTATATGCTGAGCGTCGAGGATATTACAGAGGAGGAAGCGCAGAAGGCAAAGCTCTTTGAAGCGGAGAAGAGCACCACCATCAACCGCGTTGTCGCCGGTGTGGCGCATGAAATCCGAAATCCCCTGATGACAATTCGCACATTCGCTGATATGATTAAGGAGCCGGATTGCGGCGACGATGTAAAAGCGGCGTTCGGCGAGGTTGTCCCGGCGGAGATTGACCGCATCAATCAGCTGGTCGACCGGTTTATCAACTATGCAAAGCCCGGTAAACCGGGAAGCATCGTGACCGACGCGTCGAACCTTGTCCGTGAGTGCTTGCATCTGACAAAGCCTGCGGCAAAGAAGAATGTGATCGGCTTTGACGTGCAGCTCGAAGATGCGCTCTTCATCCGCGTCTCTCCGACGCAGATCAAGCAGGTCATCATCAACATTATCATCAACGGCATGGAGGCCATGGAGCGCCGCGTCGCGCTGACGCAGCCGGACCGGAAGCTTATGATGCAGATTCGCACAGTCTCGGAAGATGACCGCGCGGTCATCTGTATCCGCGACGAGGGTACCGGCATGAGCCCCGAGGATCTCAAAAAGTGCCGCGAGCCATACTATACCACAAAGCCCACCGGTATCGGCCTTGGTCTGGCGCTTTCCAACGAACTGGTCCTGCAAAACGGCGGCCAGATGGAGCTTGAAAGCGTACTGGGCGACCATACGACGATCCGTCTGGTTTTCTCGAAGGAGCATAACGCATGAAGCCACACGTACTGATCATTGACGACGAACAGAATATTGTGCTGTCGCTGTCGCTCGCGCTGCGCAAGGAGTTTGAAGTGGACGCGGCGCTTACCGCGGCAGAGGGCCTTGCAAAGCTGCGCGCGGGGACCTATGAGCTGGTGCTGCTCGATCTGATGATCGGAGAGGATGATGGCTTGCAGGTTTTAGAGCAGATCCGGGCCATTTCCCCGAAGATTCAGGTCATCATGATCACAGCCTTCGGCACGATCCGTTCGTCTGTTGACGCGGTCAAGCGCGGCGCGTTTACGTATCTGACGAAACCTGTCAATCTGGAAGAGCTGAAAATCTATATGTATCAGGCGCTTCGCTATCAGGAAATGAACGATACGATTGCGAACCTCACAAATGAGCTCAACGCCCGCTACGACGACTACGGCATGCAGGGCGGAAGCGCCTGTATGGACAAGGTCCGCGCGATGATCACGAAGCTCAAGGACGTGGATACATCTGTTGTCATTACCGGCGAGAGCGGCGCGGGCAAGGAGCTTGTCGCCAAGGCGCTTCACTATGCGGGCAAGCGCCGCACGCAGAAGTATGTTGAAGTCAACTGCGCGGCAATCCCGGACGGGCTGCTGGAATCCGAATTTTTCGGATATAAAAAAGGCGCATTTACCGGCGCGGTGCATGATATGCAGGGTAAATTCGTTCAGGCGGACGGCGGCACGCTGTTTCTCGATGAGGTGGCGGAAATGCCCCTTTCCATGCAGGCAAAATTTCTGCGCGCCCTGCAAGAGCGCGTTGTGACGCCAATCGGCGGCACGGAAAGCATCAATGTCGATGTCCGCGTCGTCGCCGCAACGAACCGGGACCTGTTTCGGATGGTCGAGGAAGGAAAGTTCCGCGAGGATTTGTATTACCGCCTGCACGTGATGGAAATCAACGTGCCGCCGCTGCGCGAACGGGACGGCGATGTGATGGTGCTCACGGGCTACTATCTTTCCCGATACGCGCACGAGCACAATCTGCCGCCCTTCAAGCTCCGGTCGGACGCGCTGTGCGCGCTGACCGACTACTCTTACCCCGGCAATGTGCGGCAGCTCTTTAACATTTTGGAGTATGCGGCGCTGATGGCGACCGACGGGGTTATTTCCCTCTCTAGTCTTCCGCGGGAGGTGCTTGGTACTGACCGGCCTGCGATTCTGGAATCGCAGCCGGCTGCGCAGCAGCAGACGCTCGAGCAGATGCTGGCCGACCGGAAGCTCAGCGACATTGAGCGCATCGCCATACTCGCAACGCTCAAGAAAAACGACGGACAGAAAAAACGCACCGCCGACAAGCTCGGCATCACCGACCGCACGCTTCGCAACAAGCTTGCGGAATACCAGATGGATTTGTGAGGAGCTCGTGATGTGTGAGATACGAACCGCTGTTGTGGTGGATGACGAACCGATTACCTGCATGGATGTGGCGGAAATGCTCCGCGAGATGGGCTTCGACGTGGTCGGCGAGGCCGCGGACGGCTTTGACGCGGTAGAGCTCTGCCGGGTACACCGGCCAGATTTGGTGCTGATGGACGCGAGAATGCCGGTTTTCGACGGTCTGACAGCTTCGAAAACGATTCTGGAAAAGCACTACTGCAACTGCATCGTTCTGCTCACGGCCTATCAGGACCGGGATATGATCGAAAAAGCAACCAAGGCCGGCGTCAGCGGATATCTTGTCAAGCCGATTGATCAGACACGCTTCCAACCTGCGATCGAGGTGGCGCTTGCGCAGAGCAAACGTCTTTGCCAGAGCGAGGCGCGCGCGCAGCAGGCCATGGAAAAAATCGAGGAAAACAAACGCATCTTTCAGGCACAGAAGCTTCTGTCGCAGGCGAACGGCTGCTCACAGACAGCAGCTTACCAGCTTCTTCGAAAATACGCCATGGATAAGCGCATGACCATTGCGGCGATGGCAGAGCAGGTGCTCCAGCGCTTCGGCCCGCAGGAGGAAAGACACCATGATTGATCTTTCTGCCTGCCCAATATCGCTTGACCCGTCTGAACGTCAGAAGCTTGAAGAGCTTGCGCGCCAGCTTCCTCTGATTGCGGAGCTCAGCGCGTGCGAGCTGTTTATCGACTGTGTGGGAGACGACGGCGGCGTTGTTGTAGCGCACGCCTGGTCCAACCAGCTTGGAAGCTTTTACGCCGCGCCTGCCGTTGGAAAGCATGTGAGCGAGGAAAAGGAGCCGGCTGTTTTTGCAGCCTGGCGGACAGGACTTGTCCAGCGCGACCTCAAGGCCGTCACGCAGGAGGACCGGACGGTCTGGCAGGATGTTGTTCCGGTCTATGGAAGTGAGCGGCGCTGCATTGCCCTGCTGATCCGGGAAAAGGATGTCAGTGAGCGCGTAGCACGTGACAAAAAATATGCCGAGCTTGCCAAGTCCTACGCCGAGGAAGCGCCGACCCTCCGTGACAACCCCAGCCGCGAGGACCATGCGCTCTGGCAGCGTGAAATTCACCACCGCGTCAAAAACAACCTGCAAACCGTCGCCAGTATTCTCAGCATGCAGTCCAGACGGTGCAAGGACGAGACCGCCGCGAATATTTTACGAGAAAATGTCGAACGGGTCTTGTCAATGGCGACAATCCATGATATACTTTTAAAAGATACCAGTTCTTCTCAGTTGGTAGACAGCAATGAGCTGCTGGAAAACCTGATACAAAATTTGCAGGCCATGGTTCCGGTCGGGAAATCAATAGCGCTTTCCCTCGAGGCCGATCATGTCCTACTGCCGCAGGAGACTGCGAGCGGTGTTGCAATGGTCGTTTGTGAACTGGTAACAAATGCCCTGAAGCATGCGTTTGCGGGCCGCGATTCCGGCTCGGTGCGCGTCGTTTTCGCAAGGGGCGTCGAGCATCATACGGTTTCTGTCAGCGATGACGGCATCGGTTTCAACCCGGAGCACGCAAACGGCTTTGGCCTCCAGATTGTGCAGGCAACCGTTGCGCAGAAGCTCCATGGCCGCGTGAGCATCGTGCCATTGGCCTGCGGAACAACCGTGACGTTCGATTGTAAAGCAGAATAAAACGCGCACAACAGCGTGCGTGAGAACAGCAACAGAGCTAAGGTGATTTATCGATCACCTTAGCTTTTCATGCTTTTTGGAGGCTTTTTCATGGCGGATTTGCTCAGCGTCGGCATTGACATCGGAACAACGACGACGCAGCTTATTTTCAGCAAAATCAAAATGGAAAATACGACCGGCTACTTTGCCGTTCCGCGCATCTCCATCGTCGACAAGGAAATTCTCTATCAGAGTGAGGTGCATCTGACGCCGCTTCTGACAGAAACGCTGATTGACTCCGACGGCGTGCGCGAGATTGTCGCGCAGGAATACCAGAAAGCAGGTATTGTTCCCTCTTCGGTCGACACCGGTGCGGTCATCATCACCGGCGAATCGGCCAGAAAAGAAAATGCCCGCGCGGTCATGGAGCGGCTGAGCGCCTTTGCAGGTGAGTTTGTCGTCTCCACAGCAGGCCCGGACCTGGAGTCCGTGATTGCCGGAAAAGGCAGCGGCGCGTGGGCCTACAGCCTGGATCATCACTGCGAGGCCGTTAACCTGGATATCGGCGGCGGCACAACCAACATTGTCGTCTTTTCAGAGGGCGACGTGATTGCCAAGGGCTGCTTTGACATTGGAGGCCGCCTGATCCGCGTCGAAAATGGCAGGATCACACACATCAGTCCCTCTGCAAAGCTTGTCGCAGAATCCCTTGGCCTCAGCGTTCAGGTTGGAAATGCGGCAGACGCCGCGCAGCTTTCAAAAATCACCGATCGCATGGCAGAGCTTCTGGCAGAGTCTCTGGGCCTCTTGCCGAAGAGCGCGCTTTTGGACGCGGTTACGACCAATAACAGTACACCGCTCACCTACCGCACAAAGCCAAAGACCGCAGTCTTCTACTCCGGCGGCGTGGCTAACCGCATTGAGCCATTAAGCGCAGAGCCGTTTCCCTATGGGGACATCGGCGCGCTGCTCGGCGCTTCGGTCTTCCGCGGAACGCTCTTTGGCGAAACGACCGCGCAGCAAAGCACACAGACCATCCGCGCCACCGTCGTTGGCGCCGGCATGTTTACCACGACCGTCTCCGGCAGCACCATCACCTGTACCAGCGCGCAGTTCCCGATGAAGAACATTCCGGTGCTCAAGCTTACGCCGGACGAGCAGGAACAGTGCTTCCTTGGAAATGTGCAGGCGCTCATCTCGCGTATCCGCTGGTTCTGCGAGCAATCGGAGACCGAGCAGTTGGTTCTGGCTCTTCCGGGCAAGGAAAACCCGGAGTTCCCGGAGGCCAAGCGGCTGGCGGTCTGCCTTGCTGATGCGCTGGAGCAGACGCTTCCAAAGGACGCGCCGCTGCTGGTTCTGATTGAAACAGATATCGCGAAGGCCGTCGGCATTCTGATGCGCAGCGTGCTCGGCTCTGCCAGAGACGTCGTGTGCATCGACTGCGTGAGGGTCGAGCAGGGAGATTATATGGATCTTGGAAAGCCGCTGTTTGACGGACTTGTCATTCCCATCGTCGTCAAATCGCTGCTGTTCGGATAAGGGGGAATTATATGAAGCTTTCAACGGTTCTGGCAGGACAGAGCTTCCAGTTTGGCTCTGTCAAAGAAGTTCTCGCCAAAGCAAATGAGGAAAAGTCCGGCGACGTGCTTGCCGGAGTCGCTGCGCAGTCGGGACTTGAGCGCATTGCCGCGAAGGTCGTTCTCAGCCGGCTGAGCGTCCGCGATCTCCGGGAAAATCCGGTTGTCGCCTATGAGGACGATGAGGTCACACAGATCAATCAGGACTCCATTGACCCGGAGGTCTACAACCATATTGCAAACTGGTCGATGGCAGAGCTGCGCGAATACATTCTGGACGGGAATACGACGGAAGACGACATCAAGCGTCTGAGCCGCGGCCTTACCAGCGAGGTCATCGCGGGCGTCTGCAAACTGATGGGAAATCTGGATTTGATTTATGCGGCAAACAAGGTGCGCGTGACCGCAACCTGCAACACCACCATCGGCTGCCGCGGCACACTCGCCACCAGACTTCAGCCGAACCACGCGACCGACGATGTGGAGGGCATCACCGCTTCCCTCTTTGAGGGCCTGAGCTACGGCTGCGGCGATGCGCTCCTGGGCCTGAACCCCGTCAGCGACACCGTGTCCCGGCTTTCCGAGGTGCTCAAGCGCTTTGACGAGGTCAAACACGAATTTGAAATTCCAACGCAGATCTGCGTTCTTGGCCATATCACGACACAGATTGAAGCGGTCAAGCGCGGCGCGCCTGCCGATATGATCTTCCAGTCGATCGCGGGCTCGCAGAAAGGCAACCACGCCTTCGGCTTCTGCGCGGACACGGTCCGCGAGGCATTACAGGTATTAAAAGAGCGCGGCACCGCCAAGGGCCCGAACGTCATGTATTTTGAGACAGGCCAGGGCAGCGAGCTATCCTCCGATGCGCACTATGGCGCAGATCAGGTTACCATGGAAGCGCGCTGTTACGGCTTTGCCCGGGAGTTCCACCCGTTCATGGTCAACACGGTCGTCGGCTTCATCGGACCCGAGTACCTTTACGACAGCAAGCAGGTTATCCGCGCAGGTCTGGAAGACCACTTCATGGGCAAGCTGACCGGCATTCCCATGGGCTGCGACTGCTGCTACACCAACCACATGATGGCCGACCAGAACGACATTGAAAATCTGGCGCTGCTGCTTGGAGGCGCCGGCGTCAACTACATTCTCGGCGTCCCGTCGAGTGACGACGTTATGCTCAACTATCAGACAAACGCCTACCACGATGTCAACGCCGTGCGCGAGGTTCTGAACCTCCGCCCGATCCGCGAGTTTGAGCAGTGGCTGGAAAAAATGGAGATCATGCACGACGGCAAGCTGACCGGCCGTGCGGGCGATCCGACGATGTTCCTTCGGAAGAGGTGATAACGATGAATCAGGAATTGATTGAAAGAATTGTCGCCGAAGCAATCCGCCAGCTTGAGCAAAGCGGCTGCGTGGTGCTTCCGAACCGCACCGAAGAAGAGATTGTGCCGCAGCCATGTGAGGATATCGTCTCGCCCGCCTGCAAGGCCGTTCCCCTGCTGGAAAATCCGCTGGACCCCGAGGGCCTTGCGCGGATGAAAAAGCAGACAACAGCGCGCATTGGCGTTGGCCGGTGCGGCGCGCGGCTCAAAACGCAGACGGCCCTTGCCCTGCGCGCGGACCACGCAAACGCGAGAGACGCTGTTTTTGCAGACGTGGACCCGAAGTTTCTGGAAAGCCTGGGCCTTTTCCAGGTCCAGTCGGCCTGTAAGGATAAAGACACCTACCTCACAAGGCCCGATCTAGGGCGGCTTCTGGAAAAGCCGACGCTGGACGAGCTCAAAAAGCGCTGCGTTTTAAACCCTGACGTGCAGATCTACGCGGCAGACGGCCTGAGCTCGAAGGCGATTGAAGCAAACCTTGGAAGAATCCTTCCGATTCTGGTGCAGGCACTGGAGGACAAGGGCCTCAAGGTCGGCACGCCGTTCTTCCTGCGCTACGGGCGTGTGGGTTCGGAGGAATACGTTGCCGAAGCGCTCGGCGCGAAGGTTGTGTGCGTGCTGATCGGCGAACGGCCCGGCCTTGCAACAGCGGAGAGCATGAGCGCCTATATCGCCTACAACGCTTACGTCGGCATGCCGGAATCAAAGCGCACGGTTGTCTCCAACATTCACAAAAATGGCACCGCAGCCGTCGAGGCCGGCGCGTACATCGCCGAGGTCATCGACAAAATTCTCGAGCAGAAGGCCAGCGGCGTGGACCTGATCAAATAGGAGGGATTGTATGCGAGCAGATCCCATGCAGACAACGATCCTCTGTACACAGATCATCCCGAACGCCGACCCGGCGCTTCTGACGCAGATCAACGCCCCGCAGGGCGCAAGAAGCCTTGGTATTCTGACAACAGACTGTGATGATGTGTCCTATGCCGCGCTCGATGAAGCGACCAAAAAAGCGGCTGTCCGCGTGGTTTACGCGAAGAGCATGTACGCAGGCTCTTCCAACGCCAGCACGGCCCTGGCCGGTGAGTTCATCGGAATCCTCTGCGCGGAAAACCCGGAGGAAATCAAAAGCGGGCTGGAAGCGGCGGTCAGCTTCATCCGAAACGACGCCTGCTTTTACAGCGCGAACGACGATGACTCGATTGTCTACTTTGCGCACTGCATTTCGCGCTCCGGAAGCTACCTTTCAGAGGCTGCCGGTATCGCTGAGGGCGAGGCCATCGCCTATCTGATTGCGCCGCCGGCAGAAGCGATTGTTGCGCTCGACGCGGCAATGAAGGCGGCCGACGTCCAGATGTGTCTGTTCTACGGTCCGCCGACGGAAACGAACTTTGCAGGAGGCCTCCTCACCGGAGACCAGGCGGCCTGCAAGGCGGCCTGCGAGGCCTTTGCAGACACAGTCTGCAAGGTCGCGGCGCAGCCGGATATCATTTGAGAAAAACATTTTTACATAACTTTTAGGAGGAAATTATCATGGAAACGAAACAGGCTCTTGGTATGATTGAAACAAAAGGTCTTGTCGGCTCTGTCGAAGCGGCTGATGCGATGGTCAAGGCAGCAAACGTCCGTCTGATCGGTAAGGTTCAGGTTGGCGGCGGCCTCGTGACCGTTATGGTCCGCGGCGACGTCGGCGCTGTCAAGGCAGCCGTTGACGCAGGCGCAGCAGCTGCAAGCCGCGTTGGCGAGCTCATCTCCACGCATGTCATTCCCAGACCCCACGAGGACGTGGAAAAGATTCTTCCGACGCTCGGCGACAACGCATAAGCGCTTGCAGGGCAATTGAAGGGAGGCAAACACATTGGAATTTGATAAGGATTTGCAATCCATTCAGGAGGTCCGGAACCTTGTTGCCAAGGCAAAGGCCGCGCAGGCCGAATTTGCGACGTTCTCGCAGGAGCGCGTAGACGCCGTAGTCAAGGCCATCGCGCAGGCCTGTGAGAAAGAAGCGGAGCGGCTTGCCAAGATGGCAGTCGAGGAAACCGGCTTTGGCATCTGGCAGGACAAGGTGCTGAAAAACCTGCTTGGCAGCAAAATGACCTATGAGTACATCAAGGATATGAAAACCGTCGGCGTGCTGCGTGAGATCCCCGAGCGCAGCCTGACTGAAATCGGCGTGCCGATGGGCGTTGTTGCGGCGCTGATTCCGTCGACAAACCCGACGTCCACCGTCATGTATAAGTCGCTCATTTCCCTCAAGGCAGGCAACGCCATCGTCATCAGCCCCCATCCGGGCGCGAAGAACTGCATTATTGAGACCTGGCGTGTGGTGGAGAAGGCCGCAAGAGACGCAGGCGCTCCGGCAGGTCTGGTCGGCTGCATCACCATGCCGAGTATTGACGCGACGAATACGCTCCTCAAGCATCGCGATATCGGCATCATTCTTGCCACCGGCGGCGAGGCAATGGTCCGCGCGGCTTACTCCTCCGGCAATCCGGCGCTCGGCGTCGGCCCCGGCAACGGCCCGTCCTACATTGAAAAGACGGCCAATATTCCCGAAGCTGTCCGCCATATCTTCGACAGCAAGACCTTTGACAACGGCACAATCTGTGCTTCCGAGCAGAGCATCGTCACCGAAACCTGCATCAAGGACCAGGTGATCGCCGAGGTCAAGAAGCAGGGCGGCTACTTCCTGAGCCCGGAAGAGAGCGACAAGGTCGGCAAGTTCATTCTCCGTGCCAACGGCACCATGAATCCCAAGATCGTCGGCAAATCCGCGCAGGTCATCGCGCAGATGGCGGGCATTGAGGTCCCCTCTTCCTGCCGCGTGCTCGTCTCGGAGCAGACAACCGTCGGCAAGAGCAACCCCTATTCGCGTGAAAAGCTCTGCCCGATTCTCGCGTTCTACGTGGAAGACAACTGGGAAGCAGCCTGCAAGCGCTGCATGGAAATTCTCTTCAACGAGGGTGCCGGTCACACCATGACCATCCACAGCCAGGACAAGGCCGTCATCCGTGAGTTCGCGCTCAAAAAGCCGGTTTCGCGTCTTCTGGTCAACACGCCGGGCGCGCTCGGCGGCGTCGGCGCAACGACGGGCCTTTCCCCTGCTCTGACGCTTGGCTGCGGCGCAGTCGGCGGCAGCGCAACATCCGACAATATCAGCCCCCTGAACCTCATCAATATCCGCCGCGTGGCTTACGGTCTCAAGGAGCTGTCTGACCTTCGTCAGATTCAGCCACAGCCCTCCTGCTGCGAAAGCACGTGCCAGACTTCTTCGAGCGTCTTCACCCAGGCACAGATTGAAGCGATCACCCGCGCAGTTGTCGACCAGCTCAAAAAGAGCGCCGGCTGCTGAGAAATCACATATTACTGTATTTAAAACTATTTGGAGGAATTTAAAATGGAAAACTTACAGGCTCTTGGTATGATTGAAACAAAAGGTCTTGTCGGCTCGATCGAGGCAGCTGATGCGATGGTCAAGGCAGCAAACGTTCATTTGATCGGCAAGGTCCATGTCGGCGGCGGCCTTGTGACCGTCATGGTCCGCGGCGACGTCGGCGCTGTCAAGGCAGCCGTTGACGCGGGCGCAGCAGCGGCAAGCCGTGTTGGCGAGCTTATCTCCACTCATGTCATTCCCAGACCCCACGGCGATGTGGAATACATTCTGCCGACGCTCGACGGCAGCAATCAGTAAGCTTCACGCGGCCGGGCGCGTTCTTTTCCCGGCCGCAGCAAAATCCCGCCGGCAAAAACCGGCTTTGAGAGGTGAAGCAACATGAAAGCGGAGCTTATAACCGACAGCGACCTGCGCGCGCGCTGGTCTTACCGGGCAGACGATCCCATCACCATCAGCGCAGACGCCGTTCTGACGCCGTGCGCGCAGGAATTTGTGCGGGATCACCATATTGAAATTATCCGCAGGCCGAAATACGGTGCGATGTCCCGTAGCAAGATTCCGATGCAGAACGGAAAGCCCGTGTTTGTCAATCTGGAAACCGGCCGCGAGTGCGCGGAAAAGCCGGAGGAAATGACGCATCTGCGCGGAAACCTCCTCGTTTCCAAAACCCACCCGCGCATCGCGTTCCGTGGCCAGCTCGACAGCCTGCTTGCAGAGATTCTGCTGCTGCAAAGCCGCGCGCACCAGGACGGTGAAACGGCGCTTCTGGCAGATCTGGAGGATCTGGCCGGCTTTACCCGCTGCATTTTAGGCGCGGAGGTCAAGGACGAACCGCTTGCCGAGGGACAGGTTCTCGGTATGGACGCGGCGCAGATCCGCCACGCCTCGCACAATATCAAGGGCACGCTTGGCATTGAACACCCAATTCCGGACTACCGGATGCCGCTCATCTGCCTGGAGCTCAACCGTCTGCGCACCCGCGTGCGGGAGGCGGAGCTGTATGCGGCGCATGCCTTTGAAGCGGAGGACGGCAGCTGTACGCGCGTTGACCTTGTGCAGGCAATGAACCGGCTTTCGAGCTGTGTCTATCTTCTGTTCTGCAGAAAACTGGCAGGATATTACGACAGGAGACATGCAACATGAATGAAATCAGAGAACAGGATATCCGCGCGCTGGTCGAGCGGATTGTGGGTCTCGGTGTTGACGCAGCGGCAGGCTGCGAAAAAAATGGCTGGATGGAGGTGCCGACAGAAATTTCTGCCCGCCACGTCCACCTGACGGAGCAGGCCGTCGAGACCCTGTTTGGCCCCGGCGCAGCGCTTCACCCGAAGCGCGATCTGAGCCAGCCGGGACAGTTTTTGTGTGAAGAGCGCGTGCGCTTGATCGGCCCGAAGGGCGTGATGGAAAATATCGCAGTGCTCGGCCCAGTGAGATCTGCCGTACAGGTAGAGCTGTCGCTGACCGATGCACGGACGCTCGGCGTCAAAGCGCCGATTCGCCAGTCCGGCGACCTCAGCGGCGCGGGAGACGTCTATATCGTCGGCCCCTGCGGTATGCTGAACGCCACGGGCTCTGTGATTGCGGCCAAGGCGCACGTGCATATGACGCCGGAAAACGCAAAGCAGTACGGTGTGCAGGACGGTCAGACTGTGCAGCTCCGGCTGCAAACCGACCGGCCCATCACCCTTGGCGATGTGGTTGTCCGCGTGAGTGAAAAATTTGCGCTTGCGGCGCATATTGACTTTGACGAGGCGAATGCCGCGCATTTTACAGGCAAAGAGCCCTGCGCAATCTGCTGCGCCGGCGTATCGGCACAGCCCGCAGCCCCTGCCCCGGTGAAGCAGGATAAGCCTTCCTGCCAGACCCCGGCTGTGCCCGCGGCCAACGGCAAAAAACAGCTCATTACCGAAGCTGAAGCCGTCAGAATGGTTGCAGCCGGTCTTTCCATGCCGGAAGGCCCGAATATTATTGTAACGCCGCTTGCGAAGGACGCATTCCTGCACGCAAAGGCGAAGTAACGCAAGGAGGATCCCATGGTTGTATGTAAGGTCGTCGGCCACGTCTGGGCCACGAAAAAAGAGCCGAGTCTGGAAGGACTGAAGCTGATGCTGGTGCAGGAAGACACCGGCTCTGGCAAAGCGCCCATTCAGGTTGCAGCGGATGTCGTCGGTGCGGGCATTGGCGAACGCGTGCTTGTCGTCTCCGGCAGCACTGCGCGCAAGGCCTTCGGCCGCGACGACGTGCCGATGGATATGGCAATCGTCGGCATCATCGACAGCATGGAGCAGGTCTCCGTACCCAAGAAAAAGTGAGGCGGTAAACGCATATGGATCTGATCAGATGTATTCATGCAGCCGGAATTGTCGGCTGCGGCGGCGCGGGTTTCCCGACGGACCGGAAGCTCTGCGGCAAATTCCGTTATCTGATTGCAAACGGCGCGGAATGTGAGCCGCTGCTGCGAACGGACCGCTATCTCATGCGCGAAAAGGCACCGGAGATTGTCCGGATTATGGCCGCGCTTGCCGAGTTTTTGCAGGTAGAGCGCTGCGTGATTGCGCTCAAGGACCACTACCACGCGGAGCTTGCCGCACTGAGAAAGGCTGTTGCGGAAAGCGGCGCGGATGTCAAAATTTTTGAGCTTCAGAACTTCTACCCTGCCGGAGACGAGCAGATGATCGTCCGCGAGGTCACGGGCGAAATTGTTCCGCCCACCAAAATCCCCGCGGCAGTCGGCGCAGTGGTCGACAATATCGCCACCATTTACGCCATCGGCGAGGCAATGGAGGGCAAGACCTTCACGCACAAGTACCTGACCGTGACCGGCGAGGTTGCGCACCCTGTTGTCCTCCGCGTCCCGATCGGCACCAGCCTGCAGGCGTGCATTGATCTTGCCGGCGGCGCAACGTGCCGCAATCCCTACATTATGACGGGCGGCCCTCTGATGGGCAAGCATGTCGCGCCGGAAGCAATGGATACGGCTGTCGTCACCAAGACGACCTCTGGTATTCTGGTTCTGCCGGAAGGCTGTGCGAACGAATCACGCGACCGCGTGAGCGTGGAGGCGATGATTCACCGGGCAAAGGCCGCCTGCATTCAGTGCACGTCCTGCACGCAGATGTGTCCGCGCCACATGCTCGGCCATCCCATTGAGCCACACCGAATCATGCGCAAAATGGCGCTTGGCGGCGATATTACCGAGATGCTCTCAGACCCTATCGTGCAGAGCGCGCAGATGTGCTGCGAGTGCGGCGTGTGCGAGGTATTCGCCTGCCCGATGGGCCTGCAGCCGCGCAGAATCAACGGTCTTCTGAAAAAAGAGCTCGGTAAGGCGCGTATTCGCTGCCAGATTCCAGAGCAGGAATATACGGCCAATCCCGAGCGCGAGGCGCGCAAGGTTCCCTCCCGCCGCATCGCGGCAAGAGACGGCGTTGCAAAGTATTATGACTATGAGATTACCGATCTCATCAGCGCCGAGCAGGATACGGTCCGCATTCCGCTGCAAATGCACATCGGAGCGCCCTGTGTTCCCTGCGTTGCAGCCGGTGACCACGTCACAGCCGGACAGCTGATTGCAGCCCCGGCGGAAGGCGCGCTCGGCGCGAATATCCACGCGAGCATCGACGGCGTGGTGAAGTCGGTGGACAGCACCATCGTGATTTCAAAGAACTGAGGTAGATTTGCATGGAAACAATCGGATTTCTGGAATTAAACAGCATTGCAAAGGGCATGGAAGTCGCGGACTGCGTTCTGAAAACGGCCGAGGTCAAACTGGTCTTTTCGCGTGCCGGCTGCCCCGGCAAATACTACCTGCTCTTTACCGGCGAGGTTGCGGCCGTGCAGGAGTCCATTGATGCCGGCTGCCGTCTGGGCGGTCAGTTCGTCGTAGACCATTGCGTGATTCCGCGGGTTCACCCGCAGGTGATCTCCGCTATCCATTCGGCAACGATGCTCGACAACATGCGCGCCATCGGCGTCATGGAGTTTTTCTCGGTGACCGCTTCTGTCTATGCG
>CDZT01052912.1_pt1 | contig 175967 bp, 146 predicted proteins | sample 557531 | NCBI WGS metagenome assembly CDZT01 (sample SAMEA3182066, study PRJEB8094) | gut metagenome | biome: human; feature: gut; material: Stool; isolation source: human stools | place: Canada | collected 2013-03-05
ACCCTCGGCTCGTGAAAAAATAGTGGCTCGTGGCTCGTGGCTCGTGGCTCGTGATTCGTAACTCGTAAAAACCTACCATCATACAAGAATAGGTATGGCCAAACCTCACAACGGGCTGCACAAGGCTCCCTTTATAGGGGAGCTGGCCGCCAAAGGCGGTCTGAGAGGTTAAAGGGCAGCCCCTACGCACAAGGCCGCTGGCCGTGTTTTTTTGCAATCTATGACCTCTTTCTCCCCCATCGCCTGTATGCGATCCCGTAGGGGACGCCCAGAGGGCGTCCCGCTACGCGCTAAGGGCTTCCCGAAGCGTCGTTGTCAGTTTGAGTCTGTCGCGGCGAAGCCGCATCTGAGTCCGAGGCGGCCTGCGGCCTGCGAACTGCGACCTGCTTTTTCCTTCATGCTATAATAAGGTTACCATGCTGAGAGAGGAGTCATCATCATGAATGAAAAGATTGAGCAATACGTACGGAATCACGGCCGTGATTTTATGGAATGGCTTTGTGATATTATTTCTATTCCTTCACCGACCGGACATGAACAGGCCAAGGGCGAATGGATATTGAATCTTTTGCATCAATGGGGCGCCGCCGGGGCGTATCGTGATGCCGCAGGAAATGTGGTCTATCCCTGCCATGTAAAAAGCGGTGAAAAGGTCGCCCTTTACACCGCTCATATAGATACGGTATTCCAGGATTTGCAGGAAATCCACATCCGCCAGACAGGTCACATTTTGTCAGCGCCGTCGTGCAGCGACAACAGCGCCAGTATCGCCGGTCTATTATTTATCATCAAAATGTTCCACGATTTACAGCTCACGCCGCCGCAAGGTCTGCTCTTTGCCTTCGACGTCGGCGAAGAGGGCTTGGGCAATCTCAAGGGAATGCGGCAGGTCATGGCCGATTGGCACGGCCGCATTGCCGAAGTGGTCGCCGTCGATTGTACTTTCGATACTTTTGTGACGACAGCTGTCGGCTCCCGCCGCTATGCCGTCACCGTCGAAGCCGCCGGCGGCCACAGCTGGATGCATTTCGGCCAGTCCAATGCCATTGCCGAAGCGGCCCGCATCATCAGCCAGCTCTATGCACTGTCCGTGCCATCCCAGCCAAAGACGACGTACAATGTCGGCACCATCACGGGCGGCACGACGGTCAATTCCATTGCGGCAAAGGCCGTGTTCACTGTCGACTTGCGCTCGGAAAATGCTGATGAACTGGACAAGCTGGACCAAACTTTTCAAAGCCTCCTGGCCCATACTGAAGGGGAAACGGTCCACATCAAAACCCAGCTGCTCGGCGAACGGCCCTGCAGTCGCCTGGACACCAATCCCCTGGCAGACCGCATCACGGCCATCCGGCGGCGCCACGGCCTGCCGACGCCGTGCATTGCCGGCAGCACCGATGCCAACATTCCCATGGGCCAGGGTATCCCGGCCATTTCCTTCGGTTTCTGCCGCAGCCACGGGGAGCATACCCTTCAGGAATCGCTGGACGTCGATACCTTTGTGCCCGGCATGATCCAGATGTTGGAATTCATGGGAGTGTAAAAAAAAGGCTTGTCGCATATGCGACAAGCCCTTTTATCGTAGGGGCCGTCCCAAAGGGCGGTCCGTTGTGGCTAGTTGTTAGTGATTAGCAAATGGTAAAAAATTTAAAGCCATCTTCTACAAACTCCGTACTACAAACTATAAAGTTTAAGGAACCTCGCATAATGGTAGAAGCCTTCGTGCGACAGCCTTTTTTTCAGTAGGGGCGACCACGTGGGGCGCCCGCTCCAGGATATATATGATTTCCCAACCCGTTTGCTAGAAAAATTCTTCAATTTCCTAACGGGTCGCCCACGTGGCGACCCCTACAAAGATTGGACTACAGGCGAGGCCTACCGTGCGTTGGCTTCGCCACGGAAGATAGTGCCGCGGCTGGCGTCTACGGTGACGACTTCGCCGTTTTCCAGGGTATCGGCAGCATGGGCAGCGCCGACGACGGTCGGGATGCCGAGGGTGATGGCGACGATAGCCGATTCGCTGGTGAGGCCGGCTTCTTCGGAGACGATGGCGCTGGCCCGTTTCATGTAGTCGACGAAATCAGCGCGGGCCGAACGGACTACGAGGATGCAGCCGTCGGTGAAGTTCTTTTCCAGGTCTTCTTTCGATTCGGCGATGCAGACTTTGCCGATAGCCGAGTTACGGCCGATACCGGTACCGCGGAGGAGGACGTCACCGACAACCTGGACGCGGATCATATTGGTCGAACCGGCTTTGGCAACGGGGACACCTGCCGTGAGGACGACGAGGTCGCCGGCTTTGATGAGGTCGTTGTCGAGAGCTGCAAAGATAGCATTGTCGACGACAGCATCGGTGTCGCTGGCTTCTTTACCGGTGACAGCCTGGACGCCCCAGTTGAGCTGCAGGCGGCGGACGATGGCTTCATGCGGCGATACGGCTACAATCGGGCAGGCCGGACGGAATTTAGAAATCATCTGAGCTGTGCCGCCGCGTTCAGTCGAAGCGATGATGGCTGCAGCGTGAAGGTCTTGGGCAATCTTGACGACGGCTTTGCCGATGGATTCCGTCGTCGTAGCCGATTCAGCGTCGACGTCTTCATAGGACTTCGGCGTGAAGTTGCTTTCCGTAAAGGTTGCGACGCGGGCCATGGTTTCTACCGCTTCCACCGGATAGAGACCGCCAGCCGTTTCGCCACTGAGCATGATGGCATCGGTACCGTCGAGGATGGCGTTGGCGACGTCGCTCGTTTCAGCACGGGTCGGACGCGGGTTGTTGCACATAGATTCCAGCATCTGCGTAGCCGTAATGACCGGTTTACCTGCGGCCTGGCATTTATGGATGAGGACTTTCTGGAGCATCGGCACTTCTTCTGCCGGGACTTCGACGCCGAGGTCACCGCGGGCGACCATGATGCCGTCGCTCATCTTGATGATGTCGTCAATGTTGTTGACCGCAGCCTGACATTCGATTTTGGAAATGATCTTCATATGGCTGTCGTGTTTTTCCAAAATCTTGCGGATCGTCAGGACATCTTTGCCGCGCTGGATGAAGGAAGCGGCAATCCAGTCCATGTTCATGCGGCAGCCGAATTCGATATCGTCGGCGTCTGTATCGGAAACAGCCGGCAGGTTGATGGCAATGCCCGGTACGGCAACGCGTTTACGGTCGCTCATCTTGCCGCTGTTGAGGATTTTCGTATGGATGTCTTGGCCTTCGACGCTGACAACTTCCAAGTTGACCAGGCCGTCCGACAAGAGGATGTGGTCGCCGGCTTTGACGTCCTGCGGTAATTCTTTATAGTTCATGGAGGCAATAGTTTCATCGCCTTCTACGTCACGGGCCGTCAAGGTAAAGTCTTTGCCGGCTTCCATCATGATCGAACCATTTTTAAATTTGCCCAAACGGATTTCCGGGCCTTTCGTGTCGAGGAGCAGTGCAACCGGGATACCCAGTTTCTGAGAGACAGCGCGGACCATGTCGATGCGCTGTTTATGTTCTTCATGAGAACCATGGGAGAAATTAAAGCGGGCAACGTTCATGCCGGCTTTAATCATCTTTTCGATAATTTCCGGGGTATTGGAACTGGGGCCTAAGGTGCAGACGATCTTTGTTTTTTTCAGCATACAGATTTCTCCTTTTCTACTCACGTACACGTAACGATTGACGTTTCTGTTCCTAGTGGTACGTTTTTTGTCCCACTAGTGCAATATACGGCTATTGCTCACTGCGATTGTACCGTATTCCCCACGATAATGCAAGGATTAGTTGTGTAAATACTTTATGAGGACACAGGCCGCAGGCCGCCGCAGCAGGACGGCCTTACGAACCACTAGCCACTAGCCACTAGCCACTAGCCACTAGCCACTAGCCACGAAGATTTTACCACAAATGGACGCGCTTCTGCGGTTCGACATACATGCCGTCGCCGGGCTGGATGCCATAGGCCGTATAGAAGCCATTCGTCGACGACAAGGCGCCGTTGACGCGGGCTTCGCCAGTCGGATGGGGATCATTCTGGACCAGGTAGAGCAGCAGCTGGTCGGTCATCTTGGTCGCAAATACCGTGGCAAAGGTGCGGTATAAGTCGCGCAGCATCCCTTGGTCGTCATGGGCCAGTTCCGTCGCAACCGACAGGCCGCCGCAGTCGGCAATGGCTTCGTTGCTGACGAGCTTGCCATTTTCATGGAGCCCCTTGCCGAGGGTATAGCGATCGTAATAAGGACCGAAAGCAGCCGATAATTTCTGGAAAGCTTCATAGTCTTTTGCCTTCCACCAGTTCTTCAAGCGGCCTTCGCTGTCGTACTTGCTGCCATTCGGGTCAAAAGCATGGGAAATCTCATGGCCAATGACGACGCCGATGCCGCCCAGATTGGCACCGCGTGAAGCTTTGGCATCGTAGAACGGCGGCTGCAGGATACCGGCCGGGATGGTGATGCTGTTATTTTCCGGGATATAAGCGGCATTGACATCTTGCGGGTCAAAGGCATACCATTTATCGGGATTAAAATTCGTTCCCAATAGCGCATGGACCTGCTGTTTTTCCAGGACGCCGTTGTGCATGACATTGGCCAGCAAATCGCCGCCATCCTGTGGAGCAATGACGTCAGGCATACTTTCGATGATAGGTTTGTCATCTTCAGCCGGACCGCCGACAAAGACGCGCAGGTGGCTGAGCTTGTCGACGGCTTTGGCCCGCGTCGCCTGACTGAGCCAGTCATTGGCTTCCAGCCGCTGCTGATAGACGTCGCGGATTTCATTGATCATGGCCTTCACATCGTTGATGATGGCCGCCGTACAGTGATTCTTCATATAAATCTGGCCGAATTCATAAGACAGCATGTTCTGGACCATGCGGCTCGCCGTTTCCTTGTCATCCCGCGCCTGGGCGATGCCGAAGCGCTGGAGGGCATAATTGCGCTGCAGATCCCGCAATTTGATATCCGCACTGGGCGCAAAGCCGCTATAGACCTGATAGACAGCATAGCTCTTGAGCAGGTCGAGATTCTTAGGCACATAGAGGGCGTCGAACTGCTGTAAATACTCCGGATTCGATAAGAAGAATTGTTTTTCTTTATTCAGGCCCAGGTTGGTCAGGACCGTCTTGCCGCCCATATTGGGCATGAGTTTTTCCAGATTCCCCCGCGACATCAGGCGGTTCTGGACAGTCACGTCATTGCGCTGTTCGCTCGTCAGCAAGTGTGGCCCCAGGCCCTTTTCCATGGCGAAGATGGCTTCGCTGTGAGCCGCCGCCTGGTCCGGCGCTTCTCCGGCTTCTTCGAGGATATGGGCGACGTATTCCCGATAAGCCTTCCAGGCTCCGGGCTGGGGTTCTTTTTCCAATTCATCCTTCGTAAAGGACGGCGTCACCGTCAAGATACGCGGCACATAACGCAGGCCCGTCGGCAGGCGGTCGACGGTGTAGCCTACGAAGATATCCGTCCCGGTCTTGGCACTGACAGCCTGCAAGGCCGCCGTCAATTCCGGCAGGGTCTGGGCTTTTTCAATGGGACAGGTCAGTTCCTGCAGATGGGCGCGGGCCGTGGCGTTGCGCTGTTTATTGTCGATGGCGCAGGCGTAGAGGTCGGCGATTTTCTGTTCCGGCGTCCCCTTGGCATAAGTTCCCTGCTTGGCGGCGACCGTTTCCAGTTCCTTGCCCAGGGCTTTCTTATTTTCTAAAGACCGTTCAGAAAACCAGGACCAAGAAGCTTCCGTCGGCCGGATTTGCTGAGCTGCTAACGTCTTGCCATTGACAGCCTGATAAAAATTATCTTTTTCGGACACAGCATCGCTGGCCTGGACGGACCCAAAGGCCATGAGAGCCAACAGTACCATCGTCGTCAGCCGCGTCTTTACCTTATATTCCATATATATGTCTCCTCCCTGACTCCCTGTTTTATGACAATGCCGGGTCCTTGACCCCATTGGCAGCAAAGGCAGCCGCCCGGTCGCGGCAGGTCCCGCAGACACCACAGGGCTTGTCGCCGCCTTCATAGCAGCTCCAGGTCAATTCATAAGGCGCGCCCAGGCGCAGGCCTTCTTTGACGACGCCCGCTTTGTTCCACGATAACAAAGGCGCTTCCAAGTGGCAGGTCCGGCCAGAACCTTCATAAATGGCCGTGTTCATGGCCGTTTCAAATTCCGGTGTGCAGTCCGGATACGCCCGGCCAGCGGCATCATCGGCATGGGCACCGTAATAAATGACTTCCGCGCCGACGCTGACGGCGACGGCTGCGGCAAACGACAAGAACAGACCGTTGCGGAAAGGCACATACGTATCAACCGTCCCTTCGCCGCTCTTCTTGGCCAGCTGATCTGCATACGATTCATGGGCAATCGCCTTATGACTGCCCTGCAGGAGCGAACAATCGCTCAGAGAAAAAGCCTGAGACAAATTGACCTCCTGCTGCTGCACCCCGTAGTAAGCCGCCACCTTGCGGGCCGCTTCCAATTCCTTGGCATGTTTCTGGCCATAATAAGCCGTCAACGCCAAGACGTCTTCCTTTTTATATTTCGTCAAAGCCATGGCCAGACACGTCGTAGAATCGACGCCGCCACTGAGCAAAACAACACACTTCATGAGGAGACCCCCTTTATTCATGATAAACCGTATACACCATAGTATAACACAGAATCAGTGGCTCGTGGTTCGTGGCTCGTGGTTCGTAAAAACATACCACCATAATCGAATGGGCTGTGAGCAAATCTCGCGGCGGGCCGCCCGTTGGGACGGCCCCTACGACCGCGGCATATAGCCGCGTAATTTTTCATCGCCTGTATGCGATGCCGTAGGGGACGCCCAGAGGGCGTCCCGCTACGCGCTGAGGGTTTCCCGAAGCGTCGTTGTCAGTTTGAGTCTGTCGCGGCGAAGCCGCATCTGAATCCAAGAAAACGCCGGCCGCCGGTCGCAGTTCGCAAAACCATGCCTCATTGACCAGTTACATATATTGGCTGACTGTTCGCGGCGGGACGCCCTTTGGGCGTCCCCTACGTAGCCCCAGTCGGGGCATTTTTAACATAGAAAAAGGCTGTCACAGAGTGATAGCCTTTTTCTGTATTGGTATTGGGTTGGAAAGCGGATTAATGGTTAGCCGGATGGCCTTCGTGGACGCCTTGTTCAGCCGGTGCAGCAGTACCCGGAATGGGAGCGGCACCGAGTTGTCCACGGCGTGCCTGGGAGATGATGCTGTGGTTGTAGCCATAGCCGAAATAGATGGCCAGGCCTAACAGAAGCCATACGACGAAGCGGATCTGCGTAACCAGGGGCAGCATGTAGATGAGGACACCGCAGAAGGCGATAGCCAGGAGCGGAACCAGGGGAACGAGCGGACATTTGAAGGCGCGTACCTGGTTCGGGTTCTTCTTGCGAAGGACGATGACAGCAGCCGAAACGATGATGAAGGCACAGAGTGTACCGATATTGGTCATTTCAGCGACGATGTTGATTGGCAGGAACCCTGCCGTAATAGCCGTAACCACGCAGACCAGCATGGAGCTGCGGGCCGGAGTCTTATATTTCGGATGGACGTGGCCGAAGAATTTCGGCAGCAGGCCATCGCGGGACATGACGAAGAGTACGCGGCTCTGGCCAAAGCTCATGACCAGGAGGACCGAAGTCAGGCCGCAGATGGCGCCGACAGAGATAGCCGCAGCACCCCAGTGATAGCCGACGGCCTGGAGGGCAAAGGCAACCGGAGCTGCTGTCGTCTTGAATTCGAGGTACGGAACCATGCCGGTGAGGACGGCCGATACGGCGATGTACAGGACCGTACAGATGATGAGCGATAAGATAATGCCGCGGGGCAGATCTTTCTGCGGATTTTTGACTTCTTCAGCTGCTGTGGAAACGGCATCGAAGCCGATATAAGCGAAGAAGATGATGGACGCGCCGGCGAAGACACCCGACCAGCCATAGGGCATGAAGGGAACCCAGTTGGCAGCATCGACGTGGCTGAAGCCTAAAGCCAGGAACAAGGCGACGACGGCCAATTTGATGCCGACGATGATGTTGTTGACAGTTGCACTCTGGCGGACGCCGTGGATGTTGATGAAGGCGATGACGCAGAGGATGAGGACGGCCGGCAGATTGACGATGCCGCCGTTATATGGAGCCAGTGTCAAGGCTTTCGGCAGGACGAGGCCCAAGTTGGTGAGGATATTATTGAAGTACCCGGACCAGCCAATAGCGACGGCCGATACGGCAAAGGCGTACTCTAGTATCAAGTCCCAGCCGATGACCCAGGCCCAAAATTCACCGAGGGCGACGTAGCCGTAAGTATAGGCACTGCCGGCAACGGGAACCATGGCGGCAAATTCAGCATAACACAGGGCGGCACAGCCGCAAGCCAAAGCTGCGATGATGAAAGAAATGATAAGTGCAGGACCGGAATAATTGGCAGCGGCAACGCCGGTCAGAACAAAGATACCTGTACCGACGATAGCGCCGATACCGAGCATGGTCAGGCCAAAAGTACCGAGGACGCGGTTCATGCCGCCGTCTTGTTTCGTTTCCGAAATAAATTCACTGATACTTTTGGTTCTAAAGATGTGTTTCGTCATAGAACCTCTCCCCTTATGATTGTAAAGTATCGTTGACTCCCCTATGGATTGACCGGATAGTCAATCGTTCAACTGCCTTTTATTATACTCGTACATTTTAATTTGTAAATGTTTTATCCTAAATTAATTATATTTTTATATTTAAAATTAAAAATAGCAAAAATATGTTCAATCAAAAAGTTAAGGTAAACTATAATATTAATACGCTTAAATCATAATCTATTTATCCAGTGTTTTATTTAAAAAGATTAAATCATCCTGGTAATCTATATCAAATAATTCACCTTTTCTTTTGGGATAATAGACCCAGGTCTGAGGACGCTTCAGAAACTGCCGGCCTCCCGTATCGCCGCGCAGGGTCAGGAGTCCCGGTCCATAAGGGCGGCGGAAAACGGCAGGGCTGCAGCGCCGCTCGCCGTTATGCATACAGCCTACAGCTGCGCCAGAGGCCAGGAACTGCCGCAGGAAGTCGGCAATCGTTTCTGCCGTCAGCAAGGGCTGGTCTGCCGGAAAAAAAGCCCAGGCGTCGGCTTCACTATGAGCCTGGACGGCGCAGCGCAAAGACGCAGCCATACCTTCTCCCGCCTGACCGTTCCATATGACGTCAATGCCCTGAGCCTGGCAGGCTGAGGCAATGGCATCATGAGCCGTCACGACCGTCACCTGACAGTCGATACCGGAAGATGGCAAAAAAGCCTGTGCCGCCTGGCACAGGCTTTTCATTCCATACGTATATAAAGGGCGTCCATGAACGAGCACTTCCAATTTATGGCTGCCAAAACGGCGGCCGAAGCCGGACGCCATCAAGACTAACTGTATTTTCATTTCGCTTCCCTCATTTCCACTGGATACGTCGTCACTATTCCTGGCCGGGACAGGCCGCTCAAAATCCGTTTCCCCGCCTGCTGCCGCCGTTCATCGTCGGCCTGGTTGAGGACGACGGTCGTCCTGTCTTTCCAGGACCCGATGCGGGCCAGGCAGCCGGCTTCTACAATATAGGCCAGGAGGCGTTCGGTCACGACGGCTTCCGGATTGAGATGCAATAACTCCCAGCGGAAACAGACGTCCTTCACGATCCGTCCCACGGCCGACAGGCCGGCCAGGCAGTATACATCACGGCTGTTGGCCGGGATGACCGGTTCATGGGGGCCCATGACCTTCAAGGGCAGGCGCCGTGAGCCATCGCCTTCGACGAGGACGACGTCGGCAGCCGCACATAAACGCAGGTAAACATCCTCGCCGGGCCAGGTGATTTTCCCGTTCAGCCCTTCCTGGCCGACGACGATGATGCCGTCGCGCCGCCATTGGCCCTGCCAGCCTGCCGGCAAAGCGGCCGGTACGAACCATCGGCTGGGGTGCTTCATATGGGTCGTCGTCACGACGGCCACGCGGCGCCCGGCAGCCCGTTCCTGCCGGGCCCGGGCAAAGATACTGGTCGTCTTGCCGCCGGCACCGATATAGGTGTATACCTCGGCCGTCATGGTTTACGGTAGCGGCTCTTTTCCCGCCCTTCCCGCTTGGCCCGGACGGCAATGAGTTCGGCAGCGATGCTGATGGCGATTTCTGCCGGCGTCACGGCCGAAATGGCCAGGCCGATGGGCGCGTGGCAGGCATCGATTTCGGCAGCTGAAAAACCGTCGGCCAGGAGTTTCTCTTTGACAAAGGCCAATTTGCGGCGGCTGCCGATGACGCCGAGGTAATACGGCTTGATGGCCAGCATCTGGCGCTGGACATCGTAGTCGCCGACGTGGCCACGGGTCATGATGCAGACATAGTCATCCTGCGTTACGCCGAGGTCCGCCGGAAGGGCTTCATAATCAGCTTTATAGACGGCATCTGCCTGGGGGAACAGAGCCGGATCGGCAAATTCCGCCCGGTCATCGACGACGATGCAGGAAAAGCCGATACTGGCCAGGACCGGGACCAGGGCCTGAGACACGTGGCCGCCGCCAAAGACGAAGACCCGTCCCGGATAAGTCAGGGGTTCGCTGTACCAGCGCCGCTGGCCATCCGCAGCAAGGCCGGCTACATTCTGACGGCACCAAGCCGCATCGACGGCCTGCAAAGCCGCCATCTGGCCGCAGCCCTGCACCTGGCCTTCCCGGACCAGGGCCATGCCCCAATGGGCTTCATCGCTGACATCCAGGGCCAGCCACGACGCCGTCTTCTGGCGCAGGGCCTGGATGATAGCGGCCAGTACATCCAGCAGGCCCGGCAGGGCCGGGTCGAGGTACTGGCAGAAGACGGTCAATTCCCCGCCACAGGCAGCGTTGATATCTTCTTCGTCATTGGGGTGGAGGATGAGCCGGCGAAAAGCCGACTGGCGGCTCTCCAGGCATTGCCGTCCGGCCTGGATGGCCAGATATTCCTGATAACCGCCACCGACAGTACCGGCCGTCGTCCCATCGGCAAAGACGGCCTGATGGCTGCCGATGCCGCGGGGCGTCGAGCCCCGGCTGGCGACGACGGTCAGGAGGACAGCCGGCTGGCCAGACTGCAAAGTTTCATATAATCGGGTATAGAAAGCTTCCATGATATCACCTATATAAGAGTAAAATAGCCTGCCCATCGACAGTGAGGCAGTCCGGCAGGACAGCCGGCCGGTCGGGCTTGGCGAAACGCCACCAGATATCCGGCGTCCCGCCTTCCTGATGGGCATAGCGGAACTTGACGATCCATTCAAAGGGCTGCTCGATTTCCTCGGTCACGACGATGGGCCTGGCATTTTCGCCGTCGCCACCGCAAAAGGCGTGGCCGCGGATGCCGATGGCACAGAGGTCGTCGCCGACAGGCCGTCCCGTCTGCAGCGTAATCTGCCACGACGGGATGAAGACGGCTGTCGGTCCGGCCTTGCGGGCCGCTACGATATTCTTGCAGCCCGTCAGGACCGCTGCCACCCGGGACTGGGGATCGGCAAAGAGTTCCTTTGTCGGCGCACAGGCCGACACGCGGCCGTCGTCTAGGACGGCGATGGACTGACAGAGTTGATAGGCTTCGTCGCGGCTGTGTGTCACCAAGACGACGTCTTTCGGGAATTGACGCAGCAAGTCCTTGAGTTCTGTCATGACCTTTTCTTTTAAATAACTGTCCAGAGCGCTGAAGGGTTCGTCCAGGAGCAGGATGTCCGGCTCATTGACCAGGATGCGGGCCAGGGCCACGCGCTGCTGCTGGCCGCCGGACAATTCGGCCGGTTTCTGTTTCTCCAGGCCTGTCAAATTCAGGCGTTCCATCATGGAACGGACCTGCCGGCGGGCGTCAGCCTTGGACGAAGCCGAGCGGACGCCGCAGCGGATGTTGTCTTCGACGGTCATGTTGGGGAACAGGGCATAGTGCTGGAACAGATAGCCTACGCGCCGCTGCGGGACGGGGACATTGATATGGCGCCCGCTGTCGAACAAGGTCCGCGCCCCGACGACGACTTTGCCTGCATCAGGCTTTTCAATACCGGCAATGCACTGCAGAGTCTTGCTCTTGCCACAGCCCGAAGCGCCGAGCAGGCCGAGGATGCCGCTCTCATGATGGAGCTTCACATCCAGCGTAAAAGAGCCCCAGTCCTTATGGACATCGATATCGATCATGCCAGGCGCCTCCTTTCACGGCTGCGCTTTTCAAAGAGATTGACTGTCAGCAGGACGACGGCGCTGATGGCGATGTTGACCAGGACCCAGATGAAGGCGCTGTATTCGTCATTGGTCCGCCACAACTGGTAGACCGTCGTCGAAATGGTCGCCGTATTCTTGGGGATATAGCCGATGAGCATACTCGTCGCCCCGTATTCGCCCAGGGCCCGGGCAAAGGCCAGGACCGTCCCGGCGATGATGCCCTGCTTGCAGTAAGGCATGCGGATATGCCAGAAGATGAACGTATCCGACAGGCCCAGGGTCTTGCCACTCCAGGCCAGGGTTTCGTCGAAACTCTCAAAGGCCCCGCGGGCCGTGCGGTACATGAGGGGAAAAGCGACGACAGCCGACGCCAGGACGCCGCCATACCAGGTCATGACGAAGCGGATGCCCACGTCATTGAGAAAGATGCCGACAGGGTGCTTCAAGCCGAAGACCAGGAGCAGCAGCCAGCCGCAGACCGTCGGCGGCAGGACCAGGGGCAGTGTCAGGACGACATCGAGGAGCCCTTTGAGGACCCGCGGCAGGCGGGCGACATAATAAGCCAGGGCAATGCCGCTAAAGAAGACGAGGACACAGGAAATAGCGGCAATGCGCAGGCTGTTCCAAAGGGGATACCAGTCCATAAGCAGCTATCCTTAGCCGACAGGGCTGAAGCCGACGCCCTGGAAAATCTTCATGGCTTCTTGGCCCTTGAGGTAATTGAGGAAATCCTGAGCTTCCTGCGGGTGCTTGCTGTTCTTCATGACAGCCGCCGGATAAATGACCTGGCCGCACATATCTTTCGTCGCTTCGTCGACAGGTTTCAACTTGGCACTGAAGGCATCGGTCGCATAGATGACGCCGCAGTCGGCACTGCCCTCGCGGACCTGGGTCGTCACTTCTTTGACGTTCGAGCCATAGGTAATGTGGCCGGCCTGAGCGATGGCCTGTTCATCGAGGTTGTAGAATTTCAGGATTTTCTGTGTATACTGGCCGACAGGAACGTCGCTGTTGCCCATGACCAGGCGGATGGAGCCATCCTTCAATTTCGCCGCCATATCATTGAAATTCTGGACGCCCTTGGGGTTGCCTTCGGGCGTCACCAGGACAACCTTGTTTTCCAACAGGTCTATGCGGCTGCCGCTCTTGACGAAGTCCAGCTTATCCGGATTGGCTTTGGCGTCTTTTGAGGCGTCGAGCTGGTTCATCTGCTTCTGGGCTGCCGAAATGAAGAGGTCACAGTCGGCACCGTTCTGGATCTGCGTCTTCAGCGTGCCCGACGAATCGAAGTTAAAGGAAATTTCCACGTCCGGATGTTCTTTCTGATACTGGGCGGCAATCTGGTTCATCGTTTCCGTCATGCTGGCCGCAGCAAAGACGGTCAGGTGGACTTTATCGCCGTCCCCGGCGGCTTTGTCCTCTTTCTTGTCCGACCCGCATCCGGCCAGGGCAAAAGCCAGCGTCGCCGCCAAGACCGATGCGACTACTTTTTTCCACGTCATCACCGTACATCTCCTTTTTGTAAATCCATTTATATGCATTTACTTGCGGCCACAATCCCGGACTTCGCCGCGCAGTAAGTCGAGGCCATGGGGAATCGTATCCAGGAAGACATCCATACATTCCTGACAGGCCTTGGGACTGCCGGGCAGGTTGATGATCAAGGTCTTCTTGCGGATGACGCTGACCGCCCGGGACAGCATGGCCCGCGGCGTAATCTGCATGGAAGCGGCCCGGATGGCTTCGGCAATGCCCGGCGCCTGACGGTCGGCAACGGCCAGGGTCGCTTCGGGCGTGACGTCGCGAGGGCCAAACCCGGTACCGCCTGTCGTCAAGATGAGGTCAGCCTGGCGCTGGTCGGCCAGCCGGCAGAGCTGTTGTTCCAAGGGGCCCTCGCCATCGGGCAGGAGCAGCTGTTCCATGACTTCAAACCCAGCCCGTTCCAGCCGCTGGACAATGACGGGGCCGCTGGCATCTTCCCGCAGGCCTTTGCTTCCCTTATCCGACAAGGTGATAACCGCCGCCTGATAAGGCCGTTTCCCTTGCCGCGGGACTTCGGTCATGACATCGCCCGGGCGGATGACGCCGCCTTCAAGGACGCGGGCAAATACGCCTTCCCTGGGCATGATGCAATCGCCGACGGCTTCATAGACGGCACAATGGTTGTGACATTCCTTGCCGATCTGGGTCATTTCCAGCAGGACGTCGCCACAGCGCAGCAGCGTCCCTACAGGCAGGGCCGAGAAATTGAAGCCGTCGACGACGAGATTTTCGCCGAAAGCGCCGAATTCCACCTGACCGCCGCGGCGGCGGAAAGCTTCGATGCTTTCCAGGCCCAGCAGGCTGACCTGGCGGTGCCAGTGTTCGGCATGAGCGTCGCCTTCAATGCCCCAGTTGACTATGAAATTCCCTTCCGGTACGGCCTGTTTAGCCACGCCGCGGATGGTGCTGATGCAAACAGCATGTACTTTCCCCATTTTTTATCCTCCGATCTGATTCATCGTCTTATGTTCACTGATATGGTTCTGTTCGGCGAAGCAATGCTTGGCCGGCTTGTCATAAACCGCCCTGGCCATGGCGCGCTGCAGCTCCTGACAGATAGTTTCCTCCTCTTGGCCGCTGCGGACGATGGCCCGCAAATCGACGCCATCGTCATAGCAGAGACAGGGCTTCAAAAAGCCCGTACTCGTCAGGCGCAGGCGGTTACAGGACGAGCAGAAGCCATGGGTATTGGCAGCGATGAAGCCAATACGACCTTGCAGCTGGCCGCTCCGGTAATACGAAGCCGGTCCGTTTCCCCGCCGTTCTTCTGTGGCAGCCAAATCCGGATAGGCCCGGCGCAGGACGGCCAGGGCCGCTTCTTCCGTAAAGCCTTTCAGCGTCGTCCCGTAGCCGATGGGCATGAGTTCGATGAAGCGCACATCGACGGGAAACCGGCCGGCCAAGCGGGCCAGCGGCAGGATCTGGTCCTGCGTTTCTTCCAGTAATACGGCGTTTACTTTGACGTTTACCCGAGCAGCCGCGGCCCGTTCCAAGGCTTCCAGGACGACGGACAGCTGGCCGCCTCCGGTCAGCCCGGCATACTGCCCGGCATCGAGGCTGTCCAGGCTGATGTTGATGCCGTTGATGCCCATACGGACCAAGTCCGGCAGGGCGTCGGACAACAGCAGGCCGTTCGTCGTCAAGGTCACAGAACGGACGCCTTTCATGGCTTTGAGGGATTCCATGAAGGCCACGGCCCCTTTGCGCACCAGCGGCTCGCCGCCGGTAATCTTGAAGCGGTCGATGCCCAGGGACAGAGCAGCCCGACAGATGAGCTGCATTTCTTCATAGCGCAGGACAGCTTCGTGGCCGACGCTGGTCAGGGCTTCAGGCATACAGTAGCGGCAGCGCAGGTTGCAGCGGTCCGTCAGGGACAGGCGCAGGTAGCCGATGGTCCGTCCCCATTTATCCTTCATGGTGCTCCCCTCCGTCATATTGGAAATGGCCGCTCTTGCCGCCGATTTTTTCGACGAGGTGGATATCCTTGAGACACATGCGCTTATCGACGGCCTTGCACATATCGTAGACCGTCAGCAAAGCCACGGATACGCCCGTCAGGGCTTCCATTTCGACGCCGGTCTTGCCGTTGCACTTGACAGTACAGCGGCCTTCGAGTTCACAAGTATCGTCGTGGAAGATGAATTCGACGCCGCATTTGGTCAAATTGAGGATATGGCAGAGCGGGATGAGGTCGCTCGTCCGCTTGGCTCCCATGATGCCGGCAATGCGGGCCACGCCGAGGACATCGCCTTTTTTCACGGCACCGGCCCTGACGGCTTCATAGCACTCGCGGCTCATGGAAATACGGCCGCAGGCCACAGCCGTCCGGGCCGTCACGGCTTTACCGCTGACGTCGACCATGACGGCGTCACCGTTGTTGTCAATGTGTGTAAACGGGTTCACCAGGATCACCTACTTTCCAAAGCCACAGTTCGGGAAGGTACAGACAGGACAGCCCAGGCATAAGCCGCCTTCGCCGAGACCGGCCAGGTCATCGGCCGTCACGGGGACATCGGCCATGAGCGACGGCAGGACGAGGTCAAAGATCGTCCGCTTGGCATACATGACACAGCCCGGCAGACCGACGATGGGGCGATCGTCCCCGCTATAAGCCAGAAGGAACATGGCCCCTGGCAGGACCGGAGCACCATACGATACGATGCGGGCTCCCGTATTCTTGATGGCCAGCGGCGTCTGGTCATCGGGGTCGACACTCATGCCACCCGTACAGAAAACCATATCCATGCCCTTATCCAGCATATCCTGGATAGCCGCCGTAATGGCAGCCGGGTCATCGGCCAGGGTCGTATGCATGGCCATGACGGCGCCGTATTCAGACAGCTTGCTTTCGATGACCGGCGTAAACGTATCTTCGATACGGCCATGGAAGACTTCATTCCCCGTCGTGACGACGCCGGCTTTCTTCTGGCCGAAGGGATGGACGTCGAGGAGCGGTGCCGGACCGGCTGCTTCCTGGGCAGCGGCCATCTTATCCTTCTTGATGACCAAGGGAATGATGCGCGTACCGGCCAGTTTATCGCCCTTGCGGACCGGGAAGCCGCCGTGGCGGGTGGCAATCATCATTTCGCCCAGGGAATTGACGGCTTTCAAGCCATCCCGGCGGATAGTCAGGACGCCGTCGCAGTCGGCGATGAGTTCGATTTTCCCTTCTTTCGGCGCACTGCCGTGCATATGAGCTCCCATGCAGATGTCGCGCAGGATGGCAGCGGCTTCATCTTCATGGAACAGGGTGTCATCTTTTTCCCAAATATAGACGTGGTCCTTGCCGACCGACAAGAGGACCGGAATATCTTCTTGGGTAATGACATGGCCCTTGCGGAAGACCGGGCCTTTGGTGACGCCGCGGATGATCTGCGTAATATCATGGCAGAGGACATGGCCGACAGCGTCTTCGGTTTTCATCATTTTCATACTTATCTATCCTTCCATTTTTTGTAATTTATGGAGTTCTTCATCATTGAACCATTGCCGGAACTGGCGGTCTGCCACGTCGTGCAGGGCCTCGTTCATCTCTTCATACCGTTCCAGGATGATTTCAGCCTGCTTGGTCAGGACGGACCGGCCGCCGTCTTTGCCGCCGACATAGCGGCGGATGAGGGGAAAGCCCCAGATTTCTTCGGCGTTGCGCATGACTGTCCAGGCCTTGGAGTACGACATGCCCATATCCCGGGCTGCGCCCTGCAGGGAACCATGACGGCGGACACCTTCCAGCAGTTCGGCCACGCCGGGCCCGAAGGCCCGCTTATCGCCCATGAGGCACAGGGTCACTTTGCAATGTAGTTTCTCTTCTGCCATGGAGCCACCTCCTTCAAGCGTTATTCGCGCTTACAAATAACGAATCTACTAAGCTCATTATACATGAAAATCTGTTAGCTGGCCATACTTTTTTTGTAACCCGTAGTGAAATCATCACCGCTTATGCAAATTATGATATAATACACGCATAACATACAAAAGGATGTGATAGGATGACAAAAATACTTCGCCCTTTATCGCTGGGGCTGATTATCCTGGCCGGCGGCCGCAGTACCCGCATGGGCCGCGATAAAACGGCCCTCCCCTGGCGCGATACGGACCTGCTGACGGATCTGCTTCTGCGCAGCCAAGCTTATCCCTTTACAGAGCGCTTGCTTTCCATCAACCGTCCTTATGAATCGTCCCATTTACCCGCCAAATTAGCCCGCACAGTCCGCCTGGTCATAGACAATTATCCTGACTGCGGCCCCTTGGGCGGGATGGAGGCCGCCCTGTACAGCGGCCAGTGCGACTTCTATCTGGTCTTATCTGTCGACCTTCCCTTCTATGATTTTGCCCCCGCCCCGGATTTGGTCAAATTACTCCGGCGCCAGCCCACCCTGCAGGCCATCATACCCAGGACGGAAAACGGCCAGGACCAGCCCCTGGCCGCCTTATACAGCCGTCAGCTCCTGCCAGCCATTACGGACCATCTGCAGAAGGGCAATTACCGCCTGCGCCATCTGTATCAAGACGTGCCGGCAGCCTATGTCGATGAAACCTTCCGTTCGGCCTTATATTTCAATATCAATACGCCTGAAGCCTATGAGGCTGCCAAAGGCCGCGACACCAACAGCCGCCGCCAGGTACCCGTCGTCACCCTGACGGCACCGAAATCAGGCGATGGCAAGACGACAGCCGCTGCGGCAGCCATTACGGAACTGACGCACCGCGGCTATCAGGTCGCCTATATCAAGAGCAGCCATCACACCGTGGCCCGCCGCAAGACCGGCTCCGATACGGACCGGGCCCGCAAAGCCGGTGCCGTTTCCGTCTGTCTCTGCGGTCCGGCAGATTATCCCATGGGAACGCGGAAAGAAGATTACATCCTGGCCCTGTCCCAGCAACAGCTGGCCGACCTGGTCCTCGTCGAAAGCCGCAGTCACGGTCCCTTTCCACAAATCGACGTGACCCAGGCCGATGACAACCAGCTGGTCAACAATATCTTATTCCTCACTGGCTACCGCTCGTCGGTGATATAAGCAGTTTGTTCTTTTCTGTCTTGCACCCTGCTAAAATAAGTCCTACACTGAGACTAGTAAAGCGTACCCCGTCCGTGGTATACTAAAAATCTCCAGTTTATGTAAAAGTGAGGTGTTCCTATGTGTGCCTATAAGAAAATCGACACGGTCTGTCCCTATTGTGGCACAGGCTGCGTCATCACCTGCACGGTCGACACGGAAAAAAACCAGGTCATCGAAGCCAAGGTCTCGCCGCGCGGTGTCAACAATGAAGGCCGGCTCTGTCTGAAAGGGCTGTACGGCTGGGACTATCTGAATGACCCTCAGATCCTGACCAAGCGTATCCGCCAGCCGATGATCCGCAAAAACGGCAAGGGCACGCCCCTCGTCGAAGTATCGTGGCAGGAAGCCATCGAATACGCAGCGGCCCGCCTCAAAGCCATCATCAAGGAATACGGCCCGGATGCCGTCATGGGCGCCGGTTCGGCCCGCGGTCCCGGCAATGAGGCCGCTTACATTACGCAAAAATTCATGCGCGCCGTCGTCGGCACGAACAACGTCGACCACTGCGCCCGCATTTGACACGCTCCATCGGTTACCGGACTCGGTGAGTCCGTCGGTGAAGGTGCCATGTCTTTCAGCGTTCCCGAACTCGAAGACGCAGAAGTCATCTTCGATATCGGTTATAACGCGCCGGTCTCGCATCCCCTCGTCGCCCGCCATATCGTCCGGGCCAAGAAGAAGGGCTGCAAGATCATCTGTGTCGATCCGCGCCTGACAGAAACGGGCCGCATCGCCACCATTTACCTGCCTATCAAGGGCGGCACGAACATGCTCTTCCTCAACGCCATGGCCCACGTCATGGTCACGGAGGACCTGGTCGACCACGATTTCATCGAAAAGCATACGACAGGCTTTGCCGACTATGCCAAAGAAGTGGCCCAGGATAAATACGCGCCCGAAGCCGTCGCCGCAGCGACCCACCTCGATCCCGACGATATCCGCCGGGCAGCGCGCCTGTTCGCTTCGTCCAAACATACCATGACCCTCTGGGGCATGGGCATCACCCAGTTCTCACAGGGCGTCGAATGCGTCATCGCCTGCTCCAACCTGAGTCTCATGACCGGCAACTACGGCCATTACGCCACCGGCGTCGGCCCGGTCCGCGGCCAGAACAACGTCCAGGGGACCTGTGACATGGGCGTCCTGCCCAACCAGTATCCTGGCTATCAGGACGTCATGGACGATGAAATCCGCCATAAATTTGAAAAGGCCTGGGGCGTTTCCCTGCCATCCCACGTCGGCCTGCCCCTGACCTATGTGCCGGACAAAGTCCTGCGCGAACCGGACCCGAAGAAGCGGATTCACGCCTATTACATCATCGGCGAAGACCCGGCCCAGTCCGATCCGGACCTGCCGGAAATCCGCCGCACCCTGTCGGCTATCGACCTGGTCATCGTCCAGGACATCTTCTTCAACAAGACCTGCGAATATGCCGATGTCATCTTCCCGGCTACGGCCTGGGGCGAACACAATGCCGTATATACCTCCTGCGACCGCCGCTTCCAGCGCGTCCGCAAGCTCATCGAACCCCAGCCGGGCTGCAAGACGGACTGGGAAATCCTCTGCCTCATGGCAACGGCCATGGGCTATCCCATGCATTACGACAATACCGAACAGATTTGGGACGAAATGCGCTCCCTGTGCCCGAAATTCGCCGGTGCCAGCTATGAAAAGATGGTCGAGAACCACGGCGTCCAATGGCCCTGCACGGAAGACAGCCCGGATGATACGGGGACACAGTATCTCCACAAGGGCGCTCATTTTGCTACGGCCGACGGCAAAGGCCATTTCTACTACTACCCCTGGACGCCGGCCAAAGAGCTGGAAAGTCCCGAATACCCCCTGTCCCTGTCGACAGTCCGCGAAGTCGGCCACTATTCGGTCCGTACCATGACCGGCAACTGCCGCCTCCTGGCCGACCTGGCCGATGAACCGGGCTATATCCAGATGAATCCCGAAGACTGCCAGGAACTGGGCATTGCCAACGGCGACCTGGTCCGCGTCGTCTCCAAGCGGGGCCATACCATCACCCGCTGCCAGGAAACAGACCGCGTATCCAAAGGGGCGACGTACATGACCTATCAGTGGTGGGTCGGCGCCTGCAACGAATTGACGTCGGCCGCCCTGGACCCCAAGAGCCATACGCCGGAATTCAAATACTGTGCCTGCCGCGTCGAAAAAATCGACGACCAGAAACAGGCCGAACGCGATGTAAAAGCCCAGTATACCGCTATCCGCAGCCGCATGGGCATCGAAGTAAAGGAGGTGTAAACGATGTTTAAACACGTCAAGACGGACCCGGAACTGTGCATCGGCTGCAAGACCTGCATGGCCGCCTGTGTGGCCAGCCATACAGGCAAGGCCCTGTTTGCCCTCAAGCCCAAGAGCTTCGATTTCACGCCGCGGGTCCACGTCGTTTACACGTCGAAAGTCACCAAGGCCGTCCAATGCCAGCAGTGCCCGAAGCCGCGCTGTATGGAGGCCTGTCCGTTCCACTGCATTTCCCTGGGTCCCGACTCGGTCGTCATCGATGAAGAGGCCTGCCGGGGCTGCGGAAAATGTTCCCGCGCCTGTCCTTTCCAGGCCATCAACATGACCAAGATCTACCACGGCGATACCAAAGGCCGGCCCTTCCGCATCGTCGCCTACAAATGCGACCTCTGTGCCAATACGGAAACGGGGGAACCAGCCTGTATCCCGGCCTGCCCAACGGAAGCCCTGAGTCTCTTCGACCCGGCCGTCGTCGCGGCTCAGCGGGCTAAACTGAAAGCCCAAAAAGAAGCGGCCAAAACACAGGCAGCTTATGAAAAAGCATTGAAAAAAGGAAAGCCATAACTATGGAAATCGTCACGATTACCGAAGCAAGGCGCCGTCTCGACGGCGCCTTGCCTTCCTATGAAGCGAAAATAGAATATGTCACACCAAACCAGGCCCTGGGCCGCATCACAGCCCGGGACATTACGGCAGCCTGCGACTATCCGCCGTACCGTAAATCGCCCTTCGACGGCTATGCTATCCATAGCCATGACGGAAATGCCTATGAAGTCGTGGCGACCATCGGCGCCGGCATCGTCTATGACGGCCCTGTTGCAGCCGGCCAGGCCGTACGCCTCATGACGGGCTGCGCCGTCCCGGATGATTGCGATACCGTCGTCCCCCAGGAATACGTCGAACGCCAGGGAAATCATATACGAGTTACAGAAAGCATCCCGCCGGGCAGCAACATCATCCCCAAAGGCGAAGAGTGCCGTTCCGGCGCCGTCATCATCCCGGCCGGGACGAAGCTCACAGCCGGTGCCCTGTCCGTCGCCGTCGGCCTGGGAAATGAACGCCTTCCCGTTTACGCCAAAGCGAAGGTCCTCTTCCTGACGTCAGGACGGGAACTGGTCCTGCCCGGAGAAGTGCGGCACCATGGCCAGATTTACAACTCCAACGCCTATCTCTTCCAGCCCTTATTGGAACAGTACGGCGCAGAAGTCACCTTCTATCACGTATCGGACGGACCGGACCAGCTGGCTGATGAAATGGCAGCCGTCCGCCGCCTGGCCCGGGACAAGGACCTCATCGTCAGCACGGGCGGCGTCTCCGTCGGCCTCTATGACACGATGCCCCAGATTTATCAATCCCTCGGTGCCGTCCAACTTTACGACCGCATCACTATGCGGCCCGGTTCGGCTTCCTATGGCGGCGTCATTGAAACAGACGGCCGCCGGACGCTCATCCTCGGCCTGTCCGGCAATCCTTCGGCGTCGTTCAATGCCTTCCATCTCCTGGCCGTCCCCATCCTGCGCCGCCTCAACGGCGAAAGAAACAGCGAATTTCCCGTCGTCACCTGCCATTTAGGCGACGCGATCTATAAGAAAAATCCTGTCGACCGCTTCGTCCAGGGCCGCCTGACCTACGAACAGGGCCAGCCCATATTCACACCCAATACGACACTGACGTCCAGTGCCCTGCTGGGCCTTGCCCACACCAACGCCCTGGCGTATATAAAAAAAGGAACGGCCCCGTTGCCAAAGGGCGCTCCCATTGAAGTAATATTCCTATAAAAAGGGCTTGTCGCACAGCGACAAGCCCTTGTTTGCACTGTAGGGGTCGCCACGTGGGCGACCCGTTAGAAATTGGGACGATTTTTTAGCAACCACTTCGGGAAATCATACATATCCCGAAGCGGGCTCGCCACGTGCGAGCCCTACATAAAAAAGCTGTCACACGAAGCCAAAATGCCTTCATGTGACACTTTTTTTATATTATAATAAAATCCGTTCTGGATGAGCAAATATTTTGAAAGAATCAGGCCGCAAGCCGCAGGACAGGGTAATCTGGTACTGCTCCGCCAGGGACACGCCCAGACTCGTCGGCAAGGCCCGCGATGCCAGGAAGCGAACGCCCAGGCCATGGATCTTTTTGATGACCGATTGGGGAACGCGGCCGCTGAAGACCAGGACGGCCTGACTGACGTCGATGTGCTGTAATTCGACGAAGCCCCGCAGGCGGTCGAGGACATTGTGGCGGCCGATATCTTCCGTATAGACGAGGACTTCATCGCCTTGGACCAAGGCCCCTTCGTGGACGCCGTGCGAGGCGTGATGTGCCGTCGATAAGCTGTCCAAGAGACCTCCATAGGAATAGAGCTTCTCTGCCGTAATCGGCACAAAAGGCGGCTTTTCTACTGCCCGTGCCGTCCCGGTTTCCGTCGTGACCCAGGCCGCCCCATCGTGCAGGCAGACACCAGCCAGCTTGCGGCCAGCCGGTATTTTCTCTTCGGCCAGACAGTAACCCACAGCCAGGACATCGATATCTTCCGGCGAAGAAATGAGCGTACTGATGCGCTGCCCATCGAGATAGAGCGGCGTCATCACTTCGACGGCAATGGACTGCTTCTTAGCTGCTGCGCCTTGGTAATAGTCGATATAGGGCAGCTCCCGGCACGACGAAAAATGTAAGTCATTCTGATTCATCTTCACGAAAATTCCCCCTTCCCCATCCAGAGCAGGGCCGTCAGGACGGCGCCGCCGAGGCTGCGGGCCTTGTCGGAAATCGTAAAGCAATTCTCCCGTTCATCATCCCGCGGGTCGATGTCGGCTATCTTGAAGCCTTGCGGTACCTGATAGCCGTCACGGATCAGTCCCCGGACGAATCCCGTCAGCGACGCCAGAATCGGCGTCCCCATACATTCCGTCACAGCCATTCCAAAAGGGATGGGCTCTTCTGTCAGGACAGCCATGGGCTGTCCTTTTTTTACTTTATCGCCGATGTGGACCAATCCGTATACGAACCCGGCCTGCTGACTGTGGATGACGCGCTCTTTGCCGTAGCCGGCAATCAATCCGGGAATCCCCGTATTGGCGATAGCCGTGCCCTGCCAAATGATACGCCCCAGCTGGTGGCCCCGCTTGGTTTCAATGACGGCATCGACATCGACCCCGGCCGTAAATCCCGGCCCCAGGGCCACGGTATGACGTGCCATACGCCGGTTCGTCCCCAAGTTCTTCTTAGCCAGGATGGCATCGACGACGGCCCAGGGCTTCAGCGCCGCAATCGACGCCCCTTCCGGGTCCACCAGCAAGGGAATGGCCTCGCCTTCCCAGGACTTCCGGACCTCGGCCAAAGACCGACAGCGGCAGCAAGTCAGATTCTCGACGGCAGCCGTCCCATCGTAGACGGCTTCACAGAGGGCCACCTGACGCCGGATAGCCGACGGCTTCTCCACTTCCAGCAGCAGCAGGCGGAACCCAGCCTCATACAAAGACTGGGCCACGCCCGTCGCCAGGTCCCCAGCCCCGCGGATAATGACCAATTTATCTTCCATAAGACCACCTTTCCACATCGAAACATCAAACATCCCTATTATAAGAGTGCTTGTCGCAAGACGTCAAGCACTCTTTAGTTGTTAGTGGCTAGCAGACGGCTTTAAATTTAAGGCCCTCTTCTACAAACTACAAACTCTGTACTACAAACTTTTATTTCTTTTTCTTCCGGCTATACGGCGTCCCTTCTAAGGGCAATGTTGTCTGGAACTGGCCGTTCCATTTATAGTAGGCTCCGGCTACGGCAGGTGCCGTCGGGATGGAGGTGATTTCGCCGACGCCGATGGCTCCGTAGGCTACGTCGACGCCTTCTTTTTCGATGGGAATGGCTTCGACGTCAGGGGCTTTATCGGCCCGGAACAGGCCCAGGGTCCCGAATTTGGCCGTCGGTTTACAGTGGTCCAACGGATATTGTTCCGTCAGAGCATAACCGCAGCCCATGACGGTGCCGCCTTCGATCTGGCCTTCCAGGCTCTTGCGGTTGACGACGCGGCCGACGTCGTGGGCGGCGACCATTTTGCGGATGGTACCGTCGTCATTGAGGATGCAGACGTGTGTGGCATAGCCGTAGGCGACGTGTGATACGGGATGAGGGACGTCAGCGCCCATCTTGTCGGTCTTGCCCAGGTATTCGCCGATGTATTCCCGACCGTTGAGGACATCTAAGTCGCTACGGTTGAAGCGGACGGCGGCCGTAGCGGGCGATTCTTTTTCTACCGTTACGCCTTCCAGGTAGTTGCTGGCATGGCTCGTTTCTTCATAAGGCAGGCCCTTGGCGGCAAAGAGGTCGCGCCGCAGCTGGACGGCGGCTCGCCGGGCCGCTTCCCCGGTCAACGTCGTCTGCCGCGAACCCGACGTCGTACCGGCATCGGGTGAGGTCGCCGTATTGGGCATATGCCATTTGATATCTTCAATGGGAAGACCTGCAGCCTGGGATACCATCTGGACCAGGACCGTGCCGACGCCCTGGCCGATGCAGGATGCCGACGAGTAAATGTGTACCCTGTCGTCTTTGACGACCAGACGGCAGCGGCCATAGTCGGGCAGGCCGACGCCGACGCCGGAATTCTTCAAGGCACAGGCAATGCCAACATAAGGCCCGCTGTGATAGTACGCCTCTTTGACGGCATCCAGCGTTTCGGCCAAGCCTGTCGACGGGTCGGCAATCTGGCCATTGGGCAGGATGTCACCGGGCCGGATGGCATTGCGATATCGGATTTCCCACGGGTCGATGCCGACCAGTTCAGCCAGTTTATTTAAGTTTAATTCCGTGGCAAAAATGGTCTGAGTGACGCCAAATCCGCGGAAGGCTCCGGCTGGTGGATTGTTAGTGTAAACGGCTGTCCCGTCGATGTCGATGGTCTGGTAGTTATAAGGCCCTGCCGCATGGGTACAGGCGCGCTGGAGAACGGGTCCGCCCAGGGAGGCATAGGCCCCGTTGTCGGTGACGGCGACGAGCTTCATAGCCGTCAGTTTCCCAGTTTCATCGCAGGCCGTCGTCATGTCCATGCTGAACTGATGGCGCTTGGGATGGATGAGGATGCTTTCCTGGCGCGTCAACTTCACTTTACATATCCGTTTACATACATAGGCGACGAGGGCAGCCAAATGCTGGACCGTCACGTCTTCCCGGCCGCCGAAGCCGCCGCCGACGAAGCAGTTCTCGACGATGACTTTTTCTTCCGGCAGGCCCAGCATGAGTGCCGTTTCCCGGCGCGTATCATAAATGCCCTGGTCCGACGAATAAACGAAGACGCCGTCATCAAAGGGCATGGCGACGGCACATTCCGGTTCCAGGAAGGCGTGTTCCGTCCATGGCGTTTCAAAGTGGTGCGTCACCTTATACTTCGAGGCGGCAATGACGGCATCAGCGTCGCCGCGGACCAGGTGTTCATGGGCCAGGACGTTCGTACCAGCCGACGGGTGTACCAGCGGCGCCCCTTCTTTCAGGGCGTCGGCTGCACAGGTCAGGGCCGGCAGTTCTTCATATTCGATATCGACGAGCTTCTTAGCCTGTTCCAGGATTTCCGGCGTTTCCGCAGCCACCAGGGCGATGGCGTCGCCCAGGAAGTGCGTCGTCGAGCCGACGGGGATGAGCGTATCCCAATCGGTCTTCAAATGGCCGACTTTGACGGACCCGGGGATATCGTCTGCCGTCAGGACGCAGACGACACCGGGCAGGGCCTTGGCCTTTTCCGCATGGATGGCCTTGACGACAGCCCGCGGATAAGCGCTGCGGATGGCACTGCCGTAACACATGCCGGGCAGGTCGACGGCGTCCAAATCATCTGTATATCTGCCGACGCCCAGGACTTTGGCCTTGACGTTGACGCGCTGGCAGGGAGCGCCGACGCCGCGGTAGCCGCCGCGGACGGGAAGAGGCTGGTCCGTGCGCAGCAAATCTGCTGCCATAGCGATGGCGTCGATGATTTTCTTATAACCCGTACAACGGCAGATATTATTGCGGATGGCCGCGGCGATTTCCAGCCGCGACGGCGCCGGGTTGGCGTCGATGAGGGCCTTGCCGCACATGACCATGCCGGGGATGCAGAAGCCGCACTGGACGGCGCCGGCTTCGCCAAAGGCGTAGACGAAGACGTCTTTTTCCCGCTTGGACAGCCCTTCGACGGTCAACACGTGTTTACCAGCCATGCGGCTGACCTTTTGGACACATGTCTTGGTCGCCTTGCCGTCGATGACGACCGTACAGGTTCCGCAGGCCCCTTCACTGCAGCCATCCTTGACGGATTTCAGGCGCAGGTCATTGCGCAGGACGTCGATGAGCTTGCGTTCTCCATCGGCTTCTATTTCACGGCCGTTTACCCATAGTTTACATAATTCACTCATAATGCCACCTTCCTATAATCAAGATTATCTTTTATCGCGGAATCGATACAACAAGGTTCCATAGCCGCGTTTTCCACAGAATTGATTGTCTTTGGCGATGATTTCGCCGCGGAGCATGGTCAGGCGGATCGTCGCCTGGACCGTCATGCCTTCATAGGGCGAATAGCCGCAGGTCGTGTGCAGGTTCTCCCTGGCAAAGGTCCGCGTCCCTTTCGGATCGATGAGGACGATGTCGGCATCGCTGCCGGGCAGCAGCGTCCCTTTGCGCGGATAGAGGCCAAAGATTTTGGCCACATTGGCACTGGTCACCTGGACGAAGCGCTCCAGGGTCAGCCGGCCTTTCAGGACGCCTTCACTGAACAGCAGGGGCATCCGTTCTTCGACGCCGGATACGCCGCCGGGACAGTTCCGGAAATCGCTGACATTCTCCTGTTTTTCAGCTATCGTAAAGGGGCAGTGGTCCGTCGCTACGGTCTGGATCGTCCCGTCGGCCAGGGCCTGCCACAGGGCCTGGTTGTCTTCGGCTTTCCGCAGCGGCGGCGCCAGCATGTATTTAATGCCTTCCATAGGGCCGCCGTGACGGAATTTCTCTTCTGTCAGCAATAAGTATTGCGGACACGTTTCACTGTAAATATGACGCTGGCCTTGGCGCCGGGCCAGGCGCAGCTGGTCCAGGCTCTCATGGGCCGACGTGTGGACGATATAGACCGGCGCATCGCCACAAGCCCGGGCTGCCGCCAGGACACGGCTCACGGCTGCGGCTTCGGCCACGTTGGGCCGCGTCTTCGCCTGGCCGATGGGCTGCAGGTCCTGCGGTCCCAGGGCATCCCGCAGGGCGTTGGTAATGCCGTCGCTTTCGGCATGGACCGTGAGCAGGCCGCCATGCTTCTTGATGACCGGCAGGAGCTGCATCAGTTTCTTCTCGCCGACGGGATAGCCATACGTCGTATAGGCTTTGAAACTGGGAAAACCTTCGTCGATGAGCTGGCCCAATTCCTGCAGGACCTGGTCGTCGACATGCTGGATGACGCCATGGAAGCTGTAGTCGACCGGGCAGGGCACGGCCAGTTTCCGGTACCGTTCAAAGGGATAGCGCAGGGAACAGCCGGCCGGGCCAAAGGCCATATGATCCAGGATGGTCGTCGTGCCGCCGCAGGCCGCTGCCACGCCACCGCTGTAAAAGTCATCGCACGCGCGGTACTGCGGCGACTGCTGCAGGTCCATATGGGTGTGGGCATCGATGCCGCCAGGGCAGACATAGAGGCCGTCGGCGTCGATGACCTGTTCATGACCGCTGTGCACAGCCTGTCCCAAGGCCTGGATTTTTCCCTCACGGACGGTAACGTCGGCCCGGAAATGTTCCCCTTCCAGGCAGACCGTCCCGTTTTTGATGACGTAATCCATGGTTTTCCCTTCTTTCTCTATTCAATCAGCAGGTAATCGTAATCGCGGCAGACCGTTTCCATGAAGGTCCGCAGGTCTTCCGGGATTGCTTCATCAGCCGTCCCTAAAGTCGTCGTCCGGATTTCTCCATCCAGGCGGACTTTGCAGAAGCCGCTGGCCTTGTCGAGGACGGCAAAGCCCGAATTATCGCTGTGGTCTAAATCGTCTTCATTAGCGAAGAGTGTAAACTTATCTACATACGGCGCACCGCCCCAGGGACAGAAGGTCCGGCAGTTGCCACATTCGTTACACATGTAGTCAATATGCAGAATCTGAGCCTGCATATGGCCCGGTACCTGGATGGCTGTATTGGCCCGATTGGGGCAGACTTCCGTACAGACTTCGCAGACGCTGTCACAATGGAGGCAGCGGCCGTCACAGCCTGTTTCCGGTGCCGTCTCCAGAATACCCCGCTTCGAGTAAACGTCGTTTACATCAGCTGGAATCAGGGTATCGACACTGGCCATCTGGCCTAAAATGCCTTCCGCCGCCCGCTTGCCGTCGGCAATACATTCGACGACGGATGTCGTCTTGCCGTAATGGCCATCGCCGATGACGGTCAGGCCTTCGATGGCGCCGGCCAGGGTGTCACCGATTTTCCCTTTGACGCCGCAGGCCGCCAGGATGATGTCATAGCCCTGCAATTCGTCGAGCGAGGCGATGGCCCTGCCGACGACGAGATGGACACCCATCTTTTCGATGAGGGCTACATCCTTGTCGATGGCTTCTGGTGAAATCTGCCCTTTCTTTTCACACAAGAAGGTCCGCACCAGGCCGCCAGGTTCGTCGTTCTTATCGAAGACGGTCACATCCAGGCCGCCGCGGGCCAGGAAATAAGCCGCCGACAGTCCGGCCGGACCGGCGCCGATGACAGCCGCTTTTCTCCCATTGGACGGCGTGGCCTGCAAAGTCGTCATGACGCTGGCATAGCCTTTTTCAGCAGCTATCAGCTTATTGCGCCGGATTTCAACAGGGGCATCACAGAAATTGCGCGTACAGCTGTTCATACAGGTATGGTAGCAGACGGTCCCCGTCGTAAAGGGCAGGGGATTCTTTTCCAGAATAATCTGCAGGGCCTGGTCATATTTCCCGGCGGCGACGAGGTCCATATAGGCCGGGATATCCTGATGGATGGGGCAAGTCTGGCTGCACGGTGCCATGAAGCAGTCCATCAAGGGCAGTGCCTGGTCGTTCTTGCGCTGCTGGGCCTTCGGGTCCAGACGGGCATAGTGGGCATCATCTTGAGCCTTAGCCAGCAAGTCATCCAGGGCCTTGACGTTTACACGAGTAAACGCCTGTCCACGCTGACCTTCAAAACACTGTGCCAGCTGGGCAAAGCGTTCATAGCCACCGGGCTTGAGCAGCGTCGTCGCCACCGTGACCGGCCAGATGCCGGCCCGGACGATATTCTTGATGTTGTGGGCATCGGCACCGCCGCTGTAAGAAATACGCAGGCTGCCGTCAAAGGCTTCACTCAGCTTCTTGGCCACATTCATGGACAGGAAAAAGAGGGGCTTGCCGGACATATACATTTCCGTCCCCGGCAATTCATGGCGCGTAATGTCGACGGGGAAGGTATTGGTCAGTTTGACGCCGAACAACAGGCCTTCCTCTTTACCCGCTTCCTGCAGCCCCTTGAGCATGGGTACGGCATCACGGTACTGTAAATCCGCCTTGAAATGGCTGTCATCGAAGACCATATGGCCATAGCCCAGGTCATCCATGCATTTCCGGACGAAGTCATAGCCCAGTAAGGTCGGGTTGCATTTGACGAAGGTATTGAGGTGTTTTTCTTTCAGTAAATAGCGGGCAATCCGTTCGATTTCATCGGGCGGACAGCCGTGCATGGTCGAGACCGTGACAGAGTTGCAGATTTCTGCCGGAATGGCTTCGACGTCTTCCCGACGGAGTTTCTGGAACCGGTCCAGATGGGCCAGGAGCCAGGCTTTGCACTCGGCAAAGATAGCCGTATGGGATGCGTCTTTCAGATTTTCGATGAACGAATCGATTTTTGCCGTCTGTATCCCTGCCAGGTCGTAGCCGACGGACATGTTGAACTGCATCCCGTCCGGACTTCCTAAGCCGTATTCGACGGCCATGACGTGGACCAGGAACCAGGCCTTGACGTATTCTTCCAGGGCCTTGGGGACGGTCAGTTCCGTCGACCATTCGACATTGTAACATTCATCGTCGGCCTTGATGCAGGGTTTGGGAACGGGCAGGTCTTCGCCGTCGATTTTCTGGACCGTCTTCAGTTCAAAGAAGCGCGCTCCCGCCGCATAGCCGGCAGCGATATTCTGGGCCAGCTGGGTATGGGGACCGGCAGCCGGGCCAAAGGGCATTTCCAGCGGTCTGTCAAAGATAGTATATGTCCGATTCGGGTCGGCCTGTAGGCGATGGTGGACGCCAAAGATCGTCCCTGACGGCGCTTCGGTCAGGACCCAGTTCATCAATTTTCCAAAGGGAATGGATGTCATGCGATCACTCATGATAGATTCCTCCTTATAAGTATCCATTAATGCGTCCGGCCAGGGTCGCTGCGCCTTCGCGGATTTTAGCCATCAGGGCTTCTTCATCGACACCGGTGAGCTGGCGGTTTTCCATGAGGACTTTGCCATTGGCAATAGTCGTGACGACATCGTGGCCGCTCATGCCGAATAAGATGTGACTGTTGATGTTTTCTTCATTCATCGGCGTCGGAGCAATGTAATCCATGACGATGACGTCGGCTGCAGCCCCTTCTGCCAGTACGCCTAAGGGCTTCTTGAAATAGCGGTTGGCCATGGCTGCGTTGTTATAGAACAGCATCTGCGGTACTTCAGCCCAGGCGGCTGTAGCGTCGCAGAGATGGTGTTTGTGCAGGATATTGGCGACTTTATAGGACTCAATCATATCGTGCGTATAGCCATCGGTCCCCAAGCCGGTCAGGATACCGCGGTGGACCATGTCCATCGTCGGCGGGCAGCCACAGGCATTGCCCATGTTCGATTCCGGATTGTGGACGACCATGGTATCTGTCGCCTTGATGAGGTCCATTTCGTGGGGATTGACGTGGATGCAGTGGCCGAGCAGGGTCTTGGGCCCTAAGATATTCCAGTCATAAAGGCGGTCGATAATGCGTTTACCGTGTTTCTTCAGACAATCCTGCAAGTCTTCGATGCCTTCGGCGACGTGGATGTGGTAACCCACGCCGTCCGGTTTATGTTCGGCTGCCAGGGCCATCGTTTTGTCGCTGATGGTAAATTGGGCATGCATGCCCATCATGCCGGCAATCATGTCCGTCGTGTCGGCCTGAGCGTGGCGGATCCAGGCTTCATTTTCCAGAACTGCCTGGCAAGCTTTATCCTGACCGTCGCGGTCGGAGACTTCGTAGCACAGACACGAGCGGACGCCCAGTTCCTGCGCTGCCTGGCCGATGGCAAAGAGGCTGTCCTTGATTTCACCAAAACTGGCGTGATGGTCGAAGACTGTCGTCACGCCGTTCTTGATACATTCGACATACGTTTCCATGGCGCTCAAATAAGTCAGGTCGTTGGTCAAGTGACGGTCGATGTTCCACCACAGGCCGTCGAGGATGTCCAGGAAGCCCTTGGGCGCATAGCCGTCGATATTCATACCCCTGGCCATGGCGCTGTAAATATGCTCGTGAACGTTGATGAAAGCCGGCATGATGACACCGCCTTTGGCATCGATAAAAGCGGCGTCTGGATAGGCTCGGCGGATTTCTGCCGTCTGGCCGACGCGGCAGATTGTCGTGCCGTCTATGGCTACGGCGCCATCAGGGAAATATTGATTCTTCGCGTCGCGGGTAACGACGTGACCGTTTCCGACGATTAACATAAGTATACCTCCTCTATGCTATACAAATCATAAATCATAAGATTTCTTGCAGTTAATGCATGTTATTTGTGTCATTCTCGTATCTATCTTAATAGTAACCCGTTCCGCCTTACCTGTCAATTTTTTTTTAGTCTAAAAATTTTTTATTATCTTTTTGTTATAGCCTGTAATGGAAAGATGTTTTTTCGACATACCTTTTTTCACCAAGGGCGTTGATTTATCCCGAAAATATGCTATAGTAACAGTACCTAAAAAATTTTTAGCAGATAAGCTAATAATCTGTTTTTGATATGAGAAAGAGGTGCCCCTTATGTTAGACGACGTCGTCCTCAACTTCTTGCGTCACTTAGCCAAAGGCCTGGCAGACCAATTCGGCCCGAACTGTGAAATCGTCATCCACGACTTGAGCGATAATTATAAGGAAAATTCCATCGTCGCCATCGAAAATGGCCACGTCACCAACCGCAAAGTAGGCGATGGCCCGTCTATGGCCGTCCTCGACGCCCTGCGCAGCGATCCCGACAAGCTCCAGGACCATACGAGTTACCTGACCAAGACCAAAGACGGCCGCATCCTCAAGTCGACGACCATTTACATCCGCAATGAACAGCAAAAAGTCATCGGCATCTTCTCCATCAACTATGACATTACCGAACTGATGATGGTCGAAAATGCCATCAAGCCGCTCATCTCGGTCACGTCCAAGGAAGATAAGGTCAGCCGCATCCCGCAGAATGTCACGGACCTCCTCAACGACCTCATCGACGAATCGACGCGTCAGGTCGGCAAACCCGTCCCCCTCATGACACGGGAAGACAAGATCAAAGCCATCAAATTCCTCAACGACCGCGGGGCCCTGCTGATCACCAAGGCCGGCGACAAAATCTCCAAACACTTCGGCATCTCCAAATATACCCTGTACAGCTACATCGACAGCGGAGAAGAGTGAGATTAAGGGGCTATCGCACGAAGGCTTCTATCATCATGCAAGATTCCTTTCTCTTTATCGTTTATAGTACGGAGTTTGTAGTTTGTAGAAGCTGACTTTAAATTTAAAAGCCTTCACTAAAAACTACAAACTGCAAACTTAATACTCAAAAAAGGGCTTGTTGCACATGCGACAAGCCCTTTTTCTATGCCCAAATGTAACAGTTCTCTTTCTGTCATTGCAAAAAAAGTGTAGATACCTAACAAATTTTTAGCTCTTTTCTATTGCAAATCTGTAAGGTCATGTTATACTCTAGGTATACAAAAACTTTTAGATTTACTAAAATATTTTTTTCAGTTTATCTTTAGGAGGTACGGATATGAAGAAAGATATGAAATGGGCTATGAACCATCTGCCCAAATCAGATGATAAAAATTTGCCGATCATGTCCCTCAGCGAAGTCGCCAAGGCCCGGACATTCCACCAGAGTTTCCCGCAATACAGCGAAACGCCGCTGACCCGGCTCACGCAGATGGCCCGCTACCTGGGCGTCGGTTCGATTTTCGTCAAAGATGAATCGTACCGCTTCGGCCTCAATGCCTTCAAAGTCCTGGGCGGTTCCTATTCCATGGCCAAGTACATCGCCAAGGAAACGCACCGCGATGTATCGGACATGCCTTATGACGTCCTGACGTCAGATGAGCTCCGCCAGGAATTCGGCCAGGCAACCTTCTTCACGGCAACCGACGGCAACCACGGCCGCGGCGTCGCCTGGGCCGCCCAGAAGCTGGGCCAGAAAGCCGTCGTCCACATGCCGAAAGGCACGACCCAGACGCGGCTGGAAAACATCAAGAAACTCGGCGCCGACGTCGACATCCTCGACCTCAATTACGACGATTGCGTCCGCCAGGCAGCCAAAGAAGCCGCCGCTACGCCGCACGGCGTCATGGTCCAGGACACGGCCTGGGACGGCTATGAAGAAATCCCGTCGTGGATCATGCAGGGCTACGGCACGATGGCCATGGAAGCTGGCGAACAGCTGAAGGCCCGGGGCATCGAACGGCCGACGCACATCTTCGTCCAGGCCGGTGTCGGGTCCCTGGCCGGTGCCGTCGTCGGTTACTTCGCCAACCTCTATAAAGACAATCCGCCGAAATTCATCGTCGTCGAAGCATCGGCCGCAGCCTGTCTGTATAAAGGTGCCGCAGCCGGTGACGGCAAGCCCCGCATGGTCGGCAGTGACCTGGATACCATCATGGCCGGCCTGGCCTGCGGCGAACCGAACACGATTTCCTGGGACATCCTCAAGAACCATGTGACGACCTTCATCGCAGCCGATGACCCCATCACGGTCCGCGGTATGCGTATGCTGGCAGCGCCCCTCAAAGGAGATGCGCCCATCGTATCCGGTGAATCCGGTGCCGTCCCCTTCGGCACCCTGGCTACAATCATGTTATCCGATGAATGTAAGGACCTGCGCGCTGAACTCGGCCTCGACGACCATTCACAGGTCCTGGTCTTCTCGACAGAAGGCGACACGGACCCGGAACGCTATAAGAATATCGTCTGGCGCGGTTTGAATAAGTAAAACATTATATAAGATATAGGAGTGATTTTCATGACAGTACCGTACGAAAAAATCAAAGAAGCCGCCAAAGGCTATGAACAGGATATGACCCGTTTCCTGCAGGACATCGTTAAATTCCCCGGTGAAAGCTGCGGCGAAAAGGAACATATCGACCGCATTGCCGAAGAAATGCGCAAACTCGATTTCGATAAAGTGGAAATCGACCCCATGGGCAACGTCCTGGGCTACATGGGCACCGGCAAGACCCTCATCGGCTTCGACGCCCACATCGACACCGTCGGCATCGGCAACAAGGCCAACTGGGATTTCGATCCCTACGAAGGCTTTGAATCGGAAACGGAAATCGGCGGCCGCGGCACGTCGGATCAGCTCGGCGGCATCGTTTCTGCCGTCTACGGCGCCCGCATCATGAAGGACCTGGGCCTCCTATCCGACAAGTACACCGTCCTGGTCACCGGTACGGTCCAGGAAGAAGACTGCGACGGCCTCTGCTGGCAGTACATCATCAACGAAGACAAGGTCCGTCCGGAATTCGTCGTCTCCACGGAACCGACAGACGGCGGCATCTACCGCGGCCAGCGCGGCCGCATGGAAATCCGCATCGACGTCCAGGGTGTATCCTGCCACGGCAGCGCACCCGAACGCGGTGATAACGCCATTTACAAGATGGCCGATATCCTCCAGGACGTGCGGGCCCTCAACGAAAATGACGCAGCCGACACGACGGAAATCAAAGGCCTGGTCAAGATGCTCGACAAGAAATACAATCCCGAATGGGAAGAAGCCAACTTTCTCGGCCGCGGTACAGTCACGTGCTCCCAGATTTTCTATACCTCGCCGAGCCGCTGCGCCGTCGCCGATTCCTGTGCCGTCTCCCTGGACCGCCGCATGACGGCCGGCGAAACGTGGCAGAGCTGCCTCGATGAAATCCGGGCTCTGCCGAGCGTCCAGAAGTACGGCGACGATGTCAAAGTCAGCATGTATGAATACGCCCGCCCGAGCTACACCGGCCTGACCTATCCCATCGAATGTTACTTCCCGACATGGGTCATCCCGAAAGACCACAAAGTCACCAAAGCCCTGGAAGAAGCCTATACCTCCCTCTTCGGCGACAGCCGCATCGGCACTGCCGAAGCGGAAGCCATGCGTAAAGCCCGCCCCCTGACGGATAAATGGACCTTCTCGACTAACGGCGTTTCCATCATGGGCCGCAACGGCATCCCCGTCATCGGCTTCGGCCCCGGCGCAGAAGCCCAGGCCCATGCACCGAACGAAAAGACATGGAAACAGGACCTCGTCACCTGTGCCGCCGTCTATGCCGCATTACCTTCTGTATACACCGATAAATGATCACATCCCATAACGATTAAAAGGAGACTGCCCTATGAAAACCTTACAGGACTACATCGATAAATTAAATGCCCTCAATTTCAAAGACATGTATGAAAACGACTTTTTCCTCACCTGGGACAAGACCGATGACGAACTGGAAGCCATCTGGGTCCTAGCCGACGCCCTCCGCTTCATGCGGGAACACAATATTTCCACAAAGATTTTTGAAAGCGGCTTAGGCATTTCCATCTTCCGCGATAATTCGACGCGGACCCGTTTTTCCTTCGCCTCGGCCTGCAATCTCTTAGGCCTGCAGGTCCAGGACCTGGACGAAAAGAAGAGCCAGATTGCCCACGGCGAAACGGTCCGGGAAACGGCCAACATGATCTCCTTCATGGCCGACGTCATCGGCATCCGCGACGACATGTACATCGGCAAAGGTCATGCCTACCAGAAAGAAGTCGTCGATTCCGTCACGCAGGGCTATAAAGACGGCATCCTCGAACAGAAACCGACGCTGGTCAACCTCCAGTGCGACATCGACCATCCGACTCAGTGTATGGCCGACGCGGCCCACATCATCCACGAAATGGGCGGCCTGGAAAACCTGAAGGGCAAAAAAATCGCCATGACCTGGGCTTACTCCCCGTCCTATGGCAAACCCCTCTCGGTCCCGCAGGGCGTCATCGGCCTCATGACCCGTCTGGGCATGGACGTCGTCCTGGCTCATCCCGAAGGCTATGAAGTCATGCCGGACGTCGTCGACGTCGCCAAAAAGAACGCCGAAAAATCGGGCGGCTCCTTCCGCATCACCCACGACATGGCCGACGCCTTCAAAGACGCCGACGTCGTCTATCCCAAGAGCTGGGCTCCCTTTGCAGCCATGGAAAAGCGGACTAACCTCTACGCCGCTGGCGACCAGGCCGGCATCGACGCCCTGGAACAGGAACTCTTAGCCCAGAACGCGCAGCATAAAGACTGGTGCTGTACAGAAGAATTGATGAAGACCACGAAAGACGGCAAAGCTATGTATCTCCACTGCCTGCCGGCCGACATCAACGGCGTCAGCTGTGAAGACGGCGAAGTCGAAGCCTCTGTCTTTGACCGCTATCGCGATTCCCTCTATAAAGAAGCCAGCTACAAACCCTATGTCATCGCCGCCATGATCATGCTGGCCAAATGCCAGGATCCGGCTCAGACCCTGAAAGCCTTAGAAGAACGCGGCATTCTGCGCAAAATGAAATAATTTGACCGCCAAAGGTGCCGGTCCTCCGGACCGGTGCCTTTTTCATCTCCCTGCCATGCGTTTTACTCATCATTTATAAAACTTTTTCACACATAAAAGGAGATTTATCATGACCGAGAAAAAGAAACGTATCGTCATTGCCCTCGGCGGCAACGCCCTGGGAAATACACTGCACGAACAGATGCTGGCCGTCAAGACGACAGCCAAAGCCATCGTCGACCTCATCCAGGAAGGCTGTGAAGTCATCGTCGCCCACGGCAACGGCCCGCAGGTCGGCATGATCAACCACGCCATGGCCGCCCTGAGCCGGGAAGACCCGAACCAGCCCAACACGCCGCTGTCGGTCTGTGTCGCCATGAGCCAGGCTTACATCGGCTATGACCTGCAGAATGCCCTGCGCGAAGAAATGTACAACCGCGACATCTTCGACATCCCCGTCGCCACCATGGTCACTCAGGTCCGCGTCGACCCGGAAGACCCGGCATTCAAGAACCCGTCGAAGCCCATCGGCCATTTCATGACCAAGGAACAGGCGGAATACGCTGCCAAAGAATACGGCTACATCGTCAAGGAAGATGCCGGCCGGGGCTGGCGCCGCGTCGTCGCCTCGCCGCTACCCCAGGAAATCATTGAAATCGGCGCCATCCAAACCCTCGTCGATTCCGGCCAGCTGGTCATCGCCTGCGGTGGCGGCGGCATCCCCGTCATGCGCCACGGCAACCACCTCAAAGGGGCCAGTGCCGTCATCGACAAGGATTTTGCCAGCGAACGCCTGGCCGAAGACCTCCACGCCGACTACCTCATCATCCTGACAGCCGTGGAAAAAGTCGCCATCCATTTTGGCCAGGCAGACGAACAGTGGCTGTCGGAAATGACGACCGACCAAGCCCGGCAATATATGGCTCAAAATGAATTCGCTCCCGGCTCGATGCTGCCCAAAGTCCAGGCTGCCGTCAAATTCGCCGAATCCCGTCCCGGCCGGACAGCCTTGATCACACTGCTCCAAAAAGCCAAAGAAGGCATCCTCGGAAAGACGGGGACCCGCATTTACCGGGGCGCAAGGATCTGACTGATTCCCTGTTGCACGTAATGGATGAATTTCTTGACTGCCGGTGATGCCCCATCCCGGCTGGGAATGGCAATGCCAATGGTAATCGTATGGGGCGGATCCATGGGAAGGATAGCCACGCGGCCCTGCCACTGTGCCGTCATGAGGCGATTGTTCATACTGACACCCAGGCCGGCTTCGACCATGCGATAGGTCGTATAGTTATCGATGGCCGTATATCGCGTTTCATAAGAAATATGTTCTTCCTTAAGGATCCGGACGACATCCGTATCCTGCTGCGGCAGTGGTTCAATAAAAGATTCATGACACAACTGCTTCAACGGGTATACCTCGGCTCGTGCCAAGGGATGATTTTCCGGAAGCCACATGACCATTTCATCTTCACATAAGGGAATCCAGTCTCCGGAAAAAGGGCGCCACGTCGTGATACAACAATCGAAGCGCCCTTCTTCCAATCCATCGTACATCACTTTATTGGCGCATTCCTCGATGTGGACGTGGACTGCCGGATAGGCCTGCTGGAAAGCCTGTATGATCTGCGGCAGCCAGTTGGCGGCTACACTGAAATAAGAGCCAATGTAAATATCCCCGGCCGTCAATCCCCGGATCTGGGCACTGTACTGCAACAAAGCATCTTCATCACGGATGAGGCGGCGCAGATAAGGGAGCACTGCCTGCCCTTCACGGGTCAGATAAATGCCTTGTGCCGTCCGCCCCAGCAGGGGAAAGCCGATTTCTTTTTCCAGCGATGCAATGGACCGCATGACGCCAGACGGGGTATATCCCAATCGTTCGGCAGCTGAAGAAAAACTGCCCGCCTGGATGACTTGCAGCAAGAGCCTGCATTTTTCCGTATTCATATCTATCACCTTTGCTTTTTTATCAAAACTATATATATTATTTTGCTATTCTCTCCATACTGCTTTTATCGTATCATAAAAGCAAGAAAAAAGTAAGGAGGGACTTTTTCATGAAACAAAGAAATGCAGAAATACTGCTCATCATCGTCATCGCTTCGCGCAGCATTTCCTATCTCCTGTCGAAAATCGGACTGAACGGGATACCGCCTTTAGAATTACTGGCAATCCGCTTCGCCCTGACGACACTTATCCTGCTGCTGCTCTTTCACCGCCGCCTCCCGCTGTTGACGCGCCAGCTATGGAAGGCTGCCGGCCTCTTAGGGACCTTCCTCTTCGCCTGCATGGCCTGTGAACTCATCAGCCTGACGACGATTCCCTCGTCGACAGCGGCCTTCCTGGAAAATACATCCGCCGTCTGGGTCCTGATCCTAATGGCCGTCGTCAGCCACCATTGGCCGGGAAAGCAAGTCCTGACGGCTACGAGCCTGCTCCTCATCGGCATCGCCTGTCTTACCCTGCAAGGCGCCGTTTTCCATCTGGCACCGGGAGAAATCATCTGCCTGACCGGTTCCGTCTTCTACGCCCTTTGGATCTGCCTGACCGCCCGCCTGGCCCGGCAGTACGACCCATTGCTGCTGGGGATCTTGCAAATGGGATTCCTCGCCGTGTACAGTACAGCAGGCATGGTCTTATTTGAAAGCCCGGCCGTTCCTGCCGATACGACGACGTGGGGTGCCATCCTGGCCCTGGTCTTCATCTGTTCCGTCTTTGGCTTCACCTTCCAGCCCGTCGCCCAAAAGTATACCAGCGCCGAAAAAGCCGGCCTGTTTACAGCACTGAACCCGCTCATCGCCGCCGTCCTGGGCGTCATTTTCCTGGGCGAAACCTTTACGCCCGTCCAATTAGCCGGAGCCATCTGTATCCTCCTGGGCATCATCATCGTCCAGCTTCCCGAAAAATATCGCTGCAAAACGCATAGCTGTCAAAATGGATGACACCTGCCTTGACAAAACACCTCCGCCCGGCCTATGCTGAATGCGGAGGTGTCTTTATGAAAAAAAATCGTCTTATCGCAGCCGGACTCTTAGGCCTATTGTGGCTTCCCGGCCTGGCACTGGGCCAGGAAGAGGATGTACAACAAGCCAAGCCAGCAACGGTATGGCAGGACCTGTATTACAGTCGCCAAGAAAAAAAAGACCTCATCATCAGTGCTGATGACAAAGTCCCTCATTCGATCGCAGTTAGCAGACGGTCCACCGGACCGCTTTCGTAGGGGACATCCTGTAAGCCTTTTGGGCCCGTCAGGTGCCGACCAGCAGGAGGCGCAGGACGGCTGCCAAAACGGACAGCTGTGGCTAGGCGTCCCGTTGTGAGAATCCCGCGAAATGCTGTTCGGAGAAAACGCCATTCGCAGGCCGCAGTTCGCAAAACCATGCCTCATGGACCTGTTATGTATATCACCATTTATTCGCGGCGGGCCGCCCAAGGCTCCCTTTATAGGGGAGCTGACCGCTAAAGGCGGTCTGAGAGGTTAAAGATCGGCCCCTACGCAGGCCCCGGTCGGGGCGTTTTTACGAGCTGAGGGTTACTCGAAGCGATGTTGTTAGTTTGAGTTTATCGCTGCGCAGCCGCATCGTAGGGGCGCCACGTGGGGCGCCCGCTACGCGCTGAGGGTTTCCCGAAGCGTCGTTGTCAGTTTGAGTCTGTCGCGGCGGAACGCCGCATCTGAGTCCGAGCCCGTCATGTATGGCGTGTACATCACATTTCAGGCGGGCCGCCCTTTGGGACGGCCCCTACGATGCGGCCATAAGGCCGCAAAAACAAGCCACGAGCCACTAACAACGAACAACAAAAAAAGCACTAGCGGTTGTCCCACCTCTCCTGCCGAATCCAGGGTATCTCTGTCTGACCGCATACTTTCACTCCATCAGGTCACGAGATTCGGCATAAGCGACTCACACGGTTTTGCGCGTCGCAGAGCTCCTTCAAAACCGGTTCCCTGCTTATCCCAGGGAACCCTGGTCGGATAGGAAGCCGCCTCGTCCCACATCGCTTGTCATGTATGATGGGTACCCCCATTATTCCGAACGGGCGCCCCACGTGGGCGCCCTTGCTAGCTGCTAACTGCTGACGGCTAACAACAAAAAAAGCACTAGCCTAAGCTAGTGCTTTTTTTCTTAATCAGCGGCTTCCTATCCTCCCAGGGGGCCTCCCCCCAAGTACTTTCGGCGTTTGCGGGCTTAACTGCTGTGTTCGGCATGGGAACAGGTGGATCCCCGCAGCTATCGCCACTGAATTATGTTATTCAGGCGTCGGACAAGTCCGACGTAAGCGATTCACACAGTTTTGCGTGTCGTCTCCGACTCCTTCAAAACTGGTTCTCTGCTTATCGTATCCTGACAACTGCATAAAAATGTTTCATACATCCAACGAACTATCAAGAATCTTTCCGCTCGTCTCCGAATCGTCGTTCTCTCTGTGTATCTGTTTCCAAATTCACAGCCTCCTGAGATTCGGAGTAAGCGATTCGCACATGTTTGTGCGTCGCCTTTCGGCTCCTTCAAACATGGCTCTCTGCTTAAGTCAAGTCCTCGGTCTATTAGTACCGGTCCGCTCCGTACATCGCTGTACTTCCACTCCCGGCCTATCAACCACATCGTCTTTGTGGGACCTTACTTGTTAAAACAATGAGAAACCTCATCTCTAGGCTGGTTTCACGCTTAGATGCTTTCAGCGTTTATCCGTCCCCGACGTAGCTACCCAGCTGCACGGCTGGCGCCATGACTGGTACACCATTGGTCGGTCCACTCCGGTCCTCTCGTACTAGGAGCAGCCCCTTTCAAGTTTCTTACGCCCGCGATGGATAGGGACCGAACTGTCTCACGACGTTCTGAACCCAGCTCGCGTACCACTTTAATGGGCGAACAGCCCAACCCTTGGGACCTACTTCAGCCCCAGGATGTGATGAGCCGACATCGAGGTGCCAAACCTCCCCGTCGATATGGACTCTTGGGAGAGATAAGCCTGTTATCCCCAGGGTAGCTTTTATCCGTTGAGCGATGGCAATTCCACTCTCTACCACCGGATCACTAAGCCCGACTTTCGTCCCTGCTCGACCTGTCCGTCTCGCAGTCAAGCTCCCTTCTGCCTTTGCACTCTTCGCGCGGTTTCCGTCCGCGCTGAGGGAACCTTTGGGCGCCTCCGTTACTCTTTCGGAGGCGACCGCCCCAGTCAAACTGCCCGCCTGAGACTGTCCGCAAGCTCGTTACGCTTCTCGTTAGAATTCCAATAAAACAAGGTTGGTATCCCACCAGCGGCTCCGTGAATACTGGCGTACTCACTTCTCAGCCTCCCAACTATCCTGTACATCTCTTACCGGAATCCAATCTCAGGTTACAGTAAAGCTCCATGGGGTCTTTCTGTCCAGTCGCGGGTAACCTGCATCTTCACAGGTACTTCAATTTCACCGGGTCCCTCGTTGAGACAGTGCCCAAATCGTTACACCTTTCGTGCGGGTCGGAACTTACCCGACAAGGAATTTCGCTACCTTAGGACCGTTATAGTTACGGCCGCCGTTTACTGGGGCTTCAATTCACTGCTTCGCTTGCGCTAACACTTCCTCTTAACCTTCCAGCACCGGGCAGGTGTCAGCATCTATACATCAGCTTTCGCTTTAGCAGACGCCTGTGTTTGTGGTAAACAGTCGCTTGGGCCTCTCTTCTGCCACCCATCTCCGCTCCATGCGTTTCTGCACTTCACGTACGCTGGGTTATCCTTTTCCCGAAGTTACGGATATATTTTGCCGAGTTCCTTAACGAGGGTTTTCCCGCGCACCTTAGAATTCTCATCCTGCCTACCTGTGTCGGTTTCGGTACGGGTGCCTGAGTCCTCACTAGAAGCTTTTCTCGACAGTTTAGTGCCAGCCCCTTCGCTTCTGTCTCCAGAAGCTCCCCATCGCATCTCGGCCTTATGGGAAACGGATTTGCCTGTCTCCCGACCTACCTGCTTGGACGTGCTCTTCCATTCGCACGCGCGCCTTCCTTCCTGTGTCACTCCTTCGCTCAAACGGCCTCAGCCAGTACAGGAATTTCAACCTGTTGTCCATCTCCTACGCGTCTCCGCCTCGGATTAGGTCCCGACTTACCCTGGGACGACGATCGTTGCCCAGGAACCCTTAGGCTTTCGGTGGAAGGGATTCTCACCCTTCTTTTCGCTACTCATACCGGCATTCTCTCTTCCTGCCTGTCCACCTGTCCTTCCGGTCAGGCTTCTCCCATGCAGGAACGCTCCCCTACCCAATTAACTTATGTTAATTGCCAAAGCTTCGGTTCCGTACTTTAGCCCCGGACATCTTCGGCGCAGAGTCTCTCGACCAGTGAGCTATTACGCACTCTTTTAATGGTGGCTGCTTCTGAGCCAACATCCTGGTTGTTTTCGAAATTCCACATCCTTCGCCACTTAGTACGGCATTGGGGACCTTAGCTGTTGGTCTGGGCTGTTTCCCTCTTGACTATGGGCCTTATTACTCACAGTCTGACTCCCATGGATAAGTACAGCCATTCGCAGTTTGATTAGGTTCAGTAGCCGGATAGGCCCCTACCCCGTTCAGTGCTCTACCGCCTGTACTCTCGCCATGAGGCTAGCCCTAAAGCTATTTCGGGGAGAACCAGCTATCTCCACGTTCGATTGGCATTTCACCCCTACCCACATCTCATCCAAAAGCTTTTCAACGCTCACTGGTTCGGTCCTCCACACATTTTTACCTGTGCTTCAACCTGGACATGGGTAGATCACTGTGGTTTCGGGTCTACTCCAACTAACTATACGCCCTGTTCAGACTCGCTTTCGCTGCGGCTCCGCATTTTCTGCTTAACCTCGCTAGCTGAAGTAACTCGCCGGTTCATTCTTCAATAGGCACGCCGTCGACCATATAAAGGTCTTCGACTGCTTGTAGACATACGGTTTCAGGTTCTCTTTCATTCCCCTCCCGGGGTTCTTTTCACCTTTCCCTCACGGTACTATGCGCTATCGGTCCATATCAGTGTTTCGCCTTGGAGGGTGGTCCCCCCAGCTTCCCACAGGGTTTCTCGTGTCCCGTGGTACTCCGGATCCTGCTCCATGCATTCGCTTACGCCTACGAGGCTCTCACTCTCTCTGGCTGAGCTTCCCAGCTCATTCTGCTTCACTCATGCATTTGATAGCAGTCCACAACCCCGGATTGGTTTCCCATCCCGGTTTGGGCTCTGCCCCGTTCGCTCGCCGCTACTAGGGGTATCTCTGTTGATTCCTTTTCCTCCGGCTACTTAGATGTTTCAGTTCACCGGGTGCCCTTCCTCATAGAGGATGACAGCACTACTGCTGCCGGGTTTCCCCATTCGGAGATCTGCGGGTCAAAGGTTACTTGCACCTCACCGCAGCTTATCGCAGCTTATCGCGTCCTTCTTCGGCTGATATGGCCAAGGCATCCGCCGTACGCCCTTACTTACTTGACTATTTTTTCATGTATCACGCCATCCACACGGGATGTCGTGATGAACAAGAATTCAAGGTTCGTTAAGATCTCTTTTTAAAAAGAGGTATTTTCTAACATTTTTATGCAGTTGTCAAGGTACGATGATAAAAAAGTTTGGTGGAGATGAGGAGAATCGAACTCCTGACCCCCTGCTTGCAAGGCAGGTGCTCTCCCAGCTGAGCTACACCCCCAGCTTCTCTATCTCTTGAGAGGATGACCTCTCAAAACTGAACAATGAATGAATTGCCTCCGTGCCGACTTCTTAGGTTTTCCCTAGAAAGGAGGTGATCCAGCCGCACCTTCCGATACGGCTACCTTGTTACGACTTCACCCCAATCATCGCCCCCACCTTCGACGGCTGGCTCCTTGCGGTTACCTCACCGGCTTCGGGTGTGAATGACTTTCGTGGTGTGACGGGCGGTGTGTACAAGGCCCGGGAACGTATTCACCGCAGTATGCTGACCTGCGATTACTAGCGATTCCTGCTTCATGCAGGCGGGTTGCAGCCTGCAATCCGAACTGGGACTCTGTTTTTGGGGTTTGCTCCGGATCGCTCCTTCGCTTCCCTCTATTAAGAGCCATTGTAGTACGTGTGTAGCCCAAGCCATAAGGGGCATGATGACTTGACGTCATCCCCGCCTTCCTCCGCATTGTCTGCGGCAGTCTCTCCTGAGTCCCCGACTTAACTCGCTGGTAACAGAAGATAGGGGTTGCGCTCGTTGCGGGACTTAACCCAACATCTCACGACACGAGCTGACGACAGCCGTGCACCACCTGTTTTCTTGTCCTCCGAAGAGGAACAGGGTATCTCTACCCTTAGCAATCAATGTCAAGGCTTGGTAAGGTTCTTCGCGTTGCGTCGAATTAAACCACATACTCCACCGCTTGTGCGGGCCCCCGTCAATTCCTTTGAGTTTCAGCCTTGCGGCCGTACTCCCCAGGCGGGATACTTATTGCGTTAACTCCGGCACAGAAGGGGTCGATACCTCCTACACCTAGTATCCATCGTTTACGGCCAGGACTACCGGGGTATCTAATCCCGTTTGCTCCCCTGGCTTTCGCGCCTCAGCGTCAGTTGTCGTCCAGAAAGCCGCTTTCGCCACTGGTGTTCCTCCTAATATCTACGCATTTCACCGCTACACTAGGAATTCCGCTTTCCTCTCCGATACTCTAGCATCGCAGTTTCGGTCCCCTCACGGGGTTAAGCCCCGCACTTTTAAGACCGACTTACGACGCCGCCTGCGCGCCCTTTACGCCCAATAATTCCGGACAACGCTTGCCACCTACGTATTACCGCGGCTGCTGGCACGTAGTTAGCCGTGGCTTTCTCTTACGGTACCGTCACTTACGACGGGTATTGACCGTCGTACCATTCGTCCCGTATAACAGAACTTTACAACCCGAAGGCCGTCATCGTTCACGCGGCGTTGCTCCGTCAGACTTTCGTCCATTGCGGAAGATTCCCCACTGCTGCCTCCCGTAGGAGTCTGGGCCGTGTCTCAGTCCCAATGTGGCCGTTCATCCTCTCAGACCGGCTACTGATCGTCGCCTTGGTGGGCCGTTACCCCTCCAACTAGCTAATCAGACGCAAGCCCCTCCTCCAGCGAAAGCTCCGAAGAGCCTCCCTTTCTTCCCTCTGCCATGCGACAGAAAGAACGTATTCGGTATTAGCAGCCGTTTCCAGCTGTTGTCCCCATCTAGAGGGCAGGTTGCTTACGCGTTACTCACCCGTTTGCCACTCGAATCAATAAGAAGCAAGCTTCTCATCTCTTCTCGTTCGACTTGCATGTGTTAAGCACGCCGCCAGCGTTCGTCCTGAGCCAGGATCAAACTCTCCATGATATATGGAAGAGCGTTTGGCTCTTGTTTATTGATTGGTATTACTCATTGTTTGACGTTCTATATAATAGAACCTCGCACGTTGGCGTTCATTCAGTTCATTGTTCAGTTTTCAAAGGTCATCGTTGTCATCACCGGGTGGCGACGACGTGTTTATTTTAACAAACTCAGAAGAGCTTGTCAAGGATTAATTTGAACTTTTTTAAATTCAAACTTCCTGCTGCGTCAGGGCCTTGCCCCGACAGCTCATTCAGTATACTACTGTGTAAAGGAATTGTCAAGGATTTTTTTAAAATCCTTGACGCAGGCCGCCGCGACATCACAGATGTCGCTGTAGGGGCCGGCCAAAGGGCGGCCCGTTGTGGGAATCCCGTGAAATGCTTTGTAGCGAAATCGCCGGTCGCAAAACCATGCCACATATACAGGCTAAGTATATCCCCCATTGTTCGCAGCGGGCTGCCTTTCAGGACAGCCCCTACGCACAAGGCCATGGGCCGTGAATGATTTGATGTGAATCCATAACATTAACATCGCCTGGCTGCGATTCCGTAGGGGACGCCCAAAGCCCTTTCCAGCCCGTCGGTTGCCGACCAATGGGAGGCGCAAGACGGTTGCTGGAACGGACAGCAGAGGCTGGGCGTCCCGTTGTGGGAATCCCGCGAAATGCGCTTTGTCGAAATCGTAATTCGCAGGCCGCAGTTCGCCGGTCGCAAAACCATGCTACATTGACTTGACAAGTATTTTCCCCATTATTCACAGCGGGTCGCCCAAGGCTCCCTTCATAGGGGAGCTGGCCGCCAAAGGCGGTCTGAGAGGTTAAAGGACGTCCCCTACGATGGCCCCGGTTGGGGCGTAAGCCGCCCCTGCGAAGAAGAGGGGGACCGCTTGCGGTGGAGGGGTTCTCCTCTACGAGCCGAGGGGTACTCGAGGCGATGTTGTCAGTCCGAGTCAGTCGCGGCGGGACGCCGCATCTGAATCGTCGTCGATGAACGATGAACGGCCTACGACGAACGACATCGCCAATGACGATGGGCTCCGGCCTGCGGCCTGCAAAAAAAGGGCTTGCCGCGTGTGCGGCAAGCCCTTTTTTATCCCTTAAAATTCCGCTTTCCAAATACCGTGGAGATTGCACGATTCGTATACGACGCCGGAGTCGACGGCTGCGAATACGGCTTTCGGTTCTTCACCGGGTTTGAGGAATTTGACTTCCAGTTTATCATCCGTTGCCAAGGCAATCCATTCGATGTGGTGTTCTTCCAACATCGGGTGGATGACAGAGCCGACAGTGACTTCCAGTTTATCGCCGACGCGTTTTACGACGGGGATGTGTTTTTCTTTAGCTGCATCAACGGAACCGACGGCAATGGGTTCAGCGCCTTCTACGCTGCCGCTGAGCAAAGCCAATACGTTTTTACCTTCGAGCTGATAGAATTTTACGTCTTTCATGATAACTCCTCCTCTAACAAAAATTCAAGTGCATATATAAGGATTATATATTATATGTCGTTCATAGGTGGTAATAAAATCTTTTGTACCTTTAATTGATATTGGTTCTTTGTTATGTCTATATCTTACATGATTTAGCCGTTTTTGTCAAGAAATAATCAACAAATAATTATTATTTATTCGTAAATCAAAAAAAGAAAAGAGCCTCACATGATGGGCGGAAGTTTCATGTGAGGTCCCTTTCTCTGGAGCGTTATCTTATATACTATTATTCTATTATATGTACTTCTATATGTACTTCAGGAAGAAAGACGGTGAGCCGGCTTATCGGAGGATAGCGCCGGAAATGACCATCTGCTGTACCTGGTTGGTGCCTTCGTAAATCTGAGTGATCTTAGCATCGCGCATGTAGCGTTCAACCGGGTATTCACGAGTGAAGCCATAGCCGCCGAATACCTGGACAGCATCGGTGGTGACCTGCATAGCTACGTCAGAAGCGTATTTCTTAGCGATAGCTGCATCTACAGAGTAGGATTTAACGTCGGGCTGAGCCATTTTCCAAGCAGCCTGATAAACTGCGAGGCGGGCCGTTTCAATCTTGAGTTTCATGTCAGCCAGCATGAAGCTGATAGCCTGGAATTTAGCGATCGGTTTGCCGAACTGCGTACGTTCTTTAGCGTACTGAACAGCTGCATTATAAGCGCCTTCAGCAATGCCGAGAGCCTGTGCGCCAACGCCAACACGGCCGCCGTCGAGGGTCATCATAGCGATTTTGAAGCCTTCGCCTTCTTTGCCGAGGAGGTTTTCAGCCGGAACTTTTACGTTCTGGAATACGAGTTCACGCTGTACGGAAGCGCGGATACCCATTTTAACTTCTTCTTTGCCATAGGTAAAGCCTTCCATTCCTTTTTCCAGGATGAAAGCGCTCATGCCTTTAGCGCCTTTGGATTTGTCCGTCGAAGCGAATACGACGGTAACGTCAGCTTCGCCGCCGTTGGTGTTGAAGACTTTGGAGCCGTTCAAGGTGTAGCTGCCGTCTTCGTTTTTCGTAGCGACTGTGGAACCGTTCAAAGCGTCAGTACCAGCGTTCGGTTCGGTGAGGCCGAAAGCGCCGAGTTTCGTACCTTCTGCCAAGGGTTTCAAGTATTTGGCTTTCTGTTCCGGCGTACCGAATTTCCAAATCGGCCAAGAGCAGAGCATAGTGTGTACTTCGAAGCTGAGGGCGATGGACGGGTCGACTTTAGCAACTTCTTCACAAGCGACAGCCAGGCTGAGGAAGTCAGCGCCTACGCCGCCGTTTTCTTCTTCCCAGGGGATGCCGAGAAGGCCGAGGGTACCCATTTTGTCGAGGATAGCGCGGTCAAAGACTTCCTTTTCATCGCGTTCTTTGACAGTCGGTGCCAATTCTTTTTCTGCAAAATCTTTAGCCAGTTTAGCAATATCCTGCTGCATTTCGCTGAGTTTGAAATCCATAGTAAATATTCCTCCTAAAAATAATTCTTATTACATACTAAAGGTTTATAGGAAAGGGACTGTCGCACGAAGCTTTCAGCTGCCATGCGAAGCCCCTCCTTCTAACAATGAAGCGTGCTCTATTATTTGCCCTGGAAGTGTTTAGCGCGTTTGTTGACGAATGCGTCCATGCCTTCCTTCTGGTCTGCCGTGGAGAAGCAGAGGGCGAATACTTCGTCTTCGTAAGCGATACCGGTGACAACGTCGCAGTTGATGCCGCGGTTGATAGCCGTCTTAGCGAGCTGTACAGCGATAGGAGCGTTGCCCATGATTTCTTTCGCTACCTTTTTGCAGGTATCCATCAATTCTTCCTGAGGAACGACTTTGTTGACCAAGCCGATGCGATGAGCTTCCTGAGCGTCGATCATGTTAGCGCGGAAAATCATTTCTTTGCCATAGCCACGGCCTACGACACGGGGGAGACGCTGAGTGCCGCCGAAGCCCGGTGTGATGCCGAGGCCAACTTCAGGCTGACCGAATTTAGCGTTTTCAGCAGCATAACGGAAGTCGCAAGCGCAGGCGAGTTCGCAGCCGCCGCCGAGAGCGTAGCCGTTAACAGCTGCAATGACCGGCTGGGGCAGGTTTTCGATGCGTGTGAAAGTATCCTGGGAAATCTTACCGAATTTACGGCCTTCGACAGGGTTCTTAGTGGACATTTCAACGATGTCGGCACCGGCGACGAAGGATTTAGCACCTTCACCAGTGATGATGACAACTTTTACCGATTCGTCAGCTTCGATTTTGCCAACGCAGTCATTCAGTTCCGTAACTGTTTCCGTGTTCAATGCGTTGAGAGCCTTCGGGCGGCTGATCGTTAAAATACCGATACCATCTTCGTTGACGAATTTAATATTTTTGTAAGCCATAATGAAAAACCTCCTAATATAGTTATAAAAATTATCAACTATGTCTTATTGATTGGCCTTGCCTTGAACCAACCTTGTGACTACAGTATACAAATGACCAAGTTGGAACAAAACAGGAAAGGCTTGACCTTTTTTGCATAGAATTAAGTCCATGTGAATTTTTTTGTCAAAATCGTTGTGATTCACTAAGGCATGTGATAAAATGTACGTGCTTGATTGAATTAAATTTATACAGAGAATAAATGTATTTCATATATATTAAAAACTATATGTGTTCCATATAAAAAATATGATAGTTTCGTATCGAAGGAGGTTACAACATGATTTCAGATGGATATGCTTCAACGTTAAAACGGCTCATTACCTTCACACAGGCCAAATTCATTTCCCTGGCCGATGTCGTCGGTTACGATGTGTCCTACGTCAATAAATGGAGCAACGGTACGAAATTACCGTCTTCCCGTTATGTCGAACGGATCAACGAAGAAATGGGCCAATACTTTGCCGAACTGATCACTAAGCAGAAGAAAGAGGCCAAGTTCTTTAAAACCTTCCCCATTTCCGAAAATACGGATGACCTGGGCTTTGAAATCGGCCAGTACCTCTGCGCCGCCTACCGGACGACGCTGAACCAGAACCGGGTTCCCAAGGGCAAAGAAAACCGCCCGTCCATCCAGGTCGTCACCGGTCATCACGATACGTCGGCTTTCTTGTCGGACTTGCTGCAAAAGGGCATTCAAAGCCTCGAAAGTGATGGTGAGCTCCTGGTCCTCGGTGAATTTTGTACTTTATACAAAACAGGGTTCTGGAAATATTTCGAAGGCCTCGAATTACAGCACAGACTGACCATCCGCGTCGGCCTGGACTTAGATAAAATTGAAAGCAACTTCGATGATTTAATCACGGTCTATCGTACGCTAGATAACTTTTTGGATATCGATTTCGTCTTTTATGACATCCAGGATACGTCCAATGCCAACCTCATCATCCTCAAGGGCGCGTTCGTCGTTCAATATGCCCTGGACACACAGCCCCGCTTCAAGATGTGTACCTATATTTTCGACGAATCCTTAGTCGGTGATATTTATGAAAAATTCAGTTTCAACGGAGCTGAAAAGAAACCGCTCATGTCGACGGTCAGCTCTCTGGGACTGGAAGAACTCGGCTATCGCACGGCCTTCTATGCGACAACGAAATTCTTCTTCTACTTGACCATCGGCTTTGAATTCCTCCTTCCTCACGAAGTCTTCGACCACATCAGCGAAACCGTATCGCCGGAACAGGCCTTTGCCATCCAGCGCCTCTGCGTCACGTGGGAAGAAATCCTCAATGCTTCGGAAATCACCTTCATCATGCCGACGACATCGCTCCTGCGCTACGTCGAATCGGGCTACATCTACCTGACCGACATCGAATACCGCTTGACTGCGGAAGAACGGAAAGCGCATATCAAGAGTATCTTTGAAGGCCTGGAAAAGAATCCCAACTTAACGACTGGCGTCCTCTTGCCGACCGTCAGCGACGGCATGTACACGGGCAAGGACTTGTCCTTCTATTCCAACTACAAGACAGGCTTCCTGAAAAAGACCAAGCGGAATATCCACAACGACGCCGATTCGTTCTACGTCATCAACAGCAACCGTCTCCACTCCATCCTGCTCAATGCCTTCCAGAACATGAAGAACCAGCCGTCATACCGCCAGTATGATTTAGAAGCCTTAAAGAAAAAATACGAAACGTATAAACCGCTCATCGAAAGGACCTTGTCCTTGTCGAAGTAAAAAAAGAGGCTGTCGCATTAAGACAGCCTCTTTTTCTGTAGGGGCGCCCACGTGGGGCGCCCGCCCATGCAAATCGGCTACAGGCATCATAACATATACCTGACGGGCTCGCCACGTGCGAGCCCCTACAATCAAAAAAAGAAGCTTGTCGCAAATGCGACAAGCCCTTTTTTTACAGTCCGCAACTCACAGCGTAGTCCGCGGCTGTGTCAAAACCTCTCAGGCCGCCTTCGGCGGCCTGCTCCCCTATCAGGGGAGCTTTTCTGCAAACTACAAACTCTGTACTACAAACTATTATTTGTTCATTTCTTCTTTCATCTTTTTCAAACCCATGGGTTTATCTTCAAAGAGGAAGGCCGGCATGACTTTGACTTCGTCGATGATCGGCGTGAAGCCCATCTGGTCGAGGACGTCTTTCTGGAGGTCGATGCCCGGGGCGATTTCGGTCAGGTGGACACCGTCTTCTTTCATTTCGAATACGGCACGTTCTGTGATGTAGAGGACATGCTGTTTATGTTTACGGGCATAGTTGCCGCTGAAGGTGATGTGACCGACTTCGGGAACGAATTTCTTGACTTTCCCTTCCTGCAGGATGTGCAGTTCACCGTCTTTGATTTCTTCGCGGAGTTTCCCTGTCGTAAAGGTCCCGCAGAAGACGACGTTCTTCGTATTCTGGGTGATGTTGACGAAGCCGCCGCAGCCGGCAATGCGCGTACCGAATTTGGATACGTTGATATTGCCTTCTTTATCGCATTCGGCCAGGCCCAGGCAGGTCAGGTCCAGGCCGCCGCCATCGTAGAAGTCGAACTGTGTAGCCTGGTCCATGTAGGCTTCGGCATTGACAGAAGCCCCGAAGCGGACGCCGCCGAGAGGTACGCCGCCGATGGCCCCGGCTTCGACAGTCATGGTCAAGCTGTCGCCGATGCCTTCTTCGTTGGCTACGGACGAGACGAGTTCCGGAATACCGATGCCCAGGTTGATGACGGCTTCACTGCTCATATTGAGAAGCAACAGGGCTGCCCGGCGGGCAATGACTTTCTTGGCATTGAGCGGAGCCGGATCCAGGGCTTTGACGGGAATCGTCGTTTCGCCCGTCAGGGACGGGTCATATTCGCAGTCGAAGGACTGCTGCCGTTTCGTTTCGTCATCGACCTGAACGACGTAGTCGACGTAGATGCCCGGTACTTTGACCAGTTTCGGGTCGAGCGTGCCGCCTTTGACGATTTTTTCGACCTGGACGACGACGATACCGCCGCTGTTATGGACGGCCTGTGCCAGCGGCGTGGCATCGAAAGGCGATACTTCCTTGGTCAGGACGACGTTGCCCCATTCATCGGCATAAGTCCCGCGGATGAAGCCGATATTCATATCCATGCGCGGATAGAAGAGCTGGTCATGGCCTTCGATGTTGATGACTTTGACGAAGTTTTCTTTGGTGACGTCATTGAGACAGCCGCCGCTGATGCGGGGGTCCGCAAAGGTATCGAGGCCGACGTGGGTAATCGTGCCTAAGCGATGAGCTGCGACGTCACGGAAATACTGGGACAGCGTGCCCTGGGGCAGGTTGTAGGCCTGGATCTTATTTTCATTGACTAATTTCTGCAGGGCCGTAACGGCGTTCCAGTGGCCGAGGATGGCTTTTTTCAACATCCCTTCGTGGGCGAAGTGGTCGCCGCCGCGGCCATCCGTATTCCCCTGGGAAGCGGCATAGATGAGCGTCAAATCTCTCGGCGAACCCGTATTGAGGAAGCGTTCTTCCAGGGCGCTGGTCAGCGCTTCCGGCTGTCCGGAACCGACGAAACCATTGGTCGTGACGACGTCACCGTCTTTGACGAGCTGAGCTGCTTCTTGAGCTGTAATTATTTTCACTTGTTTCATGTCTTCCATCTCCTATTTCTTCACGTTTGTTATATGCATTTCGTGAATTCATTATACAAAGGAAGCATATGGAATGATAGACGAAAAGGATGGACTAAATTGGTAGGAAAAAATTCCATGAAGTCAAATTACTGGGCTTCCAGGGCATTCCAGGCTTCATCAGCTCGTTCGACGAACATCTGGCGGACCGCTTCATTTTCTCCCAGGCCATGGATATAGGTCGTAACCGTGAAGCCTTCTTTTTCCAGGATACTCTTATGGGAATCGGCATCGGCACCGGCCATGTCGTTATTGGCATGGTCGCCGGCGACCATCATCATGGGCATGAGGATGACGTGCTTGATGCCCTTGGCTTTCAGCTGGGGAATGACTGTATCCAGATGGGGCCAGCCTTCGACAGAGTAGATGTAGACATTGCCCAGATCAGCTGCATCGAGGCGGTTCTGGACGACGGAGTAATAAGCATTGGCCGGATGCGGCGTGCCATGGGCCATGACCAGGATGGCGTCTTTCTTGCCAATTTTCGGGAACTGTGTCGAGAAGGCTTTGACGAATTCAGCGATGTCGTCGCGCTGGTCTTCCTGTCCCATCCAATACATGAGCGGCGTGCCGAGGGTCAATTTCTTGAAATCATGTTTGTAGAGGTCGAAAATAGCCGTATCATAAGCATATTCCATACCCGGGATGATGTCCAGGGAGGTAATGGCCACGCGCGTATAGCCTTCTTTTTTTAGCTGGGCCATGGCCTGTTCCGGCGTCGGTACGGTCACGCCTTCTTTAGCCTTGATGCGGTCGACGATGATATGCGACGTGAAGGCGACGACGACTTTCTGATCCGGATGGGCCGCCTTGATAGCCGATACAGTCTGGTCGATGGTCTTCTGGCGGCTGTCCTTATAGGTCGTGCCGAAGCTCAATACCAGGATGGCGTCTTTATTGGCTTCGTTCTGCATGTCCGGGTTGTTGTACGTGCGGACCCCGATTTCCGCGGCCTTTTTCAAAGCCGGCGTAGCGTCCTTGACTTCCGGGTTCAGCGTATAGCCGGCAGCAAAAGAGGGCGCCGAAAAAGCACCAAACGACGTCAGGGCCAAAGATAAAATCAGCGCGGTCTTTAATTTTTTGTGGAACATAATCATCTCTCCTTTGATAAAAAATATAAAAAAAGAGGCTGTCACATGATGGCATAAGCCTTCATGCGACAGTCCCTTACATACGAGTCCTTCACGGCCAGCAGCTCATAAAAAGCGGCTCGCCGTAAAAATCGCCATCCCCATCGCTCGCAGGTCAACCGGTGATCCTAATCAGGCAGTTCTTCTGGCTCGGATTCATGGCCATGGCTGCGCCTTCCCATACGCGGACGTACAGTGACATCATTGCAGCCTGGCTCCTCCTTACAGCGGCGGGACCGCGCCGGTTTTGCACCGGACTTCTCTATTGAGCTTACGCACCTGATTGCACTATGGAATTGTATGAATCCTTACAGGACTAACGTCGGGGCGACATACGTACGGGCCAGTAATTCCTGATTCAGGGCATAGAGGCCTTTGGCATCGCTGCCGAACATCTTGTATTTCTTGATCAAATCGTCGGCATTCTTTTCTTCTTCGCCCTGTTCCTTGACGAACCAGTCGAAGCACTGCATGGTCCGGTAATCGTGGACTTTATCGGCAGCCTGATAAATCTTGTTGATCAGCGACGTGACATACTGTTCATGAGCCAAGCCAGCTTTGAGGACCGCTTTGATGCTGTCAAAGTCGTTCTGCGGTTCGGCGATGGCCGAGAAGGTAACGCGTTCGCCGTTGTTATGCAGATATGTCCGCATGAGCATCGCGTGATCCCGTTCTTCCTGGGCCTGGACATCATACCAGTTGGCAAAGCCGTCGAGGCCATTGTCATAGAAATAGTTGGCAAAAGCTAAATACAAATATTCCGAATAGAATTCCTGATTGATCTGGGTATTGATTAATTCTTTTACTTTTGCATCGAGCATAACGGTACCTCCTTGAGATATGTCTCAAAACGTGTACAGAACTTCATCGGTTTTCTTGAACCGTCCTTATTATATCACATTTGACCCTATCAGGAATACTTCTTATTTGACTTTTTGCTCATCAATGGCATTCTTGATGCTCTTCAAGTCCTTGATATCGACTTCTTTCAGGAGCTGGCGGAACCGGGCCAGCTGTTTTTCGACTTCCGGTGACAATTTCGGGAATTTCGGGTTAATGGCCTTGAGTTCCTTGAGGACGATCTGAGCGACGACATAGCGCGTATACCACTTGTCATCAGCCGGGACGATGTACCAGGGAGCGTACTTCGTCGACGTGGCCGATAAGACTTCGCCGTAGACTTTCTGATAGCGGTTCCAATATTGCCGTTCCTCGATGTCAGACATGTCGAACTTCCAATTCTTCTGCTGAGTCAGGATGCGGTCGATGAGGCGTTTCTTCTGTTCATCTTTCGATAAATGGAGGAAGATCTTGACCATAGGGAAGCCATTTTCCGACAAGTACCGTTCCCAGTCGCATATCTGGCGGTAGCGCGTTTCCCAGATATCCTTGCGTACCAGTTTTTCCGGCATACCGTCGCTTTTGATGAGGTTGTGGATGCGGGCGACGACGACTTCTTCATAGTGCGAGCGGTTGAAGATGCCGATTTCACCCCGGCCGGGCAGGGCTTTATTGATGCGCCACATATAGTCGTGATCCAGTTCTTCCGAGCTCGGTTTCTTGAAGCTGTGCACTTTGACGCCAGCCGGATTGAGGTGGGCAAAGACGTGTTTGACCGTACCGTCTTTCCCGGCCGCATCCATGGCCTGCAGGACGATGATCAGGCCGTAGTGATTGTCGGCACAGAGCTTTTCCTGTAAATCCTGCATTTCGGAAATCGTCTGGTCCAGCAGTTCGCCTTTGACCTTCTTCTTGTCGATGTCCACATCGCAGGTCGTCGACCACTGGGTCAAATCGATTTTTTTGCCTTCTTCCGCTAAATATCGGGAAATATCCATAGTAAAAACTCCTTTCTCTATCTATAGTGCTTCTCACAAGACTGGCTGTGGGCCGCCTTTTCCCCAGCGGCTCCGCTTCCCGTTTTTATAGTTGATGTTGATGGACCCTATCTTGACTTTGCCATTGACAATGGAAAAAGCGTCCGTCGATACGTCACCAAAGAACATGGAAATGACGACGTCCCGGAAGTTCAAGATCTTGCCATCCTGAGCGAAAGAGCCGGAAATGCCCCGGAAGGGCAGCTGGTGATAGCGTCCCGGGCCGGACTGGAAATCACCGTAAATCGCCTTGGTGCCGGTCGTTTTATTTTCTTCCATGTGCAGATTCAAGTCGACGTTGCAGCGCAGGAAGAGGTCATGGGCCGCAATGCCGCCTTTGAGCTGGGAGCCGGTCATGTCCGCCGTATACGATTTATCGTCCAGGTTTACCTGTCCATGACCTTTCATGGAGCCGCCGAAGACGCCGGCCGTGACTTCGTTTATATCGAGCAGGCCCTGTTCATAATGGACCTGTCCTACGACATCCGTAAAGACCAGGGCCGTAATATCCAGACGGTCCATCTTCAAAGTGCCGTCGATGACCGGGGCATATAAAGGGCCGCGGATGTCGGCCGAAACTGTCGCCGGGTCGTCGATATCCAGGCCGGCCCCGAGAGAACGGGGATTGCAGTCGCTCAGCAAGAGCGACAGGTTATACTGCGGTGTTTCTTCTTTGAAATCCAGGCTGCCGCGGATGCGCAGGGACTTGGCATCGATCATGCCGGAAAAGTGACCGGCCCGCAAGTCGATTTTCGTCTTGCCTTTAGTATGGATGGCCGAAGAGAACTCGACATCGCCGATCTTGAAATAACGGCCTGGCGCTTCAGCTTCGATGACGCTCTGATGCAGGGCGACGTGGCAGTTAAAGGGGCGGTTGCTCTTAGGCCCTGTGACCTTGACCAAATCCTTCGGGCCGCTGCTGTGATGGTCACTGGCCTTCTTGATATGCTGTAACTCCATTTTATCATTAAAGATCAAATGAATATAGGCATTATTCAAAGTCACGTCTTCGACAGTCTGCGTACCGATATGACCGGTCAGGACATCGCTCAGTTTGACCGTAAACTGGCCTTCCGGTATCTGGACCAGCGTATCCCCATCTTCATCGTGCCATACCAGGCCCTCAAAGGACACGGTTCCGCCTGGCGTCGCCGTCAGGCGTTCCACCGTGACCGTACCGGGAAAGAGCTGGCGTTCTGCGACGACTTGGTTGAAGATATCCGCCGCTTTGTAGCTCATGTAGAAACAGAGTCCGTAAAGAACGGCGGCGGCGATCAAGGTAATCGCCCCCATGCGTTTCAGTTTTCGTTTATGTCGGACATACCATTTATTCCACATGTTCTCCCGTCTTCTTTGCACTCATATCACTGATTTTCCAGGTGTTCCCGTCTTTTACCATCGTCACCTGACCGTTGAAATACTGGACTTTGACCTTGGCACTGCCTGGGATACGGTCCCGCGCTTTCAAGGTGAAGGAAAAGGTCGTCTTATCGCTTCCGGAAGCGATTTTGCGGAGATTGGAAACGTCGCTGGACAAGGTGTTGGCGTAGCCCGGCGCGTAACCATCATAGCCGCCGACAGAATTCTGGAATTCCCCAGTCAGCATCTGGAAGGCATCTTGCAGGTCGTGATTGGAAATGGCCTTATGGTAAGCCAGGAAAGCCTGCTTCGCGCCATCTGTCTTTTCATCGGCCAGGCGGACGCTGATATATTCGACGGTCTGGCTGTTCTTGCTGACGGCAAAGCGCAGGATTCCCTGTTTCCCGTCATCGGTCTTAAAGGTATATTCATAATGAATCTGGGCACCGTATTCCGAGGCCTGGTAATCGTCACCATAGGCATTGACGACGTCATCCAAAGAACTGCCCTGATGGATGCCCCGCTTGCTCTGAGCTGCCGGCGAGGAGGATGTCAGCATGATGACTTTATCGTCTTTGACGACGACATCCATATCGGTAAACTTATGATGAACGGCACCGTCTTTACTATCCGACGTGCTGAGTTCCCGGCCCAGGCCGTCTTTAGCTTCATCCCAGCTTTGGTCCAGGTAAACGCCGTTTAAAGAGAGTTCCGAATCAGCCGTCTTGACAAGCTGCGACGATACGGTACTCCCCTGGGCCGGTAGGGCTTTCTGTTCATGGGCGTACCAGATGCCGCCGGCAATGGCCACGACGAGGACGCAGGCCAGGGCGATGAAGAGATTGCGATGCTCCTGGAGCTGCGCTTTTAAAGGAACTTCTTTTTTCTCCCGCTGCGGCATAACTACAGGATGTACTGCCGGCCGGCTTTCAGGCTGCACTACCTTTTCCTCCTGCTGTACGGCTGTCCGATTGGTCAGATGACCGTATTGGGCTTGCAGAACCTGCAGCGGGGCCCCGCAGGACGGGCAGAATTTTGCCGACGGGTCGACGGGCTGGTGACATTGCGGGCACGTATGGACGGGTTTGCCGCAATGACTGCAAAAGGCCGCATCAGCCGCTACGGGACGGCCGCAATGAGGGCAGTATTTTTCATTTACTCCGTTTACATTTTGCGTTGACATTGCATTTTCATCGTTTTGATGATTGGCTTGGTTATCGCCTGTATCGTCAAAGTTAAATGATGTAAACATGTTTTCACCGCTCAATGTGCCAATCGACGCCAGGGAAGAAATGCCGAAGATGAAGAACAGGGCTGTCATGGGAACGGTACACATGAGGCGAAAGGCCTGATAGAAGGAAGTCCCCAGCCGTTCTTCCCGGCGATAGATGTAATGCTGGCAGAAAACAGGAATCATCCAGACCAGGACCAGGAGGACGGCATAGCCGATAAAGGTCCCATAGCCGCCGCGGGTCATGCCGAACATCAGCTGGGTCATACTATAGACGATATGGCCGACGACGGCAGCCGTACAAAGGGCGCTGACCAGCCAGCTGAGGATGACGTAGTAAATATAACGGCGGTATTGACTGATATAGTGCCAGCGCTTGCGATTCACATAAATAGTAGCGATGATACCTAAGATACAGAGAATCGCAGCCACAGTCCCATTGAAAATTTCCGCAATCAAGATCAACAATAGGTCTACGACAAAATAGCCCAGGAACATTTTGAGCAGATAAGCCAGAGCCCGCGTCTTATAGAGCAGGTAAATCATGATGACCAGAAGAGCCAGCGTGACCAGCGTATTGAGGCCGCTGAAAAAGGTCAGGACATCCATGGTCCGCCGTACCCCAGCAGGACCACCGAACAAGCCGATCATAGCCAGTCCCCGCAGGGCAATTTCAAATAAAACGCCCAGGACCGTCGTCACGACGCCAACATACATCATGGCGATAATAGCCGTGTACTTCTTATGCTCCGTCGGGAACCACTTGCCAAAATAGCCTAAAGAATCCATAGAAACACCTCCATAAAGATAAGGTAATTATAATTTTATGTTACACCTATTTGGCAAAAAGGAAAAGGACTTGTCGCATGTGCGACAAGCCCCTTTTCGAGTATTAAGTTTTCAGTTTGTAGTTTTTAGTTAAGGCTTTTAAATTTAAAACCATCTGCTAACGGCTAACAGCTAGCCGCTGACTGCTAAAAAAGGCGCTGTCTTCATGCGACAGTACCTTTTAGTGATTAATGGCTATTATATTTTGTCATGTCCAGTGTCCCCAGCTGTTTATCGATCATGATGGAGTTGGTGACGGAACCAGAAACGTTGACCATGGTCCGCATCATGTCGATGAGGGGATCGATGGCCAGTATCGGGCCGATGAGGCTGAACGACGAGGCCATGCCGACGCCGGACAGGCTGACTGAAGCGGCCATGGTCGCCGTACCGGGAATCCCGGCAATGCCCAGTGAGCCGATGGTGACGACGATGACGGTCATGACCAGCATGGTAATATCCAGCGGCGTCCCCGGTCAGATGGCAGACGTAGACGATGAGCATAGCCGGGAAGACGCCGGCACAGCCCTGCATGCCGGCTGTCGTGCCAAAGCCGGCAACAAAGCTCGCCGTTCCCTGATTGACGCCGAGGCGGGTAACCAGGGTTTCAATGGTGACCGGCAGGCAGCCGGCGCTGGACCGGGACGTAAAGGCCAGGATGAGCAGGGCCACGCTTTTCTTCAAGTAGTGAATGGGATTGACACCATGCAGCATGACGGCCAGGATCTGAATGATGAACTGGACGATAAGGGCGACATACAGGGCGATGATGAAGATGCCCACGTCGAGGATGCTTGCCAGGCCTTTCTGGGCAATAGTGTTAGCCAGTAAGGCGATGACCGCCCAGGGCATGTAGTCCAAGATGAGCAGGGCCATGTTCATCATGGTCTTGTGCAGGCCATCGATGAGTTTATGCAAAAAGGCTTCCATATCGGGCTTATCTGCTTTGATCCACCAGATGGCCCGGCCAAAGACGGCACCGAAGATGACCATGCCGATGACGTTGTTCTTGACCATGGAATCGACGAGGTTTCCCGGAATGAGAGCCCGCAGGGTCGAAGCCACGCTGACGACATCCTTCGGTTTGGCCTTGGCAGCTTCACTGCTGATGGCACTGCCCGAACCGACATCGAAAAGGATACCGAAGACGATGCCGATGACGGCGGCAATAGCCGTCATGACCAAGGTCACCAGCAATGTCCGCTTGACCAGGCGGCTCATGGTCTTGCCAGAATCCATATTGATGACGACGTGGGCAATAGAAATGATGACCAGCGGAATGACGATCATCTTGATGAGGTCGATATAGCCATTGCCAAAGAGCTGGAACCAGTTCGTCGTTTCCTTGATGAAGACGACTTTCGTCGGATCATCAGGGAAGCCAGCCATCAGCTGCATGACCAGGCCCAATAAAGCGCCGGCCACCATGCCGACGCAGACGACGAGCGAGAAGCCCATCTTGCACTTATGATAGAGATAATGAATAAGTCCGAAGAGAACAGCCAGGACAGCTAAGAATAAGACTGTCCGCCAATCGCTGATTATCAGGAAGGACGTAATTGGTAGTCTTTTGCAAAGGACTTTTCTGCTGTTTTATTGATGAAAAAATAGGCTGTCGTATTAAGACAGCCTATTTTTTGAGTGTTAAGTTTGTAGTTTGCAGTGAATGGTTTTAAATTTAAAGCCATCTTCTACAAACTACAAACTCCGTACTACAAACGATAAAGAGAAAGGGACCATGCATGATGGCAGAAACATTCGTGCAACAGCTCCTACGAGCCACGAGCCACTAACCCTAATACCATTCGTTAATCCAGTTCTTTTCGGTCGGGAAGAGATTCTGCAGGGTTTGCAGAGCCTTTTCGTTTCCCTGGAGTTTTTCGTTGAAGGCCAGGTCATTTACATCCATGGCGCCGAAGGCCAGCAGGGCCAGGGTGCCGATGGGCATAGTAACGTCCGGTTGTTTATTTTCTTCTTGGGTTACTTTGGGTTTACCATTGTTTACAGTCAGGGTAAAGGTCCCGCAGTTCCAATCTGCCAGGGGATCTTCTGTATGGAAGGTGACGGTCCCGTCAGCTCGATAAGGCAGCTGTTCCAGCGCCCCTTTGACGTCGACGATACGGCCTGTCATGAAGGGCATCGTTTCATGGCCCTGTTTCCCGTCGGGATAGAAGCGGTAGGACTGGTCATGGATGCCTTCATTCCACTGAAAGGCGTCGCCCTGGGAACGGTGGTTGTACATGTAGCCTAAGAGGCCGCGCTTGCCTTTGCGGCAGGTGTAAACGAATTCACCGCTGATGATGGTCGGTTCTCCCAGCTGATAGAAGGCATAGCCAATGGGTTCATCGCCATCGAAGCAGACGGCGATATTGCCTTCGGCCAACTGGGCTTCGATATGGCTCCGCCAGCTCGCTTCATCGCGCAGGGCATAGCCTGACAGGCCTTTCGTATAACCTTCATAAATGGCAGCCAGGTAAGGCCACTGGTCCGGGCTGTTGACAAAGGCATAGCGCACGGTCCGGTCCGTCAGCGGCCGCAGGGCTTCCAGATTCATCGTCTCTTTCCACTGATGGCAGTAGAGTTCATAGCCATAGGGCTGGTAGAAACCGGCCTTGCTGGGCATGAGGATGTGGATATAATGACCGCGGCGCTTCATTTCTTTTAGGGCTGCCGTCAGCAGTTTCCCACCGACGCCGCTGCGCCGGGCTGCCGGGTGCGTCGCCAAACCGACGATATACGACGTGTCTACGGCTTTGCCGCGCAGACAGAGGGTGTACGGGTTGAGATGGGTCAGGCAGGCCATATCGTCGCCCTCAAAGCCCATGAGGACGTTTTCAGGCTGATAGAAATGGTTGAAGTACCACTGGAAAAAAGGATCTTCCCGATGTTCAAAACAGTAGTCCCAAAGGCTTTCGACGAGGCCCCGGTCCGATTCAGCCGCTAAGCGGAAGTGCATAGAAAAGCCCCCTTATTTCTGACGCAGTGTGACGTCGTATTTTTCGACGAAGTGATCCGGATTGTACGATTCCTTGGAATGGCGCAGGCCGGGAATCCCCATATCTTCTTCACGGTTGATATACGTCGTATGCGGCCAGGCATGGACGACGAATTCATGATTGATGACCTGATAGAGGCCGCGGATCGTCGGATCGCTCTTTTCAAAGTGGATGATGGCCGTATCATCGTTGAGCATCTCACCGATAGAGAAAGCGACGATCTTATTGTACATGCGGATGGCACCGCCCGTCGGCTGGAGGACTTCCCAGTTATTAAAGACCGTTTCGATGGCATGGCGTTCGCCCAAGAGTTCATCATCTTCGTCACCGGCTTCGTGCTGGTCGTACCAAGATTTTTCCGCAGCCAGACATTCATCGAAGATGTCTTCCGTAATGGGGACGTATTCCCAGTTGCCGAAATACTGATTGCGGAAGTGATTGAGATTGTTTTTCTTCTGGCGGTATTTCTTGCCCGATAAGTTGATCAGGCTCTGGGTCAGATAGACGTATTCATAATTGTCCCGGTCCGGCGTGAAGTCATAACAGTCTTCACAGAGGGCCTTGATACGTTCGACAGCTTCTGGTGTAACGCCTTTCATCAAGAAAGGATAGCCATGTTCATCGAACCATTCGTGCATGCGCAGGACGCCTTTGACGAAACTGCCGTCTTTGCGGGCGAAGGGCGGGATCCAGAACTGTTTCTTGCCGCGGCCTGAGCGGATATAGAGGACATTGTCTTCTTCGGCCCACTGGATTTCATAGGGCTTCTGCCAGGCAAAGAGCGTCATGAAGGTAGCGTCGGCCTGTTCATATCTTTTCTGATGAAAATAGTCATCTATAAGTGGTTTATCTTCTAAGCGAAAGTCTCTGAATTCAATAATGGTAATCTCCCCCTAAAATATTTACACCTTAGATACATAAGGATTGTCTTGGATATAAAAACGCCAGGGAAAATATTTCCCATGTACGGCGTAATCAATATGGATACGCGGCGAAACGGCCACTGTAAACGGGACCTCTTCTTCGGGATGGGAAATATACAGGCAGGAAGACGTCAAATCTAAAGCGTTTTCCTCGCGCGTAATGGCCATGGCCTGACAGAGCTTGCCCGGTCCATTGGTCAGGTTCCTGCCGGCTTTCCTGGCCTTCCGCCGTGCGGCCATGAGGTCTGTCCCGCAGATGGGTTCGATGGCCCGTATGAGCACGGCCTGGCCTTCGCCTTCGGGACCGGCGACGACATTGAAGCAGCAGTACATGCCGTAAATCAAGTAAACATAGCTGATACCGCCGGCATGGAACATCGGTGCCGTCCGCTTGGTCAGGCCGCGGAAGCTGTGGGCCCCATCGTCGGGAAAGCCGTCATAAGAACCGCCATAGGCTTCGGTCTCGACGATACGGCCGCTGCAGATGCCCTGTGGCGTTTCATGGATGACATACTGGCCCAGCAGGCGTGGGGCCAGCAGGCTGGCATCGACACAAAACTCGTCAGCCCTCCATCTGCGGCCTATCATTCTTTCTTGCGGTAGCCTAAGGAATGGGAAATTTCATAGGCATACTGACTCATAGTAAACAACATCTTCTGGCGGATGGAATCATAAAAGCGCATAGACGGCCCGGCAATGGTCAACGAGGCGATGACCTGGCCTTCAAAATTGAAGATAGGCACAGACAGGGCGAACAGTCCATGCTCGCTTTCATCCTGGGTAATGGCATAGCCGTTATGACGGATCGTAGCAAACTCTTCTTCAGAAATATTGCCGTATTTTTCGATATAGCGCTGGCGTTCGTCATCGCTCGTCCAGGCCAGCAGGACCCGGCCGGCAGCACCCTTATAGAGGGGCAGCGATTCGCCGATGGGAATGACCCGGCGCAGGGAATGGGTACTTTCGACGTGGTCCAGGCAGATGCGGCAGTCGCCTTCGGCAATGTAAATACTGACCGTTTCGTTAAACAACTGCTGTAAACGCCGTAAATACGGCTTGGCCAGGGTGATGACGTTTTCCGTCCAATGAGACGAATAGCCCAGCGCCAGGGCCCGCGGCCCCAGGCGGTACTGCTTGGACGTATCGTTGCGGGTCAGATACTGGCGCCGTTCCAATGTGTTTACAATGCGGAAAGCCGTCGACGTATTCAGATGGGTATGCTCAGCGATTTCCTTCAAGGTCATGCCCGTATTACATTCGACGAAGAGGTCGAGGACGTCGAGGCTCTTTTCCAAGGATTTCAATAAACTGCTGTGATGCTCTTCTTTTACCAATGGCTCTCACCCTTCCTTGGAATTACGATTTAACTTTCATGCCGATTTCCAGCGAATCCGGCGGGTCAGCGACGACGATATCCCCCTCGTCGAGACCATCGAGGATGACGACGCGGCCGTCTTCTTCATCGCCAGTCAGGACAGAACGGGCATCAGCCAGGCCGCTGTCATTGACAATGTAAACGAAGTCACCGCTGTCCTTTGTGCGGACTGCCGTCTTGGGGACGGTAATCTGGGAGACTTCTTTCGGCGTGGCAATGCGGACGTGATAGAATTCACCGGGAACGAACAGGCTCTTGGCGTTATTGAATGTGACCTTGGCCATATAAGAGCCAGTGGACGGATCTTTTTCCGTTGCCAGATAGGTCAGTTCCCCCGTCTCGGTTTCGCCCGAAGCGGCGATGATGGATACTTGCAGGCTGCCGTCTTTTTTGGCATCCTGTAAAGCCTGGATATACATTTCAGGGATGGCAAAGGTAGCAACCAAAGGAGACATCTGCTGAATCGTAGCCAGGACATTGCCGGCAACGGCAACGGACGGATTATCGGCTACAGCCGTGACCCGGCCGTCAAGAGGCGAATAAACCGTCGTATTCCCCATCATATCGCGGGCAGCCTGGACGGCCTGCTGCAGCTGGGCGATCTTTTCGTGGTCCACAGCCGGAGCTTCCTGGACCTGGACGGTCTGCGTCGTTTCACCTTGAGAAGATCCAGAAGAACTGCCTGAATCAGCCATCATCTGGTTGTATTCAACTTTCGATAAGGCCCCCATATTATACCAGGCCTTCAATTCAGCACGGTGACCGCTGTTGTCGCCGCCACCACCGCCGCCACTGCTGGCAGCCGGTACGGTAACGGTCTTGTACGTCGGCGTCGATGCCGAAGAAGCAGCTACCAGTTCCGCTTCGGCCTGATTGACGCTCTGCTGATACGGTGCCGAATCGACTTGGACGACGACTTCACCGGCTTTGACTTCCTGGCCTACGGCCAGCGGTGTCGATACGAGTTTCCCCGATAACTTCGGCACGATATTGGTCATATGTAAGGCCGTAATGTTGGCATCCAGGGTCAGGGCCACAGGGTGGTCCGACTTGGAAACCGTTTCAGTTTTGGTAGACACGCTGTTGCCGCAGCCCGAAAGGACTGATACAGCCAAGGCAGCCGTACAGGCCAGGACGGCCCATTTCTTTAATTTCACGATATCCCCTCTTCACGCAGGTTAAAAAAACGTGTAATACAAGGTAACCAGTATGACCCCGGGCAGGCCGAACAGGCCGATGATGAGGCCTGTACCGACCGTAATCGGAACGTGCTGGAAACCAAAAAGATAGCCAAAATGGTTGACGCCGTACAGGACGATGAGCCCGACGACGACGTTGACCACTAAATGGCGCATAGGCGCCAAGATGAGCTTATGCACTAAGAACAGGACGAAAATGCCTGCGGCTATCCATAAATATTCCATAATCCCCTCACATTTCCTGCCGATTGGCAACAGCACCAGCCAGGGTTGCTTCATCAGCATACTCAATGTCGCCGCCCATGGGAAGGCCGCGGGCAATGCGGGTCACGCGGATGCCGGCCGTCTTGATGAGGCGGGCCAGATATAAAGCCGTAGCTTCGCCTTCCACGTCGGGATCCGTCGCCAGGATGACTTCCTTGACCGTCGTATTGCCCAGGCGCTGCAGGAGCTCGCGGATGCGCAGGTCTTCGACATTGACGCCATCCAGGGGTGACAAGGCACCGTGCAGGACGTGGTACAGTCCATGATAATCGCCGCTGCGTTCAATGGCCTGGACATCCTGCGGCGTTTCGACGACGCAGATGGTCGAGCGGTCGCGGCTGATGTCACTGCAAATCGGGCACGGGTCCTGGGACGACAAGTTGAAGCAGACCGAGCAAAAATGCATATTCTGCTTGGCATCGCGGATGGCATCGACGAATTCATCGACACGGCTGTTGGGCTGTTGAACGATATAATAGGCCAGCTTGCGGGCCGTCTTGACGCCGATGCCGGGAAGGCGGCGGAACTGCTCGGTCAGCTTATCTAATGGCGTATCCATTAAAACATGCCCGGCAGGTGCATCCCGCCCGTGATTTTGCTCATTTCCTGAGCCATCATGTCGTCGACTTTCTTGTTGGCTTCATTGACGGCTGCGACCATGAGGTCTTCCAGCATTTCTGCATCTTCCGGGTCGATGATGCTCGGGTCGATGTGGACGCTTTCGACATTCTTTTCACCATTCATGACGATAGTCAGGACGCCGCCGCCGACGGTAGCTTCGACGGTGCGCTTCTTCAAATCATCCTGGAGTTTCTTCATTTCCTTCTGCATTTTCTGTACTTTCTTCATCATACCTTGCATATTTCCACCAAACATGTGCGTTTCCTCCTAATTTTCGTGTAAACTTATTTTTTATTTTCTATATATATATTACAGTCTCCTACGTTTTTAAGCAATGGTTCCAGGGCGGCTCTTTCCGCTTCATCCATATCGTCTAACGAAGCCGGCTGCCACGCCGTTTCATCGCCTGGCCCTCTGGCTTCCTGAGCCGGCGCAGGAGCTGGAATATCTTCGGTTTGTACTGGAGCTTTGTCTACGGCCTTTACGGGGGGCAATTCACTCTTTTTTTTTTCGTATCCCGAAAGTTCCGCATCACCTTCCAAAAAGCCCTGCATGTGGTACGTGCCGCCCAGTATCTGAGATAAAGCGGCATCGGTGAATTTGAAGTAATCTTCCCGATTGGCCCGTTTCACCATGAAGGCCGTCTTAAAGGCGACGATGACCTGGCCTTCGCCGATGTAAACGACGCGGCCATTGCGGATACAGGACAAGACGGCTTTCTTCTTTTCCTTGTCGAGAATGGCACACATCTTTTTCCAGACGTCCTGGTAGGCTGCCGACTCGACGGGGGGCCGTGCTGCCTGAACAGGCGGCGTTGCCGGCGCTTTGTTGTCGGCCGGAGCCGCGGTCTTTACGACAGGTGCCGCCGGGGCTGGAACTGCGGGCTCAACGGGGCGCACCGGCTGAGGGACTGGCGCTGCCGCTTCCCGGGCTGCCGGACGGACGGCCGGAGCCGGTTCGGGAGGGGTAAACTCATCTTCCGGGAAGGGGACCGCTTCTTCCGGACCATAAGCCCCGCTGTAATCGTCTTCTTCCGGTACGGGGATGACGTCCGGCTTTGTGGCAGCCGCCGTCTTGGCTTTTCTCCCCGAAGCCTGGGGAGCCACAGCCGATATACTGACGGCAGGCGGCTGGGTCAGCTGCCGCGCTGCCATGAGCAGGCCCATTTCCACGGCAATGCGCGGAACCGGCGACGTCTTGGCCGTCAATAAGGCCTGCTGCAAAATCGCCAGGACCTGAAAAACACTATCTGCCGTCCATTCGCCGGCCTGCCTGCGAAGTTCATCGAGGCAGTCATCATAGGCTGAAAGGGTATCCGACGAAGGCGCAGCCTGACAGAGCATGACAGCCCGCAGATGGGCCAGAAATTCCGTCAGGATGACCCGTGGCTCCTTGCCCATGTGGATGACGTCATCGACAGCCTTGATGATGACATCGCCTTTCCCATCGAAAATAGCCTGGGCCAGGGAAAACAGCCAGTCTTTGCCGATGAGGCCGAGTAAATCGCGGACGACGCCTTCGTCGATAGTGCCGCTCGTGTTGCTGACGCACTGGTCGAGCATACTCAGGGCATCGCGCATGCCGCCGTCGGCCTGGACGGCCAGGATATGAGCCGCACCCTTGGTCAGGTCGATCTGTTCCTGACCGGCCACGTAGAGCAGGCGCTTGGCAATATCGTCGCTGGTAATGCGCCGGAACTCATAACGCTGACACCGCGACAGGATGGTCATGGGAATCCGTTCCGGTTCGGTCGTCGCCAGGATGAAGATGACATGGGCCGGCGGTTCTTCCAAGGTCTTCAGCAGGGCATTGAAAGCTTCGGTCGTCAGCATGTGCACTTCATCGATGATATAAATTTTCTTATGCCCTTCGGCAGGCATGAATTTAATCGTTTCCCGCAGGGTCCGGATATCCTCGATGCTGCGGTTGGAAGCGGCGTCGATTTCGACGACATCCAGGGATTCGCCGCTCATGATGTGGCGGCAGACTTCACATTCGTTGCACGGGTGGGACGTCGGCCCGTGGACACAGTTCATGGCCCGGGCAAAAATTTTAGCCGTGCTCGTCTTGCCCGTCCCGCGGGGGCCGGAGAATAAGTAAGCATGGGCTACTTTGTCCGTATCTATCGCTTTTTGCAGGGTTTCCGTAATGTGGGACTGGCCGACGACATCTTCAAAATTCCTGGGCCTCCACTTACGGTATAACGCAATATATGCCATGAGTCCTTTTCCTTCCGTATACGAAAAAAAGCAGCTAACCGCTGCTTTTACCAACTGAAAAGTACTCGTGTATGATAACCCGCCAGGTTTCCTCGTGGCACATGGAAATGTCTACTTATTGCTGCTTCCTCTCGGACCTGACAAGGTTCATAGATTCCCATTGCACAAGCCCCGGCGGATTACCACGCACCAGTACTCTTATTAAGTTAGCTACATTATTATATCGTGAAAAACGAAGTTTGGCAAGGAAAATTTCCCTTTTTGAGAGAATTTAGTGGTTAGGGGCTAGGAGCTAGGGGGGTAGTGGTTAGTAGTTAGTGGTTAGTAGTTAGTGGTTAGTGGCTTGTAGGGGGCTCCACGTGCGAACCCCTACAGAAAAAAAGGACCCCTCGCACGAAAGCTTCTACCATCATGCGAGGGGCTTTTTTGGTCAAAAACAACCTCTCAGACCGCCTTCGGCGGCCAGCTCCCCTATAAGGGGAGCCGCTAGCCACGAACAACTAGCCACGAGCCACTATCTTAGTGATTCTGCCAGATATCTACGCGGCGGTTGTCAGCGCGGCCCTGGTCGGTGTCGTTGGTGCTGACGGGATCTGTCTTGCCTTTGTAGTCGAGCTGCATCTGTGTTGCCGGGATGCCCTGGCTTTCAGCATAGGCTGCAACGTTGTCTACGCGGCGTTTCGAGAGGTCATCGTTGTAAGCATCGCTGCCTTTAGCATCGGTGTTGCCGACGAGTTTGAACGTATCGTTCGTGTTTGCTTTAGCAACCTGGACGAAGTGGTCCATCTTAGCGCGTTCGGAAGGAAGCGGCTGGTCTTCGTCGAAGCCGAAGTGAACGCTTTCAACGTAGTAGTCGTTCTTCTGGACCGGCGTTTCAACGACCGGTGCCGGAGTCGGTTCCGGCGTGTAAACCGGTTCCGGAGCCGGAGCTTCTTTGTGGCCGCCGCCGAAGCGATAGGAGAGGCCAGCGATGAAGCCTTTGTAGGAGATGTTAGCGTCGTCTTTCAATGCACCGAAGGTGTTGTCGCCTTCATCAGCCAATTTGGTGTTCAAGTAACGATAGCCAGCGCTGATGTCGAGGTCCGGTGTGATGCTGTAGCCGAGGCCAGCTTCCCACATGGTCGTCTTCTTGGTACCGACAGCGCCTTTAGCGTAGAAGTCGAGGTTCTTAGCCAGCGGAGCTTTGGCGATCAAGCCGATCTGAGCGACGTTGTTGGTGTCGTTAGCGTTACCGCCGAAGTCGTTCTTAATGCGGTTCCAGCCAGCGAAGGCAGCGAAGTTCTTGTTGATGGAGTAAACGAGGTTTACTTCGTGTTCATCACCATCGGTCTTGTAAGACTTGTTGTTGTCGCTCTTGGTCTTCAAGCCGTAGTAGTTGTACTGCAAAGCCCATTTGTCGGAAAGGCCGTAGCCGAGACCGCCCTGGAAGTTCCATTTGGAGCTCGTATCTTCCTGTCCACCGTTCCAAACTTCTTTGGCCCAGTTGCTGGAATCAACCGAAGCTTTCGGGTTCCAAGCGCCTAAATCGAGCTGCCACTGTCCCTGGTTCCACTGCGTCTGCGGCGTAGCGAAAGCAAAGGAAGTAGCGCAGGCTGCCATGACTGCAGCCAGTACTAAAGATTTCTTTTTCATCATAATCCCAGCTTCCTATTGATATTTAATAGTGCCACCTATGACATTATTATGTTTTAGTATACCATATCTTTGTCACAAGTGCGTCACACTATTTCATGATTTTTAGTCATATCAGGACTATTCCCCATACTTTTATGATTATTCCCGGCCGACGTAAGAAATGATGGCGTCCAGGATATGCGGCAATTTCCGGCTCACACTGTCGATATGGACGCGTTCCGTCCCTTCGTGCAGGTCCTTACCCCATGGGCCCAGGAGGAGGAAGGGAATCTGTAATTTTTTCAGACTGTCCAAGTCGAAGGGATAGGCCTTGCCCCAGAGGAGCAGGTTCTTTTCGACCATACTTTCATCGAAATCGGGGTCGACGCAGCAGTAGCTGCAATCGGAAACACCGTTGAAATAGCGGTCGAAGCGGACATCCATCAGAGTCGGGATTTTTTCCAGCAGGTCCGTAAAGGCCGGCGTCGGGAACGACAGGCTGTCAGCCGCCGGATAACAGGGCGGCGCAAAGGCGACGACGGCCATGGGCGCCGTCATGCCTGTGAAATCGAGGATCTGCTCCAAGAGATGTATCGTCTCTTCGACATAAGTACTGCTGCCTTCCTGCAAGGCGACGAAAGAAGCCTGTTTGGCCGCTTCATAGAAGACGTCGAAACCGGGATAAGCCGAAGCCTGCTGCAAGAGCTCATCGGCACTGCAGACGGAAACAGGCAAATCACTGCCCATGGTCTGCTGCAGGTCGTGGACAGCCCGCCGCGTTTCTTCCAGCAGGACGTACATGACGTCATCGGGCGTCTTGTCGTAAGTCAGCAGATTCAGGGCCGCTGCCACCCGCTGAGGCAGGGTCACGTCATAGCGTTCCTTGCGGTCCCGCAGATAGACCCAGGCAGGCGGCGGCGTCTGTTCGCCATCACAGCAGTCAGTCAGGTCCGGACTGCCTTCCGTCGCCGCGATGAGGTGGGCCAGGATGCCCACGGGATTGATGCCCTTATCATAGCAGCCGATGTGGACAGGCTTGCCCTGGACCAGGACGACAGGCTGTATCTTGCCGACCGAACCGGTATAGGCGACGAGCTTGCCCTGCTCCTTATGGTTCGGTTCGCTGTCGATGAGGATGTCATAGGTCAAATCATAAGAAGAACGCAGTTCATTGAGCAAGGTAATGGCCGTCCGCATGCCGGCCGAATACGTTTCTTCATCGGGCAGGGATAAGTAAATCAAGCTGGCCTGTCCCGGCTGGAAGGCATAGTCCTCAAAGACGGCTAGTTGCGCGGCCGCACCGCCCTTCATGTCACAGGCACCGCGGCCAAAGAGCCATTCGCCGCTTTCCCAGTCACGGCGCACTTCCTCACTGAGCGGCGCCCGTTCCAGCGCCTTGTAGAGCCCTTGCGGGTCAAAAGCCTGGTCCCGCAGATAGCCATAGGACTCGACATCGACGACATCGTGATGATTCATGAAAATGACCGTATGGGCCGTACTGCCGCGGACGAGGCCGTAGACGACAGACCGCTGGCAGTTATCGTCGGGCACATGGATGAGGCCGCTGACGACGCCGTCGAGGTGAGAGAAGAACTGCTGCAGATAGCCTTCCATCTGCCTTTCCTTGGGCGTGTTCGTTTCACTGTCAATATGAATCATATCCTGTAAAATTTCCATAATCCGCGCTGCTCGTGCCATAGAGACACCCCCTTATTTAAATATCCATTTTTTACGCGATACATAATTCCAAACGGTGACGATAGCACTAGCCATGATTTTCGACACCATCGGATTCAGGCCTAAAATAGCCGGCGATGTGAACAGCCACATGAGCAGGAGATTCCAGCCCAGGCCAATGGCACTGACCAGGAAGACCAGGGACACTTCCGTCCCGCGATGATAGCGGCTGCCGCTGTCGAAGACGAAGCGGTTGCAGAGGATGTAGTGATACAGCGTCGACGTGGCAAAGGCCAGGGTCGTCGCCGCCAGGACAGTCTGGGTCTGCATGGAAAAGACAGCACTGGCTGACAACAGCCTGAAGAAAATATAAAAGAGCGTCCATTCCAATAAAGCCGCTGAGCCGCCGACGAGGAGATACATGAAGATCTTCATGTACTCGTTGTTGGTATAATCAAAGCCAAAGATCTGCTTGCGTTTCATGGTGTTCCTTCCTTTTCTGTTTTCGTATCCATTATACGGCACTTGCCAGGGAATTACCACACACTGCCGCTTTTTCTTGCATTTTCTAAAAAGGCAATAGATATATATACGAAAATATGATAAAATATATAGTAATTGGTAATACGAAATATTTTTAGAAGGAAGGCAGATATCCTGTGGATTACACGAGATGCATCAATTTTTTGCTAACCATTTCACAACACGAAGTCTTTTTGATTTTCTCCGAGAACTTGTCGGAATTCGGCATCACGCCCGGCCAGTATGGTGTCCTGGCCTGTCTCTGGAAACATGAAACACTGACGCCGAAGGAAATCGCCAACATCCTGCGCGTCGAAAACTCCACCATTTCCGGCGTCCTCGACCGCATGCAGAAACGCGGCCTCATCGACCGCATCCTCGACCCCAACAACCGCCGCAGCATCCGCGTCAAACCGACGGCTGCCGGCATGGCCATCAAAGAACCGGTCCAGAAACGCATCGAAGAACTGAATGACATGGTCTTCAAAGAATTCACACCCCAAGAACGGGAAGAAGTGTTGAACCTGCTCACCCGTATCGGCAAAGTCTGTGCCGATGATTTGAAAGAAGGGAAATGAAAAAGGGGCTGTCGCACGTGCGACAGCCCCTTTTGAGTTTTAAGTTTGTAGTTTGTAGTTTTTAGTGAAGGTTTTTAAATTTAAAGTCCCTATCTACAAACTCTATACTAAAAACTATAAAGCAAAAGGGACCGCGCATGATGACATATACCTTCATGCGCTAGTCCCACCAAATTATACAATACCAGTTAACATGTAGAAGAATACGCCGAAGAAGGCGACGACTACTTTCAAGAGGGTAATGGCGAACATATCCTTATAGGCTTCGCGATGAGTCAGGCCGCAGATAGCCAGGGTCGTGATGACAGCTCCGTTATGGGGCAGGCTGTCCATACCGCCGGAAGCCATGGCCGCGATACGGTGGACGACTTCAGCCGGGATGCCGACGGCAGCCGTTTCAGCCAGGAAGTGCTGGCCAAAGATATCGAGGGCGATACTCAGACCACCGGAAGCGGAACCGGTGATACCAGCCAGGATGTTGACCATCAAGGCGACGTTGAACAGCGGCATGCCCTGACCGATACCGAGGAGGGCATCAGCGACTTCCAGGAAGCCCGGCAAGGACGAAATGACGTTGCCGTAGCCAACTTCCGATGCCGTGTTCATGATAGCCAGCAGAGAACCTAAAGCGCCGGCATTGAGAGCGGCTTTGACGCTGGTGTTCTTGGACATGAACTTGCGGCCCGTTGCAGCGGCGATGATGATAGCCGCCAAGAGGCCGAGGACCAAGGCCCAGATAGCGACGACATTATGGACGCCTTTGGCCAACAGGGGCACATTCATGGCGCGGAACGGTTCTAACAAGGATTCATCCCACTGGAAAATCATGGAGAAGTAGAAGTTCAAGACCAGGACGACGATAAGCGGGATGATAGACAACTGCCAGGGCGGAAGAGAAGCTTCCGGATCGATGACCGTTTCATTGAGGGTATGATTGCCATATCCTTCGCCGGAACGGGCCATCTGTTTGCGGCGGAATTCAAGATAGATGAAGCAGAGGACAATCAACAAGGTACCGCAAATCAAACCTAAGATAGGAGCGGCAAAAGTCGTCGTTCCCAGATAAATCGTCGGGATGATATTCTGGATCTGCGGCGAACCAGGATAGCAGTCCATGGTAGCCGTGAAGACACCGGCGACGAAGCAGGCCGGAATCAGGCGTTTGGGAATATCGGCTTCGCGGAACAGAGCAGCAGCGAAGGGATAGACAGCAAAAGCACAGACAAACATGGAAATACCGCCATAACAGAGGATCATGCAGGCGAAGACGACGGCGAAGACAGCCTTATCATTCCCGATGAGCTTGATGGTTTCCATGGCGATACTGCGGGCCATGCCCGTTTCTTCCATGACCTTGCCGAAGACGGCACCGAGGAGGAAGACCGGGAAGAAGGACTTGATGTAGGTGACGGCCTTAGCCATGAACAGTTCCGTATACCCCGGTAAAATCGGCAGCCCCGAAAAGCTGGCGGCAAAGAGGGCGAAAATCGGTGCGAAGAGAATGACCGAGAATCCGCGATAAGCAAAGGTTACGAGTAAAAATAAACTTAGGACGATAGCAACAATCTCCATAAACTTGTTCTCCTTTTCTTTTAGTTTCCGAATGACTCATTTCGTATCTTCATCATACGTGAGAACCAATGAGAATAAAAGACAACGCCCTAAGACAACCTTTGCGCTTTTTGCCCGTTTTGGAAATTCCATGAATGCAAAAGGACTTGCCGCACATGCGACAAGTCCCTTTTGAGTGGTTAGTGGCTAGTGGTTAGTGGCCAGCGGATGGTTAAAAATTAAAAAACTGGGATTATTTCAGTTTAGCAGCGACGTCTTTGGTGATGTCCTGGGCCTGACCGATGACGACGGAGCCCGAGAGGACGACGTAGTCCAGGCCTTTTTCTTTCTGGACGGCCTGGGTCTTAGCGAGGATATCCTTTTCCAAGGGCGAGAACAGGGCAATGCGCTGCTGGTTCAGTTTCGTATTGTATTTCTGTACCAGTGCCTGCTGCGCGTTTTTATCGCTGGTCTTTTTCAATTCTTTCTGGAAATCCTGCTGAGCCGATTTGACATCGGACTGCCAGGTAGCCATGGTCTTGGCGTACTGCGGATGCTGCTGCAAGAGGGCACCGGCATTGATCGTGCCCAGGCCCGATGCGAAAGAAGCGCCGGCAGCGCTGAGGGTCAGCATAGCTGCGGCTACGGTAGTCATCATCATTTTACGTAATTTCATAGTGGTTTTCCTCCTAATTATTCTTCTACGCCTGTCAGTTCCAGACATTCCTTGCGGACGCCGTCTTCACAGGAGCGCATGGCTAAAATCGTCTTTTCAAAGAGGTCGTTCAGGTCCCATCCCAGGGTTTCTGCCCCCTGCTTGATGACGTCCCGTGAACAGCCGGCAGCGAAGCGCTTGTCTTTGAATTTCTTCTTGAGACTCTTCACTTCCATGTCTTTTGTGCTCTTAGACGGACGCATTTTGGCAGCCGCCCAGATGAGCCCGGTCAATTCGTCGGCAGCATAGAGGACTTTTTCCATCAAGTGCTCCGGTGCGACATCGACACAGATGCCATAGCCATGGCAGACGACGGCATGGATAAAGGCATCGTCGGCGTCGATTTCAGCCAGTAATTCCGGTGCCTTTTTACAGTGCTGATCCGGATATTTTTCAAAATCCACATCGTGGAGCAGGCCGACGAGTCCCCAGAAATCGACGTCATCGCCATAGCCCAGTTCCTGGGCATACCAGCGCATGACGCCTTCGACGGTCAGGGCATGCATGATGTGAAAAGGCTCCTGATTATATTTCTGCAATAAAGCCAATGCTTGTGAGCGTTCCATGTCTTTATCTCCCCCTAGCAAATCTCGATTTACCCCATTATAGCATAAAAAACGGGCCTGACTAGTCTTTTTTCACGAAAGCGCCTGTATCGGTCATCAACGAGGCCAGGCGGTTCATGCGGAAGTCTTCGACGACCTGGATGAAAGGCCGGTAATGGATGGGATTTTCGGCAAACCCGAAGAGATGGGACGGGCAGTCGCAATCGGTACAGCCAAAGCCCTCAATATGCCAGTCTGCCACGGCATCGACGGCCCGGGCCAGATTGTGCTCCAGGTCATCCGCCGTCCGGACGGGCAGGGCGGCGACGACGTCGGCTTCCTGGCGCAGGTAGTCGATGTGCCAGTGCATCTTCTTGCGTTTGCGGCTGTGGCGGGCCAGGCGGGCAGCCAGGTTCTTCCGGGCCGACCCAGTATAGACGTAATAGCCGGCAGGAAAAGGGAACTCCCCTTTCGAGCCGATGGCGATATCCTTCGCTTCTGCCAGGTGAAGGATGAATAAATAATCACCGCTGTCATGGTTTTCCCGTTCCAGGATGGCCTGGGGATAGGTCAGGACGCCGGCTACGCCGGGCCTTGAAAACGAGCCATCCCAGTGCAGGGCCAGGGCCTTCCAGTCCAAGTGCGGCGCCGCTTCATAAAAGGCCTGGGCAAAGGCCGGATCCGTATGGTAGTCCGGCAGGAACCAGCGGGCCCGATTCCAGTGGACCAGGAACAAGACGCCCGTGTGGATGCCCTGGCGGCTCATGGCAGCTAATTCCAAGATATGTTTGCGGCCCCGTTCGGTGATGGCATCGGGGAACATGGCGCCGTCGCGGCTAAAGAGGGTACACGATTTGACTTCGACGAAAAAGCGCTCTTCGCCCCGGCCCAGGAGCAGGTCGAAACGGCTGTCGCCGACGGTGATTTCCCGGCGGATGAGGTCCCAGTCTTCCCAGCCCGGGATGAGGTGTTCCTGGACCAGCCAGGCTGCCGTATCATTATTGTACTGTGTATCGAGCAGGATAGGCACGCCATCGCGCTCGATACCGACGACATCGTAAGCCGTCCGGCGCTTGGGATTGTCTGCCGGCCGGACATAGACCGTCACACCGGGAAAGAGCAGTTCCCACATGCGCCCGGGATTGGGCATATGACAAGTCACGACATCGCCATCGAGAGAAACATGGGCGATGAAGCGGTTCGGCCTGTCGACAAAGGCCCCTTTGCGAATAGAAAACATTTCCATATGATACTCCTGTCTGTGAAAAAGAGCTTGTCGCACAGCGACAAGCCCTTTTTAGTGGTTAGTGATTCGTATTTTACAGTGTAGGGGTCGCCACGTGGGCGACCCGTCATGGAATTGGGATGATTCTCCACGTGCGAGCCCCTACGGGCGGCGACCGGCGACCTGCGAATGCATGTATGACATTATCGCCATCATTCCGGGCGGGCGCCCCACGTGGGCGCCCCTACGCTTCCAGCCATTCGCCGGTGAAGGTGACGGCTGCCGGGCCGGTCATGTAGACGTTGCCGTCTTGTTCGTTGTATTCGATGTGCAGCGTGCCCAGGTAGAGCTGGACGTCGACGCTGCGGCCAGTGAAGCCGTTCAGGAAGGAGCCGACGGCGCAGGCGCAGGAGCCGGTACCGCAGGCCAGGGTAGCGCCGGCACCGCGTTCCCACGTGTGGACTTTGATGGTGTGGTCGTCGATGACCTGGACGAAGTTCATGTTGGTCTTGCGCGGGAAAGCCTTATAGGTTTCAAATTTCGGGCCTAATTCGTGGAGGTCGACGGCGTCGACGTCTTTGACATAGGTCATGGTATGGGGGACGCCCATGAGCAGGCTGGTGATGTTATAGGTCTTGCCGTCGATTTCGATGTGTTCATCGATGACCGGGCCGGACGGGCCTTCCATGGGGATCTGGGCGCGGTCCGTGAAGGGCTTACCCATGTTGATGGTGACCAGGCTGACCTTGCCGTCGTCGCCGACAGTGACTTTCGGCTTCATGATGCCTGCCAGGGTTTCAACGGCGAATTCTTTCTTGTCGATGATGCCGTTGTCGTAAACGTATTTGGCAAAGCAGCGGATGCCGTTGCCGCACATTTCCGCTTCACTGCCATCGGCATTGATGATGCGCATGCGGACGTCGGCCTTATCGCTCGGTACGATGACGATGATGCCATCGGCGCCGATGCCCGTATGGGGAGCGCACATCTTGACGGCCAGCTGGGAAAAATCCTTGTCCGCGCCGTTTTTATCTTCCAAAAAGACGAAGTCATTGCCTAAGCCGTGCATTTTTACGAATTTCATAGTTAAACCCTCCGTGAAAAAATATCTATACTACTATCATTGCTTACTTGAATCCTTACAGTTGTTATTATACAATAGCGGAAAGTGGCAAATATATGTAGATAATGCTCTTTATATTGCAAATCCTGCTATAAGATAAGGTGTGAGGTGACACAGGTATGGCGCAAAAGACGGGTTATTTAGCGGAAAAATTAAAACTCTTCCATCTATCGGATAAGCGGCAGTGGACCTGCCCCTATCATTACCACGACTTCGACAAGATCACCCTCTTTTTCCGGGGCCACGTATCGTATGACGTCGAAGGGACGGCCTATGACTTGCAGCCTTTCGACATCGTCGTCATCCCGGCCGGCCGCATCCACCGCCCTATCATCTATGGCGATGATGTCTACGAACGCATCATCGCTTATATTTCCCCGGCTTATCTGCAGGGCTATGAACGCCGCGGCTGCCCGGCCGGCCAGATATTCACGGCGCCCAAGGCTCCCGTCCTGCGCCAGCCCCAGGAAGCGGACAACTTGTACAATGTATCGTGCCGCCTGCGCCGGGCCTGGTCGGACATGGGACCGGAAAGCCCGCTCTTACAGGAAACGCTGTTTACGGAGTTCATGATCCACCTGACCCGGGCCCTGCAGAAAGACAAGCTCCGCATCGTCCAGAAGGGCCATCAGAACGAGAAGATACGCCGCATCCTGGCTTACATCGAAGCCAACCTGAGCGGCGACCTGTCCATTCCCAGCCTGGCCGCCGCCTTTTTCATGAGCCCGGACTACTTGATGCATCTCTTCAAAGCCGAAACGGGCATGACCGCCGCCCGCTACATTACGACGAAACGGCTGCAAAAAGCCCGCCACCTCATGCAGGAGGGGCGGGCTTTGACGGAAATCTGCTATGACTGCGGATTCACGACGTATTCGACATTCTACAGGGCCTGGAAAAACCACTATCACACGTCACCGAAAGAAGGCATCCGCGCCTTCCCCGATACTTTCGACGAATAATCAGCGGTTCCGGTTGTAATTGATGAGGCAGCCGGCTTTGACGATTTTCTTTTCATCGTCCGTCATGGGCGCGATGTACAGCGACAATTCACGCAGGTCCTTGCCGACGACATAGGCCTTGATGGCTTTCATGTCGCCGTCGAGGGCTTTTTTGACGTCCGGTACATAGATGTAATCGCCGATTTCAAAGTCCGGTTGGCCTTCCATCTGGAAAGGCAGCATACCCCAGTTGATAACATTGGAACGATAGCGCTTGGTCGCGTATTCCTGGCAGATATTGGCCAGGCCGCCGAGGACGCGCTGGCAGCTGGCAGCCTGTTCGCGGGCCGAGCCGTCGCCGGGCTTGATGCAGTAGATCATGCTGCCGATTTCCACGTCTTTCATGGAAACGTCGCCAAAGTGAGCGCGCAGGACGGCGAAGACGTCTTTCAGGACCGGGTCGACGCCAGCCGGGCAGTCGCCGGCCAGGCGGGCCCGTTCGACTTTGTCTACGGCTTTGGCCCGGCCTACGTATTCCGGATCGCGGCGGGACAAGGTGAATTCAGCCAGGCCCAGGGGATTGGAGCGGTACGACGACGTTTCGCCAGACGGGATGAGTTCGTCTGTCGTCGTGACCGGGTCCATGATCTTCGAGCAGACCTTGAGCAAAACCGAATCGGCCAAAGGTTCCATATCCGGCCAATCCTTGATGTTCGGACCATAGACCAGGGAAGCGCCTTCGTCGGCCTGGCCGAAGCCCTGATAGACGCGGGTAGCGTAGGGCTGGTCGTCGTAATCATAGGGCGTTTCGACATAGTCGTCCATATAGCCTTCGGCCGACGTCAGGACGCCGCCGTTAGCTGCTGTCGCAGCGATGGAACGGGCATCCATGAGGGCTACCGAAGCGAACTGGCCATTGCCCGGTTTCGAGCCTTCGCGGTTCGGGAAGTTACGCGTCGTATGGCGGATGCTGAAGGCGTTGTTGGCCGGCGTGTCACCGGCACCGAAGCAGGGACCGCAGAAGGCCGTCTTGAAGATGGCGCCCGCTTCCAGGAGCGATGCCACGGCGCCCTTGCGGACCAGGTCGAGATAGACCGGCTGCGACGACGGATAGACGTCGAGGGTGAAGTTGCCGTTGCCGCAGGAAGCCTGCTTGAGTATATGGGCAGCGGCCATGACGTTGCCGTAGTTGCCGCCAGCACAGCCGGCGATGACGCCCTGCTGGACCTGGAGCTTGCCGTTTTTGATTTTATCGGTCAGGCTGTATTTCAAATCCTTGTTGCTCATGCGGCCGTTGATGGCTTCTTCCGTTTCATGGAGGATATCTTCCAGGTTGGCATTGAGTTCATCAATGGTAAAGGCGTTGCTGGGATGCATGGGCATGGCGATCATCGGCTTGATGGTGCTCAGGTCGATGTAGATCATGCCGTCGTAATAGGCCACATCGGCGGGATTCAATTCTTTATAAGCATCGCCGCGGCCGTGCTGGGTCAAATAGGCCTTGGTGTCGTCATCGGTCCGCCATACCGACGACAGGCACGTCGTTTCCGTCGTCATGACGTCGACGCTGTTGCGGTAGTCCGTCGTCATGGAAGCGACGCCGGGGCCGACAAATTCCATGACCTTGTTCTTGACGTAGCCGTTCTTGAAGACGGCACCGACGATGGCGCTGGCAATGTCATGCGGGCCGACGGCCGGACTCGGCTTGCCCGTCAGGTAGACGCCGACGACGCCGGGATAGGCGATATCATAAGTATCGCACAAGAGCTGTTTGACCAGTTCGCCGCCGCCTTCACCGACGGCCATAGTCCCTAAGGCACCATAGCGGGTATGACTGTCAGAGCCGATGATCATGCGGCCGCAGCCGGCCATCTTTTCACGCATGTACTGATGGATGACGGCGACGTGGGGCGGTACGAAGATGCCGCCGTATTTCTTGGCTGCCGACAAGCCGAAGACGTGGTCGTCTTCATTGATGGTGCCGCCGACGGCGCAGAGCGAATTATGACAGTTTGTCAGCACGTAGGGAAGGGGGAATTTTTCCATTCCCGATGCCTTAGCCGTCTGGATGATGCCGACAAAAGTAATGTCATGGGAAGCCATGGCGTCGAACTTGATTTTCAAGTGTTCCATGGAACCCGACGTATTATGATTTTTTAAGATAGAATAGGCGATGGTCCCTTTCCGCCCTTCTTCCTTAGAAACGGTCCTGCCTGTGAGCTGTCTGAGTTTGGCCGCATCCTGTTCCGGCACGATGTCCGTCCCGTTGACGAGATATGCGCCTCCATCATATAACTGAATCATTCCAAGCCCTCCTTTGTCACCGCCAGCCTGGGCGATGGCTTTTCTCATTGTGAAAATATTGCAATCCATTTTCACAATATAAAATTTTAAGCATTTCAATAAATATTATATCATAATTAAAACGGCCGTGGCTACCCTTAAAACGTTTTACACTTTACGCGATTTTTATTTTACTTTCTCCATAATTATGCTATAATAACTTATACTTTGCAGGAATATACTAGAAATTATTCCTAAAATAAAATTTATGAATATTCGCATATAACCGATACTTTATAAGTTATTCTCCCATATTCATACTTGCAGGAAAGAGAGGAATCACATTGGACAAAAATATTTACTTAGCCCAGTTTTACGGCAAGTCACAAAACTACACACAGATTCCCCGCGAATGGTTCTCCAAGTACGGCGTAAAGCGCGGCCTGCGCAATGAAGACCACACTGGCGTCCTCGTCGGCCTGACCCGCATTGCCGATGTCGTCGGCTACCAGCGTGACGAAAAAGGCCAAAAAGTCGATTGCGACGGCGTCTTGTACTATCGCGGCATCGACATTCGCGAGCTGGCCAAAGTCGAAAATTATCAAGGTTACTTATATGAAGAAGCCAGCTTTCTCCTCCTCTTCGGCTACTTGCCGACAGAAGATGAACTGAATGCCTTCTGCAAGGTCTTACAAAACGGCTACGATCTGCCCGATGATTTTCTGGAAATGAACCTCCTGCGTCTGCCCGGCAAGAACCTGATGAACAAATTGCAGCACGCCCTGCTGACGCTCTATAATTACGACCCCGATCCGGACAATACCGACGTCTACCAGACCCTGCGCAAGGGCCTGAATATCATGAGCAAGCTGCCGTCCATCGCCGTCTATGCCTATATGTCCAAGGTCCATTATTATAACCGCAAGAGCCTGGTCATCCACTATCCCCGCAAGGACTATTCGACGGCAGAGAATATCCTGTCCATGCTGCGGCCGGACAGCAAATTCACGCCCAAGGAAGCCCAGCTCCTGGACCTGCTCTTATTCCTCCATGCCGACCACGGCGGCGGCACGAACTCGACGTTCACCAATATCGTCGTCTCGTCGACGGATACGGACATCTATTCCAGCATGGCCAGCTCCGTCGGCGCCCTCAAGGGCCCGCGCCACGGCGGTGCCAATATCCGCGTATCCCTGATGATGGAACAGGTCATCGACGCCATCGGCATCAAGGCTACGGATGAACAGATCGTCGACGTCATCCACCAGATTCTCAACAAGAAATTCAAAGGCTGTCACGACGGCCTGGTCTATGGTTTCGGCCACGCCGTCTACACCCTGTCGGATCCGCGCGCTGAAATCATGCGCCACTACTGCGGCATCCTGGCCAAGGAAAAGGGCATGACCGACGTCTTCCGCTTCTACAACCGCTTTGAAAAGCTGGCCATGAAGACCTTGAAAGAAGAAAAGGGTGTCAACATGTGCAGCAACGTCGATTATTACAGCGGCTTCGCCTACAACATGCTGGGCATCCCACGCGACCTCTACACACCGCTCTTCGTCATCAGCCGTATGGTCGGCTGGCTGGCCCACAACATCGAACACAAACTGTACGATAACCGCATCGTCCGTCCGGCAGCCAAGTATGTCGGCGATTTGATGGACTATATTCCCAGAAAGGACAGATAGATCATGAAGACAATCACTGTATTCAAAGGCGATGGCATCGGCCCGGAAATCACCGACGCTGTCCTGCAGATTCTCGACGCTGCCAAAGCGCCCCTTTCCTATGAAATTTTCAACGTCGGCGCTGCCGAATATGAACGCCACGGCGCCCTCATCCCGGACGACGCATTCGCTTCTTTTGAAAAGACCCATCTCCTGCTGAAATCGCCGATCACTACGCCTATCGGCAAGGGCTTCCGGTCCCTCAACGTCACGTTGCGCAACAAATATGACCTCTATGCCAATATCCGTCCGGCCAAATCGAATACGGCCGTCAAGACGCCTTTCCCCAACGTCGATATCGTTACTTTCCGGGAAAACACAGAAGATTTGTACATCGGCGTCGAATACAAGATGAATGAAGATACGGTCCACGCCATCAAGCTCATCACCCGCAAGGCCAGCGAACGCATCATCCGGGCCGCTTTCGACTACGCCGTAGCCCATGGCCGCAAAAAAGTCACCTGCGTCCATAAAGCCAACATCCTCAAGATGAGCGACGGCTTGTTCCTCGACATCTTCCACACCATCGCCAAGGACTACCCGCAGATCGAAAGCGACGACAAAATCGTCGACAACACGTGCATGCAGATGGTCATGCGGCCGGAACAGTTCGACATCATCGTCACGCCCAACCTCTACGGCGACATCCTGTCCGACCTGACCAGCGGCCTCATCGGCGGCCTGGGCCTGCTGCCTTCCATGAATGTCGGCGACGACTATGCCATGTTCGAAGCCGTCCACGGCAGTGCCCCGGATATCGCCGGCAAACACATCGCCAATCCGACAGCCCTCTTGTGGTCGGCCTGCATGCTCCTGGAATACATCGGCGAAACGGCCATTGCCGCCAAGATCCGCAAAGCCGTCGATGAAGTCCTGGCTGAAAAGCAGCACCTCACACCGGACCTAGGCGGCAGCGCCACGACGGAAGAATACCGTGACGCCGTCATTGCCAAGCTGTAAGATAAAAGGAGGCATTCCATGAAGATCACCGTCTTAGGCTGCGGCCGCTGGGGCAGTTTCCACGCCTGGTACGCCGACCACATCGGCCATGACGTCACCTTATGGGGCCGTCCCGGTTCTCAGCACTTGCAGGAACTTATGGACACCCGCCAGAATGAATACCTGCGCCTGCCCGATTCTGTGAGCCTGACTTCGGACCTGACGGCAGCCCTGGCAGCCGCCGATATCTGCATCATCTCCATCAGCGCCCAGCAGCTGCGCAGGTTCACGCATCAACTGAAAGAAGCCGGCTTCGCCCCGTCCCTGCCCTTCGTCCTGGCCATGAAGGGTCTGGAAGAAGGAAGCGGCAAGCGATTGACGACAGTCATGGCAGAAGAACTGGGACCGTCCGTACGCACGGCCGTCTGGGTCGGGCCCGGCCACGTCCAGGATTTCATCAGCGGTATGCCGAACTGCATGGTCATCGCCTCGGCTGACGAAGACCTGACCCACTTCTTAGTCGATACCTTCACGAGTCCCCTCATCCGTTTCTACTACGGCCAGGACCTGTTGGGCATCGAAATCGGCGCGGCCGCCAAGAACGTCATGGGCATCGCTGCCGGTATGCTCGACGGCGCTCATCTGACCAGCCTGAAAGGAGCCCTCATGGCCCGCGGCGCCCACGAACTATCGGTCCTTGTCGCCGCCATGGGCGGACAGGCCATGACCGTCTACGGCCTGAGCCACCTCGGCGATTACGAAGCGACCCTCTTTTCCCTGCACAGCAATAACCGCCGCTTTGGCCAGGACTTCATCGAAGGAAAGCCCTTCAAAAAACTGGCCGAAGGCGTCAGCACGACAGAGGCACTCCTCGACCTGTCTGGAAAATACAGCGTAGAACTGCCCATTACGGCAGCCGTCCACGCCATCATAAAAGAAAAAAAGGACCCCCACGAGGTCCTGAAAAATCTATTTCTCCGTTCCACTAAGAGCGAATAAAAAAGACCTGTCGCAACGCGACAGGTCTTTTTTTAGTGGTTAGCAGCTAGTGGCTAGGGGTTAGCGGATGGTTTTAAATTTAAAGCCATCTTCTCCAAACTACAAACTCCGTACTACAAACTATTTCCCTTGTTCGATCTGTTTGATTTCTTCCTGCGAGGCAGCCGTCAGGTCGCCCCGTTCGAACTGTTTATTATGGGGCATGTCGAGAATGAAGCGGTCGGCTTTGTTGAAAATGACACGGCCTTCTTCCAGGTCCAGGTCAAAGACGTGTCCGCCTTTTTTCCGGTCTGCCGAAATGAAGTGGGAATGCCAGCCCGACGTATTGACGCCGCTCAGATAGTCCGGGATGTAGATGCCGATGAGGCTGCCGTCGATATCTTCAAAAGTGAAGCGGCGTTCATCTTTTTCCAGGACCTTGGCAAAGGGCAGATAGGGCTCCTGCTGTTCCAGCTCGGTCCGGGCCGATACGCTGCGGAAATGGCCGTCGATGCGGACGATGTAGACATCATTGATGCCCAGTTCCCTGACCTGCTCGGTCAGGATATCCTTCAGGGCTTCAATCGACGGCTGGCGCTTCAATATGACGGGAACCTGTTCCCGCAGCCACGTCACCGTGGCAAAGGGCGTCGTATCGCTCGTGGCCGCTTCCACAGCCGATCCATCGCCTAAGACGCGGTAAGCATGGCCGTCGATGACGATGAGTTCACCGCCTACGGCGTGAAACGTCCCCAGCCCCGTGTCGCCATGGGTCAGCAGCGTTTCCATATCGGTACTGCCGTAATAATTGCCGCGGGCCAGGGCCTGCAGCGTAGACACCTGGTAAATTGCCTGGCGTTCTCCCATTTCCATACAAACTTCCTTTCTCAAAGACCTAATCATTTATCGGCACCTTTATCCGCTTTTTCATCGGCATCCGGTGTATCTCTGCGGGTCACCAGTATCTTATCGACCCGCAGGTTGTCCATATCCATGACTTCAAAAGTGAAATTTTCCCACTCGTACGTATCGGTTTCCCGCGGGATACGGCCGACACCATAGGTGATGAGGCCGCCCAGGGTCTTATACAAATCTTCGTCTTCGTCGGGCAAATCGTCTTCGATGTCGAAGAAATCCTTGAACTCTTCGATGGTCAGCAGGCCTTCCATGAGCCATTCATTAGGGCCGCGCTGAATGATGCGGTTCGCTTCCTCCTTTTTCTCTTCTTCGCCAGCCGGCATGATGCCGACCAGTTCTTCCAGGATATCATGCAGGGTCAGAATACCGCTGAAATTGCCGTATTCGTCGAGGACGGCGACTTCATGGACGCTGTGTTCGCGAAAGACGTGGACGACTTTCATAATGTCCATCGATTCGGGAATATAAATCGGCTTGTGGACGCTCTCTTCGACGATGGTCGTCAGGGAAACGGTCTTATCCTTCCGGACGGCGGCATAGTATTTCTGGAAGATTTCGCTGACGGAAATCATGCCGATGAAATCATCCAGCGAGCCCCGGCCGACGGGCAGAGTGTTGTGGTTAAAGGCTACCAGTTCCTGCATGATTGTTTCTTCCGGATCTTCGACATCGATCCAATCGACCTGGGTCCGGTTGGTCATGATATCACCGACGTCCATGTCGGCCAGGCGGAAGACGCGATCTACCAGTTCCGGTTCCTCTTTTTCAAAGGCCCCGAGTTCGACGCCCTGTTCCAGGAGCAGCTTGATTTCATCTTCTGTAACGGGCAGGACTTCCGGTTTATTGACGCCCATGATTTTCGTAACCATCGCCGTCGACCAGGACAAAATCCATACGACCGGTGTACAGAGAATGGAAAAATAGAGCATCGGCCGGGCCAGGAGACAGGAGATTTTTTCCGGTTTGTCGATGGCGATGCGCTTGGGCACGATTTCACCGAGGATAATCGTCAAGTAGGTAATGAAGGCGACGATGCCCGTCAGGCTGATCGTATAGGCATAGGCTTCCAAGCCAGGAATTTGGGCTACATACTTCGACAAAGGGCCGGCCATGGTGGTTCCGCCGTAAACACCGGTGAGCAGGCTGACCAGGGTAATGCCGAACTGGACCATGGAAAACATCTTATTCGGATTTTCACGAAGTTTCAGGACAATAGCGGCTGACTTGCTGCCTTCATCGGCCAGGGCTTCCAGCCGGGATTGATGACAGCTGACGATGGCCATTTCCAAGAGGGAAAAGATGCCGTTGCCAAAAATCAGCAAAATGATGACGAGAAATTGTTTTCCTAGGGAAAACTCCACAATAGATACACACTCCTTTTAAATGGTTACCACCAAGGGCCGACGCCAATACCGATACCACCGCCGTGGTGGTGCCAGCCGCCGCCCCAGCCGATGCCGATGCCTACGCCGACACTAGGGCCGCTATGGGACGGTTCACCCGTATGGCGGTCGGCTTCATCGACAATGGTAATCGACTTGGTCACAGTGCGCACAGTGTCACCGATCTTGATGTCGATGACCAAGTCGGTCTTGCCGGCTTGCATGGGATGAATATTCATTTTTTCCGTAATATCGGCGACTTTCGTATTCAAACTCGTCGCTTTGACGTCATAGGGTACCATCCCCGGTACATGGACGCGGATGATGCCGTAGCTGCCCAGGGGGATCTTCTTCGGATAGACGACGACTTCGACCTTATCCATCAGTTTTTCTGCATTGCCATAAATCAGGGCCGCATCGTCGCCGGCCTGCAGTTTCCAGGCGCAGCTTTCATCCTTGGCGACGAAATAATTGCCTATGAGGACGTGGGATACCGTATCATAGGCCTTGACGTGATAAAAGTAATCGCCGACGACATTCTTGTCGACGCGGAAATAATAGCTGCCAACGAGGCCTGTCGTCTGGGACGGCAGATTTTGCAAAAGTCCCGTCACTTTATCATAGGTACTCCCTTTGAGGATATAAAAATCGTCCAGGTTCTTGACGTTGACCGTCGGGTCGGTCAGGACGATAGCCGCTGCCGGCTCCGCCTTGGCGGGCTCATCGGCAGCAAAGGCTGTCAGACTCGATACGCTGATACAAAGTGCTCCTAAGAGAATCTGCCACTTTTTCATCAAAAATCCCTCCCCCTGGTTGCCATAGGCAACTTATTTTTTCAATAGAGAAATATTTTCGAGCCGTTCCATCGCCTTTTCCAGGGTTTCATCGCGGACGGCGAATTGCAGCCGCGCCAGGTGATGGACCGGTTCGATGAAGAACGTCGAAGCCGGCACTAAGGCGACGCCAACTTTTTCTGCCAGGTCCCGACAGAACGCTTCGTCGTCATCATAACCATAACCGCCGATATCGACGAGCATATAGAAGGCCCCTTGCGGCACATTATGGCCGATGCCGATGTCATCGAGGCGCTTCATGACGAAATCCCGCTTGCGCGTATACATGGCCCGCAGGCCATCGTAATAGTCCCGGCCGAAGCGCAGGCCCGTCACGGCCGCTTCCTGCAGCGGGCTGGGCGCACTGATGGTCAGGTAGACGTGGAGTTTCTTGATGGCATCCGTCAGAGCCGGCGAGGCGAAAATATAGCCCAGGCGCCAGCCCGTGATGGAATACGTCTTGGACAGGGAACCGCAGCAGAGCGTCCGTTCATACATGCCGGGCAGGGTAGAAAAATACGTATACTGTGTCGGTTCATAGATGATGTGCTCGTAGACCTCATCGATGACGACGAAGGCATCGTACTTTTCGACCAGCTTGGCAATGGTCATCAGCTCTTCCCGGGAGAATACCTTGCCGCACGGATTGGACGGATTGCAGAGGAAAATCGCTTTCGGATGCTGCTTGAAAGCCGCTTCCAATTCATCGGCATCAAAGGTATAGTCCGGTTCGCGGAGCGATACGTAGACAGGCTCTGCCCCGCAGAGCAGGGCGTCTGTACTGTAGGCTTCATAAAAAGGCGAAAAGAGGATGACTTTATCGCCAGGGTCGACGAGGGTCATCATGGCCGCCATGAGGGCTTCCGTCCCGCCGCAGGTGACGACGACTTCCCGTTCAGGGTCGATGGTCTGGCCCGTGAACATGCGGCGGCAGTCGGCCATGGCCTGGCGCAGATTGGCTGCGCCATTATCCATGCTGTATTGGTGCGGTCCGGCCTGAGCTACTTCGCTGAGGCGGTCGCGCATGGCCTGGGGCGGCGGAAAGTCCGGGAAGCCTTCGGCCAGATTGATGGCGCCGCAGGCTTCGGCCACTTTCGACATGCGGGCGATGACGGAATCAGTGAATAAGTCTATCTTTCGGGAAATGTCCGGCATAGGCCCTCCTCTTACAAGTCCAGATTGCGGACTTTCTTGGCATTTTCTTCAATGAATTTGCGCCGCGGTTCGACTTTGTCGCCCATGAGGACCGAGAAAATGCGGTCCGCTTCGGCGGCGTCTTCCAATTCGACTTTGAGCATGGTCCGGTTTTCCGGGTCCATCGTCGTTTCCCAAAGCTGTTCCGGGTTCATTTCGCCCAGGCCTTTATAGCGCTGGACGACGACGTTGTTGCTGTCACGGCCCAGTTCATCGAGCTTGGCCTGCATCGATTCGTCCGTATAGAAGTACCAGACCTGTTTGCCCTTGCGCACCTGATAGAGCGGCGGCTGGGCGATATAGACGTGGCCGTCTGTGATGAGGGGCTTCATGAAGCGGTAGAAGAAGGTCAGGAGCAGCGTCCGGATGTGGGCGCCGTCGACGTCGGCATCGGTCATGATGATGATCTTGTCATAGCGGCGTTTGCTCAAGTCGAATTCCTGGCCGATGCCCGTGCCGAAGGCAGTGATCATGGAACGGATTTCATCATTGGCCAGGATTTTGTCGAGGCGGGCCTTTTCGACGTTGATGATTTTGCCGCGCAGGGGCAGGATAGCCTGGAAACGGCGGTCACGGCCCTGCTTGGCGCTGCCGCCTGCCGAATCCCCTTCGACCAGGTAGATTTCCGTCTGGTCCGGATTCTTTTCCGAGCAGTCCGCCAGTTTCCCAGGCAGGCTGCTGATTTCCAGGGCGTTCTTGCGGCGCGTCAGCTCGCGGGCGCGGCGGGCGGCCTGGCGGGCACGGGACGCAGAAATGGTCTTATTGATGATGGCCTTGGCTTCAGATGGATGTTCTTCAAAGAATTCTTTCAGCCCGTCGGAAACGATATTGTCGACGATGCCCTTGACTTCGCTGTTTCCCAGTTTGGTCTTGGTCTGGCCTTCGAACTGCGGTTCCCGTACTTTGACGCTGATGACCGCCGTCAAGCCTTCGCGGACGTCTTCGCCGGACAAGTTGTCTTCGTTCTCTTTGATGATGCCGGCACTGCGGCCATAATCGTTGATCGTACGCGTCAGGCCGGAACGGAAGCCGCTCAGATGCGTGCCCCCTTCTTCAGTGAAGATATCGTTGACGAAAGTCAGGATATTTTCACTGTAGCCGTCGTTATACTGCATGGCAATGTCGATGATGACCTTGTTCTTTTCGCCGTCGACGTTGATGACCGTCGGATTGACGGCCTGATGGCTTTCGTTGAGGAATTCGACGAACGACGTCAAGCCGCCTTCATAACAGTAGACTTCGCTCTTGCCTTCACCGCGCTTATCGGTCAGGGTGATGTGCAGGCCTTTATTGAGGAAAGCCAGTTCGCGCAGGCGCGTCTTCAAGGTATTGAAGTCATAGACCGTGTCCGGGAAGATTTCATGGTCCGGTTTGAAAGAAACTTTTGTCCCCGTTTCTTCTCCTGCTTCCAGAGGGCGTACCTTCCGGAGCGGCTGATCGGTCACGCCGCGGGTAAAGGAGATGTCCCATAAATAACCATCCCGTTTGACCTGGACCTTCGTCCAGACGCTGAGGGCGTTGACGACGGAAATGCCGACGCCGTGGAGGCCGCCGGAAATGGGATAGCCGTCGCCGCCGAATTTCCCGCCTGCATGGAGGACCGTCAGGACGACTTCGACAGCAGGCTTGCCGATCTTATGCATGGCTACAGGGATACCGCGGCCATTATCGACGACAGTGATGCTGTTGTCTTCCTGGATGGTTACTTCGATGTGCGTACAATAGCCGGCCAGAGCTTCGTCGATACTGTTATCGACGACTTCGTAGACCAGATGATGAAGGCCCCGTGTCGATGTACTGCCGATGTACATCCCAGGCCGTTTGCGGACGGCTTCCAGTCCTTCCAATACTTGAATCTGTTCGGCACCATATCTAGCTTTGTCTTTCGACATAGAGATTCTCAACTCCTGTTTCTTGCAATTTTAATGATTCATTTAGGCAATCTAACACTTTATTATACCGTAAAATCAAACATTTTTGAATACATACCTTGCCGGGTGCAGGCACTTCTGATAGCGCCGGACCACAGTCTCTCCCGTGACCGGCAGGGCAAAGACCTGCTTTCCTGTGACGACCAGGCAGCGCCAGGCCTTTTCCGGTATCCCGTCGACGGCGACGAGAGGCAGGCCGCAATGCTGGCAGACCGAGCGGCCCTGACGGCCTGACAGGTTGACGATGGCTACGACATCGCCGGCATGGATGGAGAGATTACGGCTCAGATGGAGATACATGGTCGTCCTTCTTTCTGTATTTGGCAACGAGGTTCTCGATGAATTTCGGCGGGATATCGCCGGGGACGCGGCGGGTGATGAGCATGGCCAGGGTAAAATCATCGGCTGCCGTATCGTATTCGTAATATACCTTTTCAATATAGGTATAGATGAGATTGCGGCGGACTTCATTGTACGCCTGTTCTTCCGCAGCCGCCGTCACGTCCGTCTTCAGATAGCCGGCCACGGCCTCCCACGACAGCCAGGGCATGTCGTCGAGGTAAGCGCGTATCTGCCGCTTCAAGGCATGCCGGGCCTCGCTGCGGCAAAAGAGGCACTGCCTTTCGCCAGGCGCCATCCAGCGGCCGCAACAGGGACAGGAAACGAAGCCTTCCAGCTGGTAAGCCTTCTTCCGCTTGGCCTGGGCGAAACGGAGCTGGACCACTTTTTCCCGCAGCCCTTCTGCCAGATGGGCCGTTTCCTGGCGGATACGGGCTACCGTATCGTCATCGAGGCGGACCTGGCTGATAGTCTCTTTAGGAAAGACATCTTCCCTTTCGCCCTGCAAGGTCTCATAGACCGGCCGGACCGGTTTTTTCCCCTTTTTGACAAAACGGACATCGGCAATGGCCCGATGCCCTACGTAAGAATTAATTTCCTCTATGATTTCATTTTTATACATAAACAGATAATTCATATATACCGGGTTCATGACGGCAATGATAACCTGTTTATCCTTAAAATCTAATATATATGAATATTTGGCAATCTGTTCGCCAGCAATCTGTTTCCAGTCCCGTTTGGCCTGGTATAAGTGATAAGGCAAAAGGAGCCGGTTTTTCTCCAATACTTTCGGTATGGCTAAACCGGCTTTTTTTAATTCAAGACTGCGTTCCTCCATGAGACAGGACCCTCCCTTGTTCAATGCAAATGGGATGACAGCCGGCCATGCCGGCAAAGATCCCCGGTTCCGTCGTCGTAATGAACGTCTGGATACGGTCGCGGACGAAATCGAGCAGGGCCTGCCGGCGGTCCGGGTCCAGCTCGCTCATGACATCGTCCAGGAGCAGGACCGGATATTCACCCGTCTCGGACTTGACGTATTCCAGCTCCGACAATTTCAAGGCCAGGACGGCCGTCCGCTGCTGCCCCTGGGAGCCGTATTTCCGCAGATCCGCCGGGCCGACGGAAAAAACCAGGTCGTCCCGGTGCGGCCCGACCGATGTCGCCTGACGGCGCACGTCTTCTTCGAGATGGCGCTGCAAGAGGGCATAGTACCATTCCGGATTGGTCTGATGGTCCCGGTCGCCGCCGCCATAGGGCTGAACATATGTTAGGTTCAGCATTTCCGTCCCCCGGCTCAGACGCTTGTGGAGGACGCCGGCCAAAAAGGACAACTTGTGCAGGGCTTCGAGCCTTTTCGCGACCAGCGAAGCTGCAAAGCCGGCAATCTGGCGGTCCCATTCATCGAGAGGATGGATGCCTTCATATTTCATCTTCTTCAGCAGGAGATTGCGCTGGGAAATGGCCCGGTTGTACTGCAGCAGTTCCCGGTAGTACGGCCGGCTGACCTGGGAGATTTCCATGTCGATGAAACGGCGCCGCAGCGACGGGCTGCCCTTGATGAGCTGCAAGTCGTCCGGCGAGAACAGGACTTCGTTGAGGGTCCCGACCAGTTCCTTTTGGGGAACTTTTGTTTCATTGACCCAGAGTTCTTTCTTGGCCGTCCGGGATAAGATGATTTTCAGCTGCTGCTGCGTATCACTGCGCTGAAACTGGATGATGATGCTGGCCTGGTCCTGGTTCCAGCTGATGAGGTCGGCATCGGCGATGCCCCGGTAGGACTTGCCGATGCCCCCCATATATAATGATTCCAATAGATTCGTCTTGCCCTGGCCATTCTTCCCATAGAGGAGGATGATGGCCTTGGGAAAGGTAATCATTTCATCATCATAATTCCGGAAACGGTGGAGCCGGACCGATTCAATCATCATAATTATTCACCTTTAATCAAATATGTACCGATACCTTTAATTTCAACTTTGTCTCCAGGATAGAGTTTTTTGCGTTTCGCAGTGCATAAAATTCCATTTACAAAAATCTTTTTTTCGTCCAGCAGAAAGCGGATTTCACCGCCGCTCTGTAAAATACTGGCCCATTTCAAGAATTGGTCGAGCTGGATCATCGGTGTCGTAATGTTTACTGTTTCCATTATTTTGTCCTCATAGGCGTTACAACAAATACACAGGAAGTATCTTCTTTATCCTGGACCAGCATGGGGCTGTTTTCCTTGGATTTCAAGATGACTTCCGAATCATGGCAATGCTTCAAGATGTCGAGGATGAATTTCCCATTAAAGGAAATATCCAGGCCCTGGCCTTCCAAATGGCAGGGGACGTAGTCTTCGACCGTACCGTAGTCAGGATGCTGGCTCATGAGTTTGATCTGGTCGTCGGCGACGATGAAGTTGATGACATTGTACTGGGCATCTTTGGCGACGATAGAAGCGCGTTCGACAGCGCCCGTGAATTCGGCCCGGTCCACCGTGACGATGCACTTGAAGTCATTGGGGATGACGCGCCGATAATTGGGGAATTCCCCTTCGATGAGCCGCGTCCGGATGTAGACATTGCCGAACTGTACGGCCAGGTAATTGCGGACTGCCGTGATTTCGACGGTTTCCGGGATATCTGTCGGCAGCTGGCGGGAAATTTCTGATAACAATCGGCTGGGGATAACGGCCTGTAAGGGATTATCCACAGGCGCATCGAGGGTAGCCGTCTTCAATGCCAGGCGGTGCGTGTCAGTGGCGACCATGGTCATCTGATCCCCCTGGACGTCCAGGAAGGTCCCCATGAAAATTGGGCGGGCCACATCAGTAGCGCAGGCATAGGACGTATTGTCGATGAGGTCCTTCATGACGACGCTCGTCGTCGTAAAGCTGGCATAGCCGTTTTCAACGATTTCGACTTCTGTGAAATCATCGGGATTCATGGTCAGACATTCAAACTTGAGTTTGCCGCCTTTGATGAGCAGCTGTGTATCGGCATCTTCCTTGATGATTTCGATTTCATCACTAGGCAGGCGGCGGGTCAATTCCATTAAATAAGGATTGGCAATAAAAGCTTCACCGCCTTCTTCAATGATACCGGGAACGGTGATCTTAATGCCCATATCGTAGTCATTGGCCTGGAACTCGATGATACCATGGAGGGCTTTGATAAGCAAGCCGTTTTCAGAAGATATATTGTTGCTTTTGTTCTGGGCGACTTTCTGGACAGCCTGCAGGCCTTTGTTCAGATCTTCTTTTTTCAGTTTTAGTCTCAATGGAGTATCCTCTTTTCTGCGCTGAATAAATTAATTAAATGTGAATTAAAAAATAGTAGTCTTAGTAATAGGGGCTGTGAATTTGTGGATAAGTGGAAAAAGACAGCGATTTTAAGCTGTCCACAGCTGTGGATAACGTGTGGACAAATCGTCATTTTTTATCCACATTTCCACTGTGGATTTCTTTTTTTGACTTATCCACAATGTATGTACAATTTTATCAGCCTAGTTATCCACACCGCGGATTTCATTCATCATCTTTTCCAGATGTTCTTTGAAATGGCTGTCTTTGTCTATTTTCTTCCGAATCTGCGAGCAGGCGTGCATGACTGTCGTATGATCGCGGCCGTTGAAGGCTGTCCCGATGTGAGGATACGTATTTCCTGTCAGTTCGCGGCACATATACATGGCAATCTGCCGCGGCAGGGCGATGTCTTTGGTCTTTTTCTTGCCCATGAGCTCTTTATAATTGATGTTATAGTGTTGACAGATGTACGTCGTGATTTCGTCAATGGTGATATATTTCTTTTCATCCTGGGCGTCGGTAATGTAATGGATGGCGTGTTTTACTAAAGGCAGGGTGACGTTGCTCTTGGACTGCGATGCTTCCAGGAGGACGCGGATGAAGGCGCCGTGCAGTTTTCGGATGTTTTCGCTGACATTGGCTGCGATGTAATTGAGGGCATCCAGGTCGCAGGTGATATTTTCTTTTTCTGCCCAGGCCCGGAGGATAGCCGTGCGCGTTTCTAAATCAGGCGGCTCGATTTGCGTGACCATGCCGTTTTCAAAGCGGGAACGCAGGCGTTCTTCCAGTTTCTTGATGTCCCGTGGCGGACGGTCGCTGGTGAAGACCATCTGTTTTTTGTCCTGATAGAGCTTGTTGAAGGTGTGGAAGAATTCTTCTTTTGAACTTTCTTTATCCCCACGGCCCAGGAACTGGATGTCGTCTACGAAGAGGACATCGACATTGCGGTAACGGCGGCGGAAACTTTCCGTGTTTTTGTCCTGGATACACTGGATGAATTCGTTGACGAAGTCTTCACTGGTGATGCACAACAGGCGCATGTTAGGGAAGTTCTTCAGCAATTCGTGGCCGATGGCGTGCATCAGGTGGGTCTTGCCCAAGCCGCTGCCGCCGTAGATGTAGAAGGGGTTCCATTTCTGGGCCGGTGCGGCTGCAATGGACTTGGCGACAGCTGTGGCGACGCGGTTGCTATTGCCGACGATGAAGTTATCAAAGGTATAATCTTTATTTAAATTATTATTATAAGGGATTTCATCAGGCGTGACGGGGACGGCTTCTTTGACGACGGGCATGGGGGCTGACGGACCGTCACTGATGGGCAATTCAGGCTGGACCCATTCTGTCTGTCCTGACGGGACGGACTGCGCGTCTCCGGCCGGGGCAGCGGCTGCCGGTACGGGAGGCGCTGCCGGCTTTTTCGGCAGGGTGATCGTTTCAGCGACGGCTTCTGGCTGGCTTTCGGGAGCGGGCTTCTTTTCCTGGCTCGTAATCAGCTGGACCCTTGTCGGGCGGCCGATGGCGTCCTGGGCGACGGTTTCCAGGATATCCGTGTATTTTTTGCTGACGTAGTCGCGGAGAAAATTCGTCATTGTGTCTAATATGAGGAGATTTTCTTCTTCGGAATAGGAGTAGGGAATGATGTTGCCTTCAAACCAGTTGGTAAAAATCTCTTTCGGCAAGACTTGTTTCAGGTTAGCCAGCATTTTTTCCCATAAGCTGAGCAGGTCCATAATAATCCTTCCAATCTGTGCGTAAAATTGTGCGAGACATAGAGTGTACCATATAAAGTGTATATGTGTATAGCCTGAATTGTGGATAACGTGGACAAAGAGGACACAAAAAGGCGGAAAGACGATAATCATCGAATTTCCGGTTCTTTTCCACTTATCCACAAAATGTGGATAGATTGTTGACAACTTATTTATCTATCCACATTTTACAACAAAACCGAAATTAAGGGAAGAAAATTTTTACGGAATACTTATACATGAGGTATGCGCAAACAGTATAATACTTGGAAAATAGGGCTTGACAGCCGGGGCTTCGCTTACTATAATTAACCTGTTATGGTGTAAATTCATTTACTGTCAATGACGACAAAGGAGGTGTCTAGCTTGAAACAGACATATCAGCCGAATACATTGTGGAGAAAGAGGACTCACGGCTTCCGCGAAAGAATGAAGACGAAAGGCGGCCGCATGGTTTTGAAAAAACGCCGCATGAAAGGCAGAAAGAAACTTTCTGCTTAATTATTACGAGATAAACAGAAAAGTTCCGGTTGGCGGAATTTTTCTGTTTTTCTGGCATTTTTAGGACAATTTGCGTATGTATGAACTAACAAAAGAACAACGGCTGTGCAAAAACCGTGAGTACCAGCTCGTATACCGCCGCGGCAAGTCGTATGTCAACCGCCGCGTCGTCCTGTACGTCCTGCCGCGCTCACCGAAACAGCCGACCCGGATTGGTTTCGTAACGGGTAAGAAAATCGGCTGCGCCGTCGAACGCAACCGCTGCCGCCGCCTGATGAAAGAAGTCTATCGTCTGCACCAGTTCGACCTGCGCGACGGGTTCGACTTGGTCCTCATCGGCCGCAGCAGTTTAAAATACGCCGGATACAAAGAAGCAGAACAAAGCATCCTGCAATTATTCCGGCATGCCAGGGTATTGAAAAAGAAGTGATGACACATGAAACGGTGTTTCATAGCCCTTATCCGGTTTTACCAGTTGTTCATATCGCCCCTTCACCGGCCGTGCTGCCGGTTTTATCCGACTTGTTCTGCCTATGCCATCGAGGCTTTGCAGAAGTACGGTGCTGTCAAAGGGAGTTATTTGGCACTAAGGCGCATTTTAAAATGCCATCCCTTTCACAAAGGCGGATATGATCCGGTACCGTAGATCCCTATTTTTACAACTGAACAGGAGTTGAGAGTATTGGGCTTTTTCAGTGGAATAATGGATGTCCTCAGCGGCATTATGACGACATTCATGAATTACTGTTATGCATTTACCCAGAATGTAGGCTATCCGAGCTATGGCGCTGCCATTATCATGCTCACCTTGATTATTAAACTGGTTCTGGCTCCGCTTACGGCTAAACAGATCCGTTCCATGGAAGGCATGCAGACCCTGCAGCCTAAGATCAAAGAATTACAGAAGAAATATAAGGGCAATCAGAAAAAGATGCAGGAAGAAATGACCAAACTGTATCGGGAAATGGGCGTCAACCCCTTGTCGGGCTGTCTGCCGATCCTCATTCAGATGCCATTCCTCATCGCCATTTTCTATGCTCTTCGGGAATATCCCTACGACCCGGCCTTTGAAAGTTTCTTATGGCTTCCCAGCCTGGGCCAGCCGGACCCCACATATATCATGCCGGTGCTGTCGGCTGTTTCGACTTACTTCATCCAGAACCAGATGTCCGGTACGCAGGTAGCGGCTTCGGATGCACAGGCTAAACAGCAGAAAATCATGAAGATCGTCATGCCGTTATTCATCGGCTGGATCAGCTTGAATTTCCCCAGCGGCCTGGTCATTTACTGGGTTGTTTCTAACGTATTCCAGTGGGCACAGCAGTTCCTCATGACCCACCTCAAGAAAAAAGGAGCACGATCAGAAGCATGAGTACCATCGAAACTACAGGAAAAACGATCGAAGATGCCGTCCGCTCCGGTCTGGTCCGTCTCGGCAGAATGAAGGACGAAGTCGACATCGAAGTCTTGGAAGAACCGAAGAGCGGTTTCTTCGGATTCGGCAGCAAGCCGGCGAAAGTACGCATTACCGAAAAAGAAGGCGTACCGACGGTCCCGACCATGGAAAGCCAGCCGGCAGCCGTGGAAAAGCCCGTCGCACCGGCAGCGGCTGAACCGGCTGCCAACGCAGCTGGCGCAGCTGAAGAAGCGGTTCCCCAGGTAGAAACAGAACCGGCTGAAGCCGAAACAGGCGATGATTTTACGGCTGAAGAAGCCGCCGCCAAGGCGAAGGCCTTCCTTCAGGAAGTGCTCAAGAACATGGGCATCGACGTCGTCATCGAAAAGATGATCAAGTCCGATAAAGTCCTGCTCCACCTGCACGGCAAGAACTTGGGTATCCTCATCGGCAAGCATGGCCAGACCTTGGATGCCCTCCAGTACCTGACCAACTTGACGACGAATCAGGGCGAAAGGACGCGCCATTTCATCATGCTCGATGTCGAAAATTACCGCCATCGCCGGGAAGAAACGCTGAAACAGCTGGCTATCCGTCTGGCGAACCGCGTCAAGAAGAACGGCGACCGCGTCGTCCTGGAACCGATGAACGGTTATGAACGCAAAATCATCCATGTGACCTTGCAGAACGACCCGCAGGTCCGCACGGAAAGTGAAGGCCAGGACCCGTACCGCCACGTCGTCATTTACTATCAAGAATAATTTTTAGTTTGCCCTATTTTTAGTTTGCCCTATGAAGCTTAACAAAGAGGCTGTCGCATTCAGACAGCCTCTTTCGAGTATTTTTCTACAAACTCTGTACTACAAACTATAAAGTAAAAGGAATCTTGCATGATGTCAGGAAACTTCATGCGAGCCCCTTGGCTATGAAAGGAGTATTGCCATATGTACGATACGACCGATACGATCGCGGCCATTGCCACCCCCCTGGGGGAAAGCGGCATCGGCGTCATCCGTATCAGCGGCAGCCATGCCTATGACGTAGGCGATGCCATTTTCCGCAGCCCTTCGGGAAAGCCCCTGGCCCAGCGCCAGGACCGTTCTATCCAGCATGGCTTCATCGTTGCCGATGACGGCCGTCCTGTCGATGAAGTGCTCATGCTCATCATGAAAAGGCCGCACTCCTATACGGCGGAAGACGTACTGGAAATCCAGTGCCACGGCGGCCGCAAGGCCTTGGAAGAAATCCTCGGCCTGGTCCTGGCCCACGGCGCCCGCATGGCCAATCCCGGAGAATTTACGCAGCGTGCCTTCGTCAATGGCCGCATCGATCTGGCCCAGGCCGAAGCCGTCATGGATGTCATCCAGGCCAAGAGCCGCCAGGGCCTGACCAGTGCCGTCAATCAGCTTGAAGGGCGGCTGTCTAAAGTCATCGGTGCCATGCGCCATGATTTGACGGACTTCATTACCCGCCTGGAAGTCACCATCGATTATCCTGAAGAAGACCTGGAAGATATCACCGTCCCCGATGTAGCCGGAGCTATCCGCAAACAGCTGACGGCCCTGGACGATATGCTGGAGGCTTCTCACGACGGCCGCATCATCCGCGACGGCGTCATGGCCGCCATTGCCGGTACGCCGAACGCTGGCAAATCGAGCCTGCTCAACCGCCTGCTCCAGGAAGACCGGGCCATCGTCACCGATGTGCCGGGGACGACGCGGGATGTCCTGGAAGAATGGATTTCCCTCAAAGGTGTCCCGGTCTGCCTCGTCGATACGGCAGGTATCCGGGAAACAGACGATACCGTCGAAAAGATAGGCGTCACCAAGGCCAAGGCCTATATGGACAAAGCCGATATTATCCTGGTCGTCATCGACCGGTCCCGGTCCTTGTCCGATGAAGATAAGGCCATTCTGGAAGACACGAAGGATAAGAATGTCCTGGTCGTCCTCAACAAGACCGATTTAATGCCAGTCGTTACGGAAAAAGATTTGGCAGGCTATGGTCATCCCGTTCTCTCCTTGTCGGCTGGTACGGGTGACGGCCTGGATTCCCTAAAAGATAAATTGTTGTCCCTGGCCCTGTCCCATGCCGATACGGCAGGCAGTGCCCTGCTCACCAATACGCGCCATATCGAACTGGTGCGCCAGAGCCGGCAAGCCCTGCAGCGGGCCCTCGATTCCATCGAAGCCGGTATGCCCGTCGACTGTGCCGTCGTCGACCTGCGCGAAGCCTGGGAGCTTTTGGGCTCGATCACGGGCGATACGGTCCACGACGATATGGTCGAAGAAATATTCAGCCGATTCTGTTTAGGTAAATAAAGGGGTGTAACCATGTTTGTAGTCGATACATACGATGTCATCGTCATCGGTGCCGGCCATGCCGGCTGTGAAGCGGCCCTGGCCAGTGCCCGCCTGGGCGCCAAGACCCTGATGGCGACGCTGAACTTAGATAATATTGCCCTCATGCCCTGCAATCCCGCTGTCGGCGGACCGGGGAAGAGCCATCTCGTCCGGGAAATCGACGCCCTGGGCGGTGAAATGGGCATCAATACGGATAAGACGTGCCTCCAGATGCGCATGCTCAACACCGGCAAAGGACCGGCCGTCTATTCTCTCCGGGCCCAGTCCGATAAGAAGATGTACCAGATGGCCATGACCAAGACCCTGGAAAACCAGGACCACCTCGATGTCAAGCAGCTCATGATCACAGACCTTCTCGTCGAAGACGGCGCCGTCACCGGTGTCCGGACGGAACTGGATGAAGTTTATAAAGCCAAGTGCGTCATCCTGGCGACGGGGACCTACCTCAAAGGGAAGATCATCATCGGCACCTGTACCTATTCCGGCGGCCCTATCGGCCAGCGCTCGGCTGAAGATTTGTCGGGGTCCCTGGTCAAGGCCGGCCTCAAGCTTATGCGCTTCAAGACCGGTACGCCGGCCCGCGTCGACCGCCGTACCCTGCGGACCGATGAAATGGCCAAGCAGGAAGGCGACAAAGACGGTCATGCCTTTTCCTTCCTGTCGGAACGGAAAGACCGCAACAAAGAATGTTGCTGGCTGACCTTTACCAACGAAGAAACGCATAAGATCATCCGCGACAACCTCGACCGGGCTCCCATGTGCAATGGCATCATCACCGGCATCGGGCCGCGCTACTGCCCGTCCATCGAATCGAAAATCGTCCGCTTTGCCGATAAGAAGCGGCATCAGCTCTTCATCGAACCGGAAGGGGAATCGACGGAAGAAATGTACGTCCAGGGCATGAGCACCAGTATGCCTGCCGACGTCCAGTACGCCTTCCTGCGTACCATCCCGGGCCTGGAAGACGTCAAAATCATGCGCCCGGGCTATGCCATCGAATATGACTGCCTGGACCCGACGCAGCTCACGCCGTGGCTGGAAACGAAGAAGATTTCTGGCCTCTTCTCGGCAGGCCAGGCCAACGGGACCAGCGGTTACGAAGAAGCCGCTGCCCAGGGTCTCATGGCCGGCATCAACGCGGCCTTGAAGGTCCAGGGCAGAGAACCGTTCATCCTAACCCGCTCCGAAGCCTATATCGGCGTCCTCATCGACGATTTGGTCACAAAGGGGACGAATGAACCGTACCGCATCATGACCAGCCGCAGCGAATACCGCCTCATCCTGCGTCAGGACAATGCCGACCTGCGCCTGACCCAGAAAGGCTATGACCTGGGCCTGGTCACGCAGGAACGGTATGACCGCTTCACGGCCAAGAAAAAAGCCATCGAAGAAGGCATCGCCGCCCTCCAGGCCATTTCCGTCACGCCGTCCAAGGCCAATCTGGAAAAATTGGAACGCCTGGGCACGGCACCCATCCACACGGCCATCACGGCCTACGACCTCCTGCGCCGCAACGATGTCGACTACGAGGCCCTGCGGACGGTCTTCGACCTGCCGGAACTGGCTGCCGACGTGGAAGAAGAAATCGAAATCATGATCAAGTACGAAGGCTATATCAGCCGCCAGATGGAACAAGTCGAAAAGATGAACCGCCTGGAACAGAAGAAGATGCCCGCCGATATCGTCTATGCCGATATCGACACCCTGTCGGCCGAAGCCCGGCAGAAACTCGATGAAATCGGGCCCTTGTCCTTAGGCCAGGCCAGCCGTATTTCCGGTGTGTCCCCGGCGGATATCACGGCCTTGCTCATCGTACTGGAACAGCACAGCCGGGAGGAAAAAAATCATGTTTCGCAGTGAATTAGAACAGGCCCTGAAGGCCATGGGCCTTACCGTGACAGACGGGCAGCTTTCCCAGTTCTGCGCTTTTAATGAAAGACTGGTGGAAACGAATAAAGTCATGAACCTGACGGCCATTACCGACCCGAAAGGCGTCGCCATCAAGCACATGGCCGACAGCCTGTCCTGTTATGACCCGGCTTATTTCAAAGAAGGCGCTCGTGTCCTCGATTTGGGGACTGGCGCCGGATTCCCCGGCCTGCCCCTGCTCATCTACCGGCCGGACTTGAACGTGACGTTCTTCGATTCCCTGCAAAAGCGCCTGACCTTCCTGGAAAACACGGTCAGCGATATAGGACTGACGGCGTCGTTCCTCCACGGCCGGGCCGAAGAAATGGCCCATAAGCCGGAATACCGCAGCGCTTTCGATATCGTCACCAGCCGGGCCGTCGCCCGCCTGAACATATTGGCCGAATGGGCCCTGCCCTACGTGAAGACCGGAGGCTATTTCATTTCCCTCAAAGGGGCCCAGTATGAAGACGAACTGGCAGAAGGCGAAAAAGCCTTGCAGATCCTGGGCGGCAAAATCGCCGAAGTCCGACCTGTTCACCTGCCGGGACTCGATGACGTCCGCGCCGTCCTTTACATCGAGAAAGTGAAGGAAAGCCCCAAAAAGTATCCCCGCAAGCCCAAGATGGCTGCGAAAAATCCCTTATAGAGAAAGAAGTGTATGCTATGTCTTTGAAAAGAATCTTCTGTCTGGCTGCAGCCGCCTGCCTGACTGTGTCGGCCGCCGTCTTTGCCGATACGCCGCAGCCACCTGAAATCAGCGCTCATGCCGCCTATGTCATGGATGCCGATACGGGTGACACGCTCTATGCGAAAAATGCCGACGACCGGACCTATCCGGGCAGTACGACGAAAATCATGACCTGCATCCTCGGCGTCGAATTGGGCAAGGCCCAGGGCAAAATGGACCAGCCCCTCAACATCACCAATGACGTCTACAACATCGAAAGCGATGCGTCTGTTCTGGGCATCGATCCTGGCGACCAGATTACCCTGCGCCATGCCCTGACCGGCATGATGACCGTATCCGGCTGTGATGCGGCCGTTGCCGTAGCCGAAACGGTTACGCCGACCCAGGCCGATTTCGTCGCCAAGATGAATGAAAAAGCAGCCGCCCTGGGCTGCACGAATACCCATTTCGCCAATCCCCATGGCCTGCCGGACAGCGATCACTATTCGACGGCCCGCGATATGGCGACGATTGCCGCTTATGGCATGAAAATGCCGGAATTCCGCGACATGGTCAGCCACAGTGAATACGACATGCCCTATATCAACGGCGGGTCCAAGCACTGCACGACGACGAACTATTTCCTGACCAGCGGCTTCCCCGGTGCCAACGGCATCAAGACCGGTACGACCAACGCCGGCGGTCCCTGCCTGGTCGCTTCGGCTACCCAGGATGGCCGGACGGTCATCGCTTCCATCATGAACTCGGACGACCGCTTCGGCGATGCCCAGAAATTGATGGCCTATGGTTTTTCCGTCCTGAAACCGGTCGAACCGGCAGAAAACGTCTATATCCTGCGTCAGGCACCGGCAGGCCAGACATTGTCGGATATCAGGGAAAAAAAGGCCCAGGCTGCTGAACTGGCATCGCAGCAGAAGCAGGAAGCCGCTACGGCTGCCGCTTCCACGGCTGCGGCCAAAGCGCCTGTCAAAACAGCTACAACGGTAAAGACCGCAACGGAAACAGCTGCTAAAACGGCAGCCAAGACGACTGCGAAAACCGCTGCCAAAGCTGATACGGCGAAGACCAGTAAGCCGGCTGTTTCCAGCCAGCCTTACGTTCCCTTCTCGCCGGCTGCTTAAAAGTTAAAAAAGGGATATTGACAATCACCGTCCATATTCGTATAATAAGCACATCAGCAGATTCGTACAGGACTGACGGAATCAAGTGGAGTAACCACATGAACTGTACGGAGATTTTCATGCCGACCGTCTGGGCAAGAGTATGCTACATATTCTTGAGCCAGGCGGCCGGTATTTTTTTTCGCCAGTCTGGCTCCTCACAAGGAGTGTTGTCTAAATGAAACGAAATCGCTGGCTCATCGCCCTGTCTGCCATGGGGCTCCACCTCTGTATCGGCAGTGTCTACGCCTGGAGCGTCCTCACCAAGCCCATCATGGAATCTATGGGCTTCACCCTCAAGGAAACGACGTGGACCTTTTCCCTGGCCATCCTCTTCCTCGGCCTGTCGGCCGGCTTTTTGGGCAGTTTCGTCCAGAAAATCGGTCCCCGCAAGTCCGGCCTCTTATCCATGACCTGCTTCGTCACGGCCATGTTCGGCACGGCAGCGGCTCTCTATGCCCAAAGCCTGCCCATGCTCTACGCTTTTTACGGCGTCATCGGCGGCGTCGGCCTGGGGACGGGCTATATCACGCCCGTATCGACACTGGTCAAATGGTTCCCGGAAAATCGGGGCTTTGCTACGGGCCTGGCTATCATGGGCTTCGGTTTTGCCAGCCTCATCGCCGGTCCGGCCATTCAGCTGCTGGTCCAGCATTTTGGCTTAGTCGCTAACTTCATCATCCTCGGCTGCGTCTATATGGTCGTCATGACGGCTTCGTCGCTCTACCTGGCTCCGCCGGCAGCCGGAGACGTTCCGGCCAAGGCCGAAAAAGAATCTTCCGTCGAATACGCCGACGCCCAGCCGCAGTTCACCGTCCGCCGGGCCATGAAGACCTGGCAGTTCTACGCCATCTGGTGGCTCTTCTTCACCAACATCACCTGCGGTATCGCCCTGCTGTCCGTCGCTTCGCCCATGGCACAGGATGTCGTCGGCATGTCGCCTATGGCAGCGGCTTCCATGGTCGGCTTCATCGGCCTCATGAACGGCGCCGGCCGCATTGCCTGGGCGACCATATCCGACTACATCGGCCGCTCGGCTACGTATGTCCTCTTCTTTATCATTGAAGTCCTGGCCTTCTGGCAGCTGGCTGGCGTTACGGGCGCCTTCAGTTTCCAGGTCCTGGTCCTGCTCATCATTTCCTGCTATGGCGGCGGCTTCTCGTGCATGCCGGCCTACCTCAGCGACCTCTTCGGCACGAAATACCTCAGTGCCATCCACGGCCGCATCCTCACGGCCTGGGGCGCTGCCGGCGTTGCCGGCCCCCTGGTCCTGTCGCTCATCAAAGAAAATACCAATAGTTATGCCGTCACCTTGTACTTCTTCGTCGGCGCCTTCACCGTCGCCCTGGCCCTAATGCTCTTCCTCAAATACCGCACCCGCCACGGCATCGCCCGCGTCGCAGAAGCACGGGGATGATCGTTCATCGTAGGCCTGATGATCGTTTATCGTAGGTCGTTCGTCGTAGGGGGCCGCACGCGGGCGCCCCACGGGTCGCCCCTACAACGAAAAAAGCTGTCGCTATGCGGCAGCTTTTTTTTCGATGACGACGAACGATGAACGAATCGCAGCCAGGCGACAAATAATCCAAGGCCTGTGGCCTTGTGTGTAGGGGACGTCCTGTCAAGGCGTCCCGTTGTGAACAATGGAAGATATACTTAACTGATATATGTGGCATGGTTTTGCGACCTGCGACCGACGGCCTGCGTTCTCTTGGACTCAGATGCCGCTGTGCGGCGACAGACTCAAACTGACAACGACGCTTCGGGAAGCCCTCCGCGCGTAGCGGGCCGCCTTTACAGGCCGGCCCCTACGGAATCGCAGCCAGGCGATGTTATGGATTTACGACAAACGATGAACGCATTACCATAGGCGATGTTATGGCAGAACCGTTATGGATTAACGGCAAATCATTCACGGCCTATGGCCTTGTGCGTAGGGGACGCTCTTTAACCTCTCAGACCGCCTTCGGCGGCCAGCTCCCCTATAAAGGGAGCCTTGGGCGTCCCGTTGTGAACAATGGGAGATATACTCAACTGGTCTATGAGAAATGGTTTTGTGACCTGTGAACTGCGAATAATGATATCGACGAACAGCATTTCACGGGATTCCCACAACGGGCCGCCCTTTGGGACGGCCCCTACAGCGACATCTGTGATGTCGCGGCGGCCTGCGGGCTCGCCACGTGCGAGCCCCTACATATGTGAATAAAATCACTTAATGAGCCGGACGCATAGATGAACGAAAATGATTGCTTTTTGATTATAATGAATGAATTTGATTGAAAATGATTGAATATAACGGTATAATGAGGCCAAAGGAGGATAAAAAGGGAAGTGATACGATGTTGACAGAAGAAAGACATGAAAAGATCATGCGTCTTGTCAATACGAGTGGTGCCGTTTCGGTTCAGGACTTAGTGAGTTTTCTGAACATTTCCGAATCGACGGTCCGTCGGGATTTACTCACGCTGGACCGGGAAGGCCGCCTGCGCCGTGTCCATGGCGGCGCCACGACGCTGCGCGATGATTCTTCATATGAAGCGGATATGGAAAATCTGCAGGACAAGTATTCCATTCATATGAGCGATAAACGCCGCATCGCCCAGTATGCAGCCAGCCTGATCAAGAAGGATGACTTCGTCTATCTCGACGCCGGTTCGACGACGGAACAGATGGCCGATTTCCTGGCCGAATCTGAAGCGACCTTCGTGACCAACAGCATCCCGCTGGCCCAGAAATTGGGGCGCAGCGGCAGCCGCGTCTACATCCTGCCCGGACGGGTCAAAGGCGATACGGAAGCCATTGTCGGCAGTGATATGCGGGATATGATCGGCCGCTATCATTTCACCAAGGGCTTCTTCGGAGCCAATGGAATCGCTCCCCATTCCGGATGTACGACGCCGGATGATGAAGAAGCTGTCTGTAAGCGCGCTGCCGTAGGCCAGTGCCTAGACCGCTTCGTCCTGGCCGATTCCAGTAAATTCGGTTTATCTTCGCACATTACATTTGCAGACTTATCAATGGTTACGCTGATTACGGCCAAAGATGAAGAACACGTCGATTACCGGCCTTATCAGCAGATTACGGAGGTGCATATCCTGTGATTTATACAGTTACGTTCAATCCATCGTTAGACTATGTCGTCCACATGAAGACCTTCACGGCCGGTGACATCAACCGGGCCGAACAGGAAATAATCTATCCTGGCGGCAAAGGCATCAACGTGTCCCTCGTCCTGGGAAACCTTCATATTCCTTCTAAGATGCTCGGTTTCGTCGCTGGTTTCACAGGCCGGGAAATTGAACGCCTGGCCAAAATCAACGGCGGCGATACGGATTTCATCATCCTCGACGAAGGCTGCTCGCGTATCAACCTCAAAGTCAGCGCCGATGATGAAACGGCTGTCAATGGCATGGGACCGCATATTCCCGAAGAAAAACGGCAAGCCCTGCTGGCTCAGATCGATACCCTCAAAGCCGGTGACACCCTGGTACTGGCCGGCAGCATCCCCAGCGATATTCCCGATGATATTTACGAACAGATCCTCAAACGCCTCCAGGACCGCGATATCCGCGTCGTCGTCGATGCCACAGGCGACCTTTTGAAGAATGTCATCAAATATAGACCGTTCCTCATCAAACCGAATAACTTTGAATTAGGCGAATTGTTCAGCGTCGACCTCCATACGGATGAAGAAATCATCGTCTGCGCCAAACAGCTCCAGGCCATGGGGGCCCGCAACGTCCTCGTATCTCTCGGCGGTGACGGCGCCCTGCTCCTCGGCGAAGACGGCCAGGTCTACCGCCGCCAGTCCCCGAAAGGCACGCTGGTCAACTCCGTCGGTGCCGGCGACAGCATGGTCGCTGGGTTCCTGGCCGGTTTCGAAGCGTCCAAGGGCGACCTCCAGGAAGCCTTCAAAATGGGCATCAGCGCCGGCAGTGCATCGGCCTTCCATGAATGGCTGGCTACGGAAGACGATATCAAGGAAGTATACGCTACCTTATAAAGAAACACGCATTTTTGTGTAGAGAGTTGAGAAGAGAAGGAGAGAAATAATGCGTATTGTAGATTTACTCAAGAAACAGAGCATCGACCTCAATGCGTCTGTAGCCGACAAGGCCGCTGCCATCGACCACCTGGTCGACCTCATGGCCGCCGGCGGCAACCTGAACGACAAAGAGCTGTACAAGCAGCGCGTCCTCGCCCGTGAACAAGAAGGCAGTACGGGTATCGGCGAAGGCATCGCCATTCCCCATGCCAAGACGGAAGCCGTCAACGAACCGGGCCTGGCTTCGATGATTGTCCGCGACGGCGTCGACTACGAAAGCCTCGACGACGAACCGGCTCACTTGTTCTTCCTCATCGCCGCTCCGGCTGGCGGTGCCAACGTCCATCTGGAAGTCTTGAGCCGTCTGAGCCGTATGCTCATGGACGACGATTTCCGCGACAACCTGATGAAGGCCCAGACGCCGGAAGAATACCTGGCTATCATCGACAAGGCCGAAGCCGAACAGGTCGCAGCTGAAGAAGCAGAAGCTGCCGCTGAAGCCGCTGCCGAAGAAGCACCGGCTGAAACGGAAACGGCCGCTCCGTCGGATCGTCCCTACGTCATCGGCGTCACAGCCTGCCCGACGGGCATTGCCCACACCTACATGGCAGCAGAAGCCCTGGAAAACAAAGCCGCTGCCATGGGCGTCGACATCAAAATCGAAACGAATGGTTCCGGCGGTGTCAAGAACCACCTGACCCAGGCCGATATCGACCGCGCTGTCGGCGTCATCGTCGCCTGCGATAAAGACGTGCCGGTCCAGCGTTTTGCCGGCAAACCGGTCATCTTCACGAAAGTCGCCAACGGCATCAAGATCCCGGAAGAACTCATCCAGACCGTCCTCGACGGCAAAGCACCCATTTATCAGGGCAATGAATCGTCGTCGGAAGCCGTCGATGTCGAAAGCGCTGAAAAAGAAAGCGTCGGCCGTCAGATTTATAAGCACTTGATGAACGGCGTATCCCATATGCTTCCCTTCGTCATTGGCGGTGGGATCCTCATCGCCCTGGCTTTCCTCTGCGACATGGATAACGCCGGTACGGCCAACTTCGGCAGCGGCACGCCGCTGGCTGCCTTCCTGAAAAATGTCGGCGGCCTGTCCTTCAGCATGATGATGCCTATCCTGGCAGGCTATATCGCCATGAGTATCGGTGAAAGGCCGGCTCTCATGCCCGGTATCGTCGGCGGTTTCCTGGCAACGACAGGCGGTTCTGGTTTCTTCGGCGCCCTCTTTGCCGGCTTCATCGCAGGCTATCTCATCATTTTCCTGAAAAAAGCCCTGGCCCATCTGCCGGAAGCGCTGGACGGCACGAAGTCCATCCTCTTCTATCCGGTCCTCGGCCTGGTCCTCATCGGCGTCATCATGACTTATATCATCAATCCGCCGACGTCTGTTTTCAATACGTGGCTCTTCGACGTCCTCAACAGCATGACCACATCGAGCCGTATCGTCCTCGGCTTCATCCTCGGCGGCATGATGTCCATCGACTTCGGCGGCCCGATCAACAAAGCCGCTTACGTCTTCGGTACGGCCTCGCTCATGAGTGCCAGCGGTCAGGCTGTCAGCTCGGGCATCATGGCTTCGGTCATGGTCGGCGGCATGGTTCCGCCTCTGGCTATCGCCCTGGCTATGCTCATCTTTAAAGGTAAATTCACACCGAAAGAACGACAGTCGACGATTACCAACTTCATCATGGGCCTGTCCTTCATCACCGAAGGGGCCATTCCTTTCGCCGCATCGGATCCGGTCCACGTTATCCCGCCCTGCGCTATCGGCGCCGCTGTCGCCGGTGCCTTGTCGATGCTCTTCAACTGCGCCCTTCCGGCTCCTCACGGTGGTATCTTCGTCTTCGGTGTCATCACCAACTGGCCTATGTACATCGTCGCCTTAGTGGCCGGTGTCATCGTCGCAGCTATCCTGCTCGGTATTTTCCGCAAAAAACGTCCGCAAGACTGATTGCGTTATCGCTATAAATCGTATACACTATATTATGTAGCTTTATCTCATCTTCTATATTTCCTAAAAGGAGGAATTTGTCATGAAAGAATTTGAATTTGTTGTCACTGATCCCCAGGGTATCCACGCTCGTCCGGCAGGCCTTTTGGTCAAAGAAGCAAAGAAATTTGAATCCAATATCAGCGTATTCAAAGGCGCCCGCAAAGGCAATTTGAAGAAAATCTTCACCGTCATGGCTCTCGGCGTAAAACAGGGCGAAACGATTAAAGTACAAGTAGAAGGCGCAGACGAAGAACAGGCAGCTAGTACTGTAGAAGCCTTCTTGAAAGAAAACTTCTAATTTCTTTGAGGGGGAAAGTACATGCTGACGTTAAAAGGTAAAAGTGTCTTCTCCGGTATCAGCATCGGACCGCTGGCACTGTTCCATCGTAATACGATTTCTACGGCCGTACGGCCAATCGAAGACGTCGATGCCGAAATCGCGCGTTTCCAGAAAGCCCGCGAAGAAGCTATCGGCCAGCTCAAGGACTTGTATGTCAAGGCTGTAGACAAAGTCGGTGAAGAACAAGCCGCTGTCTTTGAAGTCCATCAGATGATGCTTGATGACGATGACTATATTGAAGGTATTGAAACCAAGATCTGCGATGAAAAAATGAATGCTGAAGCCGCTGTCGACCAGACGGCTCAGAAATTTGCTGAAATGTTCCGTTCCATGGAAGATGCTTATATGCAGGCCCGCGCAGCCGACGTCCTCGACATCTCCCGCCGTGTAGAACAGCAGCTTTGCGGCGGCCCGGGAATCGACTTCAGCAATTATGACCACGTCATCATCGCAGCCGATGACCTGGCTCCCAGCGAAACGTTACAGCTCGATACGGATAAGATTCTCGGCTTTGTTACGTCAGCAGGCAGCACGAACTCGCATACGGCCATCCTGGCCCGCACCCTGGGCATCGCTGCCGTCGTCAGCACGGGCACACAGCTCCACAACGACGTCGACAACATGACGGCCATCATCGATGGCACGACGGGCACGGTCTACATCAATCCGGATGAAGAAACCATGGCGGCCATGAAGCAGAAACAGAAGGAAGAAGAACTTCGCGTAGCCGCTCTGGAACAGGTACGCGGCGTCCCGACGGGTACCAAAGATGGCAAGAAAATCAACCTCTATGCCAATATCGGCAACACTGGCAATCTGCCGCAGGTTCTGGCCAACGATGCCGAAGGCATCGGCCTCTTCCGCAGCGAATTCCTGTATCTCGAAAGCAGCGATTATCCGACGGAAGACCAGCAGTTCGAAGCCTATAAACAGGCGGCTGAAGCCCTGCAGGGCAAGACCGTCGTCATCCGTACCCTGGATATCGGCGCCGACAAGAAAGTCGACTACTTCCAGCTCGACCCGGAAGAAAACCCGGCCATGGGCATGCGTGCTATCCGCATCTGCCTGACCCGCGTCGACCTCTTCAAGACGCAGCTCCGCGCTCTCCTGCGCGCTTCGGCTTATGGTAAGATCGCCATCATGTTCCCGATGATCATTTCCGTCTGGGAAGTACAGCGGTGCAAAGAAATCCTTAACGAAGTCCGTCAGGAATTGGATGAAAAAGGCATTGCCTACGATAAAGATATGGAAATCGGCATCATGGTCGAAACACCGGCTGCTGCCGTCATGAGTGAAGAACTGGCTAAGGAAGTCGACTTCTTCAGCATCGGTTCCAACGACTTGACCCAGTATACCCTGGCCATCGACCGTCAGCAGACCCAGCTCGATGCCTTCTTCGATCCCCATCATTCGGCTGTCCTCAAACTCATCCAGATGACCATCGAAAATGGCCACAAAGCCGGCATCTGGGTCGGCATCTGCGGCGAACTCGGTGCAGACCTGACACTGACCGAAACGTTCCTGCGCATGGGCGTAGACGAACTCTCCGTCAGCCCACCGTCGGTCCTGCCGCTCCGTGAAAAAGTACGCTCTCTTGATTTGAGCAAGTAATAAAAAAGGTCTTGTCGCGATGCGACAGACCTTTTTAGTTGTTAGCCGTTAGCCACCTGCCTCCCCTGTGAAGGGGAGCTTTTTGGCATTGTAGGGGTCGCCACGTGGGCGACCCGTTAGGAATTTGGATGATACTCTCAGCAGGCTGGCCGGGAAATCGTACACCCCCCCCAAGCGGGCTCGCCACGTGCGAGCCCCTACGACCTGATAACCATTACTTCAGCACTTCTTCCGAGCTGGTCGGGAGGTTAGGCATATCGGTGTTGAACCATTTTTTGTAGATTTTCTGGAATTCGCCCGATTCTTTCAGTTTGGCCATGGCGTCGTTGACTTGTTTCAACAATTCCTTGTTGTCCTTGTTGATGGCGAAGGCCAGGTATTCCGGTTTGGTATCGGGGATATTGATGACATCGAATTTATCTTTGCCGTCCTGGGTCAGAAAGTAATCGGCAACCGGTTTGTCGAGAATGGCTGCCGGCGAACCGCCGACCTGGAGTTCCATGATGGCTTCGGAGTTATTGTCGAACTGTTTGATCGTATAGCCCTGTTCTTCGGCATATTTAGCGCCAGTCGTACCGATCTGGACGGCAATCTGTTTGCCCTGCAGGTCGGCTACGGAATGGACGCCGCTGTTTTTCGGTGTCAAGATGACCAGTTTCGATTCGTAGAACGGAGCGGCAAAGGCGACTTTCTGGGCCCGTTCCTTGGTGACGGTCATGCCCGTAGCGGCGATATCCATGTCACCCTGCTGGATGATGGGGATGATACCAGAAAAAGCGATGTTGTTGAATTCGACATCACGGCCCATTTCTTTGGCTACGGAGCGGATCAAGTCCATTTCAAAGCCCTTATATTCCGTCGATTGGTCGTTATCCTTGAATTCAAAAGGAACAAACGTCGCATTGGTAGCGACGCGAAGCGGTTTCTTCGTATCGTTGGCAGCATCTTTCTTGTCACTGCCGCAGCCGGCCAGCATCGAAGCGGCTAATACGCCTGTAAGCAAAGCAGCACCTAATTTTTTCGTATCCATACAATCCCCTCCAGAAATTGAATAAAAATAAATTTATGCTTATTATTATACCATCTTGTGGGAAAAAGTAAAGGGCTTGTCGCAAGCGACAAGCCCTTTATCGTTGTTCGTGATTCATGATTCGTAGGGGAGACCACGTGGGGCGCCCGCTCCTGGGGATGTACGAATCTTCCGGCTACGGCTAATCTGCTGGAGAAATCGGACATATCCCGAAGCGGGTCGCCTTGACAGGACGGCCCCTACGAGCAGCAAGCAGCTGACTGCTTGCTGCTACTCCTTCAACTCCGGCATCTTGATGGGTGTCTTATCGATGAGGCGGACGACGAGGAGAGTGATGATGCAGATGATCCATTCAAAATAAATGACGTGGGGCAGGACGCGGATCTGCGGGCAGAGCTGCCAGGCAAAGAGGCCGATGATGCCAACCAGGGTCGTCCAGAAGGCCGTGTTCTTGCGGCACAGGGACGGGCAGAACATGGTGCAAAGGAAGACCAGCGTGAAGGCCGTCGTCAGGCTCAAACCGATGAGCATGACTTTGACGATGCCGACGGCGTTGAAGGCCAGCCACAACGTACCGGCGCCGATGATAAGGATGATTAGGCGGTTGGCCTTGACGTAGCTTGCTTCGGAAATATCCGGTTTGATAAAACGTTTAAAAATGTCCTGAGAGATGAGGGTACCGGCACCGAGGAGAATCGTGCAGGCCGTCGATACATCGGCCGCCCAGAGGGCAGCCAGGGTCATCCCTGACGAGAACGGGTCGAGACTCATGATGATCTGCGGCAGAGCCATGGTCGGATTGATGCCCGGGAACTGGGCTTTGGCAGCCAGGCCGAGGATAGCCGACAAGAAGCCGACCGGGAAGATGAGCAGGCCGCCGAGGATGAAGCCCCTGCGGGCTGCCTTGGCGTTCTTGGCGCCGCAGGCAATCTGGACCGGCCCCTGAGCCGTGATGGCCTGGGTCGTCATGACGATGATCCAGCCCAGGAGTACGGCAAAGGACAGGCCGCCCATGGGCGAGAACCAGTTAAAATCCGCTGCCGGCAGGGCTGCATTGATGCCGCTGATGCCGCCGTCGCGGAGAAGGATGCGGACGAGGGAATAGAGGATGCCGAGGTAAATGACGGTGACGCTGAGGATATTCGATAAACCGGAAGACCAGAGGCCGCCGATGGCCGTGATGCCGACGAAGACGACGGCACTGGTGATCATGCCGGCGTGCATGGAGAAGATATCCGGCATGAGGGCGTGTAAAATCGAACCGCCGGCGACGTACTGCAGGGACGTGATGCAGATCATGATCAGGGACAGGCCGATGACGCTGATGATGCGGGCTTTTTTATCGTAACTCCGTTCAAAGAGTTCCGGAATGGTCGTGCAGTTCAGGGAACGGTACTTACCGGCAGCGACAAAGCCCATGATGATGGCGCCGATAGCCCAGGCCGCATTGTACCAGCCGGCAGCCAGGCCGATTTTCGTCGCGCTTTCAGCGACGCCGACGGTCGAAGCCGCGCCGACGGCCATACCCGTGATACTGACGGCGACCAGGCCCGTAGAAAACTGGCGCCCTGCAAATAAATACTCTGTCGGGTTCTGACTGGCCCGGCGTTTGACATAGAAAGAAATGGCAAATAATAAAATGATGTATAAGATGACAATACACAATTGAATCGACATTTTCTCTCCATCCTCCTTTGACTTATAAATTTAAAAATTTGCAACCTTAGTTCCATCTATGGGAACATAATATGCCAATAATTAACATTATTATAGGCTAAAACGAAGAAAAATACAAGGAGGAGAAAAAAGGGCTTGTCGCCGTGCGACAAGCCCTTTTTTTCAATCTATGCTTTTTTCTGTGCGGCCATGGCCTGGAGTTCTGGTTTGAATTCTTCGACCAGTTTCTTTTCGGCTTTGGCACCTTTGGAGAGGGCGTTGTAGATGATTTCCGCCATTTCGTAACGGGTCATCGTGCGTTCGCCGTGGTATTTTCCGTCTTCGTAGCCCTGGATGATGCCGTTGCCAGCGAGTTTGCTGACGGCTTCATAAGCCCAGTGGTTTTCCGGGACATCCGGGAAGTCTTTGGACATATTCGGATTGATGACCGAAAGGAGGGCATCGAGGCGGCTGGTGAGATAATCAATCTGTTTCTGCTGGGCTTTTTCCCGTTCTGTCAAGCCGTTCGTGGCATTGCGTCTTGCCTTATTGCCACACTGGCCGATACGGAGGGAAATGCCGCCGCCATACATGTTTTCGCCTGTTCCGAAGGACGACGAAACATTGACCATGACGTTTTCATTCGGCCGGTAGAAGGCGCCGATAGCCGTAGCCGTTTCGCCTTTGTAACCGCCGACAGCAGCTGCAATGTTCCACTTGGAATCAGCATCGAATTCGAGGGGATGCAGGTTGGCCAATGCCGCTGCGTTAGCCCCGACTTTGTCGACGCGGCTGTCCAGCTTGTTGACCTTGTTTTCAACGCCGGTGACGCGTTCATTGGTCTGATAGAGCTGGCTGCCATTGACGGCATCCGTGCTGTCAGCGGCAATCCGGCCCGGAGCGACGTTGACCACTTTCTGATCGTTGGCGTTGATGCCGTTGGAATCGATGTAGGTCTTGTCGCCGACCTTATAGGAAGAAGCGGTCATGCTACCGGCAACCGTAGCGTTGCCGCCGACACTGAGATCTTTTTCCATGGTGACAATATCCTTAAAGGTTGCCTGGCCATCGAAGGTAGAGGTGCTGGTGACGTGGAGTGTATCCGTCGTCGTGCCGCCAGTAACGGTTGCACCATTGTTGACGACGAGTTTTTCTGTTTTTGTCGTACCTTCTACAGTCAGGTCTTTTTCAACCGTAGCGTTAGATTCCATGGTGACGTCGCCTTTCAGGTCAGACGTACCGTTGACTGTCAGGTTCTTGCCAACGTTTGCATTGCCCTGCAGGTCCGAATCGCCTTTGACAGTCAGTTTCTGATCAACCGTTGCATTGCCATGGACACCGAGGTCCTTCATGACATCAGCATAATCCATCGTAGCCTGACCCGTTTCAATCGTGTTGCCAGAAATGGTGGTCTTTGTGACGGTCCCTTCTTTAATGGCCGTATTGTGGTCCGTGTTTTCAAAGGTTGTTCCACTGTCCGTCGTCGTTACCGTCGTTTTACCTACGGTATTGGTAATGGATTCGCTGGCCGTGTTGGTAATGTTCTGAGCAGCATTGGCAATGATTCCGCCAGCAGCACTCAGGCTGATGTCTTTGGCACTCTGACTGATACCGGTACTGGTGTTGCCATCCGTTACGGCACTGCTGACCATGCCTGTTGTCGAATCTTTTACGATGTCGATGAGGGTGGAACCGTTGACCAGGGCATCTTCCGTCTTGGTGGTGGCGCTGTACTGGGTATCGCTGGCTTTGATCAGCTGTTCCGATTTGTCCACGGTGCTGTTGGTGTTGTTGGCCTTGGTCCCGTCAGTGATGGAGGAGGCCAGGCTCATGGCATCCTCCATCACAACGGTGGTGTTGGTCTGGCCGGCAATGGTGTCGATGGTGGTCTTCTTATCCCCATCGGTGAGCTGGGATTTTTCTTCTGCTGCGCCCCGGAGATAGGAAGCGGTCTTGCCATCGACCTGGCTCATTTCTTCTTTAGTCTGATAGGACAACTGGGTGGAAGTGTTGGAGCCGTACTCGTTGGAAACCTTGCTGACAATGGAGCTGGAAGCATCCGTTTCGACATCAATAGCCTTGTGTGATCTTGTTCTTTGCTTCGTTGGTGATGTTTTCTGCTGTCAGGCTGCTGTCGCCGGTCACGGTCGTGGTCTGGTTTCCGCCTACCTTGGTATCCAGGTCGGACTTGTAGTCTTCCGTGACCTTGCCGGTGACAGTGGTCTTCAATTCTCCACCAACGGTGTTGGTCATATTGCCGGTTGCTGTGTTCACCAGGTCTTTAGCCGTATTGGTGATGGTTCCATTAGCTGCGCTGTTGGTAATATTACCGGTTGCAGTATTCAGGATATCTTTGGCATTGGTTGCGACCGTCTTATCTGTTGCATTGTTTGTGATGCCGCTTTCATTCATCACACTCTGAACTGCCGAACCGTCGCCAATCTGGGTGGTTACAGATTCACTGGCCGTATTGGTAATGGTTTTTGCATCATTGGTCATCGCTTCAGCAGCTTTGTTGGAAATAGTCTTCGCTTCATTGCTGATAGTGCCGTTGGAAGCAATGTTGCTGATATTGCCATTCTCTGCTTTGTTGGTAATGCTGTCAGAAGCTGTGTTTGTCAGTTCTTTGGCATTATTGGAAATAGTGCCATTTGTGGCCGTATTGGTAATATCCGTCGTAGTCTGGGTGGAAGAAGTCGTGTTGGTTCCATCGGTGACTTCGCTGGTGATGTTATCTACTTTCTGATCCACTTTGGAGAATACCGTATCAGACGAATTAATCTGATTGAGGATTTCATCGACGTGCTGTTCGAATGTGGAAGTCTTGCCATTGGCATCATTGGTAATGACATTACTGGATTCCGTTGCATTCATCTTTTCCACATTTCTGTTGATTCCATTGGAAGCTGTCTCGGTCTTACCTTTTTCCGTCAAAGTAGAAGTGCTGGTATAGGTTTTTCCATCCGTGGTATCTACTTTGCTATTGAAAGAAGTCACATTCCCGCCATGAATTTCGGTATAATTGTTTTTATCCAGTTTGCTGGAGAGCGTCTTGGCATTGAATTCACCCTGGACTTCCAAATCTTTCACAGTCGCTTTACCACTTACGTTCAGGGTACCTGCATCAACTTCTCCAGTAGTCTTGATGGTGCCAGCCCCTGCATCCAGGTCTCCACCGGTCAGGGTCAGGTTGTGCCCTGTCATGCCTTTGGCTACCGTAAGGCTGTCACCGCTCAGTACTCCGCTGGCTGTAATATTCTGGCCGGAAATGTTCCCGGTCCCTGCCACGATATCTCCGCCGCTGGTATTCAGTTTGCCGCCGGCTGTCAGGATATCGCCGCCTACGGTTTTGATGTTGCCGGATCCAGTGTTGATTTCGCCGCCAGAAGTAGCTACTTTGCCCCCATTGGTACGGACTTCCCCGCCCTGGGCATTCACGTTGCCGCCGCCGGTCTGGATGAATCCACCGTTGGTCTTGATATTGCCATTGCTGATGGTGGCCGTTCGATCGGTCAGGGTAGCGCCCTGTACCGTTCCGGTAGAAGTCACATTCCCAGAAGCAACATTGCCATCAGTATCCACCGTAAACTTCCCGTTGGCCCCTTTGATGCTGCCGTCAGCATTCATAGCCGCCTGGGCTGCCGCATAGTTATCCCCGCCAGTATAGACGCCTTTGGCATCCATCACACTGCTGTTGGTACCAACCTTGATGCCATTTTCGCTGAGGGTAATCTGGTTTTCTTTGCCTTCATTCATAACCAGGGTAGTCGCCGCTTCTTTGGAAGTGCTGACAGTCCCATCCTTGTTCACCGTGGTGGTGTTCTCTTGCAGTACATTGTTGTCACTCAGGCTCAGTCCGCCATTGACCGCTTCTGCCAGTTTGGTATCAGCTGCCACACGGCCTGCCAATTCATTGGCATCAGCCTGGCTCAGGGCGTTGAACCCATCCACCATATTCTGGTTGACCTGCTGGATGACCTTATCCTGGGCTGCATCTGCACCCAGCCGAGCAGCCGTTTCGTCTGCCAGACCTTTATCCAGCAGCGCCACGTTTTCGCCAATGGTATTGGCGGCTCTCACGATAGCCCCATCCTGTACGGCGGCATCGTCCTTGCTCACATAGTTATCAGATGTCTGTTTTTCCAGATATTCCTTCACATTGGTGATCCGGGTATCCAGAGCCGTATCGGCAGCTTCCCGGGCAGCAGCTTCAGCGGCATCTGCCTTTTCCAGATTCGTCACAGAGTATTTCCGTTTCAGTGCTTCTTCATTAATGGCATCAGCATTGGCTTTGACCTGCGTATCCAGCGCATTCAGGTTCTCGCCCACAGATTTAAAAGCATCAACATATGCCCCATCCGTCGCTTGAATATTTTCACCTATCGAAAGGAGTTCATTTTGAACTTCCTTACTAAATTTTTGAATATCTTTCTGCAGGCTTTCTTGCCCTTTATCTATCCCTTCTTTGGTATAAACTTCTACTGCCGTAGTAGAACCAGTGCCAACCGGTTCCACCATTATGGTGGCATCCGCTGCATAGCTAAACCCTCCGACCGGGAGGAGTATGAGGGCCGTGATGGCGGCCAGGGCCAGGCGTCTGGTCTTATCGCCTGTGCTGGAGGCCTTGGTATGGCCTTTGGCTAATTCCGATGCTACGACGTAGCAATTTCTTGATTTACTCCAGATGACTTTAAATATCTTATTCATATTTTCGCACCCTTTCTGTATAAAAATTTGACAGGGACCTTAATTTTGCGTACAAAAATAAAAGGTACCGGAAATGCTGAAATTTTTGGGATTTTTATGCGTCTTTTTGGAAAATGAATTTGAAATAATCTTCCTGGAACTGGGCGATATTTTCGTTTGGCCAGGGGGATTTTGTGCCCCTTCACTTCGATGTACTCACTCTTTATGATGTGAATTGCAGACTGGTTGACGATATAACCTTTTCCGGGAGAGACGAACTGGCCGGGGACGATGGATTCAAAGGTCTGCAGCAGGGCTGACAGGGATTGGCGCGTTTCCAACATGGAGCCGTCATAGGTGTGGACTTGCTGGACATGGCCGTTGCTTTCGATGAAGAGCAGGTTGTTGACTTCTTCGACCTGGATGCCGCCGCCGACGAGGCGAAAGATGATCTTTTTGCTGTGCCGCTGGCGTATCGTGTCCATGACCCGGTCCATGGCCTGGTCGAATTGTTTTTGTGTAAACGGCTTGGTCAGGTAATGGGCGGCCCGGACGTCGAAGGCTTCGACGGCGAATTCGTCACTTGTCGACAGGAAGATGATTTCGGCTTGACTTTTCTGTTTTCTCATTTCACGGGCGATATCGGTTCCCAGCAGGCCGGGCATGCAGATATCCAACAAGATGATGTCGAAATCTTTCCTTTCTTCCACGGCGTCTACAAAGTTCATGGCGTTGTTATAGGCGTATATCTCGATATTCGAGGCTTTGTTCTGGTAATAAGTCTGTACGGCTGTTTTCATGATTTCCAACTGGTCTTGTAAATCATCGCAGAGGGCAATTCTCAACATAGGTACCTCCTTTCTGTTCACGGTAAGGGAACAATCATCCTTTTGCAAGTGTATTATAACTCGTGTTGATGCTTAAAAATTCCTCCGTGACATGAAATGTACTTTTTTTGGCATAAACGGAATAGACCCTGATTTTTTTTATACAATATCAAGTACATTGCTATTATTCTGTAATTATCCTATGAAATTTAAGTTTTGACTCCAAACGTCACTTTATTTTGCCGAATTCCGTATAACTGGAAAATGCTTGAGGTCTATTATGCTTCCGTATACAATTTACTGGCATATTAATGTGACTGAGAAACGCCATTGCATCGCGTTCCTAAATATGGTATGATACGGCCGAGGCAAAAGATAACATCACGTATCGTGAGTTATACTTTTTTCGGATATTTTTCAAGATGGTTTTTTCATCTGCTTGGATCTGCTTTGGACCGAGACAGAAAGGATGGCTCATCATTTGTTGGTAGTGCTGAAATACGTGGGATTTTTCACAATTTCGCCTGCCAGTATGGACGTTTGTCGCTTAGACACCTTTCGGTCTGTGCCGGAAGGTGTTTTTTTTGTTTCTTTTGCCCCAGATTCTCATAGGGAGGTTTTTTTATTGAAAAAGTGTTGTGATTTTCTGGTAAACAACATGGCCATTTTCGTCGTCCTCATCGGTATTGTCGGCGCCGTATGGCCCCAGACCTTGCAATGGGTCGGCCCGTACGTTGGCTGGCTGCTGGGGATTGTCATGTTCGGCATGGGCATGACCCTGACTGTACAGGATTTCAAGACCGTCTTCAAGCGGCCGTGGGAAGTCCTTATCGGCGTCGTCGCCCAGTTCATCATCATGCCCTTCGTGGCCTGGGCCCTGGTCCGTCTCTTTGCCCTGCCGCCGGAACTGGCTATTGGCGTCATCCTCGTCGGGACCTGCCCGGGCGGGACGGCATCGAATGTCATTTCCTACCTGGCTAAGGGCGATGTCGCCCTGTCCGTATCGATGACCATGTCGACGACGCTCCTGGCACCTATTGTGACGCCGACCCTGACCTGGTTCCTGGCAGGCGCCTGGATCCACGTTTCCTTCGTGTCCATGATGATTTCCATTGCGGAAATGGTCCTGGTACCGGTACTGCTCGGCCTGGCAGCTCATCATTTCTTTGCCAGCCGCGTCGAAAAGGTCCTGCCGGCGATGCCCGTCATTTCCGTCGTCACCATCGTCATCCTCGTCGGCTGCGTCGTATCCCTCAGCGCATCGCGCCTGTTCGACGTTGGCCTGCTCATGGCAGCCATCGTCATCTTGCACAACGTCTTTGGCCTGGCCCTGGGCTATGGTATGGCCAAATTGTTCCGCCTCGATTCGCGTAAATCCCGGACCGTGGCCATCGAAGTGGGGATGCAAAATTCCGGTATGGCTGCCTCCCTGGCTGTCTTATATTTCAATCCGGCAGCGGCTATCCCCGGCGCTATCTTCAGCGTATGGCACAATATTTCCGGGTCCATCGTGGCCAATTTCTTCTCGCGCCGCGATGAAAAAGCCGAAGAAAAGGCCCGCGCCCTGTCTGTCGATAAATCGAGTGTTCCTACTCATTAATTCATATTCCAAAGGAGTCTTAGTATCATGAAAATTTTCCGTACTGTCAACGAAATGCAGGCATTTGCTAGTGAACAGAAAAAAGCTGGTAAGGTCATCGGTTTGGTCCCGACTATGGGGGCTCTACACGAAGGTCATCTGACCTTGATGCGGGCTGCCAAAGCCAAATGCGACGTCGTCATCGCTTCGATCTTCGTCAACCCGACCCAGTTCGGCCCGAATGAAGATTATGACGCTTATCCGCGCCGCTTCGATGAAGACTGCCAGAAGTTGGAAAGCGTCGGTGTCGATGCCGTCTTCCATCCGGAACCGTCGGAAATGTATCCGGAAGGTTATTGCACGTATGTCAACGTCGACGGCGACATTACCCATAAACTCTGCGGGGCTCAGCGGCCTATCCATTTCCGCGGCGTCGCTACGGTCGTTACGAAATTGATGAACATCACTCGCGCCGATGAAGCCTTCTTTGGCCAGAAAGATGCTCAGCAGGTCGTCGTCGTCCGCCGTTTCGTCAGCGACCTCAACCTCCCAGTCCACATCAATATGGTCCCCATTGTCCGTGAAGAAAGCGGTCTGGCCCGGAGCTCGCGCAATGCTTACCTTTCGCCGGAAGAAAAACAGGCAGCCCTGGTTTTGTCCCGTAGCCTGCGCAAAGCTAAGGCAGCTTATGAAGGCGGCGAAAAAGACGTAGAAACGCTGAAATCCATCGTCACCAAGGAAATCCAGGCTGAACCGATGGCTTCCATCGATTACGTCGATCTCTTCTCTTTCCCGGCTTTGAAACCGATTCAGACTGTCGACCAGGAAAGCCTCTTGGCCATTGCCGTCCGCATCGGCAAGACGCGCCTCATCGATAATGTCATCTTAGGCTAAGGGAATCTTCACATTTTCTTCACATTTCCTCCACATCTTTTTCGCACGTCTCTGGTATAGTAAAAGCATAAACAGAGGGGTACTACAAAGGAGGTTTTCATGATGAAGAAAAAAATCTTAGCCGGATTGGCGACACTCATCGTAATTGCCGGTTTTTCCGCCTTTGCAGCCACACCAGCTGCGTCAGAAGGTTCATCGTCAGGGACTTACGGCTCAGGTTATACATGTTATGACAACGGTAACGGGTATTGCCGGGGGCCGCAGGCCTGCTATGATGACCACGATAACTGCTATACTGGAAATGGTTATTGCCAGGGACCGCGCCGCGGCTGCCGGGCCGATGGCCAGCGCGGCTGTCAGGGCCGTCAAGATTGCCCTGCCTATAGCGAACAACAGTAAGCCGTTCTAATCAAAGGGGGAAAACAATATGGTAATGACTCACTACATGGAACTCTTGTCGCTCCATGAACCTTGGTTCTTGATTCTCTTTATGCTCGTACCGATGGTATTGGCTGAAACGATTTTAGCATCTGGTGCTTTTTCCTTGCTCTACAAGGACAGCCGCAGTGAAAAATGGGACAGCCTGAGCCACGTCTGCGGACTCATCTTAGGCGTCTTCTTCATTGTAGCTACGGTATACATCGTCACCTCGTATGTCCCGACTATCCAGTGGCGCGGCCCGATTGATTATATTTCTATTTGGGCTTATGTCTTAGGCGTTATCCCAGCCGTCCTCATCCTCTTGCAGGAATTGGGCATTATCTTTAAGAGCTCCGACTCGACGGCAAAGATCAAGAAACACATCGTCCTCATGATTCTCTTCGTCCTGTTCACGCATTTAGCTATGGTCTTCGGCATGGCTGACCCGCAGCTCGCAGGCTATGTCCCGCCGAAACAGAACATGCAGATGCAGATGAATGGCAATATGCCCATGGATCACAGTCAGATGAATCATGACCAAATGAACGGTCAAATGAATGGCCAGATGGACCACAGCAAGATGTAAAATTCGTGGCTAGTGGTTCGGTGGTTCGTGGCTTCGTAGGGGCCGTCCCAGAGGGCGGGCCGCCTCTCCTGTTAGGAGAGGTGGCCCGAAGGGCCGGAGAGGTTTAACCTCTCAGTCAGCTGTAGCTGACAGCTCCCCTATAAGGGGAGCCATTATACGAGCCACGAACCACTAAAAAGGGCTTGTCGCACGTGCGGCAAGCCCTTTTTTCATGCTATAATTGATGTAAAAAGGGGTGAACACGATGGACTTAGCGCAGCCGATTTTAGAGGGCATCATCGCTCTGGCTAAACAATACGATATTCAAAAAGTCATTCTTTTTGGCTCCCGTGCCCGTGGCGATAATTGGGAACGCAGTGATATTGACCTGGCTGTCTGCGGTGGAAATGTCACGCGGTTTTCTCTCGATGTCGACGAGGTCATACCGACGCTGCTCATGTTCGATGTCGTCGATTTAGATGAACCGGTCCAGCCCGAACTACGAGCCGCTATCCAACGGGAAGGAGTTGTTATATATGAAAAAGTATGAGAATTTCTGCAAAGCCTTGAATAACCTCAAAGAAATACAAAAAGAAATACCGCCTTATTCGACGGTCGTCCAAACGGGAATGGTTTCCCTTTATGAAATCTGCTTTGAACAGGCTGGGAAAGCCATGAAAGAAGTATTGGAAAACAATGGCTATAGCCAGCATAAGATAGGGTCACCGCGGGCGATTATCAAAATGGCTTATCAGGCCAATCTGATTGACGATGAGGATTGCTGGCTGGAGGCGTTGCGGGACCGGAACAATGTAGCCCATTCTTATAATGAAGAAATTGCCAATAATATCATCAAGGACAGCAAGGAAAAGTACATCGCCATGTTTGAAGAGTTGCAGCGGGAAATAGAAAAAAATTGGTTGTGAAAATGATCGGGAGGTGGAATTTTGCGAACGAATTCGATTTTGATCGTCGATGATGATGAAAAACTCTGTGCCCTGCTGCGGTCCTATTTCGAGCAGGAGCGGTTCATGGTCTATGTCGCCCATGATGGCATGACGGCGTTACATACACTGCGCACCCAGAAGCCGCAGATCATGCTCCTCGATTTGATGATGCCCGGCATGGATGGCTTCGAAGTCTGCCGCCGCATCCGCCAGTTCAGCGATATACCCATCATTTTTCTGTCTGCCAAGGATGATGAAACGGACCGCCTGGTCGGCCTCAATATGGGCGGTGACGATTACGTGACCAAGCCCTTCCACGTCAAGGAAGTCATTGCCCGCGTCTACAGCCTGTTGCGGCGGACCCGTGGTGAAGTACTGCAGCAGACGACGTCGTATACCATACGGGACCTGACTATCGACAAGGAAAAATTTACCGTCCTGCGGGGACAGCAGCCCATTGCCCTGACGCCGACGGAATTCAATCTCCTGCTGGTTCTGGCCTCGGCACCGGATCGGGTATTCAGCCGCATGCAGCTCGTGGATAAAGTACAGGGCGGCTATGGCTTTGAAGGCTATGAACGGACTATCGACACGCATATCCGCAATCTGCGCAAGAAACTGGAGCCCGACCCGGCCCATCCGACGTATATCCTGACCGTATACGGTATCGGTTATAAATTCGACGGAGGGAATCATGAAGAAAGCTGACAGCATCGTCATCCGCCTGACCGGGATGGTCTTTATCCTGATTTTCCTGACCATCGCCATCCTGCTCATCCTGGTCAATAATCAGATGGACAGCCATTTTTCCCAGTATTTGAATAACATGTCGCAAATGATGGGAAACAGCCATCAGGGCATGGGGATGATGCATGGGCTGGCGGAAATTACGTATATATCGGCTGTCCACCGGTCGCTGTTGTGGGTCGGCCTGGTCATGCTGGCCGTCAGCGTTACCATCAGCTACTTCATTGTCCGGGAAATCATGCGGCCTTTGTCGGCCCTGACTGACGCCGTCCAGAAGGTCAAGTCCGGCACGTATGGCCAGACCGTACCCGTCGAGCGTCATGACGAAGTCGGGACCCTGACGGAGACTTTCAACGATATGTCCCAGGAACTGGCGAAAAACGATAAGATGCGGCGCCGCCTGTTTGCCAACATCGCCCATGAACTGCGGACGCCCCTGGCCATCTTGCAGGGCAATCTGGAAGGCATGATCGACGATGTCATCCCGACGGATAAGAAGGTCCTCCTGTCCATGGAAGATGAGACGTTGCGCATGGGCCGGCTCATCCAGGACCTGCGCGACTTGTCGCTGGCTGAAATCAACGAGCTCACCCTCCATAAAGAACCTTATGATATCAACGTCCTCCTGGAACGGGCCGTGAGCATGCTCCAGCCTTTATGCGACGAAAAATCCCTGACCGTCCATTTGGACTTGGCCAGGGATTTACCGAAAGTATCCATCGATATAGACCGTATCAATCAGGTCATTTATAATCTGCTGAACAACGCCATCCGCTATATCGAAGCGGGATGTATGATTACCGTTTCGACGCAGGTCGTCACCGTACAGGGCCAGCCCTATGTGCAGGTCCAGATCGCCGATACGGGCAGCGGCATTGCCCCAGAGGATTTACAGCATATCTTCCAGTATTTCTACCGTAGCGAAAAATCGCGGAGCCGCAAGAGCGGCGGCAGTGGTATCGGCCTGGCTCTAGCCCGGCAGTTCGTCCGCAGTCATGGCGGCAGGATATGGGCGGACAGCGAAGTCGGCAGAGGGACGACGTTTACTTTTATTTTACCAATTCATAGCCAGCATCGGCAATGACTTTGGCAAAGGCTTCCGTCGGGATGTCTTTGCTGGTCGTGACGTCGGCTTTTTTACCTTCCAAGTCGACAGTGACAGCCGTGACGCCGTCCATGGCAGCCAATGCATCGTGTACGTGTTTCTGGCAGTGCTGGCACATCATGCCTTCGATTTTCAATGTTTTTTCCATCGTTTCATCCTCTTCTTTCTTTGGTGTACTGAGATTTTGTAATGTATATCCAGCAGTAGTGATGACTTTTTTGAAGTCCTCTGCGGAGATAGCTTTGTCAGCCGAGACATCGGCTTTTTGACCATCGAGGTCGACGACGGCATCGGTGACGCCGTCCATGGCTTTCAGGACTTTCGTGACCGTAGCCACGCAGTGCTGGCACATCATGCCTTCGATGGACAGGGTATAGTGATACGGAGCCGGAGCGGCTGCCACTTCGGGAACCGGCGTTTGCGGCGCTGCCTGTGCAGCTTTCGGGCTACTGGTTTCCGGCGCCGATGTTTCACGTGAAACATCGGCACTGTGCGTCGTCTTGAAGAAGCGCAGGCGCAGGGCGTTCATGCAGACCGTGAAGCTCGACAGACTCATGGCAGCGGCGCCGATCATGGGATTGAGGCGGATGCCAAAGGCCGGATAGAGGACGCCTGCAGCCAGGGGGATGCAGATGACGTTGTAGAAGAAGGCCCAGAACAGGTTTTCTTTGATATTCTTGATGACGGCCTTGCTCAGGCGGATGGCGCTGACGGCGTCGAGGAGGTCGCTGCGCATGAGGACGGCATCGGCGCTTTCGATGGCGACGTCGGTCCCGGCACCGATGGCCATGCCCAGATCGGCTTTGGCCAGGGCCGGCGCATCGTTGATGCCGTCGCCGATCATGGCGACTTTATGGCCTTCGGCCTGGAGGGCGGCGATGTGTTTTTCTTTATCCTGCGGCAGGACGCCGGCGATGACCTGGGGAATATGCAGGCGCTGGCGGATGGCTTCGGCTGTGCGCTGGTTGTCGCCTGTGAGCATGACGACGTTGATGCCCATTTTGGCAAAGTCGGCAATGGCTTCGGCGCTGGTCGCTTTTTCGACGTCGGCTACGGCGATGATACCGATGATTTCTTTGGCATCGGCAAAGAGGAGCGGCGTCTTGCCGTCGTCAGCCAGGGCATTGAGGCTGGCCGTGATGGCTTTGGTGTCGATATGGGCTTCGTCCATGAGGCGCGTGTTGCCGGCATAATAGGTCTTGCCGTCGATGACGGCCTGGACGCCGCGGCCGAAGAGGGCCTTGAAATCGCTGGCTGTCCTGCCGGTCAGCTGATGGTCGCCGGCATAGGTCGTAATAGCTTCGGCCAGGGGATGTTCGCTGCCTTTTTCCAGGGCTGCAGCGATGGCGACGAGGTCTTCTTTCGTGCCTTTCAGGGGAAGAATATCCGTGACTTTCGGACGGCCTTCGGTAATGGTACCGGTCTTGTCCATGACGACCGTGTCGATGGCATGGGCCGTTTCCAGGGCTTCGCCGGATTTGATGAGGATACCGTTTTCAGCCCCTTTGCCAGTGCCGACCATGATGGCGACTGGCGTAGCCAGGCCCAGGGCGCACGGGCAGGAGATGACCAGGACGGAGATGGCCGTCGAGAAGGCGAATTCGGCGTTGACGCCCATGACGAAGTACCAGATGAGGCCTGTAATGATGGCGATGGTGATGACGGCCGGGACGAAGTAACCCGAAATGGTATCGGCCATCTTGGCGATAGGTGCCTTGCTGGCACTGGCTTCATCGACGAGCTTGATGATCTGGCTGATCGTCGTGTCGTCGCCGACGCGGCGGGCTGTGATGTGGATGAAACCCGTCTTGTTTGTCGTAGCCGACGTGACTTTATCGCCGACTTGTTTTTCTACAGGGATGCTTTCGCCAGTAATGGCGGCTTCATCGACGCTGGTCGTCCCTTCAGAAATGATACCGTCTGCCGGGATGCTTTCACCCGGACGGATGACGATTTCATCGCCGACGACGAGGTCTTCGACGGGAATGACCGTTTCGACGCCGTTGCGCAGGACCGTGGCCTGTTTCGGCGCCAGGTCCATCAATTTTTCGATGGCCGTGCTGGTCTTGCCTTTGGCGCGGGCTTCGAGATATTTACCGACGTCGATGAGGGTGACGATCATACCGGCTGATTCAAAGTACAGATTGGTGCTGTACTGGGCGACGAGGGCCCAGTCGCCATGGCCCATACCCCAGCTCATGCGGAAAATGGCGAAGACGCCGTACAGGGCAGCTGCCATGGAACCCATGCCGACCAGGCTGTCCATGTTCGGGGCGCCCTGGAAGAGGTTGCGGAAGCCGTTGATATAATACTTGCGGTTCAAGTACATGATCGGCAGGATCAGTAAGAACTGAGTAAAGGCAAAGGTAATGGCATTTTCATCGCCGTGGAAGACGTACTGGAAACCTTCCGGTACGGGGATGCCGAACCATTCGTAGAACATGTGGTGCATGGCGATGTACATGACCGGGATGAGGAAGACGATGGACCAGATGAGGCGGTGCTTCATGGATTTCATTTCTTCCTTGGCTATGTCAGAGGCGCTCTTTTGTGGAGCGCCGGCCTGTTTCTGACTGCCGCCTTCGGCCAGGCTGGCTCCGTAGCCGGCGTCGACGACGGCCTGGATGATGTCTTGCTCGCTGACGACATTTTCATCGTACGAAGCCTGCATACTGTTGGTCAGCAGGTTGACGCTGGCCTTGTCGATGCCGTCCAGCTTGTTGACGGTTTTTTCCACGCGGGACGAGCAGGCGGAACAGCTCATGCCCGTGATGTTGAATTTTTCGTGCTTCAACGGACTCACTCCTTTATTTCATGAGTTTCTGAAGGGCGCAGACGAGTTCATCGACGACTTCGTCTTTGCCTTCACGGATGTCGTGGACGACGCAGGACTTGATATGCTGGCCCAGGAGTTCCTTATTGAAAGAATTCAATGCCGACTGGATGGCACTGACCTGAGTCAGGATATCAATACAGTAGCGGTCGTCTTCGACCATCTTTCGCACACCCCGTACCTGGCCCTCGATGCGGTTCAGGCGGGAAATGAGCGATTTATACTCTTTGCCCTCTTTATTGCGATACTTATGTTTCTCCGTATCGCAGCAGGGACAGACTTTCTTTTCGTCCATAATTGAGTTCTCCTTTCATTTAAATACCCCTATGGGGTACATTGATATAATATACCGATATGGGGTATATGTCAAGGGTGTTTTAGCGGTTAGCAGTTAGGGGTTAGGGGCTAGCGGATGGTTTTTAATTTGTAGGGGCGCCCACGGACCCCTACGAACGCTAACCGCGGATTGTTAAAAAAAGGACTACGTATGATGATATAAGCCCTCATACGATAGTCCTTTTTCTGTAGGGGCGTCCGCCCCGGGATTATGCGATTTCACTGTAGGGGCGACCGCGTGGGGCGCCCGCTCCGGAATATGTCTGATATCCCAATCAGTTTGCCAGGGGAATCATCCCAGTTCCTAACGGGTCGCCCACGTGCGACCCCTACGGTGCGGCCATGAGGCCGCCACGAGCCACTAACACTAACCACTAAAAAAAGCTGCCGCAAAGCGACAGCTTTTTTACTCCTATTTCAACAATGCTTTTACAGCTTCTGTTTCATCCTTAGCGTTTTCAGTACCGGAGATGATGGCACCCTGGACTACGATGCAGTCGAGGCCTTTGTCCTTGCGGACCTGTTCGACTTTGGAAACGACGTCTTTTTCAATGGGGACGATCAGTTTGTTTTCCAATTTGCTCAAGTTCTGAGCCAATTCACGGCCGAGGTTCTGACGTTCCTGGTCGGTCTTCATTTTCGGAGCTTTTTTAGCGAACTGTTCGTTAGCGTCTTTAACGGCAGCCTGCATCTGGGCGCTGACTTTCGGGAAGTCCTTATGGGACTGTACCAATGTATCGAAGTTGACGACACCGACGCCGGAAGCAAAGGCCGACGAAGCAGCGACGAGGCTCATCATTCCCATAACGGCAAGGGATGCTAATTGTTTTTTCAGTTTCATAATGTATTCCTCCTGTGCCGCAGAGCGGCTGAATTACTCTTTCTTACTATGGTTCTATTCGTATATTATAACAAACTTACCGATAAAGTACAACCTGCACAGAATCAGGCTTTTTCGTCGTCGCCTTCTGCTTTGTCTTCTTCATCGTCGTGAATATAAATGTATTTGTCTTTTTTCATCTTGTCGATGATTTCCGGTGCCATGGCGATGAGTTTTTCAAAGGCCGAAGCCTGGTAGCCATCTTTCTTGATGGAGAACATTTCTACCCGGTCCCCTTTGATGACCAGGATGGCAGCTGGTTCCATCTTGGCACCGCCGCCGCGGGAGTTTGACACTTAATTCATAAAAAAATGCCCATGAAGCCAGTAAACAAGCGCGTCTTTTTGTCAAATTTTCTGTTTTTATTTGTGCTATATCGTGCTATATGGTATAATACCCTGTGAGAGGTGGTTTTTATGTATGCCGCTGTTACAGGAACTGGCAAAAACAAAAGTGTCTATATTATACAATCCTATCGAAAAGAGAATGGCCGAACATCTTCACGGGTCTATCGTAAATTGGGTAGATTGGATGCTCTCTTAGAAGAATATCATGGTGATAAAGATAAAATGATGGCTTGGGCCAATGCAGAAGCCGCCAAAGAGACTCAAGCGTGCCGTACGCAGTCCGGAAAAATTGCGCTTTTCCTTTCTCAATCTGCTTGTATCCCCAAAGAGGAACAACGTTCTTTTAATGTAGGATATCTATTCTTGCAACACCTTTGCACAGAACTGCGTTTGGATGCTATTTGCCGCAAAATTAAGCGTCGGCACCAATACAATTATAATCTCTCTGCTATCCTTGCGGATCTTATCTTTGCCCGTATCCTGTCTCCAGCCAGTAAACGGAGCAGCTACGAATTCTGTAAAACCCTATTGGAACCACCGCGCTATACACTCCAGAATCTATATCGCGCCCTATCTGTCATTGCTGAGGAGTCCGATTTCATTCAAGAAGAGCTATACCGAAATTCTAACTTCATCCATCCTCGCAATCGTACGGTCTTGTATTACGACTGCACCAATTACTATTTCGAAATTGAAGAAGCTGAGGGGATGAAGCAATATGGCAAAAGCAAGGAACATCGCCCCAATCCTATCATTACCATGGGCTTATTCATGGATGCCGATGGTATCCCCTTGTCTTTCGATATGTATCCAGGGAACCAAAATGAACAGACTACCCTCAAACCGTTAGAGACTAAGATTATCCGGGATTTCGGATGCAGCCGATTCATTTATTGTTCCGATGCCGGGTTAGGCAGTAAAGCGAACCGCCGGTTCAATAGTTTGAATGGACGCCAATACGTTATTACTCACTCTCTGAAAAAAATGAAGCAGGAAGACCGTGACGTGGCACTCGACTCCCGACATTTCCGAGCCCCGGGTTCTCGTAATTTTATAAACATCTCAACACTCGATGAAAGCGATAAACAGGTGTTCAACACCATCTTTTATAAAGAAATCCCTATGGGAGAAGATGAAACGTTGATTGTAACCTATTCACCGAAATACAAAGCCTACCAGCGGACCATCCGACAAGCCCAAATCCAGCGTGCCCAGAAATTGATTGATTCTCCTGGGAAAAAGACGCGGCGGAATAATCCCAACGACCCAGCTCGTTTTATTGAAAAAACAGCCGTATGCCCTACCGGAGAAATTGCCAAGAAGTATGTTTATAGCCTGGACGAAAAACGTATACAGGAAGAATCCAAATATGATGGATTCTACGCCGTCATTACAAACATCATTGGAAATCCAGAAGAGATTCTGAAGATTAACCGGCGACGCTGGGAAATTGAAGAGAATTTTCGGATCATGAAATCTGAATTCGAAGCCCGGCCTGTATTCGTTCGTCGGGAAGATCGTATTAAAGCGCACTTCCTGACCTGTTACATGAGCCTGTTAGTCTACCGATTGTTAGAGAAAAAATTAAATGAAAAATATACCTGCAACCAGATATTAAAGACCCTGAGTTGCATGACAATAACTCGACTAAGCAAAACCAACGGATATGTCCCTGCTTATAAAAGAACGGCATTGACCGATGAGTTGCATGAACTTTTCGGGTTCAGGACCGACTATGAATTCATGACTCAAGCGGCTATGCGAGCAACGATAAAGAACTCAAAAAAATTAAAATAACAGTGAAAAAAATATAGCACACATTAAAACCAAATAAAAAATGCTCACAGAGCGCACAACCACGCTCTTTGTGAGCATTTTTTATTTTCAAAAGTGTCAAACTCGGGATTATATCATAGGTGATGGGGAAATGCAAGGGGCTGTCGCACGAAGGTTTTTACCACCATGCGCAGCCCCTTTTTCCCTCTAGTTTGCAGTACGGAGTTTGTAGTTTGTAGAAGATGGTTTCAAATTTTTGCCATCCGCTACAAACTATAAACTGCAAACTAAAAACTATCTTTTATTTAAAATATTCTACGCCCGATTTGAAGATCGGCTGGAGTTTGTTGCCAGCGATGTTCTGGAAGACGTCTTCGGCGCTGAAGCGTTCGGTGTGCGCCATCTTGCCCAGGACACGGCCATCGGGGCTGGTAATGCCTTCGACTGCCAGGACCGACTGGTTCGGGTTGTATTCGCTGTCATAAGTCGCTTTGCCGGAAAGGTCGACGTACTGTGTGGCAATCTGGCCTTTGGCAGCCAGTTCGCGAATCTGTTCCGGTGTGGCGACAAAACGGCCTTCGCCATGGGAGATGGCGACGGTGTGGACGTCACCGGCTTTGCAGCTGCTGAACCACGGGCTCATGACGGAAACGACCTTGGTTTCGACCATGCGCGACAGATGGCGGCCAATGGTATTGTATGTCAGCGTCGGGCTGTCAGCTTTCAACGGCTGGACATGACCGTAAGGCAGAAGACCGAGTTTAATCAGGGCCTGGAAGCCGTTGCAGATGCCGAGAGCCAGGCCATCGCGCTGATAGAGCAGGTTTTCCAGGGCTTCCGACAGGACCGGGTTGCGGAACAAGGTGGCAATGAACTTGCCTGAACCTTCCGGTTCGTCACCGGCACTGAAGCCGCCAGGGAACATGATGATCTGGGCTTTGGCAATACGTTTAGCCATTTCATCGATAGATTCTGCCAGATCCTGCGGCGTGTTGTTGCGCAGTACCATGACATCCGTCGTAGCGCCAGCCCGTTCAAAGGCAGCGGCCGAGTCGTATTCGCAGTTCGTGCCCGGGCAGACGGGAATGAAGACCCGCGGCGTACCAAAGGCTTCGCTGCGGCGCGGACCATACGTCGTGAACAGCGGCAGTTCGGCATCACCTGTACCGCTTTCGCTCTTGATGGGGAAGACGTGGCTCAGCGGTTTTTCCCAGGCATCCTGGAGGTCTTTCAGAGAAATCGTCACGCCATCGACGGTCACATCAGCAGCAGCCGTCGTCTTGCCGACGAGGGGAACGTGAGCCCGTTTGACCCATTCAGCAGCCGTAGCAGCGTCGGTTTCGACGAGGATCGAGCCATAGCGGAGGTTGAACAGTTCCTGCGTAGCAAAGGATGCATCAACGGCGAAGCCAATGCCATTGCCAAAGGCCATCTGGGCGACGGCAGCGGCGATACCGCCCTGACCGACGGCATGCATGGCTTTGATTTTACCATCGAGGACAGCCTGATGGAGGAAATCGCAGTGGGCTTTAAAAGTATCGAAGTCCGGCATTTCTTCAGCGTCACGGGGCAGGTCGAAGAGGAGGACTGCGTCGTCAGCGGCTTTGAATTCCGGTGAGATGATATGGTTCGTGTGTTCCGGTGCAATGGCAAAGGAAACGAGCGTCGGCGGAACGGTGAGGTTTTCAAAGGTACCGCTCATGCTGTCTTTCCCGCCGATAGCGGCCACTTCCATGACCTGCTGGGCTACGAAAGCACCGAGGAGGGCGCTGACCGGCTGGCCCCAGGCCTTTTTATTGGTTCCCAGGCTCTGGAAGAATTCCTGCATGGTCAGATAGACTTTTTTGCGGTCGCCGCCGAGGGCTACCAGTTTGGCAATGGACTGGATGACGGCGTAGAGGGCACCGTGGAAGGGGCTCCAGATAGCCAGGTCCGGATCATAGCCATGGGTGAAGATGCTGGCCGTCGTCGTATTGCCGTGTTCGACCGGAATTTTGGCAACCATGCCTTCGACCGGCGTCTTCTGGTATTTGCCGCCAAAGGGCATGAGGACCGTGCGGGCGCCGATGGTGCTGTCGAAGCGTTCGGCCAGGCCCTGTTCAGAGGCGATATTCAGGGTACCCATGGTATCGAGCCAGGTCTTGGCGACGTCTTTGACTTTCGGAGCCTTGAAGAAATCTTTGTCTTCCGGAGCGACGACGACGGCTTTGCGATGCTGGGTGACGCCGTTGGTATCGAGGAAAGCGCGGGTAATATTGACGACGTTCTGGTCGCGCCAGTGCATGACCAGGCGTTTTGTATCCGTAGCGACAGCGACGATCGTCGCTTCCAGGTTTTCTTCGGCGGCATATTTCATGAATTCATCGACGTGTTCCGGAGCGACGACGACAGCCATACGTTCCTGCGATTCGGAAATAGCCAGTTCCGTACCGTCCAGGCCTTCGTATTTCTTCGGGACTTTGTCGAGGTTGATGTCCAGACCGTCTGTCAATTCGCCGATAGCGACGGAGACACCGCCGGCACCGAAGTCGTTGCAGCGTTTGATGAGTACCGTGACTTCATGGCGGCGGAAGAGGCGCTGGATCTTGCGTTCCGTCAGGGCATTGCCCTTCTGGACTTCGGCGCCGCACGTTTCCAGGGATTCGACGGTATGTTTCTTGGACGAGCCCGTAGCACCGCCGCAGCCGTCGCGGCCGGTCTTGCCGCCGAGGAGAATGATGATGTCGCCAGGGAGCGGTTCTTCGCGGACGACGTTATTGCGCGGAGCTGCGCCGAGGACGGCACCGATTTCCATGCGCTTGGCAATGAAGCCGGGGTTGTAATATTCTTTGACTTCGCCCGTAGCCAGGCCGATCTGGTTGCCATAAGAGCTGTAGCCCTTGGCAGCGCCTGTCGTCAGCTTACGCTGGGGCAGTTTGCCGACGAGCGTATCCTTGACCGACTGGCGCGGGTCGCCAGCACCGGTGACGCGCATGGCCTGATAGACATAGGAACGGCCGCTCAAGGGGTCGCGGATACAGCCGCCCAGGCAGGTAGCTGCGCCGCCGAACGGTTCGATTTCCGTCGGGTGGTTATGGGTTTCATTCTTGAAGAGGAGGAGCCATTCTTCTTCGACGCCATCGACATCGACAGGGATGATGATCGTGCAGGCGTTGATTTCTTCCGATTCGTCAAGGTTATCGAGTTTACCGGCAGCTTTCAATTCTTTGACGGCAATAGTCGCCATATCCATGAGGGTCTGTGGTTTCTTACGGTTCAAGTTTTCCCGCGTCGTCTTATATGATTCATAAGCGCGCTGGATGGGCGCCGTAAACGTCCCGTTTTCAAAAGAAATATCCGTGAGTTCGGTCATGAACGTCGTATGACGGCAGTGGTCCGACCAATAGGTGTCGATGACGCGGATTTCCGTCACTGTCGGATTCCGTTTTTCTTCATCCCGGAAGTAGATCTGGACGAACTTCAAATCGTCGAAGCTCATGGCCAGGCCCATGTGTGCCGACAGTTCTTTCAAAGCGGCGTCATCCATGGCATCGAAGCCGTCGATGACGGGGACGTCAGCCGGTTTTTCCCAGGGCATTTCCAGCGTCGAAACGGGGTCCAGCGAGGCTTCGCGGGCTTCGACGGGGTTGATGCAATAATGTTTGATGGCAGCGACGTCATCAGCGGATAAGCTGCCGGACAAAACGAGGACCTGTGCCGTGCGGACGAGGCTGTCGTTCTTCATGGTCAGCATCTGCAGGCACTGCATGGCCGAATCGGCGCGCTGATCGTACTGGCCCGGCAGATATTCGACGGCCAGGACCGTGTCGTCCTTGCCAACCGGCAATTCGTCATAGACGGCATCGACAGGCGGTTCGGAGAAAATCATATTTTTAGCCGCTTCAAAAGCCGCATCATCGAGCCCGGATACGTCATAGCGGTGGTAAATGTGAATATCGGTCAACCCTTTAATCAACAGGTTTTCCTGTAAATCAGTGAGCAATCGTTTTGCTTCGTCAGCAAAAACACCGTTCTTGGCAACATACAAACGTCGGATAGACTGCATGTCATGACCTCCCTCAAAGATAGATAACTTATCATTAGACAACTTTAGTATACCTGTTTTAAAACCATAAGTAAACTTAGAATTTTATTGACTTGCCTATAAAATCGTATTAGACTAGTATTATTATAGTAGACAATGTTTACCATTTTTCATCACAGGGAGGACATGGAAGTAATGGAAGAATTGAAACAGCGAATTTTACAGGATGGCCTGGTCATCGACAACCGGATTTTGAAGATTGATAACTTTTTGAACCAGCAAATCGATACGAACCTCATCAATCACGTCGGTCAGGAGTTCGCCCGCCGTTTCAAAGACGTACACATCGACCGCATCGTCACCATCGAGGCTTCGGGCATCGCCGTAGCCTATGCGGCTTCCCTGGCCATGGGCAACCTGCCTATCGTCTTTGCCCGCAAGAAGAAATCCCTGCTCACCAAGGGCGAACAGTATACGGCCAAGATCTACTCGTATACGAAAGAAGAAGAATATACGGCAACGATCAGCAAAGCCTATCTCCACGCCGGCGAATCGGTTCTCATCATCGATGACTTCCTGGCCAGTGGAGCCGCTGCCGTCGGCCTGACGGACATCGTCGCCCAGGCAGGCTGTACTGTCGCCGGTATCGGCATCGTCGTCGAAAAGACTTTCCAGAGCGGCCGCAGGACGTTGGAAGATAAAGGCTTCCGCGTCGAATCTCTGGCCCGCATCGCCCGTTTTGAAAATAACAAACCTGTCTTCGTCGAATAAGGAGAATCATCATGCGCGCCCAATTTTTTGACGGTTTCGATTTTGCCACGTATAAATTCAGTATCGTCGCCATCGAAGAGGTGGACGACTTCTTTAACATCGAGGAATTCGGCCTCCATCCCATCATGTACAATGAAGCCTGCCTGCGCGGATATACGGCGATCTTCGGCTTCAACGATGAAAAGATGCTGACCCTCCATAAATTGCTGACCAATAACAACGGCATGGAACCGCCTGCCATCGACGGCATCCATCCCGTTTCCTTCCATTCGCCGGCAGGGGACCTGAAATATGAACTCAACCACGTCATGGATTACAGCGGGTCCATCCTCATCACCAACAGCTTCATCGATAAATACTTCGTTCCCTTCGGTTTCCAGCTTCCCCATGCTTTCCGAAAAGTCTACGAGCTGACTTTCGACAAAGGCCTGTTTGTCAAGGTCCAGGACCACTCCCAAGAAGCACAAGAACTGCGCATCGAATACGAAGAACCATTGAATTCCAAGAAGAAGCTCCAGATCAAATGGGGTAATTTGACCCATAAGTCGGAAGAATACGGATTCGACGACGAAACGATTGCGCAGTACATGGACCTCAGTTACGATACGAAATATTTATTTGATCACGTGTGATACATAGAAATCCCGGACAGCCGGCCATTGGCTCTGCAAGATGAGGCCATGGCCGGTTGCTGCTGTCTGGATAGGCATAGCGGCGATATCGGCGATGATGGCTTTATCGCTTTCAGAGGCAGGGGCAAAGACCCGTTCAAAATAGGGTTCGGTGCCTTTGAGGATGGCTTCCTTGGAATAACCGGCATCGACCGGCGGTTCTTCGGCTAAATACTGGCCAAAGAGGTCATTGGAGAAGAGGATTTTTTCCGAAGCCAGCCAGGTGACCATATTATCCGGCCAGTGGAGCCCCGGCGTATGGATGAACTGGAAGGTATAATCGCCTAACGTCAGGCTTTCGCCATGCTGGACGACGCGGAAATCAGCTTCCGGATACGTCGGCTGGAGCCGTTCCTTCGTGGCCGGCGTGCAGTAGATGGGCAGCTGGGGATGACGGTCCAGGACGGCCTGCAGGGCTCCGCTATGGTCTTCTTCGGAATGGTTGAGAATCAGGGCATCGATCTGGCTGACAGGCAGGACACTTTCGATGTCCTGGATATAGGCATCGGCTGCTTTATCGGAAACCGTGTCGATGAGGATATTCTGTTTCCCCCGAAGCAGGTAAGATAAAAAAGAAATGGAAATCTTCGGCTTCTTGATGGTCTTGCCAAAGACAAAGATGTGTGGATTCAGCGAGTATTTCATAGTGCAGCCCTCCTGGCAGTTTCATATTGTTTTTGAGGAATATAGTAACACTTGTAAATTTCACAAGCATCCATACAGCGGTTGCAGCGCAGACATTTAGTCATATCGACGCGGGGCCGCCGGATGCCGTCGGCGCAGGTCTGCATCGACAAAGCTTCATACGGGCAGATACTGATGCAACAGCCGCAGCCTTCACATTCCTTGCGGTTAAAATAATCGGGTGTAACCAGTCGGTCAATATGCGTTTTTTCCATCATACTCCCCCCTTTTCGTACACTTATACTATAGCAAAAATATCCAAATAAAACCGTTGCAAATACAACAAAAGAGGCTGTCGCATGAAGACAGCCTCTTTTTGTTAAGTTTTACTGTAGGGGTCGCCACGTGGGCGACCCGCTGGGTATTTATATGACGCCCATGACACCTGACTGGGAAATCACATATATCCAGGAACGGGCTTGCCACATGCAAGCCCCTACGAGCCACGAATCACTATCCACTAGCCACTAATTATTTAATTTTCCCAATGTCTTGGCGACGATGCGGGTCAGGAGGGCTACCGTATCGAGTTCGACCGATTCATCGGCGCTGTGGATGTCATGCGTCGTCGGGCCGACGGAGATGATGTCCAGTTTCGGGTTCATGGAGAAGAAGTACCCTGTTTCCAGGCCGCCGTGCATGGCTTCGATGCGGGCTTCTTTGCCGGCTTCTTCCTTGTAAACGTCAGCGACGAGGGGAACGAGTTTACTGTGCGGATTTTCCGTCCAGGCCGGTTCCGGCGAAGCCAGTTCGATGTCACAGCCTGTCAACTCTGCGTAAACGGGGAGGATAGCCATCAATTCGCGCAGGCGGGCATCGGCCGAAGCGCGGGGGAAATACTGGATGGCGACATGGTCGCCTTCAGTCCGGATCGTACCGATGTTGGCCGACAGGTCCGGCAGCTTCGGCAGCAGCTGGTTCATGGCGAAGACGCCGCAGTGAAGGATGTTCAGCAGGCTGACCAGATTCTTCGTATCGTCAGCCGAGAAGGTCTGGGCCGGTACGTCGGCACTTTCGACGAGGAAGTGGGCGTTCTTTTCGACTTCACCATACACTTCCGCGATTTCGGCCTGTTCTTCGCCGACGGCTTTCTTCACCGTTTCACCTGCGTTTACATCGTCGACAACGATGACAGCCGAGGCTTCCGACGGGATAGCATTGGCAGCTACGCCACCCGTGATAGATGCCAGGACATAGGATACGCCGGCCTGGGCAATGCGGCGGAGGGCCAGGCTCAGGGCCTTGATGGCGTTGCTCTTGCCGTCGTTGATGGTTTCACCGGAATGGCCGCCTGCAAAGTCTTTGGCTGTGATAGTAAACGCCTGTTTACCTTCAGCAGCCTGCCAGTGGATGGGCCGGCTGAAATGCGTATGGACGCTGCCGGCCGAGCCGACACAGAGGACATCCATGTATTCAGAGTCACAGTTGATGATGTACTGCACATCCTGGACGTATTTCGGATCCAGATGGGTAGCCCCGGTCATGCCCGTTTCTTCATCGACCGTAAAGATGAGGCGCAGCGGGCCGTGCTGGATATCCTGCTGGATGAGATACAGCGCCAAGGCGACGGCAATGCCGTCATCGGCACCGAGGCTGGTCCCATCGGCGTGGAGGATGTTGCCTTCGCGGACCAGTTTGATTTCACTGGTCAAGGGGTCGAAATCGACGCCGGGCTTGGCGACGCAGACCATATCCATATGGCCCTGGAGGACCGTAAGCGGCCAATCTTCGCAGCCCTTGCTGGCCGGAACATTGGCGATGACATTATATACTTCGTCCTGTGTTACATCGGCAACGCCCAGTTCATGGAGACGGCTGACGATATAATCGCTGACGCCTTTTTCATGGTGGGACGGACGCGGATGCTTGGCCAGTCCTGCAAATTCGTGGATGACACCTTCAATGATTTCATGATCGTTCATATGACAAACGCTCCCTTCAAAAAGTCTCTGCGATTGACTTGCTTAATCGTTTATTTATTATACCACGGACGAGGCGCATCGGGCTACTATCCGCATGTGTATATTTTTGCTTGCGAAAAAGTAATTATACAGCTGTTTTTCCGCGTACAGTGTACAAATTGATATATGACGAATGCAAAAAAATTGAGTATAATATAAGCGTCAGTGAAGTTGTACGTTTTAGTACTGCTTAATTTTTATTTGGGAGGTTTTTCTATGAAACCACAATCAAATCTGACTGTGAACTACCCAAGTATGCCGGAATTGACGGCCCGCGGTATGATCCTCGGCGCCCTGATCACCGTTATCTTTACGGCTTCCAACGTATACCTGGGCTTAAAAGTCGGCCTGACGTTCTCGTCGTCCATCCCGGCTGCAGTCATCTCCATGGCAATCCTGCGCATGTTCAAACATTCCAACATCCTGGAAAATAACATGGTACAGACGCAGGCATCTGCTGCCGGCACTTTATCTGCAATCATCTTCATCCTGCCGGGCTTGCTCATGCTGGGGTACTGGCAGGGCTTCCCGTTCTGGCAGACCCTGCTGCTCTGCGCCTGCGGCGGCTCTCTCGGGGTCTTGTTCACTATCCCCCTGCGCCGGGCTATGGTCGTCAACAGCGACCTGCCGTATCCGGAAGGCCGGGCTGCTGCTGAAATCCTGAAAGTCGGCAGTGAAATCCGCAAGGAAGAAGCCAACGGCGAAGACACAAGCAAAAAAGAAACAGGCATGAAAGATATCGTCGGCGGCACGGCCCTGGCTGGTCTCTTCAGTCTCTGTTCCAACGGCTTCCACGTCGTTTCTTCCGAATTCAGCTACTGGCTCTCGTTCGGCAAAGCCGTCACCCAGATTCCCCTGGGCTTTTCGACAGCCCTCCTCGGCGCGGGTTACCTCATCGGCATCGCCAGCGGCATGGCTATCTTAGTCGGCACGCTCCTGGCCTGGTACGTCTTCGTTCCCTATCTGACGTCGGTCATCACGCCGGCTGAAGGCCAGAGTGCCGCCGCTTTCGCTAAGGCCATCTGGGCTCAGAAAGTCCGCTTCATCGGTGCCGGCTGCATCGGTATCGCCGCTGTCTGGACCTTAATCCGCCTGGCCAAACCGGTCGTCGACGGCATCAAGATGTCCATCAACGCATTGCGCGCCAACGATACGGAAGAAAAGAAGATGCTCCATCATACGGACATCGACATGTCGCCGAAATCGGTCGGCCTGGTCTTCCTGGCCATCCTTATCGGCTTGTTCATCACTTTCTACACCTTCGTCAGCAACGCCGGCCTTTCCATGTCGGTAACGCTCATGTTCATCGTCGTCGGCATCCTGGTCGCCATCCTCATGGGCTTCTTCGTCGCTGCTGCCTGCGGTTACATGGCAGGCCTCATCGGCACGTCGGCCAGCCCGATTTCCGGTATCGGCATCCTGGGCATCATCGTATCGTCCCTGGTCTTCCTCGGTATCGGCTCTTCGGCCGGTGTCTTTGAAACCATGCAGGGCACGCAGTTCGCTACGGCCTTTGCTATCTTCATCACCAGCGTCATCGTCAGCATCGCTTCTATTTCCAACGATAACCTGCAGGACCTCAAGACAGGCTACCTCGTCGGCGCTACGCCGTGGAAACAGCAGGTCGCCCTCATCTTGGGCTCGATCATCGGCTCCTTCGCCATCGCTCCGGTCCTGAACCTGCTCTATCAGGCCTATGGCTTTACCGGTGCCCTTCCCCGTGCCGGCATGGATCCGACCCAGGCCCTGGCAGCTCCGCAGGCAACCTTGATGACGACCATCGCCCAAGGTATCTTCAGTGCCAGCCTCGACTGGAACTACATCCTCTTCGGTGTCGGTGTCGGTATCGCCGCCATCATCATCGACCTCATTTTGACGAAAAACACGAAATCCCTGGCATTGCCGCCGCTGGCTGTCGGCATGGGCATTTACCTGCCGCCGACACTGGAAATCCCTCTGGTCATCGGTTCGGTCATGGGTTATCTCATTCATAAGTCCCTGAAAGCCCGCGCTGCCCGCCGCAGCCCTGGCCACGAAGAAGAAGACGTAGAAGCCTGCAATCATCGCGGTGTCCTCTTTGCATCGGGCCTCATCGTCGGCGAAAGCCTCATGGGCGTCATCATCGCCTTGCTCATCGTCGTTTCCGTTACTTCCGGCGGCAGCGAAAACCCGCTGGCCCTGGTCGGCAAAGACTTCCAGTCTACAGCTGATATCCTCGGCCTGCTCTGCTTCATCGCCATGATCGCCATCTTCGTCCGCCACATCTTGATTACCAAGTTCAATCCGGAAGATGCCGAAAGCAAGTAAGGAATATGCCGCTTACATTAGAATTTCATTAAAATTTCGACAAAATCCTCAAAAAAAGTCCTCGTACACAGTACATTTTTTGGTACGAGGGCTTTTTTTGCATATTTCTTCTTTTCCCCTAACGGCGTATAATAAGGGGATCCCGCAGACTATCCTGCGAGTCCACTTTAAAGGAGGTCCTTTCTTTGTTCTTTCCCAAACTCGACAAGCAATCCCTGACCGACGGTATCGTCATCCCGCAGATGGTCAAAGTCCACCAGGCTTTCCCCCATAAAGATTTAGCCGATCCTGTGGGCACATTGAAACAACAGCTCCTAGCTCTCGATGAAAAGACGACGGCCAGCCTGCCTGGTAAACGCATCGGCATCACAGCCGGCAGCCGCGGGCTCCCGCACTACAAGGAAATCATGAAAGCCCTTTGCGACCAGCTCAAGGCCTGGGGCGCCAAACCCTTCGTCTTCCCGGCCATGGGCAGCCATGCCGGAGCCACCGCTGAAGGCCAAAAGGCCCATTTAGCTCAGTTCGGCATCAATGAAGACTACTTAGGCGTCCCCGTCCTTTCCACCATGGACGTCGTCGAAGTCGCTACCTTAGACGATGGCTTCCCGGTCTACTGCGATAAAAACGCCTACGAAGCCGACGGCATCATCTTATTCAACAAAATTAAACCGCATACACACTTCAAATATAAACACGAATCAGGTCTGCTGAAGATGATCTGCATCGGCTGCGGCAAGCACAAAGGCGCTTCGACCTTCCACGGCCGGGGTTATGACGCTTTCGGGCCCAACCTGGAACGCGTATCGAAAGCCTTCTTGCAGCATGTAAACGTCGTTTTCTCCGTCGGCATGGTCCAGAGCCCCAGCGATGACATCGCCGCCCTGGAAGTCATCCCGACAGATAAATTCTTTGAACGCGATGCTGCCTTGCAGACCATGGCCAAAGCCGAAATGCCCCGGCTGAAACTGCCCCACATCGACGTCCTCATCGTCGACGAAATCGGCAAGGAAATCAGCGGTACCGGCATGGACCCGAACATCACGGGACGGACGGAACGCTTCAGTCAGGAACCGGCCTTCCGCGCCTTAGCGCCGGACATCGAACGCATCGTCATCCTGGATATAACCGAGGCTTCCCATGGCAATGGTGCCGGCTGCGGTATGGCCGACATCGTCAGTTACCGCTTCGTAAACAAGATGGATTTCGCTTCCGTTTATACCAACTGCATTACGGCCAAGTCCTTCCGCATGGCCCTCCTGCCCCTGTATGGCAACAGCGATAAAGACGCCATCGAAATGGCCATGGCCCACGCCTTCCTGACCGACCCGAACCAGGCTAAAATCGTCCGCATAAAGAACACACTGAAACTGGAAGACATCGAATGTTCCGTCTCGTGCTTAGAAGACATAAAAAACGATCCGGACATGACAATCACATCCGAACCGTTTACATGGAAGTTTAACGAAGAAGATAATCTCTGGTAAACTAGTTTTTATGACCGATGGCATCCATCCAGGCGAAGAGCTCGTCTAAATCGTAATCGCCGGCATGGCCGCGGGCCCAGGGAGAGGCAAAATCGACATCATAACCGGCCTGCTGCAGACGCAGGGCGACGACTGCCGGTACGGCAATGGTCGTATCGCGGTCGGCTTCGCCGTGGCGGATACGCCAGTAATGCGCCGTCTTGACGCCGGATTTGCCGATGTAGTTCAGGGGATTCATCGTCTTGACGATGTCCTTATCGGCCAGAGCCGATCCGGCTATGGTCGAATGGTCTTTGCCGTATACTGTAAAATGCTGTTTATCGACAGTTGCCGTGCCGAACTCTTCCGTTTCAGCACTGCTCATATCGAGCGCATCAAAGGCCGGGGCTGCCTTCAGCCGGGTTACATCGACAGCATAGCCGGCTAAATCCATGTCGGTCACTTTGCCGTCGTTGATGGTCAGCCATGTCTTGGAAGACAAATCGGTGCCGTTGTCGAGGGCTTTCTGTGCCGAAGCCATGTAAATCGATTTAATGTAATCGGCAAAGGAGCCTCGTCCATTTTCATCGAGGGTCAAGGCTTTCCCATTCTTGTCAACGAGATGTAAACTATTGATATAAGCCGGGTACATGGCTTTCAAATCCTTCGATGCCTGTTGCTGGACAGCGGTCATTTCCGTCCCGGCTGCGGCTTCGACCGGTGCATTGTCAGGCCGGTTGGTAACGACGCCTGCCGGTTTAGCCTGGCTATTACCTGCCGGCGGTTTCATAGCACCCATATTTCCCTGATGATACGTGTTTACACCATTAAACATCCATTCATAAGCCATGTCAGCATGGTCCAGGTCGGTAATCGGGCAGTATACGCTGGAAGCATAAATATCATCCCGTTCATCAGCCGCGCCAAGGGCTTTCAAATACGGTTCATAGTCCTTACTGTCGCCTGTCGCCCCGATGAGCGTCGATAAAGCACCGCCGGCACTGGTTCCATTAGAAATGATTTTTTCCGTATCACCAGGCAGTTTCCCTGCATTATGGCGCAAATAACGGACAGCGGCCTTCATATCGACGATAAGTGCCGGAGCCTTGCCGGTATACGTGCCGTCAGCAGCCTGAGTTGTCCGTCCACGGGCTCCCGGAGCTGCGACGACATAGCCTTTGGAGAGGGCGACGAGCATGGCATTGGCACCGCCAGTCATCCGATCATTTTCAGACGGCTGCCCCGGTGCCCCCGGCATATAACCGCCGACTGTATTGGGCAGGAAAATCGGAGCTGTCTTCGCCGTATAGCCGTTGATCGTCTTGCCATTAAAGTATCCTTCGGGAACGTATATATTCATGGACTGGTATGTCGTATCGACAGGATGGGCCACATACACCCGGTTTTCATAGGCCCGGAAAGCCACTTTCTTACCGTCGACTGTCATCGTTTTCTTTTCATACTTCGTCGTATCCAAATCGAGGCTATACGTCTGCTGCACCGGAGCAGCCTGGGCCGTTTTAGCCTTAGTCTGCGTAGCCGCCGCTACGGCTTGTACCGGTTCTGCTTCCGTCGTATCCGCCGCCAACACCAGGCCGCCAGTCATCATGAAAAACAGCGCTGCTGCGCACATCTTATTTCTACCTCGCATATCACAACTCACCTTTCCTCAAAAATAGTTTTAATTAAAACCATTTCTTTCTGCTTTAGTATACCATAGAAATGTGGCGATGCTATGACAGTTTGGAGTAGAAAAGGGCTTGTCGCATATGCGACAAGCCCTTTTGAGTATTAAGTTTGCAGTTTGTAGTCTTTAGTGAATGGTTTTAAATTTAAAGCCATCGTCTGCAAACTACAAACTCTGTACTACAAACTATAAAGAGAAAGGAACCTTGCATGATGAAAAAAAACTACACTCACCTGTCCATCAGCACTTGCGCCACCAGGTCTGTACAACCGTGGCCCCGACGTGCCAATAGTAAAGGATGTGGTCAGCTAGTTGTGAACAACGTTTACTATGGTAAACGACATGGCTGGCCGCAGCTCCGATGAAGAAGCCGCCGACGACGTCGCTGACGTAATGGAGACCGCTGAGTATCCGCGACGATGCCAGGACGCCTGTCCAGGCCAGGGCCGGCAGTCCCCAGGGGTTGTGCCGGGCCAGTAGCATCAGGGAAATGGCCAGGCTGTTCATGGAATGATTGCTGGGAAAGGACGCATTGGCCTTATGCGCTACCAGCGGCGCCGCGTCACCACAGGCAAAAGGCCGGGGGCGATGCCAGATTTTACCGATGACCCAGGAAACCGAAGAGCCCACGATGACGGAAAAGAGACAGTAAACTAATGTTTTTCGACGTTTAATCTGCTCTGAAACCGGCCGCGGCCGGAACCATTCGATAAGGCCATAAAGGATGAACAGCCAGTAGCCGAACCGGGTAATCCAAGTAAGGATCCGAAGCCAGGTCCTGCGCCGGGCAATGAACCATTGAACGAATAAAAAGATAGACCTTGCCATGATAGCCTCTCTTTCAGCCGGACTCAGCCCTGTTTTGCAAAGACGTCCCGCATCGTTCCCGCTACATCGGCCAAGGAGATGCTGCGCATCTTATCCTCCATGGCATCCTGTACCTGATGCAGCCGGTCATCTAACCCTGCGTGAATCGTCTTGCCCACCGGACACTGCGGGCAGGGATGTTCGTGGAAATGGAAGAGCGAGTCGCCGCCAACGTCGCCGCCAACGCAGTCTACGGCATGGTAAACGTCATATAAACTAATGTCAGCAATCGGTTTTTCCAACGCTGTGCCACCAGTCCCGCGCTTGACCTGGATCAACCCGGCCGCTTTGAGCTGGATGAGCAGTTTGCGGATGATGACGGGATTCGTCCCTACGCTGGCAGCAATGAAGTCACTCGTCACTTTTTCCGTTTTGCCGAAGTAATCGATACACAACAGGGTATGAACGGCCATGGTAAATCGACTGGAAATCTGCATATGAAAGACTCCTTAAATGGCTTTTAATTCACGAAGGATAGCCAGGTCAGCCGTACAAGCCGGGCAGTCACAGAATTTAGCCCCTTTGGCCTGAATATCTTTGGCATGCGCCAAGAGCTGTTTCGCTGCATCGTCCCCCATAATCTGGACAGCATGTTCCGAAGCTGCAAAGTCCAGGAGTTCATCGATGGTCGAGACGCCCTGCTTCAAGGATTCGATATAAGCCGGCGCAGCTGCGTCTTTATCGGCAGCATCGAGCCAAGTCTGGGCGGCCGTTTTCAGCGTCGGATTGCAGCTGGGAGCTGCCATCAAATCATGTGTCTTAGCCGTAACGAATTCTACTGTTTTTGCATCCATTTTAAAAAACCTCCTATAAATGACGAATCAAAACATCCAGGATAGAATTATCCTGATTACATCCCTATCATACGACATTTTTATTGTAAAGTCAATGGTTACATATTATATGTTTTGTTGAACTATTTTAAACTTATTTATTTTGATTTAAATATTTGTCATCCGCTTGGTTATCACGTTTTTAAAACGAGCGTATTCTCTATTTAAACGTTTTTATTCGCGTGTAAACAATTGTAAAAAAAGAGGCTGCGCACGTGCGACAGCCTCTTTTTGAGTATTAAGTTTGCAGTTTTTAGTTCGTAGCGGACGGGTAAAAATTTAAACCATATTTCTACAAACTACAAACTCCATACTATAAACTTTTAATTCGAGCAGCCTGGACGGCAGCGATGAATTTCTTGGCCGTAGCCGTGATTTCATCGGCCGTCTTGCCGCCGCCTGTGAGGGCACCGCCAGCACCGACGGCGACGCAGCCGGCTTTGATCCAGTCACCGGCGTTTTCTACATTGACACCGCCTGTCGGCATGAGCGGAGCCTGCGGCAGGGGACCATGGATGGCCTTGATGGCTTTCATGCCCAGGATTTCCCCAGGGAAGATTTTGACGACGTCAGCGCCGTATTCCAGAGCCGTAATGACGCCGTTGAGGGTCGTCGTCCCCGGCATGACGGCCACGCGGTAGCGGTTGCAGAGCTTGATCGTTTCTACATCCAGGGCCGGCGATACGATGAACTGGGCGCCGTCGAGGATGGCGATGCGGGCCGTAATGGCATCGAGGACCGTACCGGCGCCGATGAGGACGTCGGGATTATCGGCATACTTCTTGGAAAGGGCTTCGATAACTTCATGAGCCCGCGGCGTCGTGAAAGCCAGTTCAATGGCCGTGACGCCACCTTTGATGCAGGCTTCGGACATCATCATCGCTTCTTCCGGTGTCTTGCCTCGAACGACAGCGACGACACCGATTTCCTGAATTTTCTTAACAACATCTAATTTATCCATGATTTTCTCTCCTTTTCACGACTGATGAACGTTTTGCCACCATCATTCCGGGCGGGCTCGCCACGTGCGAGCCCCTACATGTTTTTATACCCATTTTCGTAGGGGCGTCCACGTGGGGCGTCCGTTCCACACCGATCGGCCATGTCCTATTCACGGTTAATGGGGCCGTTTTGCACCAATCATGCGGATTGATGCAGGTGGCATCAACGCAGGCCGCAGCGTAGGGGCGCCACGTGGGGCGCCCGTTCCACATTTATCGGCCATGTCCTATTCGCGGTTAATGGGGTTGTTTTGCACCAATTATACGGATTGATGCAGGGGTCATTAACGCAGGTCGCAGGCCGCAGCGGTCCCATAGGACCGCACGTAGGGGCCGTCCCAAAGGGCGGCCCGTTTGTGGGAATCCCACAACCAATATTATGCGTTCTGTTGGAATACCGCCAGTTGTTCCCGCGTCGGCAATCCTTCGTTATCACCGGCGACCTGGATGGCCATGGCCCCGATGGCAGCGCCCCGGCGGGCAGCATCTTCCAGGCTCAGTCCATCGAGGATGGCACTGGTGAAACCGACGGCAAAGCCGTCACCGGCGCCGACAGTATCGACGATGTGGTCGACGTGATAGCTCGGCACGCGGTATTCCTGGTCATCGGCCGTGCGGATATAGGTCCCATGGCTGCCGCCCATTTTGATGACGACAGTCTGAACGCCGCGCTGCAAATAATAGCCGGCGATATCTCTTTCATTGTCCATTCCCGTCAGGATCCGGCCTTCATTGAGGCCAGGCATGACGATATCGGCATACTGGGCGGCGTCGTTGATGACACGGGCCATGATTTCCTGGGATTTCCAGAGCATGGGCCGCAGGTTGGGGTCAAAGGAAATACGCACGCCCTTACCGTGAGCCCGCATCATCAGCGTATAAATCGTTTCCCGGCACGATTCCGACAGGGCCAGGGGAATCCCCGTGACGTGCAGATGGTCGACGCCGGTCCAGTCGATGCCGGCGAGGTCTGCCGGCTGGAAGTGGGGAAAGGCCGTATGCTTGCGGATATTGGCGACCGTCGGGTCCCCTTCCAGGACCTTTTCCTTCATCTGGAAGCCCGTCATATGGTCGTCATCGGTCCAGACATAATCGTCATGGATATCATTGGCCTTGAGGAAGTTGCAGATGCACTTCCCAAAGGGGTCGACGCCGACCTTGGAAATATACGACACATCGTTGCCCAGACGGGCCATACCGACGGCATAATTCAATTCTGCCCCGCAGACGTGGCGGGAGAAATGTTCCACTTCTTCCAGCGGTCCCATTTCTTCAGCAATCAGCAAGCCCATGGCTTCACCGATAGTAAGCACTTTACTCATGGTTTTCCTCCAATTGTGCCTTTATTTTGTCAATCATGTCTTCATAGGCGGCATCCGTCAAATAGACGCGGTCCGGATTCATGGCAAAGGTACTGTTCCATTCAAAATCATCTTTGTATTTCGGCACTAAGTGAACGTGGAGATGATGCCCCGTATCGGCATAGGAACCATAGTTTACCTTATCCGGATGGAATGCCTGATGGATGGCTTTCGCCGCCTTGGCAACGTCGGCAAAAAAGGCATTGCGTTCTTCGTCGCTCAGGTCCGTCATTTCACTGACATGGTCTTTATAGGCGACGATGCAGCGGCCGGGATGACTCTGTTCTTTGAACAGGACCAGCATACTGACCGATAAGTCGCAGATGTAAATGCCGAATTTAGCAAGCGGTTCGCCTTTTACACAATAACCACAGTTTTGATCAATCATATTCAGCTCACCTCATCAAATAAACAATGACAAAATTAATACAACCGCTAACCCGCTAACCGAGTTAACTAATTCTAATAAGCCCCAAGTTTTAAAAGTTTGTCCCATCGACAGATTGAAGGTTTCTTTCATCATCCAAAATGCTGCATCATTCGGCATCGTAATGGTATTACTCCCAACAGCAGTTGCTAACATCAGCAATGTTGGATTAACATTAAATACCGGAATCAAAGGTGCAACAATGCCTGCCGCAGTAATCGCGGAAACAGCCCCTTGACCAGTTGCCCAACGAATAACAACCGTAATGGCAAAGGCTAAAATCAGCGGCGAGACAGATGTCCCTGCAACAGCAGCTGCAATATGCTGACCTACACCTGCATCAACAATGACTTGTTTAAAAACACCACCAGCACCAATAATCATAACAACCGTAGATATCCCTTTAATAGCAGAGGAAATCGTATCAGAAGTTTCAGAAATTTTACGCCCAGCACGAATGCCAAAAACATATATAGCAACAAGTACCGCTACAAGTAAGCTAACGTTAGGGCTACCTAAAAATTCAAAAGTCGTATAAACGAAAGTACCTTTAGCAACAAAATTAGCAATAATAGTATGCCCAATCATAAAAACTGCCGGCAACAATGGTATCAATAAACAAATAGCAAAAGACGGTAATTTAAAAGACTTCAATGAGTTTTCGTCAATATTCCCTAATTTAGGAACTGCGAGGGTATCAAGCCCTTTTAAAAACCGAGGTAAAATGATACCAGCACAAATAACAGAAGGAATAACTACGACCAGCCCCAAAAGATATACCATCCCACTGTCAGCTCCAAAAGCATCCACTAAAGCTACCGGTCCTGGCTGAGGCGGGAAAACGCTATGTGCTTGTGCAACACCTGCTAATACCGGAATAATCAAATACATATAGGGAATTTTAGCTTCCTTAGCAATACTAACAACCAACGGAACAACTACCATAAACCCTACTTCAAAAAACATGGAAATACCAAAAATAATACCAACAAACATAACGCCCCATCGTAATGTGCGTGTTCCACAATGGGCAACAATAGTATCTGCAATTTTTTTAGATGCACCACAATCAGTCATTAATTGACCCAAAGCAGCCCCAAGAACGATGACTAAGCCAACTCCGCCTAATGTACTACCAGCCCCTTTAGTTATCGTTTTAACTAAAGTAACTGTATCCATTCCTTCCATAAAAGCAACAAAAATAGCAATAAGCAACAAGGCAATCATGCTGTGCAATTTCATTTTTACAGTCATGAACAATAATAATACAATTGCTACGCCTACCCATAAAACAGGTATAATGTTTTCCATAAATAGCGCCTCCTAACAAGTTTTATTTTACATATTTAACTAACGTATTCCGAACGGCATGAGGACCGGCAATGAGTTCATCAAAGTAGCCTTCAATTTTTTCGCCCAGGCCGACTTCATAGAGGTCGCTACCAAAGATTTCCTTGTTGGCTAAGATGGATTTCAACTTGCCTTTGGCCGAATCAGGATTCCCCAGGGTAATGCCTTCCAAGGCAGCCTGCAAGTCTTTCAACAAGGGGTCCGGGCTCAGTTCAAAGTGCTTGCCTTCGTCATCGACAGCTAACAAATAACGGCACCAACCAGCAATGGCTAAGGGAATATATTTCAAATCCTTGGCTTTGTCGCCATAGGCTTTGATGGTTTCACCATAACGAACACCTACTTTTTGCGAAGTATCCGTTGCAATTCTTTGTGGCGTATCTGGTACATTAGGATTGGGAAGACGTTTACTTAATAATTCATCAATAAAAGCTTTAGGATTGATAACTCCTGGGTTAACAACAACGGGAATTCCTTCGTCATAACCAATATATTCAATAAGTTTTTTGAGTTCCGAATCCTTCATTTCATCGGCAATCAATGTATATCCAAGTAAACACCCGTAAACAGCTAGTGTAGTATGCAGAGGATTCAAGCAAGTTCCTACTTTCATCCGTTCTACTTTATTAACGGTATCTCGGTCAGTGAATATAACACCGACATCTTCTAAAGCAGGGCGCCCATTCGGAAAATCATCTTCAACAACTAAATACTGGGCTTCTTCAGAATTAACAAATACGGCATAATCACTATGACCAGCTTTAATGAGTTGTGTATCAGCAAAATGACACCCCTGCAAATAAGTTTGAACTTTGCGAGAAGGAGCCGGTACAATTTTATCGATCATACTATAAGGATAAGAAATTTTTTTATCTACATATTCAAGAAAACCATCTTCGACAAAACCTTTTTCTTTCCACGAAACTGCAAAAGTATGAATGGCTTTTTTAATAACATCACCATTATGAGAGCAATTATCTAAGCTCAGAAAAGCAAAAGGAATAGCGCCTTTTTTATATCGGGCATAGGTTAAAGCAGCTAAATTTCCCATCCCACTTTGTGTATGTTCTGGTCCCTGATTTAAATCAGCATTTACATCATCAAAGTAATCTCCCTTATAATCAGTTAATTTATAACCTTTTTCTGTAATGGTAAAACTAACTAATTGCAATGTTGGTGACGTAAAAATATCAATCAGTTTCTGCCAGTCCTGTAACCGGTTACGAGCACAGCCTAAAGATTCAACAACATTTCCTATGACTTTTTTATCAAAATGCCCGTCCGCATACATAGTGACGGCCACACTCAAATTATCATAGGGTCTATACACATCATCAATAACAGCCATATTGTGAGTAGTCATAACGCTAATACCAGTATGCTCTTTGCCAGTCTCTAATAACTGTTGTTGTAATGGGGCAATAAAAGCCCGAAAAATGTTTCCCCCACCTACATGAAGCCACTTAGGCGATTGTGCAGTTGAAGACGTAACAGCTTCATCGTCAAAGGAATAAAGCTGAAACCCTTGTGCTTCCCATTCAGCACGATTTTCTTTCAAGCTTTGCCGATTCAAATGCAACATCGTAAGTTCCTCCTTTTTATAACTGCCCGCACGTGCGGTTAATAGCATCCCATAAGCCACAGATATAGTTAGCACCAAGGGCCCGGTCGTAGAGGCCATAGCCCGGACGGCCTTCTTCGCCCCAGATCATGCGGCCGTGGTCCGGACGGATAGGGCCGTCGAACCCGATGTCATAAGCGGCTTTGACGATTTCGTACATATCGAGGTTGCCGATTTGCGATTTATGAGCGACTTCGTTGAAGACCCACGGTTCATGAACCTGGATGTTGCGGATATGCAGGAAGTTCACGCGGCCCATTTTCCCGAACTTGCGGATGATGTGGGGAATGTCGTTCTGACGGTTCGAGCCGAGGGAACCGGTGCAAATGGTGAAGCCGTTGCTCGGACTGTCGACCATGGCTGCAATTTTGTCGAGGTCGTCTTCGTTTTTGACGATGCGCGGCAGGCCAAAGACGGAAATCGGCGGATCATCGGGATGAATGGCCATCTTGATGCCGACTTCTTCAGCGACAGGAACGATGGCTTTGAGGAAATATTCCAGGTTCTTGCGCAGGCCGTCTTCATCCATGCCTTCATACTGTTCAAACAGGTGCGACAATTCTTTCAGCCGTTCCGGTTCCCAGCCGGGAAGGACGAAGCCATTGCTGTTGTCGAGGATTTCCCGGGCCATGTCCTGCGGCGTCTTGCCGGCGATGAGATGGTAGTCATAAGCCAGGACCGTCGAGCCGTCGTAAAGGGGTTTGGCCAGGTCGGTCCGGGTCCAGTCGAAGACGGGCATGAAATTGTAGCAGACCATCTGGATGCCGGCTTTGGCAGCATTGCGCAGGGACGTGATGTAATTTTCAATATACTGGTCACGGCTGGGCAGGCCCAATTTGATGTCTTCATGGACGTTGATGCTTTCCAGATCCTTGAAGACCAGGTTGTTCGCTTCAGCCTGATTTTTGATGTGAAGCAGCGGTTCTACTGGCCATACTTCGCCGACAGGAATGTCGAATAAAGCGCCGACGATACCGTCCATACCAGGAATCTGGTCGATCTGCTGCAAGGTAATTTTGTCATCATTTTCTCCGTACCAACGGAAGGTCATTCTCATAAGGCAATCCTCCAATTATAAATGAATTATAAAATATTTGTTTTCGTTGATGTTTCTTTTATTTCTTTTCGCAGTTACATACTACCATACTAGTATCCATTAAGCAAGGTAAGACATTATAATTTGAATAAGTAGAATAGAAAAATTGAATCCATGATTTTTGTGCATAAAAAGGCATGAAAATGGCCAAAAAAAAGCGGGCCGCCCTTTGGGCGGCCCCTACGATTGCGGTCTGCGAACCGCGGCCTGCAGGCTTGCTACCAGGCAAGCCCTATATCATTATAAAATGACGTTCTTCTGATTTCCGGCTAAGTATGCGTCGATGTTGTCAAAGACTATGACGGCGCGTTTCGCCATGGATTCTGCCGTAGCGAAAGCGACGTGCGGCGTAACGATAGTGTTCTTGGAATGGAGCAGCGGGTGATTGGTGTCGAGAGGCGGTTCGTTTTCAAAAACGTCGATGCCGGCACCGGCGATTTTACCGCTGTTCAATGCATCAGCCAAATCCTGGGATACGACGACAGGACCGCGGGCTTCGTTGATGAGGAAGGCCGTCGGTTTCATGTACGACAAGGTTTCTTTATTGATCAAGCCCTTCGATTTGTCCGTAACCGGGCAATGGAGGCTGACGATATCGGCCTGTTCCATCATTTCTTTCATGGGCAGGTATTTAATCAGTTCCGTATCGGCTTTATGGGAGAAGCCGTTATAGGCGATGACCTTGGCGCCAAAGGCATGGACCAGTTCGGCGACGCGATGGCCGATATGACCGGTACCGACGAGGGCGACGGTCTTGCCTTCCAGTTCGTTGCCGACGAGGCCGGCTTTCGTACCGCCAGCACGGCAGGCTGCATCGACCTGAGGTACGCGGCGGAGCAAATCGAGCATCATGGCGATGGTCAATTCAGCTACGGCAACTGTCGAATAGCCGGACGCATTGCTGACTTTGATGCCTTTGGCTTTGGCCGCATCGAGAGCGACGTGGTCGACACCGGTAAAGGCGACGTCGATGTACTTCAAGTTCGGGCAGGCATTGATGACTTCGGCTTTGAGGGGCATATTGGCGATGATGAGGATATCGGCGTCCTTGGCTTCTTCAATCTGGACGGCCGGGTCATCATTGCGTTCATACGCAGCGAATTCATAGCCTTTTTCTTTCAAGGGTTTCACATACGAATCAAGTAATTCCTGGCTGATACCTAACGATTCCAACAAGACAATTTTCATTTGTAAAATCTCCTTTCAGCATAGGTAATATTTTGATTTAATTATACGCATATATTGGCAATTTGTAAGCTATCTATGGGAAATCAGTATAGGTATACCCTCTATATGATAAAAACATATACTATTTTTCGTCTAAGGCCGCTTGTACTTTAGCACATAGGCTCAATAATAGTTTTCGTTCCTCTGGCGACAGGCCTTGCAGAGCCCGTCGCCGATGAGCTGTCACAAAGGGTTCTGCCTGGGCGAACAAGTCCTGGCCGGATGCTGTCAATTCGATATACTTTCCCCGCCCCTTTTCCATAGGATGGCGGCTAATGAGGCCTTTCTTTTCCAGCCGGCTCAAAGTGCGCGTAATCGCAGCCGCTTCCACCTTGAAATAGCGGATCAACTCAGCCTGGGCAATGCCGTCGTTCAAATGGATGAAGTTCAGGACCATCCATTCCGAGCTGTGAAGTCCCAAAGGCGCTACACAGCCATTTAAAGTCCGGGAAAAGATACGGGTCGTGCAAAATAACTGCCGCACTAGTTCATCATCTTGCCGGTCTTGTATATCCATAATTGTAATACCTCTCAATCTTCATGGATATCGGCGACAGCTCCTTTCCCCGCTTTCTGGCTGGCCATGACATCGCTGCCATAACGATAATGACAGAACATGAACAGGACAGCAAAGCAAATCATGAGAGCTGTAACGCTCCAGTACATGTGGCGGTAGCCTACCATGCCGGCGATGACGCCTAAGACGAGGATACCCGTGCTGGTGCCGATATCAAGCATATTATAGAAGGTCGCGCTGGCAGAACTGCGCCGTTCCGGGCGGACCATATTCAAAATCCACGTCAGCAGGGCCGGAAGCAGCAGGCCTGCACCTAAGCCATAAAAGACGGACGCTGCCAATAAGACCGTGAGCGAATGAGCTGCCATGATGAGCAATAAGCCGATCAAGTACAAGACCGATCCGGGCATGACGACGGCAAAAGCACCTTTAGCATCGAGGAGACGGCCGCCAAAAGGACGGAAAATGAAGACGAACAGCGTCCCGATGATGAAGAACAGGCCGGCATTTTCGATATGCGCTTCAGCAGCCATCATGGCGATATACGTATTGACACTGCCATAGGCGGCACCGAAGAAAATCGTCAAAACAGCGGGAAGGCCCGTACCGGTTTCACAGATGCGGTCGCGCAGAGAAGCCTTTTCCTTCACTTCTACCCGACGAACTTTCTTGCCGGCATGACAGAAGACACTGGCAAGGACAGCCAGGAAGAAAACGGCGGCCGAGGCAAAGAACAGGGCTGCTGGGCTGATGTCATTGAGTAAAAATAAACCAACAGCCGGAGCCAGGGCCATCATGACCGTACTGCCCAGGCCGAAATAACCAATCCCTTCGCCGCGGCGGCTGGCCGGGATGACATAGGCGACGATAGCTGCCGCAAAGGTCGTACTCAGGCCAAAACCGAAGCCGTGGAGGATGCGGGCAGCTACGATGGCGTGGATACTATCAAACATATAATACGACACGGTAGCCAAAATGGAAAGGGCCAGGCCCAGGTAAAGGCACTTCTTTTTCCCTAAATAGTGGACACCCGTATCAGTGAACAGACGGATACAGATGGCCGAATAACCAAAGATACCGCCGATGAGGCCGATTTCCCCACCCGTAGCCCCTAAACTGGCCGCATAGAGGGTAATCGTCGGCAAGAGGAAATGAAACCCGGCAAACAAAAAACCGTTGGCCAGGACCAGAGCCATGAAATCACGAGTCCATAATCTTTCTTTTATCACTGCAATCGCTCCTTTTATAATTGACTAGTCAATACTATGTGAGGATTTCTGCCATCATGCCGGACGCTTTTATCTCAAAAGTTGTCCGTTCCGGCAGCTGTCTTGAGTTCATTTCCACCGCCTGTATGCGATATCGTAGGGGACGTCCTGCTAAGCCTTTTTGGCCCGTCAGGTGCCGACCAGCAGGAGGCGCAGGACGGCTGCCAAAACGGACAGCTGTGGCTAGGCGTCCCGCTGTGAATTGTAGACATAGCTATTCGGGCAGATGAAGGATGTTTTCACGCATCACCCGTCATGCATTACGTGTACACCACCATGACAGACGGGCCGCCCTTTGGGACGGCCCCTACAAAGTCCATAATACAAACTCTATCACAGTGTCTTCAACTTGAGGTGCGTCGCCTTGAGGAGTTCTTCCATGGACGAAGCGCCGACGATTTCTGCGGCTTTGAGGACGATGTAGGCACAGGCGCGGGCGTCGTCCAAGGCCTGATGGTGATGGAAGGAATAGCCCAGGTGACCGGCAACGGTGTCCAGTTTATGATTGGGCAAGTCCGGCCAGACGCGGCGGGAGATTTCGACAGTGCAGGCATAGGACGCCTGGGGCTTTTCCAGGTGATACGTCTTCAGCAGGCTGCGCAGGACCCGCGTATCGAAGACGGCATAGTGGGCGACCAGGATGCGTCCTTCCAGATGAGGGCGGATGCGGTCCCACAGGGCATCGAACTTTGGTTTATGGGCGACCTGGTCCGGCGTGATGCCATGGATCTGGATATTGCCTGAATCAAAAACCATGAAAGGCGGTCGGATGAGGGTATAGCCTTCTTTGACACAGCGGTCGTCATTCATGGTGACCGCAGCCAGGGAGCAGGCACTGTTGGCGTATTTATTGGCCGTTTCAAAGTCGATAGCCGTAAAATCGAGCATAATCTACCTTCCTTTTTGACAAACGAACGAATTCTATTTACAATAGCTACAAATCTTATTTCTGCGAGGTATTCCCATGACGAGCGAACAACACCAGTTCACGGCCCAGGGCCGGACCTTCCCGGTCATCCTGGTCCGCAAGAAAGTGAAAAACATCAATCTCCACGTCCGCAGCGACGGCACGCTGTACCTGTCGGCACCGGCCCGCGTCCCCTGGGCTTATATCGAGGATTTCCTGGAAAAGAAGACGGACTTCATCATCCGCGCCATCCGCGAAATGGAAGAACGAAAACAGAAATTCCCCATACTGACCCTCAGCGACGGCGACACGCTCTATCTGGCAGGCCAGCCCTACAGGCTCGACGTCCGCCTGGGCCTGCACAACAGCATCCGCCGCAGCGGCCAGACGGTCTTCATGGAACTGGCCGATGACACGCCGGTCATGCGGCAGAAGCTCTATCATAAGCTGCTGCAAGCCCTGGGGAAGAAACTCTTTCCTGCCAGTTTGTCCCGTATGCAGCCCTTATTCGCCGGCCTCGCCCTGCCCGACCCGGTCCTGAAACAGCGGGTCATGCGGTCGCGCTGGGGGTCCTGCATGCCCCTCAAAGGCATCGTCACCATGAACACCTACCTGGCCATCATGCCTGAAGCCATCATCGACCACGTCATGCTCCATGAGCTCTGCCATTTTCTCCAGCCCAATCATTCCCGCCATTTCTATGACGCCATGACCATCCGCATGCCCGACTGGAAAGCCCGGCGCCAGGCCATGGCGAAGTATCTGCCTTACTGTGTCTGATGGTCAGCGGGAATCGTCGCCGCCAGTTCCGGCCGGCCATCTTGGAAGGTCATGATGAAGACGTCTTTAATGGCATCGTGATTGGCATCGAGGGAAATGGTCCCCGTCGCGCCATCGTAATCGATGGTCTTCACCAGTTCCCGGGCCACATCGGCCGCTTCGGCTGACTGACAGCGTTCAATGGCATCGGCCGTCATCATGAAGGCGTCGTACCCCAGGGCGGCATAACTATCCGGCCATTCCCCATACTTTTCATAATAAGCCTGAGAAAAGCGCTTGGCCGCATCCGTCGCGTCGTGGCCGGCATAATGGTCCGTATAATAGACCTGGGTCAAATAATCCTTGTCGACATCCCGTTCCATCTTGGGGCCATTCCAGCCGTCCGGCCCTAAGAGGGGCAGGGAAACGCCGTGACTGCGCAGCAGCTCGATAGCCGGTATCGTCCAGTCATCATAACCGGGCAGATAGATGACGTCGACCTGTTCCCGCTGCAACAAGGGCAGGTATTTAGTCAGGTCCAGTACATTTTCTACGGGAATATAGACGGGCACGTCACCGCCGCTGGCAGCAAAGGCACTGCGGAAATATTCGGCCAGGCCCTGGGCATACATCTTATCCGGATAATAAAAGACTGCCGCCCGCTTGACATGGAGCTGTTTCAGCGCATAGTCGGCCATGGCCCGCCCCTGGGAAGCATCGATATAAGCGGCGCGGAAAATATAGCGGTACACCTCATGGGACTGGGCATCGACGGTGATATCCGGCTGTGTGCAGGCCGGACTGATGAGGGGAATCTTCACGGCTTCCACGTTGGGGATGACAGCCCGCGTACAATCGGCCAAGTCCGGGCCGATGATGGCCGACACATGGCGCACCGTGAGCTGCTGGATAGCGGCTACGGCATCTTCCGGTTTACCATGATTATCGACCGATACGAGCTGGACGGGCTTACCTAAGAGGCCGCCCCGGTCATTGACCATATCCTTGGCCAGTTCGATGCCCCGTTCCGTCGATGTCGAATAGGACATACCCTTGCCGCTCAAGGCCAGGTTCGTCCCGATGAGGACCCCTGTATTGGCTGGCATCAAAGAACAGCCACTCAAGAGAAGGATGACAAAAAGCATACAAAAGCCGAGTATCTGCATGTTTCTCTTCATAAACGCGCCTCCTTCCTGGGGGATAGTAGTAAAAAAAGGGACTGCCGCACGTGCGACAGTCCCCTTTTGAGTTTGTAGTTTTTAGTTTACAGCAAATGGTAAAAAATTGAAAACCATCTTCTACAAACTCTAAACTTTGTACTACAAACTTTGAAGACAAAGAGACCGTGCATGATGACAAAGACCGGCATGCGCTAATCTCTACGGCAGGAACAGCAGCGGGTTGGTCGGGGATCCATTGACGCGGACTTCGTAATGGACGTGCGGCCCTGTGCTGCGGCCGGTACTGCCGGCCAGGGAGATGATCGAGCCAGCCCGGACTTCCTGTCCTACTGTGACTAAAAGCATGGAGTTATGGCCATAGCGGGTAACGAAGCCATTGCCATGGTCGATTTCGACGAGGTTGCCATAGCCGTCGACCCAGCCGGCCATGGTGACTTTACCGGCTGCCGTCGCCCGGACAGGCGTCCCGTAGTCGACGCCGATGTCGATGCCTTCATGGAAGCCGGAACCGCCGCCAATAGGATTGCCGCGATAACCGAAGTTAGACGTGACTGTCCCGCTGACGGGCCAGATGGAAGGCGTCGTCGACGTGCTGCTGGCATCGCCATTATTTCCGCCGCCCAGGGCACCACCCTGATATTTATGCGTAATCTGCTGCATTTGCCGAACCTGTTCGCCTGCCGTATCGCTCAAGACCGTCTTCAAGGTGATGAAGCTGATGATGCGGGCGTTACTGCGGGTTTCCAAGCGGGAGGTGGCCAATAACAGGTCATTGTAGCTGGCATGAGAAAGGTCCGGAGATTTCTTTTGTCCCCCTGCTACGCCACCGTCACCTTTTGGGCTGTCACCAGCCCCCGACCCCTTGACCATTTGCCGCAGCTCCTGATCCAGGGAATCCATTTTATCCATCTTTTCCTGGAGCGATGTCGTCTTTTCACGCATCAATTCCAGCTGCTGTTCATGCAGTGCTTCCTGGGCCTTGGCCTGCTGAAGCGAAACGAACTCGTAAATGCCGATGCCTGCAGCGATTACAATGACGACCACTGCGACAGCACAGCCGCGGACGAGTTTCTTATATTGCGCCGGTGTCACGACTAATGGCTCCGTCCGGTCCGTTTTCAGGAATGACGGCCACCATGCCGGTGTTTCCCAGGCCTTCATGCGTTGGCACCATGATTGCAGGTTGCGCATCCATGGATATATCTTGATGTGGATCTTCACGCTTTTCCCCTCTTTGTTATCCTTCCAGATCCTTTTGAACAGCCTGCATGTCACCGCTGTAATTCAATGCGTTGTCCAGGCTTTCCCTTTCTTCTTCACTCATGCCATAGAGACACTTGCCCTCTACGATCGGTTTGGCAAAAATACGCGATTCATTGCGCCCATAGACACTGGAAAGACAGAAGCCATCATTTTTCCCGTCGAGGACGGTAAAGGCAAAACTCAGATTGTTGCCGATATTGTCAAAGGCATTATATTTAACGAACCCGATTTTACGGAAACAGTGATTCTGGACAGCCATGATATCCTTCTGCGTCTGGTGGATCATGTCGAGTGTCCCCTGCAGGTTATGCAGCTTATCGACATCGTCACGCAGCTTCGCTTCGACGCTGGCTCCCGTTTCGTCTTGCATAAAAAAGGTGTAATTCGTTTCTAATTTTCTGATTTTCTTGTGTAAAATGACGATATAGACGAGCAAGAGCAATAAAATCAACCCGCCAATACCGGCAAGCGCCATCGTGGCAGCCTGCATATCGACATTCAGCATTTCTTTCCTCCCATGAACATGAATATGCAAAAATATTATATATGAAACGAAGAAAGAGGTGACCGCGGCGTGTCTTCTTTTTCTTCAGTCAGTATCGACAGCAGCCGTTCAAATTCTGCTTCTGACGAAAAGGAAATCTCGATTTTCCCCTTTTTCCGGCCCTTCCCCAGCTGGATGGCCACATCGGTCCCCAAGGCCATCTTCAGCTTATCCTGCAGCCAGGCCACATGGGCGTCCGGTTCCGGGCGGGGCTTGGCCTGGGTCATCAGATGGCGGACCAGGGCTTCTGCCTTGCGGGCCGACAGCTCATGCTTCATAATGTACAGAGCAGCTTCCCGCTGCAGTTTCGCAGACGGCAGCTGCAACAGAGGCCGGGCCTGTCCCATGGATAGGCGGCCTGCAGCGATCCATTCCTTGATGTCGGCTGGAAGCTGCAGCAGACGGACCATGTTGGCCACATGGGACCGGCTTTTCCCGACTTTCTGCGCCGTCTGTTCCTGTGTCAGGCCAAAGTCCTTCATCAGCCGTTCATAGGCCATGCCTTCTTCAATAGCATCCAGGTCCTGGCGCTGCAGGTTCTCGATGAGAGCAATTTCTGCCGCTTCATCGGGCGTATAGCTTCGTATGATAGCCGGCACTGTTTTCAGGCCACAGCGTTTGGCCGCCCGCAGCCGCCGCTCACCGGCAATGAGCTTATATCGGCCGGGACCGGCCTTCTGGACAACGACAGGCTGGACAAGCCCATGCTGACGGATGGAATCCGCTAAAGCGGCCAGCCCCTGTTCATCAAAGGTCTGCCGCGGCTGCCGGGGATTGGGGACGATACATTCTACGGCGATTTCCGCCGGTGCGCCCCGTTCAGCAGGAGACTCGTCGACTGCCACCATGTCCACCTCATTTCTTCCAAAATTATTTTTGAAGTCTATATTATAGTATATCGTCTATCCACCATTTAATCAAATATTTATTGCCCTGATTTCATTGATTTTTCTAACAATTTCTATGGTATAATAAGAAGCAAATGTACAGATTCAGAAAGGATGTAAAAAATGCCAACATTTACCGACCCCTTGCGGGAAATCGACGCTGCCAGCGTCAAAGAATACGCCTTGCAGCGCGGAGCTGCTGAACTTTCCGATGATTTCGTCCAGGAAGCGTGCCAGCGCGTCATGGAACTGGCCAAACCCCAGGCTACGTGCCAGCAGTGCTTCTATGACAGCACGTCCCATATGGTCCTTTGCGACAGCCCCTTTACCATCAACAGCCCGACTGTCCACCAGCGCATCGAAGATTCGGCCATCGTCCTGATGTATGCCGTTACCCTCGGCGAAGCCCTGGAAAAAGAAGTCGATGCCCTGTTCATGAATAAAGACATCACCCGCGGCCTGGCTCTCGATTCGGCCCTGGCCGTCGCCACAGCAGGCTATACGAAACAGCTCATCGACATGCTCGACGAAGCCGGCGCCGATAAAGGCTATAAAGCCGCCTGGATCATGAATCCCGGCACTGGCGACTGGCCGTCCGGCCAGATGGCCAACATCGCCCAGGCCGTCCACGCCGAACAAATCGGCGTCTCCCTCCTGCCCAGCGGCATGCTCATGCCACGCAAAACCGTAACCGGCGTCATCGGCCTGAACTTCATCGGCGGTGGCTGCTCCGGTTCCTGCAGCTCCTGCGCCATGGCCGGCCATTGCGGGGAATAGGGCTAGGGGTTAGGGGCTAGGGGCTAGGGGCTCGTGGTTCGTGGCTCGTGGTTCGTGGCTCGTAGGGGCCGTCCCAAAGGGCGTCCCGCTACACGCTGAGGGTTTCCCGAAGCGTCGTTGTCAGCTTGAGTCTGTCGCGGCGGAACGCCGGTCGTAAAATCATGCCACATAAACCATATAATGTATTACCGACTGGTCACGGCGGGCCGCCTTTCAGGACGGCCCCTACGGATGCCCCGATTGGGGCGTTTGTTTTTGACGAACCACTAATAACTTGAAAGGGACTGTCGCACAAAGGTTTCTGCCATCATGCGAGATTCCCTTTGCTTCATAGTTTGTAGTATGGAGTTTGTAGTTTGTAGAAGAGGGCTTTAAATTTAAAACCCTTCACTAAAAACTACAAACTGCGAACTTAATACTCAAAAAGGCGCTGTCTTCATAAGACAGCGCCTTTTCACAATTATGGTGTAATTCAGTTGTTTTTAGAAAATCTTTTTGAGGATGATCGTCTGGCTGCGGTTCGGGCCGACGGAGACGATGCCCAGGGGAACGCCTGTGAGTTCGCTGATGCGTTCGACATAGTGGCGGGCAGCTTCAGGCAGTTCATCATAGGATTTGCATTTCGAGATGTCTGCTTTCCAGCCCGGCATTTCTTCATAAATCGGTTCGACGTTTTCCAGGACGTCGAGGCTGGCCGGATATTCTTTCAAGAGCTGGCCTTTATATTTATAGCCCGTGCAGATTTTAATAGTATCCAGGTCATCGAGGATGTCCAGGCGGGTAATAGCCAGGTAATCGAGGCTGTTCAGCATGGCTGCATATTTGACGACAGCCGTGTCGAGCCAGCCGCAGCGGCGGGGACGACCGGTAACCGTGCCGAATTCATGGCCTGTGTTGCGCAGATATTCGCCGACTTCGTTGAGCTGTTCTGCCGGGAACGGGCCAGCGCCGACGCGGGTCGTATAGGCTTTGACGACGCCGACGATATTTTCCATACGGCGAGGACCGACGCCGGAACCAGTGCAGGCACCGCCAGCCGTCGGATTGGAGCTGGTAACGAAGGGATATGTACCATGGTCGAGGTCGAGCATAGCAGCCTGTGCCCCTTCAAAGAGGACTTTATTGCCTTCACTGACATAGAGGTTCGCCGAGTAGTTCGTATCCTTGACATACTGGCGGATCTGGTCGGCATAGCCGAGGTATTCTTTGAGGACTTCATCGTAATCGAAGCCTTCGCAGCCATAATATTTTTCAAAGAGACGGTTTTTAAGGTCAATATTGATGCGCAGTTTCTTGGCAAAGACATCGCGGTCCATGAGGTCGCCGATGCGGATGCCTACGCGGTTGACTTTGTCGGCATAGCACGGTCCGATACCGTTCTTCGTCGTACCGATTTTAGCGTCGCCCTTGAGTTTTTCATCTTCTTCATCAATGCGGATATGATACGGCATGATGACATGCGCACGCGTGGAAATTTCCAATTTGCTGATCTGCACGCCTTTGGAGGTCATGCCTTCGATTTCTTCAAGGAGGACTTTCGGATTGACAACGACGCCGCTGCCGATGATGCAAGTTTTGTCGGAAAAGAGGATACCCGACGGCAAAAGACGCAGTGCAAAGGACTTATCGTCGACGACGACCGTATGGCCGGCGTTATTCCCACCCTGGGAGCGGATGACGACATCGGCCTTCTGGGCCAAATAATCTACAATCTTACCTTTACCTTCGTCGCCCCATTGGGTTCCGATTACCATTGCTGTAGCCATGTATTCAACATCCCTTCGTGAATTGTAAAATTAACAAACACTTATATTATATCATAGTCGCTTAGTGAAGCCAACTAAAAACATATTTCTTTACAAAAGGAGCAGAAAAGGAGCTGTCGCATGACGACAATCCTTTTTAAGGGGTTAGGGGTTAGGGGCTAGCAGTTAGTGGTTAGCGGATAGTTTTAAACCATAGAGAAAGCCCCTGGAATGGCAGTTCCAGGGGCTTTCGTGTTTCAATTGCAAAAATTCACTACTTCTACTAGAAGTATATCATTTAAGCCCATTTTGTCAATGAACTCAAAAGGTTTTGGGGGTTATAAAGAAATCACGCTAAAGAAAACCCTTGACTTAAAGTTACCTTTAAGGTTTATGCTTAGGCCATGAAATACAAATGAGCTATAAATTTTCTGACAGGAGGCCTATAATTATGAAATTAAGAAAACGCATCATGAAAAATATGGTATTCGCTGCCCTGTGCAGCTCCCTTTTCATCATCGGCGCAGGTGCCGGTAGCAGTTATGCCGCCCAGGCCCCAGCTCCATCGAAAGCACCGGCTGAAACCATTGACGCTGCAACGCTTTCCAATAAATGGGGCAAGACGTTTCCAGAAAATGCGAAGGTCGCTCACCAAAAAATTACCTTCCATAATCGCTATGGCATTACGTTAGTCGGCGACCTCTATACGCCGAAAAATATGAAACAAGGTGAAAAACTCGCTGCCATTGCCGTAGCCGGTCCTTATGGTGCCGTTAAGGAACAGGTTTCCGGCCGCTATGCCCAGGAATTAGCGGCCCGGGGATTCATCACCCTGGCTTTCGACCCGTCCTTTACCGGGGAAAGCGCCGGCGAACCGCGCAACACGACCTCACCGGATATCAACACGGAAGATTTTTCTGCCGCCGTCGATTACCTGTCCACCCGCAATAACATCGCCCCGGAAAAAATCGGCATCCTCGGCATCTGCGGCTGGGGCGGCTTTGCTCTGAATGATGCTGCCATGGATACGCGCGTCAAAGCTACGGTCATATCTACCATGTACGACATGAGCCGGGTCATCGCCAATGGCTATTTCGACTATGAAAAAGATGAAGCAACCCTAAAAAAAGAACGGATGGAAGCCCGTAAAGCCATCAGCGCACAGCGCACAGAAGATTACCGGAATGGCACCTATAAAATGGCCGGCGGTGTCCCCACAGAAGTAACAGCCGATACGCCACAGTTCGTCAAGGATTATCATGACTACTACCAGGAAAAACGCGGCTACAGCCCCCGGTCCTTCGGCTCCACCACAGGCGCAACTCTCAGTTCCCTGCTCGATTTCATGAACATGCCCCTTCTGTCCCGGGCTGATGAAATCGAAAGCGCCGTACTGATGATCCACGGGGAAAAAGCCCACTCCCGCTACTTCAGCGAAGACGCGTTCAAGAAACTGAAAGGGAACAACAAAGAACTGCTGATCATCCCCGATGCCGTACACACCGACCTGTATTATAAAATGGATGTCATTCCCTTCGACAAAATCGAAGCCTTCTACCGGCAGTATTTAAAATAAGGGAGATAAACTATGTCTTATACGATTTCACAAGCGGCGCAGATGACTGGTATCAGTCCGTCTGCCATCCGCTATTATGACAAAGAAGGGCTGCTGCCCCAGGTAGAACGGAAAAACGGTATCCGTCTCTTCAGCGATATGGATATTCGCTGGCTCCACCTGCTGACCTGCCTGAAAAATACGGGCATGCCCATCAAGCGCATCCGCGAATATGCCGAACTGGCTCAGCGCGGCGATGAAAGCCTGAAAGAACGGCAGGCCCTCATCCGCCAGCAGCGTCAGCCCTCATCCGCCAGCAGCGTCAGTTTGTCCTGGATCAGATTGAACAACTGCAGTACTACATGGAAGAGCTGGATTTTAAAGAATGGTACTATAAAAAAGCATTGGAACTCGGTTCAAAAAGCAAAATTGATTTCGATGAATATGAACGAGAAACAGGTAAAAAATCTCCTGATGATCCCAATAAGTGAATAGCCAAGGGCTTGTCGCACGACGACAAGCCCTTTTTAAAATGAACTCCCAAATGTTCAAAAAACAATGCATTGGCTTATTTCCTCAAATATTGTATAATATTCGGGATAAACTGAAATTCATTTTTTATTACCAAGGAGAGATTTCTACCATGTTATTTGATACATGTCACATCGGCGGTATTGAAGCGAAGTGCCGCCTTGTCCGTTCTGCTACCTTTGAAGGAATGGGGAACTACGGCCTTCCGACAGAAAAGCTGGCCCAAATGTATGAAAATCTGGCCGACGGCGGTGCCGGTATCATTATTACCGGCATGATGGCTACTACCAAAATGGAACCGCGTCAGCACTGCCAGATCCGCATCGACGATGATGAATGTATTGCCCCGCTGTCCCAGGTCGTCCACCGCGTCCACCAGCACGGCGGAAAAATCATCGCCCAGCTCGTCGTCATGGGGTCCGCCATCCTCCTGCCGGAAATCCCGGAAGGGGAAACGCGCATTATCATCAGCCCCAGCGGCGTTACGGAAAAGGTCGGCAAGTGGACCCAGGAATCGCAGGCCCTGACAGTCGACCAGATCCACGAACTAACGGAAGCCGTCGCCAAAGCCGCTGCCAGAGCCAAGGCCGCCGGTTTCGACGGCGTCCAGTTCCACGGCGCCCACGGCTACCTGGCCAGCAAGTTCTTGTCGCCCCATTTCAACACCCGCACCGATGCCTACGGCGGCAGCCTGGAAAACCGGGCCCGCTTCCTCCTGGAATGTGTCGCCGCCATGCGCCAGGCCGTCGGCACCGATTATCCGGTCTGGGTCAAATTGAACTGTGCCGATTTCATGAAAGACGGCAGCATGACCTTTGAAGAAAGCAAGCAGGTCATGACCTGGCTGGCCGACATGGGTGTAAACGCCATCGAAGTCAGCGGCGGCAACACATCGTCCCTGCCGCGCAAGGGCCCGATCCGGGCTATCCGCCGCACAAAGGAACCGATGTATTTCAAAGCCTATGCCTCTGAAGCCGCAGCTATGCTGAAAGACAAAATCGATGTCGGCGTCGTCGGCGGTTTCCGCAAGGTCGAAGATATCGAAGATACACTGGAATCGACAGACCTGGCTTTCGTGTCCATGAGCCGTCCCTACCTGCGCCAGCCGGACCTGCCGAACCGCTGGAAATCGGGCGATACCGAACCGGCCCTGTGCATTTCCTGTTCCCGCTGCTTCGGTGCCGAAGATGTGGACTGCATTTTCAATAAACAAGAAAAAGCGAAACAAGACGCCTAAAAAAGAGGAAATCGCCCCGAGTTCATCGAATAAATAAAAGTAACGGATTATTTTCACAAAAGGGGGCTGCCCTATGGCAATCATCGTCATCCTTGCCATCTTATTCAGCTGCATACTGCTCATCCTCTGCCTGCCCGTCTCCTACGCCCTTACCATCCATATCGGGACGCCTTTCCACATCGAAGGCCAGGGCCGATGGGGCCGGAAATTGGCCGATGCATCCTGGTCCTATACGCTGGGCGAGGAGCCGCATCATGAACTGCATATGTGCTGGAAGCGCAGCCCTGCCGTGAAAGAGTCTGTCGAACCGCCGCTCCCTACAGCGGAAGAGGAAGAAAAGGCCTGGGACGAACTGGAAAAAGAAAGCCAGCGCCTCACGTATGAAGACCTGCTCCGCCAGGAAGGGCCGGATGCCCCAGCACAGAGTGACGCGAAAGAAGCGAAAAAAAAGAAACCGCCCATACGCCGGTTCTTAGCCAGCTTCTTCAATGCCGACTTTTTAGCGGCTTTCTTCACCTGGCTGTCGCGCCTGCTCGGCCACGGCCAAATCCGCCGCTTCACCCTGACCGGCATCGTCGGCCTCCCTGAACCGCATGAAACGGGGATGCTGGCCGGTGCCCTCTATGCCATCTGTCCGGGGAGCGTCACAGACTTACAATTCAATTTCGTAGAGGAACAGTATGACTGTACCGTCCGTGCTTCGGGCCGTCTATATCCGGCAGTGCTGCTTCTGTTTACAGCCGCCTTTGCCGCCTCCCGGCCTGTACGCCGTTTATGGGCTGAGTGGCACGCTGTGAACAAGGAGGAACAACATGGATAACTCGTACATCAAGAACAACTTGGAACAAATTTTTGAAAGTTTCAAAGAAATGATCAAAGTCGAAACCGTCGTCGGCCAGGCCGTCCACATCGGTGACGCCATCCTGGTACCGTTCGTAGACGTCACCTTTGGCTTCGGGTCCGGCGGCGTCAACGGCAAGACCGAAAACGGGCGCAGCAGTGCCGGCAGCGGCGGCGGTGCCAAGATGGAACCAGCTGCCATCCTGGTCATCAAAGGGGACCGGGTAGAAATGTTCTCCATCAAGAAAGATGGCTACCAGGCTTCGGCCTTTGAAAAACTCATCGCCATGGCACCGGAAATCATCGACAAGATGAAAAAAGACAAATACATTTATATTCACGACGATGAAGAAGACAAAGCAGAAGGCGACGACGAAAAAGCCTGATTCTGTGCAGGTTGTACTTTATCGGTAAGTTTGTTATAATCCCGAGTTTGACACTTTTGAAAATAAAAAATGCTCACAAAGAGCGTGGTTGTGCGCTCTGTGAGCATTTTTTATTTGGTTTTAATGTGTGCTATATTTTTTTCACTGTTATTTTAATTTTTTTGAGTTCTTTATCGTTGCTCGCATAGCCGCTTGAGTCATGAATTCATAGTCGGTCCTGAACCCGAAAAGTTCATGCAACTCATCGGTCAATGCCGTTCTTTTATAAGCAGGGACATATCCGTTGGTTTTGCTTAGTCGAGTTATTGTCATGCAACTCAGGGTCTTTAATATCTGGTTGCAGGTATATTTTTCATTTAATTTTTTCTCTAACAATCGGTAGACTAACAGGCTCATGTAACAGGTCAGGAAGTGCGCTTTAATACGATCTTCCCGACGAACGAATACAGGCCGGGCTTCGAATTCAGATTTCATGATCCGAAAATTCTCTTCAATTTCCCAGCGTCGCCGGTTAATCTTCAGAATCTCTTCTGGATTTCCAATGATGTTTGTAATGACGGCGTAGAATCCATCATATTTGGATTCTTCCTGTATACGTTTTTCGTCCAGGCTATAAACATACTTCTTGGCAATTTCTCCGGTAGGGCATACGGCTGTTTTTTCAATAAAACGAGCTGGGTCGTTGGGATTATTCCGCCGCGTCTTTTTCCCAGGAGAATCAATCAATTTCTGGGCACGCTGGATTTGGGCTTGTCGGATGGTCCGCTGGTAGGCTTTGTATTTCGGTGAATAGGTTACAATCAACGTTTCATCTTCTCCCATAGGGATTTCTTTATAAAAGATGGTGTTGAACACCTGTTTATCGCTTTCATCGAGTGTTGAGATGTTTATAAAATTACGAGAACCCGGGGCTCGGAAATGTCGGGAGTCGAGTGCCACGTCACGGTCTTCCTGCTTCATTTTTTTCAGAGAGTGAGTAATAACGTATTGGCGTCCATTCAAACTATTGAACCGGCGGTTCGCTTTACTGCCTAACCCGGCATCGGAACAATAAATGAATCGGCTGCATCCGAAATCCCGGATAATCTTAGTCTCTAACGGTTTGAGGGTAGTCTGTTCATTTTGGTTCCCTGGATACATATCGAAAGACAAGGGGATACCATCGGCATCCATGAATAAGCCCATGGTAATGATAGGATTGGGGCGATGTTCCTTGCTTTTGCCATATTGCTTCATCCCCTCAGCTTCTTCAATTTCGAAATAGTAATTGGTGCAGTCGTAATACAAGACCGTACGATTGCGAGGATGGATGAAGTTAGAATTTCGGTATAGCTCTTCTTGAATGAAATCGGACTCCTCAGCAATGACAGATAGGGCGCGATATAGATTCTGGAGTGTATAGCGCGGTGGTTCCAATAGGGTTTTACAGAATTCGTAGCTGCTCCGTTTACTGGCTGGAGACAGGATACGGGCAAAGATAAGATCCGCAAGGATAGCAGAGAGATTATAATTGTATTGGTGCCGACGCTTAATTTTGCGGCAAATAGCATCCAAACGCAGTTCTGTGCAAAGGTGTTGCAAGAATAGATATCCTACATTAAAAGAACGTTGTTCCTCTTTGGGGATACAAGCAGATTGAGAAAGGAAAAGCGCAATTTTTCCGGACTGCGTACGGCACGCTTGAGTCTCTTTGGCGGCTTCTGCATTGGCCCAAGCCATCATTTTATCTTTATCACCATGATATTCTTCTAAGAGAGCATCCAATCTACCCAATTTACGATAGACCCGTGAAGATGTTCGGCCATTCTCTTTTCGATAGGATTGTATAATATAGACACTTTTGTTTTTGCCAGTTCCTGTAACAGCGGCATACATAAAAACCACCTCTCACAGGGTATTATACCATATAGCACGATATAGCACAAATAAAAACAGAAAATTTGACAAAAAGACGCGCTTGTTTACTGGCTTCATGGGCATTTTTTTATGAATTAAGTGTCAAACTCCCGTCCCTGTGGATTCTCAGTATACACAGGAATCGTCAGTTTGTAATTTCAAGTAAATTTCTTTACATTTTCCTCATTTACCGTTACAATAGCAGTACGTCTTTCAATAATCAGGAGAGATTAAAGATGATTACGTTTATAAGTGATGCCTTATTTGTCTTATATATTTTTGCTTTTTTGTGGCGGCAATTTCCTTTTATAAATACATCCGGACAAAGAAAGGGAGAAGAAAAAATATAGCAATTATACTAATAGGTATAATGGGCCCCTTGTCAAGACCACGTTCTAAAATTTTAAGAGTGGCAGTAAGCAGAATTATTCTAAGCAGCGAAGCAAGCAAAGTAAAACTCGTTGGGAACCTTGTAGCCTAATGCCTCGTGGGGCCGTATGTTGTTGTAATCATCTACGTATTGGTTAATCAGACGTCGAAGCTCTCTTGGGGTGCGATATTCGTTCGGATAGAGCTGCTCCGTTTTGAGGCTACGGAACCAACGTTCAATCATGATGTTGTCTGCCCAGCGGCTCCTGCCGTCCATACTTTGACGGATATTGAGGTTACGAAGCAGATTCTTGTAATCATCACTGGTAAACTGGCTGCCTTGATCTGAATTGATAATGGCTGGAACGCCGCATGCTTTAACGGTTTCCGTCACGGCATGAATAACAGATTCTGCTTCCAGACTGTCTGAAAGATAGTGGCCGACCAACCGCCTGCTATACCAATCAATTATTGCAGTTAGGTACATATGCCCATGCGGCATCGGAATATAGGTGATGTCAATGGACCACACCTGGTTTGGAAAAGACACGGTATAATCGCGCAACAGATAAGGCACAATAGACTCCTTGAAATTGCGCTTGGACAGGTTAGGCTTAGGATAAATAGCATAGATG